>ENA-OQAZ01000184-OQAZ01000184.1-human-gut-metagenome-genome-assembly--contig:-NODE-184-length-34815-cov-8.348766_pt1 | contig 34815 bp, 34 predicted proteins | sample MGYA00242737_ERZ504531 | MGnify/ENA primary metagenome ERZ504531 (study PRJEB26092, sample SAMD00036244) | human gut metagenome | host: Homo sapiens | study: EMG produced TPA metagenomics assembly of... | reverse complement strand
CCTACATTATATAATTCGCATGTGCGCGTATAGCTACGCGCGTAGGAAAAAAGGATTATTCTAACGGAAACGAAGGGATTTTCCGGCACATATTCAGCCTTCAAAAAAAACGCAAGGACGTTTGACATAAAACGCAAGTGCGTTTCACTTCAAACGCAAGGACGTTTCAGTTCAAACGCAAGTGCGTTTTGGATGGAACGCAAGGGCGTTTTTTACGAACAAAAACAAAAGGAAATACTACACGGAAATGGGCATAAAAAAAGGAGTTCCGCTGAACTCCAACCTTTGTTAACCTTAAATCTAATACTATGAAAAACACAATGCAAAAGTATTTATTTTATTTGAAACAGCAAAACGTAAGGCCTAAAAAGAATGCTTTACAACATACATTAACCAAACCCTATTCACCGATTAAATCCCTTAACAAATACAGCCTCAACCTTAAAAAAATCAAGAACGAAACTGCATTATCATATTACCTCTCCCAACCATCAATTACTTTTGTCTAAAAATCATACACCCCATGTCAAAAATTTAGACACTCACAGAAAGCAGAAAAACCGCATATATCTATAAATCAACGATTTGAAATAATGGCACGAAAATTGTATAGTACATTTGCAGTAAAAACAAAACCAAACACAGAAAAATGAAAACTTACTTTACCTTTTTACAGCGCAACAAGCTTTTACCTTTGTCAATGTCATTGGATTAAGCATCTCACTCATGTTTCTCCTGCTGATTACCCACATGGTGACCCGACAGCTCACCGTAGACAAAGACATGAAAGATGCAGACCGGACTTATGTACTGGCTAATGAAATATGGGCTGGAGGTCACATCTTGCTGGGTGACAAACTGCAAAGCCGTTATCCGGAAATAGAAGACTGGTGTGCCGTAAGCGGTTCCTATGAACAGTTTGTCAGAACTAACGACCAGCCGGTTAATATACAAATGATGTTTGTCCGCGAAAACTTCTTCCGGTTCTTCAACTTCCATCTGCTGGAAGGGAATCCGGAAACCTTGCTGGCCAATGAGAACAACATCGTGCTGACACGTTCCTGTGCCATCAAGCTGTTTGGTACGGAGCATGCGTTAGGGAAAACACTTATTGAACAAGCATTCGGTGACCGACGCTGTACAGTGAGTGGAATCATTGAAGACATTGATAATTCTATTTTTCCTTCCAATATTGAAGCATTCAGCCTTCATAAGAATGTGCGATACGTTAATTGGAGTGCCAGCGAAGAAAATACCCACTTAGGCAATGCCGCCAGCTGCATCTTCTTCCTGCGTTTCCATCCGAACGTCAATCCCAACGATAAAGCCGATGACATAGCCCGCTTTTTCAAAGAATTCTTCTGGATTTACCAATATGATTCCGTTAAAGAGGTATTATTCATCCCCATACACGAGTTTTATTTCTCCGATACACTGGCCGCCGGAGCCATACTTAACCAATATAGCCTGAAAGTGGTACTTATTTTCCTGACCATCGGCGTCTTGATTCTGTTTATGGCCATCTTCAACTATACCAGCATGAGCATTGCCCAAACCAGTTACCGGGCAAAGGAAATGGCTACCCGACGCCTGTTAGGTTCCTCCAAGAAAAGCATCTTCTGGCGCATGATTGCCGAATCGTTCCTGCTGACCACACTGGCCTTTGTGATTGGTTTTTTACTGGCCAAGGCTGCAGAACCTACAGCCATGGAACTGCTTCACACACGACTTGATATTGTGGGCGACTTAAATCCCTTCACCCTATTGTGCTACCTGCTTCTGATTACCGTACTTTCCCTGCTCTCCGGATTCGTGCCTGCCACCCTGCTGTCACAATACAATCCGCTGGACATCGTAAAAGGTACCTTCCGCCGCAAGACCAAGACTTTATACCTCCGCCTGCTAAACATTGTGCAAAACGGACTCACCATCGCCATGTTAGGATGTGCCATTTACCTGAGTGTACAGATTTACCGCATCCTGCATGCCCCATTAGGATATGAATACGGTCACGTCATCCACTACCCTCCTATGGGCAGCGACCAGAAACTTCAGCTTTTCCGCCAGGAAGCCCAGAAGCTTCCTTTCGTAAAACGTGTCAGTTTTGCACAAGGTACTCCCATTGACGGTGGAAACAATGATAGCATGTACTTCACATCGGCCGACAGTACCAAGGACCTAAGCTTCCAGACTTTTGTGGTGGACTCTGCCTTCATCGACATTTTCCATATCCAAATTACAGAAGACCGTCACGCAGGATACAATCCAAAAAATTTCTTTGTAAGCCAGTCCGCCATGAAAGACTTGCGCCAGTTAGGATTTACAGACTTTGTAAGAAGTGACCGTGGGGGCTATACTATGAACGTGGTTGGAGAATTCAAAGACTTCCAGATTCGCTCTCTGCTTATGAAAGATCCTCATCCGCTGCGTATGCAAATTGCTCCTTCCGACAGCATCAGCCCATGGAACATCCTGGTAGAAGTACGCGATGAACAACCCGAAGCTTATAAAAAGCAGCTGGACCAGCTCTATTCCAAGATAATAGACGGATACCCGTTTGATTCAGAATGGTATGACACACTGGTACAGAAAATATATGAAGACATTACCCGTATGAATCACCTGATTCTTATCTTCACCTGTGCAGCACTGGTTATCTCCCTGTTAGGACTTACCGCCATGAGCATCTACTTCATCGCACAACGTAAACGAGACATCGCCGTACGCAAGGTATTCGGCTCCGACAGCCGCAGCGAAATGCTCCGGTTAATAAAATTCTCTTCCGCATCACTGGCGGTCAGTCTACTCATCGGCCTCCCGCTGATGTATATCGGCATTCAGCAGATAGACAAGATTGTGACCTACGAAAGCAGTTTCCCCTGGTGGGTACCGGTTGCCGCTTTCCTGATTGTAGCCCTCATCTCACTGGCTTCCGTCTGGCTAATCAGCCGAAAAACCGTACGGGAAAATCCAGTACTGAACCTGAAAACAGAATAGTCTTTATCAACTCAGAAACATAAAAAACGAAAATATGAAAACCATCCTACGAAATCTATTCTACACACTGAAACGCTTCCAGACCGCCTCTGTGCTAAACCTGATGGGACTTTCGGCTGCCTTTGCCGCCTTTGTCCTGCTTATGATGAAGGTAAGCTACGAACGCGATTTCGATACCTGCTATCCTCATACCGACCGCCTGGTCATGCTGAATCTGGCACAACCTCAAGAGGAGAATTATGTCAGTACACTCCCCCGAGGCCCTATCGACTACCTCATCCAGCAAGTACCGGGCATCGAATATGGCACCATCTATTCCCCGGCCTGGCAGAAGCAGGCTTTCTACACCGACCCCAAGAATCCGCAATACTTCTACGAGGAACCTTGGGCTGTGTATCCCGATTTCGGAAAAATTATCGGACTGAAGTTCGTAGAAGGCAGTGACCAGGAGATGAACCGGCCCGAAAGTGTCATCGTATCCGAAAGCTATGCCCGCAAACTATTCCCGAATGGAGATGCCTTAGGTTCCTATCTGTACACAGATACTCCAGACTGGCGAAATCCGGAAGCCACCAAATTCCGAATATGCGGTATTTTTGAAGACCTGCCGGAAAACTGCCAGTTCAAAAATGACCTCTTTGTCCCGATGGGAAAACTTCAGGAGAACGACTGGGGCAGCCAGAACTTTTTTTGCATTCTTCTTGCTGAAACCAGGAGTCAGCGTGGAAGAAATCAACCAGCAGATTGCAGCTACAGAAGCCAACAAACGACTGTTTACCGGGGATCAAGGTACTCAGAAACTCTATGTTCTCCCGATACAGAAACTATATTATGACATGCATTCTCCTACTACTTCAAGACAGGCAGTTGCAGCACCATGACTCTGCTGGTAAGTATCGGGTTCCTGATTATTCTTATCGCCTGCATCAACCTTATCAATTTCAGCACAGCACTGGCTCCGGTGCGTATGCGCAGCATCAATACCCAGAAAGTGCTGGGAAGCACCAACGGAGAACTGCGCCGTGCCTTGGTAGCCGAATCGGTGAGCATTGTATTGATAGGCTGGCTATTATCATTGGGTATTATCGCAGCCTGATACGCCTGAACGTGCTTTCTTTTATGGGCTTCACCCCTTCCCTGCTCGTTTACTGGAAATACGTGCTTTACACCGGAGTGATAGCCCTGCTTACCGGTATCGTGGCCGGACTGTATCCGTCATGGTACATGACTTCTTTCCCTCCTGCCCTTGTATTGAAAGGAAACTATGCCCTGAGCGGAAAAGGTAAACGGCTTCGTACGGTACTCATCGGTTTCCAGTATATCGTTTCGTTTGCCCTGATTGTGACCGCAGCTTTTATTTTCCTGCAGAACCGATTCATGCGAAACCATGAACTGGGTATCGACAAAGACCAGATACTGGTCGCTTCCCTCCCCCAAATGCCTTATCACAGCAGTCCGTACCGCAAATTCGACAGTCAGCTGAAAAGTTTTGCTGAAATCGACGACATCGCCTACGCCAAATGGGAGTTAGGAGCCACCGAGGGATATACACAGTATACCTTCCGCTACAAAGGAAACAACTACGGACATCAGTATATTGACATCACAACGAACTTCTGCCGGGTCATGGGAATGCACATTCTGTCGGGAAGCGACTTCCTGCCCAGTGATTCCATCTACACCTCCCAGCTAAACTTTATCGCCACGCAGGACCTTCAGGAAGAAAGCGGTATCCCGGCAGGAGAAACACTCGACTTTTTCCCATGGGGAATGAGTGCCACCCTCAAAGGATATGTGAACAACGTGCAGTTACATCACTCAAAACAGGCTCCTTCCCCTATATTTTCTGTCCCAACGGTATCTACAGCAACAATGTGCTACCATTTGCCTACATCCGCGTAAAGGCCGGAAGTAACATGGACAGGGCACTGAAGCATATCCGTCAGACAATGAGTGAATGTTTTACGGGCTATCCCACAGAAGTAAAATTTTACGACCAAATATACGGCCAGCTTTACCAAAAAGAAACAAACCAGCAAAAGATAATCACCTGGTTCAGTCTGCTTGCCATTCTGATTTCACTGGTAGGAGTATTCGGACTGATTATTTTTGAAGCCGCACACCGCCGTAAGGAAATCGGGGTACGAAAAGTATATGGAGCCTCCACGGGACAAATTCTTTGGATGTTCGGCCGCTTCTACCTCACGCTTTCCATCGTCTGTTCACTCCTGGCCAGTCCCATCGCCTGGTATGCCGTATCGGAATGGCTGAAACAGTTCAATGAAAAAATCCCTATTTCTCCATGGGTATTTCTGATTACATGCGTCATAATCAGTCTGATTACACTGATAACCATTACTATACAGAATTACCGGACAGCCCGTAACAACCCTGTAAACAGCTTAAAATCAGAATAAATACAAGAGAAATAGCCTAGAAAAGAGCATAAAAAAAGGAGTTCCGCTGAACTCCAACCTTTGTTAACCTTAAATCTAATACTATGAAAAACACAATGCAAAAGTATTTATTTTATTTGAAACAGCAAAACGAAAGAGCTAAAAAGAATGTTTTACAACATACATTAACTACAAAGTACCGGGCGATAAAACCCATTAACAAAATCGAGTTCAAATATAAAAAAAGACTATCAGAAACGACTGCCTGTCAGCAGTCAGCCAGTTTGTAAGTGCGGAAGCGTTTCCCTTTCTTAAGTTTGAACACCAGTTCCCTCCGATCTTTATGGAAAAAGCGATCGTGGATATTCACACCAAACTCACACGTTTCTCCTTTTTTCATATTAGGAAGATGAATCCGGCATATTCTTTTCTTTTTATAGAACAAATAGAAACAGGTCTTACGCATCACCTTTTCTCCCTCATTACTGATTTTCATTTTCAGACGTTTTCCATCGTGCATCGCACAAAATACCGGAGGATAAATCACCATTTCCTTCAGTACATCATCGCTGTCATTAGACTCCACCAGCCGCAGGCATTCATTGTCCGATACAGACTGAGCACAAATTTGTCCGATAAAGAAAATCCACACACATACGATTCCTATGATTCTATAATACTTCATAACCCAATACCTCCTTTGTTATACCCATGGCACCTAAAGTTACAAAAAGATTCAATTGCCTTGCATAAATGAAAGGTTTATTTCACAAATAAAGAATAAAAGGCCAGTTTCAGGATAAATCATACCATAAAGCACGCGGCCTGACACACCGTTATAGCATGCCAGGCCGCCCTGCTGAAATTTACAATTCTTACTTATTTTTCTTCCATTGTTCTTTTTCTATCAAATAAGAGATGACAAGGCCTAAACCTCCTCCTAACAGAACGCACGCTCCGTAAATTATGGAAACGGCCTCTTTTACGGTATAAGGGTAATTATCAGACAAATAATCCGGTTGGGTGGTACATGCCAACATGTATCCTACCAAAAGCCCTGCCCCCAATCCAAGCAGCAAGCATCCTATACGCAGTCCTCCAAATGAATACAGGCTGGGACGATACATAATGCCATTCTTAAAAGTTTCCGGCGTCAGTTTATCGCCCATCTTTTCAATCAGCATCATCCGTTCCCTTCTTCCGGCAAACAGTTCAAACAATTTATAAATCACTCCAAAAACAATTGCCACATTGGCCACAATCATCAATTCTTCCATTTTATTCAGTTTTTAATTTGTTACTTTGCCCTTTAGACGCAACCTATACAGAAAGGTTACACTTTTACCGAGAAAAATATTTTTCTAATTTCAGTGTAACCTTTTACTTTGCTCTGCGTCTAAAGGGCATCATGAATCACGAGGAACTACATATCATAGCATCTATCCTGAGCGGACGAACCGAACAGTTCGCCTATTTTCTCGACACCTACGGGCCACAGGTCTTCCACCTGATCGTCCGTATGGTAGGCTCACCGGAAGATGCCGAAGAACTGACCCAAGACTGTTTTATGAAAGCCTTCACCCACCTTTCCTCGTTTCATGGAGACAGCAGTTTCTCTACCTGGATTTACCGCATTGCCTACAATGAAGCGACTTCCGCACTCCGGAAAAAAGATAAAGAACTGCTTTCATTCGACGACCGGATGTGGAACAGTCTTTCAGATAAAGAAATAGATGAGGAGCTGGATACCGAAAACGAAATGCAAATTCAGAAACTGCAGCAGGCACTCACCCAGCTCAAGCCCGATGAGCAGGCACTGGTCACTCTGTTCTATGAAGAAGAAAAAAACATAGAAGAAATAGCCTATATCTTTCACCTGACAGAAAGCAACGTAAAAGTAAAGCTGCACCGCATCCGAAAAAAGTTATGTAACTTAATGAAAGAGGAGATTTAAGCCATGAGAACAACAGATAGAGGACTTCAGAAAGCAATAAAAAGGCAGCCCCATTACGAGCTGCCCAGCAATTTCAGTTACCGCATGATGCAAAAGATACAAGAGGAAAGTATCTTACGCGAAAAACGGCAGGAAAAAAGAATGTTCATCCTCTTCCTTGTCTTCGCCATACTCAGCGGGGGAGGCTGCATCGGATTTTTTATTTGGAAATACGGAACAACCTTCATCAGCTATTGGCACACCTGTAAGGAAATACTTCCGGACTCCCATACGCTCCTTTTCTACCTGCCTACGTTCTGCGCCCTCTGTCTGTTGTACTTCTTCGACCGATGGTTACGGAAAAAGATAGACCTTGAAAAAAAATAGTCTACCTATTTTTTCACACAAACGGTTACAGACTTTCCACAAGAAATACCCTGAGGCATGGGCACCACAATTTTTTGCCCATTCCATACCAACGTAATTTCTTTTAATGTGGCATCCATTCTGGCATCCGTTACTGACACATAACACTCTGTATCCGTCTCACGCAAGACAAGTGCACAAGGTGCAGAAACCTCCAACGTTAACCCCTTTGCTTTTAACACCGGAGCTTCCGGATAGAACACGGCTTCTACCACCTTTTTGTCTGTCGAACGAACGGCTTGAATCAATGTATCGTTTCTCAATACTTCAAACGGAAGCTTACGAGCCGGTTCATCTTTCCCCAAGTAAACCGTATAGCCATAGGTATCATTCTTCGGACTTTGCCCATGGTCTGTCCACAAACGCAATACAGAAACCTTTTCAGGTAGTCCTGATTTCTTTTTATTCCGTGCATTCATCTTTGCCCAATGAGCCGGACAACTCTCTGAAGCGACGTATAAATTAGCCTGATACTCCGGCAAACCTTGATAGCAAACCGCCCTTCTTGTATAACCCAGGTATCTTTCATCTTACGTGCATCCAAAAGCATGCTTCCTTCCGCCACATCTGTCTTCTTACCTTTCTTCCAAAGATAAACCGGAGCCACCCTTGCTGTCTGATCCAATGTAGTCCGGATGTGTCCTTCCATATCCGGACAGTTATTGGTCACTCCTGCTCCTAAAGCTACCAGATAATCTCCCAATACAAAATAACCTTTATAAGCCTTAAAACCATAGAGTAACTCATTCTTCACCTTACGGTCACCTTTATCATTCACATTTTCCTTATCGGCTCCATGCATTTTTTCAAAAATATAGCCACCAGCTGCATAATCTGCCCCATCTGCTGCTCCTGCAGCGAAATTATGACGACTACAATATCCTCGCCAGTTCGTTACCGGAGTCAAGCGCTCCATTCCTTCACGTGCAGTAACACCGGGAGAAGCGGTCACATCCCAACCTCCCATAATCTGAAAATATTCATTTCCATGACGCTGAAATAAAGTCATGCCATCTGTCGGATAAAAATTATAGTTGTCCGCGAATGCTGCACTTTCAAGCCCGTCACAGCGCACAGAAGCCATATTAATCATCAAATGATAATCCGGAGTATGCTTCATCAGGTCATCATTATTAAAAAACCAGCGTGTACCTTGATAAACACCTTTTTCGGTTCCCTTCATCCGGATACGATTTGTTTCTGCCTCAGCCAGAAGTTGCTGAAGTTCTTTCTGCTCTTCTGGAGAAAAAGAAGAAAGCCAATTCTTCACCACATTGCGTAACATCTTGTAATAAGGTATTGCTTCCTCCTTATTCCGATACTCATAGGAATTTCGGTCCAGACAAGGCAAACGATAACCGTCCCGATAATACCAGCTGCCTCCACGGAAAAAATTCATCAAGGCATCTGCATTTTCACGGCTGAGCTGCTTTGCCCAAGGAGTACCATTGAGCATACCCAGCATATTCAAGGCACTGGAAGTTCCATCAATGGGATAACCCCATATCAAACATTGCATGCCATGTCCCCATCCTGCTCCGTCAGCCGTGAATCCCTCCGTCCAAAAAGAATCATCATAGGTAATCTGGGAAGTCATGCTAATGCCCCGCTGACAAACCTCAGCCAAGACATCCAGCATTGGAACAGAGCTATACATCACAGCTACCGGAAGCAAGGAACGATAAGCCAGCGCATTGCCGCCTACCCACCACACATGATTACGGAAACGCTCTACTGACACCACATTCTTATTAGTCTCATCCCTTCTCAAAGGCTGAGTATAAGCCTGAAGTCCCAAGACTTTCAGCATATCACATGCATTCTTCAAGTATTTATTTCCTTCGCCCCGTTCTGCACGGTCCATATCTTCTGTACAAGCAAAATAAATATTCACGGCAGCCGTAGGTATCGCAAAACAAGAAGCATGAAAACGTGGTTTATCATTCGGACGAGAAATTTCCAAATTACCATAATGCACCACAGCCTTCCAAAGTTTATCTGTAAGTTCAGAAGTTTTCTCCAGCCGTCCTTTCCGGCAAGCATCAGCCAACTGATATATACGGTTCAATGCACCGGCAATAAAAATTCCGACACGGTCATCCGTTGTATTCTCATAGCCTTGTTGATAAGCATTCTCACGTTCAAACTGCTCCTCTGTAGAATTCAAATCTGAAAACCGGCCATCTTCTCCTAACAGGGAAGCCATCTGAATAGCCTGAGAAGCATCAATTGATTTTACAGCCCGATAAGGTGTTGAGAAAAATATTCTCTCAATTTCTTGACTGCATCTTTTTTCTCACCTCCCGCATGACAACGTGCCTCCTGATAATAACGACGATAGTTTGAATATGCAAACTGAGATTCCGCCTTACGAACAACAAAGTCGCTCACTTGTACATGGTTTTTCCACAAACGAATGGCAAAATATCCATCCCCCTGCCCCCTGCTTATAGGATGGCAAAACAATTCCTCACCATCGACAGCAAACGTAGTTTTTCCGTCCGTCACGGTTATCACCACCTCATACCAACGATTAGCTTCAGCAAATGTGCCTCATCTGTATATTCTTTTACCAGAGGTTTTATTTTATTCTCATCAATGCCATAAAATTCACTGTGATATTCCCGAAAACGAGTGGTCTTATTCTCATTTCCTCCATAACCCACATAGAAAAGATTTAATGTGTTATAATTCTTGAATATCCCTGCACGCCAATCCTTTCTGGCATAAATATTATCAGGGTATTTCAAATCTTTAGCACCCCAAAAGCAGTTCATGTCACTCAAACGGTCGTATTTCCCGCCTTCCATCACTACTTTAATGCGGTAACTAATTTCATAGTTCCAGTCAGGCACTCATCATACCACAAAGTCAGACCATCCGGAGATACAATGTCCAGACAATCGTCTACTTTAGTCATCTTGAACTTACCCGAAGAGTCTTCGCCAATCCAATTTTTCAAGGATATTTCTGAAGCAGCAATCCCCAACAAGGAATAAAACATCCCCCATAAGAAAAATAATAATTTTAGTTTATCCATAATAAAAGATTAAATATTTCACGATTACATGCTACAAAAAATAAATATTATCTTTTAATATTCATAACTACTATAAACAAAAAGGACGAATTTCGAATGAAATTCGCCCTTCCCATTTCTATATCAATCAGAAATCTTATTTCCGATAGCTTTCCAACTCTTCTGCCTGGAACTTGCGGATGAAGTTGAAATGTTTTTCCACTTCTGACTCTGCATAGTTCACATACACATTCAGTGACTTGCCGAACATTTCAGGAGCCTTGGTGGCATCCTGCAACAACAAGTGACTCATCACGCAGACAGCCGCCATTTCATACAAACGACGAGCCACAAAATCCAGCAGTTCCTGGTTCTGTGCTTCTTTCACTGCATTGGTGCAAGCTTCCAGCTTACGGGTCATATCCTTGATACGGTTCATGTACCTTCATATTCCGGCGCACAAGGTACCGTTTCAAATTCATGCAAAGTAGCCGCATACGAACCGTTGGTCACGTAACGGATGGCAGCAACCGTCTGCAACTGAGTGGTTCCTTCGTAGATGCTGGTGATACGGGCATCACGGTAGATACGCTGACACGCATATTCCATCATGAAGCCGGAACCGCCGTGTACCTGGATACAGTCGTAGGCATTCTGGTTGGCATATTCAGAGTTCATACCTTTTGCCAGCGGTGTAAAGCTGTCGGCCAGTTTTGCATAACGTTTCTGCTCCTGACGTTCTTCCGGAGTCAGCTTGCGTTCGCGGGCGATGTCGTCCAATGCTTTGTAGATATCCACATAACGGGAAGTCTGATACAACAACGCACGACCGGCATCCAGTTTCGCCTTGATGGTAGCCAGCATGTCGTACACTGCCGGGAATTCGATAATCGCCTTACCGAACTGCTTACGGTCTTTTGCGTATGCCAATGCTTCATCATAAGCAGCCTGGCTCAAACCTACAGACTGAGCCGCGATACCCAGACGGGCACCGTTCATCAATGCCATGACATATTTAATCAAACCGAGTTTGCGGTCACCGCAAAGTTCAGCTTTAGCATTCTTGTACACCAGTTCGCAAGTAGGAGAACCGTGGATACCGAGTTTGTTTTCGATACGACGTACGTTCACGCCACCCTGACGCTTGTCATAGATGAACATGGACAAACCACGACCGTCTCTTGTTCCTTCTTCCGAACGTGCCAGTACGAGGTGAATATCCGCGTCACCGTTTGTGATGAAACGTTTCACACCGTTCAGTAACCAGCATCCGTCTTTTTCGCTGTAAGTAGCTTTCAGCATAACAGATTGAAGGTCGGAACCAGCATCCGGTTCAGTCAAGTCCATTGACATGGTTTCACCGGCACAGATACGCGGAATGAAACGGCTGTGCTGATCTTCGTTACCGAATTCATAAAGTGTTTCAATACAGTCCTGAAGTGACCAGATATTACCGAAACCAGCATCAGCCTGAGCACGATTTCTGCACACATGGTGTACGGAGTAATCGGGAAGTTCAAGCCACCGTAACGGCGTGGCATAGTCATACCGTTCAGTCCGGCTTTCACCATTGCATCCAGGTTAGCCTTTGTGCCGGAAGCGTATTCCACGCGACCGTTTGCACAATGCGGACCTTCTTCGTCCACTCCTTCTGCATTGGCAGCAATTACTTCACCTGTGATTTCACCGGTAATTTCCAATACTTTATCGTAAGAGTCGACTGCATCCGCATAGTCCTGCGGTGCGTAGTCATACTCGTCTTTATCTCTGTAATCGCGTTCTTTCAACTGACAGATACGCTCCATCATCGGATTGTTCAAGTGGAACTTGAGTTCCGGATGTTCTGTATAAAAGTTTGGCATTTTTATTGTTTTTTGTTGTTTGTCTTAGGTTTTGGTAGTTTGAAGTTCAAAGGAAGTACATATCCCATCGATATAAACTCCCCGTAAGCCACAGCGGGCTGCCATTCTATTTTTTTCAAGTCTTCTTCCACAAGCCGTACAGCTTCCTGACGCAAGAAATAGTTTTCCGAACTTTGGGGAAGTATATAATACTTTCCAAGACGTCCTTTCTTGTCGAAAACAAGCCGAACCATCACTTGCCCTTCTATTTTCTGTTCCCATGCAGCCTGCGGGTAATGAAGATGTTCACGGATGAAAACCCGTAATCCATATTCTCCACCAGGAAAACCAACGGCCCTGTCGGAAGGATAGAAAGGAACCTCTTTACCGTCCACATTATAAACATGACCGTCCAGCAGCTTTCCTTCCTCATAGTTTTCTGTTCTCCAAACAGAACCGTTGGGATAATACATTGTCAGTTCACCGTCACGCTTCCCTTTACTGAACCAGCACACATATTTCAACTTCCCGTTCTTGTAGAAACGACGCATCTCTCCTTCACGATGCCCATTTTCAAAATCAGCGGTAACGGCAGGCTCGCCGTTCGCGTAGTAAGAAATGGATTTTCCGTTCTGGACACATTGCTTCGGATTACTTACAAAGGTCGAAAAGCGGCGCAAATTCAGAAGGGTATCCCCCATATTATAAAACTTGACCTCAATTTCATTCTCACCAAGTTTCTCGGGAATGCAATACCTTATGGCTTCTTTCACATTCTCTGTCCATCGACCTTTTTTGTCTAAGTAGACAGTATCTTGTGAAAAGGCAGAAAAAGCCTGCGAAGACAAGAATAATATAAATAGCAACCTGCGCTTCATGACCAAAACATTTTCTTTACTTGCTGTTCTTCTTATAATATTTAATCATTTTCGGAATCACTTCCTCCACCGTTCCGTTGATCACGTAGTCGGCGATGGAATTGATAGGCGCATTCGGATCACTGTTAACGGAAATGATGATACCTGCATCCTGCATACCGGCAATGTGCTGAATCTGTCCGGAAATACCACAGGCGATGTACAGTTTAGGATGTACGTTACCCCTGTCTGACCAATCTGACGGTCGTGGTCGCAGAAACCGGCATCTACTGCCGCACGACTGGCACCCACTTCTGCATGAAGTTCCTTGGCCAGTTCAAACAACATATCGAAACCTTCCTTGCTGCCCATGCCGTAACCACCGGCAATTACAATCGGAGCACCTTTCAGGTTGTGTTTAGCCTTTTCTACGTGACGGTCGATTACTTTCACCACATAATCAGTTTCAGGCACGTACTTCGCTACATCATGACGAATCACTTCACCCTGATAATTGGCATCTACGATTTCTTTCTTCATCACACCTTCACGTACGGTAGCCATCTGCGGACGATGTTCCGGGTTGATGATGGTAGCCACAATGTTACCACCGAAGGCCGGACGAATCTGATACAGCAGGTTTTCATAGGTGATACCGTTTTTCTTGTCTTCATGGTTACCGATTTCCAGCTGCGTACAGTCGGCAGTCAAACCACTTGTCAGTGCGGAAGACACGCGCGGACCCAGGTCACGACCAATTACGGTAGCCCCCATCAGGCAAATCTGCGGTTTTTCCTCCTTGAACAAGTTGACAAGAATAGAAGTATGAGGAAGTGAAGTATAAGGGAACAAGCCCAGAGCATCGAACACATGTACACGGTCTACTCCGTATGGCAACACTTGTTTTTCTACATCTGCAAGGTCTGTACCGGCACAAATCGTTTCCAGCTGACATCCCAGCTGAGTGGCCAACTTACGACCTTTGGTTAAAAGTTCGAGACTGACATCGGCACATGCGCGCCTTCCATCTCACAATATACAAATACGTTATTCATAGTCTTTATCCGATAGTATGGTTAGCCAACAGTTCAACAATCAAGTTTTCTACATCTGCATCGCTGCCGGTAAGTGTCTTGCTTTCCTTTGCCTGAAAGATGATGTTCTCAATCTTCTTTACCTTTGTAGGCGAACCCGACAGACCGCACTGTTTCGTGTCACCGTTCACATCGGCTACGCTCCATTCCGTGATGTTCAGATAAGGACGGCTTTCATACAAAGAAGCGTATGGCAGTTCAGCCCCGTCTTTGGTAATGGCAGCCTTTTCCTGTCCACCCAGCGCACGTTTGTACTTCTGCACCAGCTTCGCATTGCGCGGACGGCAAGGAGCGGCACTGCCGTTTACAGTCAATACAATCGGAAGCGGACCTTCTACAGTTTCCACACCTCCGTCGATATGGCGTTTCACACGGATACGTCCGTCTTTTACCTCCTGAATTTCTTCTACGTAAGTCACCTGAGGCAAGCCTAATTTTTCTGCTACCTGCGGACCCACCTGTGCGGTATCACCATCGATAGCCTGACGTCCACCCACAATGATGTCATATTCACCAATCTTGCGGATAGCTGTTGCCAGCGCATACGAAGTAGCCAGCGTATCTGCTCCGGCAAAAGCACGGTCTGTCAGCAGATAACCGTTGTCTGCTCCTCTGTATAATCCTTCGCGGATAATTTCAGCGGCACGACCCGGACCCATTGTCAGGATAGTTACAGTAGAACCAGGATGTGTGTCTTTCAGTCTGAGTGCCTGTTCCAAGGCATTCAAGTCTTCCGGATTAAAAATCGCCGGAAGTGCTGCACGGTTAATTGTACCGTCAGCATTCATGGCATCTTTTCCCACACAGCGTGTATCAGGAACTTGTTTAGCCAATACTACAATTTTCAAACTCATTAGATTCTTTATTTTGGTATTAGTAAATTCTTGTCGGCAAATTTAATGAAAGCATTTGTTCCGCAAAAAGATATGAAGAAAAATTAAGCGTATTCTCGACATCTTCACTCAACTGTGAATAAGTGGCAATAGGATTGTCAGAATACATGGAAACGATAGTTCCGTCCCGTCTGCAAACATACACCCGGGGGATTCCACTGGTAGAAAACAACTCATATACCCGTCGATCATCCTGTGCCGAATAAGGAATAGTCAGAGCGTTTCTCTCCCAGTAATCTGCCACCTCCTCTTCACCTTCCTCCCGACTGATGCATAGATAGCCACCTCTTCATTCGCAGCATATTCTTCATACAGCTGTTGGATAACCGGCAATTCTTTCTGACAGTCCGGGCACTCCGTATGAAAGAAAATCAATACTGCCACCTTCCCCTTAAGAGACTGTGTACTCAGCTCCGAACCATCATTTAATACCACCGAAAAGTCCGGCAACATATCGCCCGGCTCCACTATATTCTCGCCAGCCGGAACTTCTTCACGGATGCAGGAAAACAACAAGCACCCCAATAACACGAAAAAAATACTTAACCAATACTTCATACGGTAAAGATAAACAAGATACACAAGTTTTGCAAACTCTGAGAACTTGTTTATCTTTGACTCCGGAAAAAGACTTTATAAAACATGAATACAATGAATCAGGAAACCGCGCAACTTCTCCAGCAAATCGGGTTTGAGAAATCTGACTTGAACTGGGCCACACAAGTTGTTCTCATTTTGGGCATCTTACTGATGTCTTATCTTATCACACTGATTTTCCACCACCTCATCATGCCGGCTGTACGGAAAATTACGGCACGCACCAAAGCCACGTGGGACGACTACCTGTTTAACGACCGGATGATGAAAGCCTTCTGCCGGATGATTCCGCCCATCACCTGGTACATCCTGCTCCCTTTCGCCTTTGACGAGAAATCGCTCTACCTGCTCCATATCCTCCTGAAAGCCAGTCTGATTTATCTCATCATCACGGCACTCATGCTAATCAAATGCTTCCTGGACTCCCTCTATGAAATCTCCAGCGAGCATGAGACCCTCAAGAACCGTCCGCTCAAAGGTATCTACCAGATGATAAACTTGGTGTCCATCGGAATAGGCATCATTCTCATCATCAGTGTCTTGATTGACCGGAACGCTACCGCCATTCTGACCGGACTCGGTGCCTCGGCCGCCATCCTGATGTTGATTTTCAAGGACAGTATTCTGGGATTAGTGGCCGGCGTACAGCTTTCGGCCAACGACATGCTTCGTCCGGGCGACTGGATTACCATGACCAAATACGGCGCCGACGGTTACGTAATTGAAGTGTCACTGACCACCGTAAAAGTACAGAACTTCGACAAGGCCATCACCACCATTCCTCCCTACGCACTGGTCAGCGATTCCTTCCAAAACTGGAGAGGCATGCGCGAATGTGGAGGCCGCCGCATCAAACGCTCGCTGTTCATTGACATGACTACCGTGCATTTCTGTACACCGGAGGAAGTGAACCAATTCGTACAAAAAGGATGGATAACTGCTCCAACCGAAGGAAATGAACCACCCGTCAACCTGCACGTGTTCCGCGAGTATGCCCTCAAATACATCAGCAACCATCCTGAAGTGAATCACAACCTGATGCAGATGGTCCGCCAGTTGCAGCCCACCACCGAAGGTATCCCCGTAGAAATCTACTGTTTCTCGAACACCCCCGACTGGATTCCTTACGAAACTTTGCAGGGAGAAATCTTTGACCACCTGATAGCCATGATACCGGAATTCGGCCTGCATATCTTCCAGCGCCCGGCCGGAACCGATTTTCAACCCAATGAGAAAAATGAATTTATAACTTCAAAATAAAAAACAATGGAAACAGGACTTACATACAGCAGCACCGTACAGGTAAATTCCTCCAACACCGCCTTAGCACTCGGCTCAGGAGATATGGAAGTGTTTGCTACTCCCGCACTGGTAGCCTTGATGGAAAACGCTGCCATGAATGCCGTAAAGCCCGTACTCCCGGAAGGCTCTACCACCGTGGGCGCCATGATACAGACCTCGCACCTCAAACCCTCCGGTCTGAACGAGGAAGTTACCGCAACCGCGGAACTCACAGAAATAGAAGGCCGGAAACTAACCTTCAAAGTTAGTGCGTCCGACAGCAAAGGGCTGGTGGGAGAAGGTACTCACATCCGCTACATTGTGGACAGGGAACGTTTCTTGAGCAAACTTTAACAGCACACAATCGTCTACCATAGATTTATAGACAGACAACTGCATCAATGGTAGAACTCTAAAACATCATTTACGTTTTCCATTCTGCATCCCTAAGTTTTCCGATGCGGAAACCTATAGATGCAGAATAGGAAACATAAGTCTCCGCAAGGGAAAACATAAAAAACAAAAGTCGAAATACCACTTATCTCCTTCGCATTTTTTCAATTAGCGTGAAAGTGTTTTTCCCTCATCCTCTTTATGTCATTTAACACAGAAAAAAAGAATCCCTGAAACAAGGATATTTCACTTGCTTCAGGGATTTTTTCATATACATATTATTACTATTATACAATTACCAGTGCAATCAGCTGAATAAACAATATCAGGAATACCATAGCAATAGGATATACTGTAGCGTATGCCACTCCCGGAATGTTACTGTCTGTCATCGAATCGGCAGCGGCCAGACCAGGCGTACTGGTCATACCTCCGGTAATGGTACCTAACAAGTCGAGCAGGCTTACCTTGAAGACCCAACGACCGACTATAGCAGCCAACAGCATGGGTACCAATGTAACCAACGCTCCGACTCCGAAAAGCAGAAAACCACTTTCCTGGAAGGTGGCCACCAAGGTTTTGCCGGCTGAAGTTCCTACCTCTGCCAGGAACAGCAACAAGCCCAACTGACGCAGCAACTGATTGGCAGGACCTGACATGGACCACATAATCGGACCAGTCTTACCAATGGCGCTCAGGAACAATGCCATCATCAGTACCCCTCCGGTCAGCCCCGGAGAGAAAGTCATGCCACCTCCGAAAGAGATATGCAGTTTTCCGAACAATACGCCCAACACAATACCCATAGCTATCGGGAAGAAGTCTGTATCCGACAAACGCTTTACATCATTTCCCAACAAACGGGCTACTGCCTGAATACCTTCCTTCTCGCCCACCACCATCAGCTTGTCACCAAACTTCAGTGCCAGTTCCGGTGAGGGAGACAAGTCAATACCGCTTCGGCGTACACGAGTAACCGTACAGCCAAAGTTCTTCTGCAGGTTCAGTTCACCCAACTGCTTGTTAATCATATCTTTCTTGGTGAGCAACAAAGATTCAATGGTCTGTGTATGGCTCAACGGAAGTTCACCTTCTTCACGCTCACCCAACATCAGCGCCAAACTGTTCAATGAATTCTCGCTGCCCACAGCCTGAATGCAATCACCTTCCTGCAACACGGTATGAGCTTTAGGAATCAGAATCTCTTCTCCTTGCTTCAAGCGTGAAATTACGGCTCCCGTCATGGCACGTATGTTCAACTGGCTTAGCGTACGGCCAAATACAGCCGGATTTGTCACCCGGAACAAGCAAGTGCTCAGTTCAGGGAACTGGCTGCGCCGTTCCTTCTCCAGTCTGCGTGCTTCTTCATTCAAGTCTATTCCCATCAATTTGGGAAGCAACTTCACAAAAAGAATCACCCCAATCACCCCAAACGGATAAGCAATACCGTAAGCAATGGAAGCCAACGGCGACTGGGTACTGTCAATGGCCACTGCCAAACCAGGTGTACTGGTCAAGGCACCGGCTATCAAGCCCACGATACTTGGCGTATCGATGTCAAAAAGATATTTCATTACGACCCCTGTCAGGCAGGCAGAAGCCACTATCAGCAGCGTAATCAGAATCAAGGTTTTTCCCTTGCTCCGGAACGAATGGAAGAAACCCGGACCGGCCTGAATGCCAATCGTAAAGATAAACAACACCAGCCCGAAGGTTCCCAGTTCCTTTGGAATGGATACCCCCAATGCCCGAAGGCAAGAGCAATGAAAATCACGGCAGACACATCGAGCGATAGGCCCATCACTTTGATACGTCCGAGCATAAAGCCCAAGGCTACAATCAAGAAAATTGCAAAATACGAAGTTTGCAGTAAGTCTGTCAACATGGTTAATAAAGATAAATGAATAAAACTGGGATAAAGATAAGTAAATTTTACGGATTTCCCCAATTGGCTGCTATCATATCCCTGAAAGGCTTATTCATTTAAAGACAAATCCTTACTCAAAATCATCCTCACCGCACGGAATTTAGGAGTGACCTCAGATTTTCCACGCATAATCTTCACCTCCCATTCCGAAGCTTTCCACAATTCTTTCGGCAATAACAGCGTATGCAATGCATTTTTCCCTTGGATAGAGCCTATCTTCACTTCATTTACATACACGCCTGCATCTTTTGCTGCGTCAGGGAAAGATTCGATTCTCACGGCATTGACCGGTTTTCCCTTGGACTTCATTTTATAAGCGAACCATCCACGGGTTTCACGCCAGGGGGTTCCCTGCTCACTGCCTATCACCGAATTTTCCATCTCTACAAAGTGGTCACTTTCCGGCTGTTGCTCACCACACACCACCATATCGGCCGTAGCCTGCTCCAATTGGGCACGTTCTTTCTCCACTTCAGCAAGTTCTTTTTGCCGCTGTCCGAGTTCCTCCTTAGACACAAGTTCCCAATAAATCATGTACCGGCACTCGTGTGTCTGATAGAAAGGTTTCAGTTTCATTCCCTCATATCTGGAAGGGTACACTCCAGTCAACGCAAACTCCAACTTATCAGGAGATACTTTCTTCAGGTTGCTCAAAAGATTATTTTCTTCTCCCACAATCACAGGCATGTTCTGTAAAGGCAATTGAGGTCCTGATGCGATATGACCACCGCGACTGTCGTCTGCAAACTGGCCATCCAGTCTTTCTTTTCCCATATCGGCAGCAAACACAATGGGACCATACATAAATGAATAATAAGGAGACTTGTCCGGAAGTTGTACAGCACGCAAAGTCATGGGCAACGTCATTTCAATGGCATCACCATCCTGCCACTTTCTCTCTATGGTGTAATAACCATCCGTCAAAGTTGCCTCTGCCTTCTTTCCGTTCACTGCAAAAGCCACCTTTGACTTATCTATCCATTCCGGACAACGGAAGCTCACTTTCATCTTTTTGGACTTATCTGTATGTAATACCATTCGAGTGCTTTCCTTTTCCGGGAAAGACGTTTCCTGCGTAAAGGTCATGCCATATTCTTTCCATTCCAACACAGAAGAAATAAACATGTTGACAATCAGCTCGTCCTTACGTGATGCATATATCATCTCCCCGTACTTTGCATGGTTCTCCATTCCCGATCCCACACAACACCAGAAACAGCTTTGAGGCTGTGAATATACCCTGTAATGCCCTGAACGCATGGGAGTGAAATACACCAATCCTCCCTGCACCGGATTCTGGCTTGACAAGATATGATTATACAAAGCACGCTCATAATAATCCATATACGCCATATCACCCGAAGTCTGATAGAGCATCTTTGTCAGGCGAAGCATATTATAGGTATTGCAGGTTTCTGGACCCTGCTCACTGGTCATCATACTCGAAAAGTCATCTGCTTTATGGAAATGTTCTCTGACGCTATTTCCTCCGATAGATACACTCCGGTTGTTTACGACCGTATGCCAGAAGAAATCGGAAGCATCACTCCATGCTTTCTCTCCGTCGAGGTCGGCAATTCGTTTAAAACCGATTACTTTCGGAATCTGCGTATTGGCATGCATACCGGTAAGCTGGTCTTTTTTCTCAAGAAGAGGATTCAAGACCACCCTGTGTGAAAAACGTTTGGCCAAGTCAAGGTATTTTTTCTCTCCGGTCAGACCGTATACATCGGCAAATACCTCATTCAGTCCTCCATGTTCACTCCGGAGCATATCCTGAATCTGTTCGTCAGTCAGTGTGGAAACCGTATTCAGCATCCAGTCTGTCAAAGCAATCAGCATCCCTTCGGCTTCTTCCTTACCGGCTATCACATAGGCATCGCGCAAGCCCGCATACGTTTTATGGATATTATATAAAGGTACCCATCTATTATTGAGCCCGAAAGGATTGGCATCGATTTTTCCATTCTTTATTTCATTCCAGATAGCTTTCCCGTTCGGAACTCCACAAAGATAGCCATTGCCTGAAGCCTCCTGACAACGTTTCATTTCAGAAAGGAAATAATCCAGGCGTTTCCCGATTTCCTCATCACCCGTAGAAGCATACATATAAGATAAAGCCGAAAGATAATGCCCTCCTATATGCCCGTCGAGTCCGGTATTTTCCCAGTTCGGATAGTTTTCAGCTTTGGGCTGCAAACCTGCTTCCTTCATATAAGGAGCCAGTAATCTGTCCGGATCGAGTCCTAACAGATAACAAATATCCATACTTTCTGCATGCTTGAACGGTCCGGAAATCAACCGGACATCCGTAATGGGAAATGTATTGATTTTCTGAGGCAGTCCTGCGCCCATACAAACAGAGGATGCCAAAAGCATCCAACCTAAAAGATACCCTTTTCTCATGTTTTTCGTCTCTTATTGTTTATAGCTAACTTATCTGCTGCAAATATAACAATAAGTGTATAACATACAATCTACATCGTCCCTAAATAGTGCATAAAACGAAGTAATTCAGGTATCTTTTATTTCATGACTATTTCCCTATAGCTCACTTATATACTCGTAAAGCTTCTTATAAAACGCATGCTTGGTCAATGTGGAAGCATCGCCCAGAATAATCAGTTTCATACGGGCACGGGTGATGGCTACGTTCATGCGGCGCAGGTCATTGAGGAAACCAATCTGACCGTCTTCATTGGCACGTACCAGACTGATAAGAATCACATCACGCTCCTGCCCCTGAAAGCCGTCCACCGTATTGATAGTTATCAAGGAGCGATAAGGCTTGAAAAACGCATCTTTCTTTACCAGCTGACGCAAATACTGCACCTGAGCCTTATAAGGAGAAATCAATCCCACATCAATCCGTTCTTCTAAAAAGCGTTCCCGACCGATTTTCATGATGTACTCCTTTAACTGACCGATGGACAATTCAGCCTCCGGTTTATTGATTCGTCCGTAGTTTTCACCTACAAACTCTTCGTTGCAGTCCATGCCTTCCGTATTTATCCACTCTATTGGCGTATCAAAATCCAGAATGCTACGGTATTTCACCTCAGGAGCTGACTGCAACATTCCTCCATAAAACCAGTCGGACGAGAAACGCATAATCTCATCGTTCATACGATACTGTACCTTCAGCAAGGATACCACCTCCGGCTTGTTTTTCACGATGGCCTGCATCAATGTATGCCCTAACCCCGCACGCAAGGCTTCCGGATTTTTTACCGTAGGCGGCAACTGACAATGGTCGCCAGCCAATACCACCCGGTCGGCTTTACGAAGCGAAATCCAGCATGCCGCTTCCAATGCCTGAGCCGCCTCATCGATAAATACCGTTCCGAACTTCTGTCCGGTGAGCAAGCGGTTGGCACTACCCACCAGCGTGCAGGCAATCACCCTTGCTTCACTGAACAAGGATTCATTGATACGGATTTCCAATTCCGTGGCGCGGTCTTTCAGGGAATTGATTTTTTGCCGAATACTTTCCCGGTCATTTCCTTTCCGGCTACGGGTATACAGTTCACGAATTGCCTTACGAATACTCCATAACTGGGGATAGTCGGGATGTGACTCAAAACGACGTTCGTACGTAAACGACAGCATCTTATCGTTCACCCGACTGGGATTCCCGATACGAAGCACGCTGACACCACGGTCTACCAACTTTTCACTAATCCAGTCGACAGCCATGTTACTCTGAGCACATACCAGTACCTGATTTTCACGATGAAGTGTTTCATAAATAGCCTCCACCAGCGTAGTGGTCTTACCTGTTCCCGGAGGCCGTGCACAATGGCCACATCCTTGGCATGCAAGACTTTATTCACCGCTTCATCCTGTGTGGCGTTCAACCAAGGGAAACGTACGGGTTGAAACGAAAAAGTAGATACGGGCTGCGTACCATGAAAAATATCCCTTAACTCTGCCAGTCGGTTGTTCTTGGCAGAAATAACCTGTTTCAGTGCCTCAAACATCAGGCGGTAGCTGGTTTCATCAAAATAGAGCTGTACCCCGACCACTTCTTTACTTTGCAGCGTAAGTAATGCGTTGGCATCCGGCAAGATAACTACCATGCGGTCTTCCTCCACGTAATTCACCGTGGCTACGAAATTCAGGTAAGTCAGTTTCCCCGACATATCCTGCGTAAAGAAACAAACCGGTTTCCCATATTCAAACAGATGCTCTATCTCTTTGTCTTCTTTTCGTTCTACCTCAATGACCAACTGATTCAAGGCATTGTAATAGCTCCGGCCTAACGATAACGGATACCAGCACATGCCCCGTTTGATTTTCCGGCCAATTCCCATCAGTTCCGTCTGCTGCTGGAACTGCTCCTTTTCGTATTCATACTCTAATTTCAGCAATTCATAGTGATGCTGCAAGTATAAAACAGGCGATTTTATTGGGGTACCTTCCTTATTCATTTCCTTCTACATTTGAATTGGTTTCTGCCAGCATTTGGGCACGCGACTTGCTCTGCGTCACCACATAAACACCTGTAAAAATCAATAACGCCGCTACAATCTTCACCCAACCGAAAGTTGCCATACCGGCAAGTACGGCTACACAACTTCCCACAACTGGCTGCATGTAGTTATACATACTGACTACCGTAGGACGCAAGGACTTCTGACCGACCAGCATCAAAATATAAGCCACATACGTACCTAAGAGTATGACATAACCGACCTCCAGCCAGACTTCTACCGGGAAAGATGCCCAGTCCATCACTGAAAAGTCATGATAAGAGAAAGGTATAAAGCATATCGCCGCATAAGTAAACATCCACTTCATCAACGTAATCACGTGATAACGCGCAATCAACTTCTTAAAAATGGTTAGATAACAGGCAAAACTAATCTGAGCTGCCATGCAGAGGGCGTCCCCCCATACGCTGCCCCCTTCCGCATCTCCACCCCGATTGCTCAGAATCAAGGTCAGGGCACCGATGGACCCGAGAAATATTCCTATCACCTTTTTCGGAGTGACGGGTCTTTCAGAAAGAGAGCCGCTAAAATCATAGTCACAATCGGCATAGTGGTAGTCATGATAGACGCATCGACCGGAGAAGTCAGTGACAAACCAAAAGTAAAACACCCCTGATTGCAGACAATCCCCAACAAGGAAGCAAAGAACAGCATCAGCAAATCGTGCGGATTAACCTTCTCCTGCTTTACAAAGAAAGAGGTAGTCCAGAAACACACGGCCGCTCCTATCATACGCATATTCGCCAGTGTGAGTCCGGTAATACCCGCTTCCATGGCTGCCTTGCCTACCGGAGACATCAATCCCCACATGCTTGCAGCCAGTAACAATGAAATATGAGCTTTTACAGAACCTTTCATGATTTCGTCTTTTTAAATTTCTGCAAAGTTACGAGGATTTTGAAAAAAGGGCCGGTCGGGCGTTGATTTATTCCCGGGAATTTTCTATTTTTGTTTGACGCGTTAAAAAATACAGTCCATGAAAAAGCAAGCTGAATATATCAAGCGCATTGAGATAAAGGCTTATGGGGCCGGAAAAACATTGCCTGGGATTTACGCCCGGATGTAAACATCCTGAGTGGAGTAAACGGTATCGGAAAAAGTACGATTCTGAACAACTCTGTCCGCCGGCTGAGTGACCTGGAAGGAGGAGCCTGAGTAATGGCATACATCTGGGAGTGTCTTTCACTTTCTATCCGAAAGATGCCACTTATATCCACTTCGATGTGATAAGAAGTTTTGACCGTCCGCTGCTCAGTTCCGGATTATTGGAAAAAATCGGTAACCAGAATGTCAAGACTGAACTTGACTGGCAGCTTTATCTCTTGCAACGACGCTATCTGGATTATCAAGTGAACATCGGCAACCGGATTATCGAGCTTTTAACTAGCGGCAAGCCCGAAAACCAGGCCAAGCAACCGAAATATCTCTGCCTAAAACCCATTTCCAGAACCTGGTAGACGACCTGTTCAGTGAAACGGGAAAAAAGATTCTCCGCCAAAGCAATGAAATACAGTTTGAACAAGACGGCGACATATTAACCCCTTATCAGCTTTCTTCTGGTGAAAAGCAGATGCTAGTCATCCTGCTCACCGTACTGGTACAGGACAACCAACCATGTACCCTCTTTATGGACGAACCCGAAATCTCACTTCATGTAGAATGGCAGCAACGGCTTATCTCGCTCATCCGAAGCCTGAATCCGAATGTGCAAATTATACTGACCACCCATTCACCGGCACTTATCATGAACGGATGGATGGACGCCGTTACCGAAGTGAGTGACATTACAACCCTTTAAAAACATGTAGCCGTATGGGAAAAAGACTGACTGAAAACCTTTCTTCCCTGTACATTGGAGCGGCTAACAGCCTTAAGCCCAAGCGTGCAAGAAGAAAAATCGTGGCCTACGTAGAAAGCTATGATGATATTTCTTTCTGGAGATCCATACTTGCGGAATACGAAGACAATACCCACTATTTCGAAGTCATGCTCCCCTCTCAGACTTCATTGGCTAAAGGTAAGAAAACCGTACTGATGAACCAGCTCGGGAAGCAATTAGGCGAAAATATGATTGCCTGCGTGGACAGCGATTATGACTACCTGTTGCAAGGACGTACCAACACCTCCCGATACATCATCGAAAATCCCTACGTGATGCAAACCTATGCATACGCCATTGAGAACTACCATTGCTATGCCGAAGGGTTGCATGAAATCTGCGTCATGGCTACGCTGAACGACCATAAGCTGATTAATTTCCCGGAATTCATGAAACTTTATTCTCAGATAGCTTATCCGCTGTTTGTGTGGTCTGTCTGGTTTTACCGGAAACATATTCTGTCAGAATTCTCCCTGCTGGACTTCTGTTCCTATGTAAAGCTTGATCAGGTTAGTACCCACCATCCGGAACGAAGTCTAGAAACCATGGCCAAAAAAGTCAACCGCAAACTGCATGACCTGGAACGCCATCATCCGGAAGCGCTGGAAGAAATTGAAAGCATGAAAAAAGAATTCGACCGTCTGGGAGTCCATCCGGACAATACCTATATGTTTATTCAAGGCCATCACATTATGGACAATGTAGTGTTGCGACTGCTCATTCCCGTATGCACCGTACTCCGCCGAGAAAGAGAACAGCAAATCCATGACCTGGCCCTCCACGACATGCAGCTTCACAACGAGCTGACCAGCTACCAGCGAAGTCAGGTAGGCGTGGAAGTCGTTATCCACCGAAACAGTTTCTACAAGAACTCCCCCCTGTACCAGATGATACGGAGAGACATCGAGAAATTTCTCAAAATCATCCGTTAGCCGGTATTTCCCTATCCAATTATAGGAAATCCCCTACAAAAGAATGGGCGTTTTCATCTTGACCGGAGAATTTTCTTCCGCTAACTTTGTGCTATCAACAAAGCTGGAGGAATCACACTCTCAGCCGGAAAAGACAATGCTTATGAGAACAAGAACATTTATTCTTTGCCTGCTGGCCCTTTGCCTGAGCACAATCCGGGGCTACGCATCCGGCCTGGGCGACTTCCGGGTCAATGCCCGTTTCCTGACCGATCGAATGGCCTTTGAACTGCACCTCAACAGCAACCAGTACAACGACCTGTACGAAATCAATTACGACTTTCTCTGCAATATAGGTCCATACGTTTCTGGCATTGCCGTTGCCGACACTCGTGCGATGGATGCATATTACCGTTACCTGGACGAACGAAACGACGACCTGCGATGGGTACTTTCACAAGCCGAATACGTACGCTTCATCGATATTGAATATTTCTTCCGTCCCATTTATGCCATCAATAACGTATGCTATCTGCGTGTGTATAAAATTTATCCGAACAGAACCCATTTCTACTTCAGACCTCTCCGTCATTACCTGACCTACAGGGGCGGACATTGCCGGTCACATTTCGGGGGAGTTAGCTACTACCGGCGTAACTATCCTGCACGCTACCACCATCCAGTGTACAGCCGTCCGTGCCGAATCAGTCCGCAGATGCGACCGCACGACTTTGCCGGACCACGTCCGGGCAATCGTCCTCCGCAGAAGCCCAACTGGAAGCCTGCACCTCGTCCGGACCGGAGACCTGTCTCAGTGGGCAGACCCAATTATCGCCCGCCTCAGCATTCAGACCACAAACCGCAGGCACGTCGTCCCCCTCAGAATCCTCACAAGAACCCAGGCTTCAAGCCCCAGGAAAGGCCAACCCGACGTCCGGAAGTAAGTCCCGACAAGATGCGCCCGAAACAAATCCGAGAAAAAAGCAATATGAAAGAAAAAGAACGCAAATCTCTCTCCAAACGATTATAAATAAAAAAGTGCTGAATCAGGAATCATCTCTTCCAGGTTCAGCACTTCCTTTTATATCAAAAAAAGTCTCAGACTAAGCGGATACCCCCTTCTTCCAGCACCACTAGTCTTTTCTTATATAAATCGCCGACCGCTTTCTTGAAAGTCTTCTTACTTACACCGAAGGCCTGGTAAATCACCTCCGCATCGGTCTTATCATTCAGCGGGGTAAAGCCGTCATTATCCTTGATGTACTGAAGCAATACTTCGGAAAAATCGTCCACCTTCCGGGCACCGGCTTTCTGCAATTCCAAATCAATCTTGCCATCCGGACGTACCTGTTTCACAAAAGCACTCAGGTGCATTCCTGCTTCCAAAGGCTGGAACACCTCGTTATGGAACAGCATACCGCTAAACTGATTTTCTACAATCACCTTGTAGCCTAAATCCGTACGCTGCCATACCATGACATTTACTTCCTGTCCCGGCTGGTACTCTGGCTTCTCCGTAGAAAGATAATGCTCCACCTTGCAGAAGCCACAATGCGATAGCTTTCTTCATCCAGATGCACATGCACCACATAGCGTTTTCCTTTCTGCATCTTCATTTTCTGCTCACGGAAAGGCACGAACAAGTCTTTCATCAGTCCCCAGTCAAGAAAGGCGCCGAACTGATTGACCCATGCCACCTGCAGACAAGCAAACTCACCCACCTGTACATAAGGCTGCAGCGTAGTAGCGACCAGCCGTTCCTCCATATCGAGGTAGATAAATACATTCAGAATGTCTCCCGGCTTGGTGCCTTCGGGCACATAACGTTTCGGAAGCAAGATTTCACCGTCCTCATCTCCATTGAGGTACACGCCGAAGTCCACTTCCTTCACTACTTCCAGCTGATTATATTTTCCTAATTTTATATGACTCATAACAACTCTTTATTTCCGCCAAAGATAGCATAAAAAACTCATATACTCACACTGACCTCCCTATAAAGAAAAACTAAAAATATTTTTATTTTTACACCGCAAAGTAAGTGGTAAACCGCCGTGACTTGTTTTATAGGAAAAACATACATCATTAAGCTTTATATCTATGAAACTCTACACTATTTTAGGAAGTTTTCTGGGACTCTCTTTGTGCATGACCATCGCTTCATGCCAATCTCCCCAACCAACCAGTGAAATCACATGGAGCACCTTCAACATCCGCTACGACAATCCCTACGACAGTCTGAACAGCTGGACATACAGAAAAGACACCGTAGCCAATTTCATCAAGGCACAAAATCTGGACATTGTAGGCATGCAGGAAGTCCTGCACCACCAGCTTGAAGACCTGAAAGCCCGTCTGCCAGAATATGCCGAAGTCGGCGTGGGACGGGAAGACGGAAAGACACAAGGCGAATATGCCCCTCTGTTCTATAAAAAAGACCGTTTTGAATTACTGGACAACAACACCTTCTGGCTGTCACAATACTCCGACAGTGTAGGATTCATCGGATGGGACGGTGCCTGTACCCGTATTGCCACCTGGGCCAAGCTGAAAGACAAGACCAACGGAAAAATCTTTATGGCCATCAATACGCACTTTGACCATGTGGGAACAGAAGCCCGTAAAAAAGGCGCTTTGCTGATTATTGAGAAAATAAAAGAAATCGTAGGCGACCAGCTGCCGTAGTTACCGGAGACTTCAACGTATCCGGCCAGTCGGAAGCTACCAGACCATTACCGGCAACAGTTTCGTGCTGAAGGATGCGCATAAGACAGCTCTCCAGCAAGAAGGTGCCAGCTATACCTTCCATGACTTCGGACGCATTCCTGCCGATTCATGTGAGAAAATTGACTTCATATTTGTCACTCCTCAAATAGAGGTACAGCGCAGCTACATTCCTGAAGAAAACCGGGAGGCAAAGAAATTCCTTTCCGACCACAACCCGGAAATCGTACACCTTTCTTTCTAAAAGGCTAATAAATCGAGGGGAAATTTATCCCGTCCGCCGGTACACATCTTTACCGGGACGGGATTTTTTTATCTTATACGATACGTCCGTCCACCAGATGAATGGTACGGTCGGTTTGCGTGGCCAGCTCCTCATCGTGCGTAACGATGACAAAAGTCTGCCCTAACTTGTCACGCAGTTCAAAGAACAACCGATGCAATTCTCCCTTGTTCTGCGTATCCAGACTTCCGGAAGCTCGTCCGCCAAGATTACCGAAGGATGATTCATTAAGGCACGGGCTACAGCCACACGCTGCTTTTCGCCACCCGAAAGTTCTGCCGGCTTATGCGTGGCCCGCTCCGACAATCCCAGGAAATCCAATAAATCCAATGCTTCCTTTCGGGCAGTTCCCGCCGACTTGCTTGAATCAAAGACGGCATCATGACATTCTCTACCGCCGTAAACTCAGGCAACAGCTGGTGAAACTGAAAAACAAAACCGATTTCCCGGTTCCGGAAGGCAGAAAGTTCTTTTTCTTTCAGACGGTTCACCTCCGTACCGTTCAATATAATTCGTCCTCCGTCCGGCTTGTCGAGTGTACCCATAATTTGCAGCAAGGTAGTCTTTCCCGCCCCACTGGGACCTACAATACTGACCACTTCACCTTTCCCGATTTCAAGGTCAATCCCCTTCAACACCTGAAGTGCACCAAACTTTTGGTTATCCCTTTCAACTGAATCATACGACTTTACAATTTACGAATTACATACTCCGCCAGATAGCATCCGAATACGGCTGGCATATAGCTGACGGTTCCTGCGGTAGACTTCTTGTTTTGCTCATCATCTACCAATATCACGGCATTTGCGTCGGCCTGCTCCGTGCTGAATACCACCGGCAGCTTCCGCTTCATACCCATTTTCTGCAGACGCTTACGCACCGCCTTGCTCAACCCACAATGATACGTATCCCACAAATCCGCAAAACAAATCTGCGTGATATCCCGTTTGGCTCCGGCTCCCATGCTACTGACAATCTTCAATCCACGTTGCAAGGCATGATATATCAGATAGCACTTAGGAGCTACCGTATCAATGGCATCTACCACAAAATCAAACGCCGCACTGTCCAGCAGTTCAGGTATAGCCTCATCTTTCAGGTAAACTGGCAGCACAGTCAGCTCCAGTTCCGGATTAATATCCCGGAAACGTTCAGCCAGTACCTCTGCCTTTGGACGTCCGATAACGGAATGAGTGGCCGGCAACTGACGGTTGATGTTACTTGGCTGTACCGTATCGGCATCTACAATCGTCATCCTTCCCACTCCGGCACGGCAAATCATTTCAGCCGCATACGCACCTACTCCTCCCAGGCCTACCACCAGCACATGTGCCTTACGCAGACGCTCCATCTTCTCTTCACCTAACAGCAATTCCGTGCGCTGCTGCCATTCTTTCTTATTTTCTTCGCTCATGAATCTTTCTTAAACCATTTATAAAACCAGTTGCCCACCTTGTCATAATACTGCGTCTCGGCCCATCCACGCGGATCGGCAAAGCTTAATGCCTCGTTCGGGTCACCCTTCTGGTCAGGATACAGCAGCATGATACTGTTGTTATTAAAATATCTGGATACCTGCATAGGCAAGCGTTCAAAAGAAGAGTCGTACGAAATAGACCTCTTCGTGAGCTGACAATAACCAGCAGATGATCGTAATTCACCTGTCCTGTAATAATCAGCAAGTCGTCCCAGTTATCCAGTTCCTGGTATTCCGTCATCACATCCTTGTGCTTCTTCTGGATATATCCCTTGATATACCCCAAAGTCTGGGGATGAGCAAAGAAATGCAGACGGCATCCCAGCTGACTGCTCATACGGCACAAGTGCGTAATCCATTTCACAAAGCCATGCTCAAATTCCGATTTGGGAGGCACCGCCACGATGATGCGCCGCAGTGTATTGACCGGCATCAAGAAGCGAGCAATCATCACCTGTTGATAAGTATTTTTCAGCAAATCTTCCGTCAGGTTACCGAAGAACGAATCCACGATATTGGCCTTGTTGTGCAAACCAATGACAATCGTAGTTGCTTCAGTTTCCTTGGCTGTATGCAAAATACCCGTAGCAATGTTCAAGTCGAAGCGCGACACCGTCTTCAGAAAGACATTGGCCGATGCAGCAATCTGAGCCGCCCTTTCCAGGCTTCTCTTTCCCCGCATCTCCAGCCGGACAGAATCATTGTTATCATTAATCACATTCAGTGCCACCAAATTGTCCGTCCGCTTTTCATCACGTACTACCAGCGCCAGCTGCATCAGTTTATCCAGTGTGTCCGGATTGGCCACAGGAATCAGGATACGTTCCTTTTGCTGTTCTTTTTCTTCATCCAGCTCTGCATCATCCATCGCAATTCGTTTGGCCGCATGTTCCGTAATAAACGAGCTGACCACACACGTCACCAGAATCAGCAGAATGGTACCATTCAGTACATCTTCGTTCAACAAGCGCTCTCCACTGGGCAGAATAATGTTGTAACCCACCAGTACCGCCGCCAGGGTAGCCGCAGCCTGCGCATTACTCAGTCCGAACATCAGTTCCCGTTCTACTGCCTTCATGCGATATATTTTCTGTGTCAGCCACGATGCAATCCATTTGCCTAACAGTGCCACCACAATCATGACACCAGCCACCTTAATGGAATCGATATGGCCGAACAGCACATTCACGTTTATCAGCATTCCCACTCCGATAAGGAAATAAGGAATAAACAGCGCATTTCCTACAAACTCCAGGTGACTCATCAACGGAGAAACATGCGGAATCAGACGGTTCAGCACCAGCCCGGCCAGGAAGGCGCCTAAGATTCCTTCCATACCAATCAGCTCCATCAATCCGGCCCCCAAGAAGACCATGGCCATCACAAAGATATACTGCACCACCTGGTCACTGTAACGACGGAAGAACCAGCGTCCGATGCGAGGGAACGTCAGCATAATCACCACGCTCAGCACTACGACTTTCAGCACCAGCCACACCCAAAACATATCCGAGGTATCGCCCTTGTACATACCTGCAATGACGGCCAAAACCAACAAGGTCAGTGTATCCGTCACCGCCGTACCTCCCACCGCAATGCTGACAGCCCGCTGCCGGTTGATACCGTAACGAATCACAATCGGATAGGCTATCAAAGTGTGCGAGGCATACATACTGGCCAGCAGCACAGAAGTAATCAGTCCGTATCCCAGCAAGTTCAGATTGGTCCACACACCAATACCCAGCGGGAAGATAAAGGCCAGCAAACCTAACACCGTAGCCTTCACACGGATACTCTTGAAATCCTCCATGTTCATTTCCAGTCCGGCCAGGAACATGATATAATACAGTCCCACCTTACCGAAAAGCTCAAAGCTGCTGTCGCGCGCCAGAATATTGAATCCATGTTCCCCGATGACGATACCGGCCAGAATCATTCCGATGATGTGCGGAATGCGCAGACGTTCCAGAACAATCGGGGCAAACAAGATAATTACCAGCACCAAAAAAAAGATCCACGTAGGATCAGTGATGGGAAAATCTATATTGAGATGAAAAAAATCTAACAATTCTTCCATAGATAATGAGCTGTTCGGTTTATTCGGTTTAAATTTATGGACAAAAATACGAAAAAAGTTCCGTATTTCCCCTTTGGTATTCCAAAATGTTTTAATTTTGCGGTTCAAAGGATACAAGGAGAAGACAAAAGTATCTAACTAAAATACAGAAAGCAATACAATCACGGAATTTATTAACTTAAACAAGAAACATAAGAAATGAAAGTAGCAATTGTTGGTGCAAGCGGAGCCGTAGGACAGGAGTTCCTGCGTGTGCTCGATGAAAGAAACTTCCCGGTAGATGAACTGCTGTTGTTCGGATCTTCAAGAAGTGCCGGACGAAAATACACTTTTCGCGGAAAAGAAATCGAAGTAAAACTTCTGCAGCACAACGATGATTTCAAAGGAGTAGACATCGCCTTTACGTCAGCCGGTGCGGGAACTTCTAAGGAGTTTGCAGAAACCATCACTAAATACGGTGCAGTGATGATTGACAACTCCAGCGCTTTCCGTATGGAAAACGATATTCCTCTGGTAGTGCCTGAAGTCAACGCAGAAGACGCGCTGAACCGTCCACGTGGCATTATTGCCAACCCTAACTGTACAACTATCCAAATGGTTGTAGCCCTGAAAGCTATCGAAAACCTGACTCATATCAAACGTGTACACGTATCTACTTACCAGGCTGCCAGTGGTGCCGGTGCGGCTGCCATGGACGAGCTTTACGAACAGTACCGTCAGGTATTGGCCGGAGAGCCTGTCACTGTAGAGAAATTCGCTTATCAGCTGGCATTCAACCTGATTCCTCAGATTGACGTGTTCACAGACAACGGTTATACCAAAGAAGAAATGAAGATGTACAATGAAACACGTAAAATCATGCACTCAGATGTACAGGTTAGTGCTACTTGCGTACGTGTTCCTGCACTTCGTTCACACTCAGAAAGTATCTGGATTGAAACAGAACGTCCGGTATCTGTAGAAGAAGCCCGCGAAGCATTTGCCAACGGCGAAGGTCTGGTACTGATGGACAACCCTGAAAAGAAAGAATATCCGATGCCGTTGTTCCTGGCTGGAAAAGACCCTGTATATGTAGGTCGTATCCGTAAAGACCTGGCTAACGAAAACGGTCTGACTTTCTGGATTGTAGGCGACCAGATTAAGAAAGGTGCCGCTCTGAATGCCGTTCAGATTGCTGAATACCTGATTAAAGTGAAGAATATCGGATAAATAGTTTATCGGTACTGATATAAAGAAAGGCATTGCCTGAGGTTTGGAACTCACAGGCAATGCCTTTTTTATTTCTCTTATCCCGACTTATATCATTCTTATGTCCTC
>ENA-OQAZ01000183-OQAZ01000183.1-human-gut-metagenome-genome-assembly--contig:-NODE-183-length-34891-cov-5.089777_pt1 | contig 34891 bp, 41 predicted proteins | sample MGYA00242737_ERZ504531 | MGnify/ENA primary metagenome ERZ504531 (study PRJEB26092, sample SAMD00036244) | human gut metagenome | host: Homo sapiens | study: EMG produced TPA metagenomics assembly of... | reverse complement strand
AAAGAAATATCAATGCAGATGTGATGAAGCTGGCAGCAGCCACAAGAGGATTGCAGATTGATTCTGAATGGACAAGAGAAGAAGCAATCAAGGCTATATCAGAATACAGCGCACTTTCTGAAGAAGAAATTGAAGTATTGCTTGAATCGACAACAAAGTTCGTGCAGGAAACAGGGCAGAAAATAGCAAAGAGCATCACAGAAGCGTTTGAAAGAGTGAAGCCAGCGTTTGAACGGATAGGAAAAGCAATCGCAGAATCGTTCAAAGGACTGAACTGGTCAGGGTTACTGTCGCATAAAGAAATGATCAGCAACAACAGGCGCAAAATGAAAGGAATGCCGATGATCAGGCGAAGGCACTTGAAAAAGCCAGAAAGAATAAAAGGCGAAAGCCTAAGAAGTAGGGAAGAAGGTGTGCAATGTGCAAAATAGCGATGAAACACAGCAGGACATGACGGAAGCAATCAGGATGCGGTGCGAAGGGCATTTGCTGAAGTCAGAATTGAAGAAAAGAGGGCAGAGAAGAAGAAAACACTGTATAACACACGAAGATTGATGGAATCATATATTGACCTGAAAAAATATATAAATAATGCGATCACGGAAGAAGAAGAGGTCACGGAAGCAGCATACAGCGTCCTGAAGGGCGAAAATGCAAAGCTGAAATCTGTCAAGGAAGCAAAAATGGTCACGGCGATGATGATAATTAACATTGACAGGGCATTGACCGAACTGGAAGCCGAAAGCAGAAGAGAAGGCACATTGTACAAGTATGAAGCGTTTAGAATGCACTATATTGACGGATTGACCTTTGAAGAAATTGCGGATCAGCTGGATTGTGGAAAAAACAGCCCTTCAAACTGGTGTAAGGCGATATTGAAGAAAATGTCTGTCAAACTATTCGGAATTAACGGAATTTGAGAAAACACGATCTGAAAAAGGCTTTTTTCGAGGGAAACGACAGCGAAAGCATGGGAAAAGCGTGGGAAAAGTGAGGGTTTTATAGGGAACATCCTAAAGTAAAATAGTATCGTGAAATGTTGTACAGAAAGACCGAAACAGCACAGAAGTGTTGAATCGGTCTTTTTTATTGCATTTCTGCCCTCTTATTTGCGGAATGTGGGTGCTTATATAAGGGCATCCACAGGAAGCATAAAAACAAGGCTTTATATAGGGGCATACCTGACAGGGGCGCATATATAGGGCATATATAAAGGGCATATATAAGCGGCTGCGTATAGAGCCTATATAGACGGATATATGAAGCATATGCAGCAGCAGGAAGGTGGTGCAAGGGTTTGTTATTTCACAAGTGTAGATGTGGGGCTTTAATACCACAGAATATAGCTGAATGTGAAGCCTGTGCAGCGAAGGCAGCAGGGCAGCAGTCAAGACACATGGAATACAACAAACACCGAAGAAACAAGAAGACAGCAGCCTTCTATGTATCAAGTGAGTGGAGGAAGACAAGAGCCGAAACAATCAGGCGGTTTGATGGCGTTGATATATATGCCTTCTATGTGCTGCATGTAATACAGACAGCTGACATGGTGCATCATATCACACCTATTGAAGACGACTGGAACAGACGACTTGATGCAACCAATCTGATCCCATTGAGCAATCACAGCCATGGAATCATTGAAGCCTTGTACAGCAAGGATGAACAGACAAAAAAAGCGACACAAAAGATGTTGTATGACCTGATAGAACGCCACTGGAAGGCGACAGGGGGAGTATGAAAAAGTATCGGGTTAAGTTTATTTAGTCGCGCTTCCCCTTTTCCGTGGAGAAAACTCCCCACGGAAAATCCAGATCAGGGCATCCGAAAAGGGTGCGTGTCAGATTCTGACACACCGCAAGGAAACCAGCAAAGAAGGGAGGTCGCAGAAGAATGGCAGGACAACGACAGCCGATCGCGCTGGTACAAGCAAAAGGAAAAAAACACCTGACAAAAGCTGAAATTGAAGAACGTCAGCGAACAGAAGTGAAAGCGGCTGCGGATAAAGTGACAGCACCGCAATACTTATCACCGACACAGAAAAGAACCTTCAAAAAAATCGTGAAGGAACTTCGTGCGATTGACCTTATATCAAACCTTGATGTTGATGCGCTTGCAAGACTGGTCATCGCACAAGAAAAATACATCGCAGTCACGCAAGAACTGAACAGACAACCGATCATGGTGGAAATTGAGATCGCAACAAAGCAGCTGGACGAATACGGACAGCCAGTGAAGATCAAAAAAGAAGTCGTGAACGGAGAAGTGGAAAGACTTGCGCTACTTCAAGACAGATATTTCAAACAATGTCGTCAGGGGGCTGCGGACTTCGGACTGACAGTGTCAAGCCGCTGTCGCCTTGTAGTGCCAAAAGCAGACAAGGAAACACCGAAAGAAAATAAGTTCGCGAAATTCGCATAAGGCGAACGCATGACAACAGATAGAACTACACAATACGCGCTGGATGTCCTTGCGGACAAGATTGTTGCTGGCGATCTGGTCAAAGCAGCATGTCAAAGACATATAGACGACATGAAAGCGGCTGAAGCTGCGCCATATCGCTATTACTTTGATGTTGAAGAAGCGGAAAGGATCATTGACTTCGCAGAAACGCTGACCATTGCGGAAGGCGAAGAAGAACAGCCAGTGACAGCATATCCGTTTCAGTGCTTCATTTTGGGAAGCCTGAACGGATGGAGAACTAAAGACGGACATCACAGACGATTCAGAACCAGTTATATACAGCTGGGACGACAGAACGGCAAGTCATTCCTGAATGGTATTCTGGCGGCTTATTACGGCAATTTTGACAAGTACAAATATGGTCAGGTTTACTGTACAGCCACAAAGAAGGATCAGGCGATGATTGTCTTCAACGAAATTGTGAAGTTCATAAATTCTGACAGCGATCTGTCAGAGTGCTTCAAGATTCACGAACACAATTCAACAATCGACTGCAAGATCACACACAGCAAGATCAAGGCACTGTCAGGCGACACGAAGTCGATTGACGGCTTCAGACCATATCTGGGAATCGTGGACGAATATCACGCCCATAAAGATGATCAGATGTACAAGCTGCTTGAAGGCGGCATCAAGAAAATGAAGTCGGCACTGATCAGCGTGATCACAACGGCAGGATTCGATCTGAAATCGCCGTGTTTTGCACTGTATGAATACTGTGTGAAAGTCCTGAAGGGTGTAGCAAGTAATGATTCACAATTCATTTATATCGCGCAAATGAATGAATCTGACGATATGTGGACACCTGAAAACTGGATCAAGGCGAACCCGATTCTGGAATATGACAGGGACGCATTGCAGAACATGATCCCGATTGCTGCCACAGCGAAGGAAATGGGAGGATCGACACTGCGCGACTTCATTGTCAAGCAGCTCAACATGTGGATTCAGTGGACGAATGATGTTTATATCAAGAACATGGATGTCTGGACAAGAGCAGCAGTCAAGAAGACACTGGCTGACTTCAGAGGTCAGAAGGCTTATGTCGGACTTGACCTGTCATCAGGCGGCGACTTGACATCAATCGCAATCGTGATCCCATTTATGCGCGGCGAAGACAAATGTTACTTCATACACGCACACAGCTTCATTCCGAAAAGGAGAGTTGAAGAACACATCAAGACGGATCGCGTGCCTTATGACCTATGGATCAGACAGGGACTTGTCGAAGTCACTGAAACAATGGGCGGCGTAAAAACAGACTATAAGTACATAATTGCGTACTTGCAGAAGATCGTGAAGCTGTATGAATTGGATGTGCAGTGGATTTGTTATGATCCGCACAATGCTTCAGCGTTCCTGACAGACTTGGAAGCACTGGGATTTGACAGCATCGCAGTGAAACAGTCGGCAAGAGAATTGAACGATCCGACGGTTGACTTCAGGCTGGAACTGGAAGCAGGGCATGTCGAACATGACGGAAACGAAGCAACAAAGTGGTCTATTGCGAACGCAAAGACGACTTCAAACAGCTTCGGGGAAATAAAAATTGATAAAGAATACGCAACAGAGCGAATAGACATCGTGGATGCAATCATTGATGCATGGATGATGGCAATGAAGGGCGAAATCAAGCCAGATGTCAACAGATACCTTGATATTTGGTTTGCAGGAACAGAGAAATTGCGACAGAAGGGAGGTGCGCAAGGTTGAACATGTGGAAAACACTGAACAAAGGAATTATGAAAGCATTCGGAATGAATATTGAAACAGATACAGCAACACTGAATGATGAATCGTTTCTGGAATGGGTTGGGATTAAGCGCGACAGTGAAAGCAAGAAGCCAACATCTGACGTGACATACTTCACTTGTTTGAAAATGATGTCAGAAACAGTCGCGAAAATGCCATGGAAGTTGTACCAGAAAACAAACAAGGGCATCAGTGAGCCGATAGACAACGACATTGCAAGGCTTATGAAGCAGCGTCCGAACCCTTTTATGACACCGACAACCTTCTGGAACGCTGTAGAAATGAACAGAAACCATTATGGGAACGCATATGTCTATGTACGCAGGAAATTCAAGCGCAAGAAATATGGTGGAGAATATAAAGCACTGGACATGTGGATCATGCCATCGGACAGGGTGCAGATCATAGTTGACGACAAAGGCATTTTCGCAGGCAAAGGGAAAATCTGGTACTTGTACAGTGATGAATATTCAGGCGAACAGTACATATTCAGGACGGAAGATGTCTTGCACTTCAAGACTTCACACTGCCTGAACGGAATAGTCGGACTACCAGTGCAATACATCCTGAAGCAGACTGTTGAAGGCGTGATTGAATCACAACGCTTCCTGAATAATCTGTACAAAAACGGATTGACAGCGAAAGCGGTGCTGGAATACACAGGCGAACTGAATGAAGATGCAGTCACAAAGCTGCGACAGACTTTTGAACGCTTCGGAGCAGGAAGTCAGAACACAGGCAAGATTCTTCCTGTGCCGCTAGGAATGAAGCTGACACCACTGGATATTAAACTGACAGATTCACAGTTCATCGAATTGAAGAAATATTCTGCACTTCAGATTGCAGCAGCGTTCGGAATCAAGCCGAACCAGATCAACGACTATGAAAAATCATCATACAGCAATTCGGAAATGCAGCAGCTGTCATTCTATGTGGACACAATGCTTTTCGTACTGAAGCAGTACGAAGAAGAAGTGAACTACAAGCTATTATCGGATGACGAAACGGAAGACGGACTGTACTTCAAAATGAATGAAAAAGTATTGCTTCGTACCGACAGCAAAACACAAATGGAAATCCTAAAAGAAGGAATCAACAACGGCATCGAAACAGTAAACGAAGCCAGAAGAAAACTTGATTTGATGGACATGGAAGGCGGCGACACATTGATTGTTAATGGAACTTATGTGCCATTGACGAAGTCGGGGCAGCATATGACAAAGCTGAAGAACAGGACACTGAAGAAAACAGCGATTCTGACAATCCTATAAATGAGCCAAACACAGAAGACGGCGAAAATACGGATCAGGATGAACAGGAGCAGGAAACAGCCGAAACGAATGAACCTGACACCGATCAGGAAGGAGGGGAAGACGATGGCGAAGAAAATGAACTTCACAAGAAGAAATCGAACGAAAAGAACGATTGAAAATGTCGGCTTCATGCAGATCAAAGACGCGGCAGCAGGCGGCGTTGAACTGTACATATACGGCGACATTGTATCTTCGGCGTGGGACAAGTGGACATCAGAAGACACCTGTCCACAGGACATCACGGACTTTCTGAACGGCATTGACAACAATGCAGAACTGACAGTGTACTTCAACAGCTGTGGCGGCGATGTATTCGCAGGAATTGGCATATACAACATTTTGAAACGTCACAAAGGACATATCACAGGCATTGTGGACGGAATTGCAGCGTCAATCGCATCCGTGATCCTTATGGCGTGCAACGACATTGTTGTGTCAACAGGCGCACAGATTATGATTCACAAGCCGCTGACAATGGCGTGGGGCAATGCAGACGACTTCGCGGCGGTTATAAGCCAGCTTGACAGCTGTCAGCAGATGATCACAGACATCTACATGACAAAAGCAAAGGAAGGCGTGACAGCAGACCAGCTTGAAGAGCTGATCAATGCAGAAACATGGATGTCGGAAAGCGAAGCATCAGAGTGTCGCGCTTCAGACTATTTCAACATCAAAGTGGATGAATCAGCGGAAGCAGTCGCAGCATGTGTCGGCTACATGATAGACAGATTCAAACATGCGCCAGCAGGAATGAAGACTGAAACAGCTGAAGACATCGAAGCAAGACAACAGCAGGCAGACGAAACAAAAGAAATTCTGGGCGATCTGTACATGTATGGAATTTAAGAAAACGGAGGAAAAGCAATGAGCAAAGAAGCAAGAGCGTTATTAAAAAAGATCAACGACAAAAAGAACGCAATCAAAGCCCTTGTGAATGAGGGAAAGACAAAGGAAGCAAAGGAAGCAAAAGCAGAACTTGTGGACATGCAGGATCGTTTTAACATCCTTATGGATTTAGAGGATGACGAGGACGAGAACATCAAAGACCAGCTTGACAAGGACGAAGCAACAAGGGTTGAAGGAAAAGACAAAGCACCTTCAAAGAAAGACATTGCGCGTGCATTTGTCAATCGTATTGTCTGCGGAATGCGCAAGACAAAAATGGACGAGAAAGACAAGAAGATCATGGATGCAATGTCGGAGAAGACAGACGAGGACGGCGGCTTCACAGTCCCACAGGACATTCAGACAGACATCCACGAATTAAGAAGGACAGATGATGACCTTGAACAGTATGTCAATGTTGAGCCTGTCAGCACATTATCAGGAAGCAGAGTGTTTGAAAAAGATGCAGATTCAACACCATGGGACGATGTAGATGAAGCAGCAGAGTTCGGAGAGGAAGAAACACCGAAATTGCGACAGATCAAGTACAAGATCGGCAAGAAGGGCGGCATCCTGAAAGTAACACGCGAACTTCTTCAGGACACAGCAGAAAACATTCTGGGCTTCCTGAATAAGTGGATCGCGAAGAAGTCAAGAGCCACAAGAAACGCTGCGATCCTGAAGAAACTTGCAGAGATTACAAACACGAAAGAAGTTGCAATCAGCACTGTGGACGATCTGAAGACAGTCTTCAATGTGACACTTGATCCAGCGATTGCAGCGTCTTCAATCGTTCTGACAAACCAGTCAGGATTCAACTATCTTGACACATTAAAGGATGAACGCGGCGACTACATTTTGCAGCCAGATGTCACAGACAAAACAAAGATGCTTCTTTTTGGTGTATATCCGATTAAGAAGGTCAGCAACAAAGTTTTGAAGAATGTCGAAGTGAAGACTGATGGAAGCAATGTGTCAGCGTACAAGTACCCACTTTATATGGGCGACTTGAAGGAAGCAATCACTTTATTTGACCGCGAGAAGATCAGCATCGAACTTTCAACCGAAGCTGGCGATTTATGGGCGAAAGACCAGACAGGAATCAAGGTGCGTGACAGATTCGATGTGCAGGCATTTGATGAAGAAGCAGTCATCAAGGGAGAAATCACAGTTCCTGTTGCTGGTTAATGGCAACAGGCTTCAGGAGAGGAGGAAAAGACATGGAACTGGAAGAACTGAAAGCATATTGTCGTATCGACTATGACGATGACGATGAAGTGATCAAACTGATTTATGCAGCAGTGCTGGAAGAAATGACAGACCTGATCAAAGACTTCAATCCTGAAGCACTCACGAACCGCCAGAAGTTATTGATCTGCATGTATGTCAAAGAAGCCTACGACAACAGGGACAGAACAGCACCAACAGACGACAAAGTCAGATTCGCGGTGCAGTCGATGATGTTGAAAGAAAGGTTGAAGTGATATGTCAAGCGCAAGGATCAAAATATACAAATATCAGTATGGGAAAGTTGATGGAAGGCGAGTGGAAGCAGAACCGATCTTGTATCACGAATGCTGGTGCGAGATCGGCAGCCTTTACGGAAAAGAACTGTACAAGGCAATAGAAATCAGACTGGAAGACACAATCGTGTTTGACAAGGTCAGATATTGCAAAAAGGTCAAAGAGATAGCAGCACACCTGAAGGACTACTTCGTGGAGTACGAAGACGAAAAATACAATATTTTCGCAAGGGACTTCAGACAGAATGACAAGCAATATGTACAGCTGAAGGCGAACCGCGTCACATAGATGTGTCAGATTCTGACACGGAAAGGAAGCAGCATGAAAGTGACTTTTGAATTTGAAGGACTGAAAGAACTTCAAAACAGACTGGAAACGCTTGCGAGCGATTCAGAAATCAGAAAGACAAACAAGCAGATATTCCAGCGTTCTGTTGATTATACCGAACCACGAATGAAGGCGGTTATGGCAAGGTCAGCAGACAATTCAAAGTCAGGAAAGAAGGGATACAGACCTTCTGGACACGCTGCGGATAATATCCCCACGAAAGCGACAACAAAAAGCGGCGAAGTCGGCTGGACGCTTCTGGGCGATGCTGAAAATTGGTTTTACATGAAATTTGTAGAGTGGGGGACAACGAAACAGCCCCCACAAGACTTCCTTTATAACACAATGGAAGAATGCCGCGGACAGTGGGACACGATAGCGGATCAGGAATATCAGAAGTTATTGAATGAAAAGCTGGGAGGATGACACATGGACATTGTGAAGAAGACACTGGATGCGCTTGCAGTGCTGGAAGCAGAAGGAATCACAGTGCAGCAGGGCTGGTATGACGCAGACATCAAGAGACTGCATGTGACTGTGTGGAATCTGGGGGACTACGGCGGCGAACATTCGGACGATGACGAAGAAGTCGAGATTGCAGCAGTGCAAGTGTGCATCTGGTCAAGCACAGATCAAATCAGGCTAAAAAAAGAGAATCAAGCGACTTATGAAAAAGGCAGGATTCGCATTCATGGGCGCAAATGACAATCTTGAAACAGATACAAAAATATTTATGAATGCCGCAAGGTTCATGGCGGCAGAAGAAGCAGAACAGGAGGACGAAGAAGAATGAGTGAAGCAGGAAAGCAGATCATCAGATCGAGAACAAAGTCATTTCGCGACATCTATGTCGCACCAGTAACACAGAACGATGCGACAGCATACGCAGCAGGCACACCAGTCAAACTTGCGCGTGCTATTTCGGGAAAAGTGTCTGACAAGTTCAGCGTTGAAAAGATTTACAGCGATGACGGAGTGGAGGACACAGTTGAAACCTACGAAGGAACAGATGTGGAGTTTGAAGTCAATTCCCTTGCACCGCAGGACAAAGCAATGTTATTCGGTCACTTATACGAAAAAGGCTGGCTTGTAAAAAACAAGGACGACAAAGCACCTGAAGTCGCTGTCGGATATAGAGCAAAGAAGCTGAATGGCAAATATGAATTTGTATGGCTTTATGTCGGAACATTCGGACAGGGATATGATGACAACTATCAGACACAGGAAGACAAGGTCACAACACAGACAGCAACGTTGAAGGGCAGCTTCTACGAACGTGCATGTGACGGAAACTTTGAAACACAGGTTGACGAAAGCAACCTTCTGGCAGAACACACGGACGCAGCGGCAGCAATCAAAAACTGGTTCGGAAAGGTACAAGAGCCAACAGAAGCAGCGTAAAAGAACAATAGGAGGGCAAACACAATGAAAAGAAAACTAATTATAAACGGCAAAGAATATGAAATGCCAAAGATGGACGTTGACACCTATATGGAATATTTGGAAGTCAGGGACGACATCATGGGAACTGAAAAGAAAAGCGGACTTTATACCGCAGAACAGTTCCGAAAGATGCTGGACTGCATTTGCATGGTTTACGGCAATCAGTCACTGTTGACGAGTTGAAGGACAAGGAAACAGGGCTGGGAGTTGCAGCAATCATCATGGAATTTGCACTGATCGAAGAATCGCTTGGCGATGAAGTCAACGGAAAGGTTGAGAAGCTACAAAAAAATTTTACAAGTGGCAAATAATACCCGAACTGACGCTGACGTGCGATGAAAAAGAATATATATGCGCGTCAGTGTCGGTTGAAAAGTACAGAGCATATACAGAACTTATGGAAAAGAACAACGGCGATGATGTTTCATCTGCATTTCAATTCAATGCAGCAATTATGAAAATGATCTTCGGTATATCTGAAAGAGAAGTGCTGAAGGCAGATGTCGCAGAACAGCTAGCAACAGCAAAAATGATTCATTTTGTGATGCAGGACATCATCACACCGAAGTTCCTTGAACTAAACCCAAACAGACCAGATGAAGTCGAACAGGAGAAGTCAGCATTCGATGATTATGACGAAGAAAACGGCTACAACGAAGCGGAAAAGCAGCTGGACGATGAAAACATCTGGAAAGTGTGCCGCGACAATGTGGACAGGGTTGTCAAGCTGTGTATAAAAGGGCTGAACGATTCACTTTCAAATGTAATGAAGTCGGATATTATGAGCCTTTTGGATCATGTGGCGTTCGAGATCAAGACCATCAACGAAAAGTGATGAAAGGAACGTGCATATATGGCGCAGGCATCAATCAAGATCGGTGCTTCAATGTCAGAATATCAGTCGGCTATGAAAGCGGCGGTCGCAAGCATGAAAGAACTGTCGTCACAGTACAGTCTTGCTGCTGCGAATGCCAAACTGTACGGCACGAAATCTGACGCGTTAAAGGCGAAGATCAGCGAACTTACACAGAAAATGGATGTCCAGAAGACAAAAGTCGCGGATTGTAAAACACATTATGAAACACTGACAACACGACTGGACAACAACAAGAAAAAAAGCGAAGAACTGAAGACAAAAGTCGCAGAACTGTCAAGAGCCTATGAGGAAAGCAAGGAAGCGACTGGCGAAAATTCAGAGGAAACAAAGAAATTAAAAACAGAGCTGGACAAAGCGGAAAAACAGCTGGCAACAACAGAAGCGCAAACAACGAAATACGAAGCGGCAGTGAAGAAACAGGGCGCAGCAGTCACACAGGCTGAAGCTGACCTTGCGAACATGGAAGTGCAGCTTCGTGATGTCAATGCGGAACTTGCACGCCAGAAGTTCGATGAATACGCGGAAAAGGCTGGAAAAGTCGGACAGGCAGTGCAGACAGCAGGACAGCACATGATGAAGGTCACAACCGCGATCGGCGGCGTGGCAGCGGCATCAGTAACAGTTGCAGCAAACTTTGAACAGCAAATGTCAAAAGTGCAGGCAATCAGCGGAGCAACAGCAGAGGACACAGACAGGCTGACAGAATCAGCGCGTCAGTGGGGGCGTGATACAAAGTATTCAGCAACAGAAGCAGGCGAAGCGTTTGAGTACATGGCACTTGCAGGCTGGAAAACGGATGACATGCTGGAAGGTATTGGCGGCATCCTGAATCTGGCAGCAGCATCCGCGATGGACTTGGGAACAGCGTCAGACATTGTCACAGACTATCTGACGGCATTCGGACTATCGGCAAAGGACGCAGGAAAATTCGCAGATGAAATGGCATATGCAATGAGCCATTCAAACACAACAACCGAAGCACTTGGAGAAGCATATAAAAACTGCGCTGCGACAGCTGCTTCAATGGGATATTCGGTGGAAGAAACAACAGCAGTCTTGATGACAATGGCGAACGCTGGTGTAAAAGGCGGCGAAGCAGGAACAGCCTGAACGCTATTATGACAAGACTTGCAACCGATACAAAAGGTTGCGCAACCGAACTGGCGAAGTATGGCGTTGAAGTGTACGATGCACAGGGCAACATGAACAGCCTGTCAAGCATACTGACAGGAGTGCGCGGCGTATGGAATAACCTGACAGACGAACAGCAAGCAAACCTTGCAAAGACAATCGCAGGAACGAACCAGTTTTCTGCATTGCAGACGATTATGTCTGGCTTGTCAGATGAAGCAATCGCAAGCGGAATGTCCTTCAGTGATTACGCTGAAGCATTACAGAAGTGTGACGGCACTGCATCCGACATGGCGGCAACAATGCAGGACAATTTTATAGGAAGACTGACACAGCTGAAGTCAAAGCTGGAAGATATTGGAATAACTGTGGGAAATACATTGCTTCCATTCATGGAAAAGGCAGCAGCAAAGATTGGAGAACTTGCAGACAAGTTTGCAGCATTAACTCCGCAGCAGCAAGAAACGATCCTGAAGATTGCAGGCGTTGTGGCTGCAATCGGACCTTTGCTGATAACAGTCGGAAAACTGATTGAAGCATCAGGAACAGTGTCAAAAGGCATCGGAAAAGTTGTCGGCAAGTTGGCGACAATGGGAACGACAGCATCAGGAGCAACAGGCGGCATGGCTGTCCTGAAGGGAGCACTTGCAGCAATCACATCGCCAGTCGGAATTGCGATCGCTGCGATCGCAGCAATCACAGCAGTCATAGTGACGCTGTGGAACACGAACGAAGACTTCAGAAACAGAATCACGGAAATCTGGAATAGAATCAAAACAGTGTTCACAGAGTTCGGACAGCACATCACTGACAAACTCAATTCACTGGGCTTCGATTTTGAAAACTTCGGGGAAGTAGTCAAGGCGATATGGGAAGGCTTCTGCAATGTGTTAGCACCGATCATCGAAGGCGTGTTCAATAACATCGCGATATTTATTGAAACAACACTGAATGTGATCACAGGCGTGTTTGATTTGTTCGTGTCGTTATTCACAGGCGACTGGTCAGGGGCTTGGGATGCAGTAAAAGGAATATTTGAAAGCGTATGGAATGGACTGAAGGAATATATCAGCAATATCCTGAACACGATCAAGGGCGTTGCTGACGCTTTTCTGGGCTTATTTGGTACTTCATGGGATGAAGTATGGAATAGCATCAAGACAACATTCGAAAACATCTGGAATGGCATTGTATCGTTCTTTTCTAGCATACTTGACGGAATAGTGAACACAGTCACGACAGTGTGGACAGCGATCAGCACAACAATTTCAGATGTGCTGACAGGAATCTGGAACACATTCAGCAACATATTCACGACAATCAGGGACTTTGTATCAACAGTCTTTGAAACAATCAAGAATGTGATCACAGTCGTGATCATGGCGATTGCGGAATTTTTCAGCGCAGCCTTTGAAATCCTGACAGTCCCGTTCCGATTCATTTGGGAGAACTGCAAAGAAACAATTATTTCAATCTGGGATGCAATCAGCACAAAGATACAGACAGCAATCACGTTTGTACAGAATATTATCACGACAGTATGGAACGCGGTCAGCAGCGTATTCACGACAGTGTGGACGGCAATCAGCACGACAGTGTCAAATGTTGTGAACAGCATCAAGAACACGATCACGAATGTATTCAATGCGGTCAAGACGACAGTCAGCAACATATTCAACAATGTGAAGTCAACAGCGACATCAATCTGGAACAGCATCAGCAGCACGATCAGCAATGTTGTGAACAGCATCAAGAACACAGTCAGCAACGTGTTCAACACATTAAAATCAACAGTCAGCAACGTGTTCAACAGCATAAAATCAACAGCAACATCGGTTTGGAATGCAATCAAGAACGCAATAACAACACCGATCAACGCTGCGAAAAACGCTGTACACAATGCGATTGAAGCGATCAAGTCGAAATTCCACTTCACATGGTCGCTACCTAGACTAAAATTACCACATCCGAGGATCACAGGCAGCTTCAGTCTGAATCCACCTTCAGTGCCACATTTTTCAATAGATTGGTACAAAAATGGTGCGATCATGAATGATTCAATGATATTCGGAATGAACGGAAACAAGCTGCTTGCTGGTGGCGAACCAGAAACAGGCGGCGAAGCTATTCTTCCGCTGAAACCATTCTATCAGGAATTGAACACAATGCTTGATGAAAAGCTGAAGAATATAGAGTCAGGAACGAATGTGAAGGTTGAAAATCACACATACATTGACGGCGAAGAAGTGGCAAGCAAGACATACACGAAAGTGGATGAACAGCTTGTGGAAGACAAAAGGAAAGGAAGGTAAGGCAGCATGAAAGTGAATGGCATTGACGCAAGAAAATACAACGCGAAGCAGCTGACAGCCGAAGTGCTGCCACCTTCGCTTACTGTCGATTATGAGATCGTGACAGGCGCGATCCTTCCGACAGAATTTGAAACAGACATGGAACTGGGAAAACTGAAGCTGTGCATGTACTTCAGGGGCAAGGATAGAAACAGCCTGATCAGGAAGATGTCAGCATTTCTGGAAAACTTCACAAAGTCAAGCGTGCTGGAAGTGGATGGCTACAAAGGAAAGTTCAAGGCATACACAGCAAGCAGCGACTATTCAAAAATGAAAGTGAAAACCAGATACAAGCTGAACATCGTTCTTGAAGGCTATTTTTTTGATGATGAATTAAATCTGGAATATGACGGAATCACACAGACAACGATTGATCGACAAGGGACACGAAAAGCACCAGTGATCATTGAAGTCTATGCGAAGAAGGCGTTGAAGAATTATAAAATCAGCGGATTTGAAGACGACATCATCGTGGAACAGCTGGCAGCAGGGCAGACGATCATCATTGACGGAGAAGAAGGACGCATCACGAACAATGGCGCGGACGCATTCGGAAGTGTTGACTTGTGGAAGTTCCCAGCAATCGCGCGGCAGCAAACAGCCCTGAAGTTTTCAAACGCAGATGCAGTCGTTCGGATCAGGTACAAGCCTATGTGGATATAAGGAGGAAGACAGATGCAGATTTTTAATGACAAAAAGCAGCGTGTCGGAATCCTGAAGGGTTTCAAAGATCGCAAGATCGTGAAGACGCTTAATTCTGGCGACAGGGAACTGTCTTTCAAATATCCTTCAGATGGCGAAAAGGTTGACCAACTGAAAGAAGAATATTACATCAGGACAAAAGATGATGAATATGTAATCAGGAAAAAGAAGACAGGTGTGCAGTTTAATGAGTACACAGCGCAGCTGAATGTCGAAGAACTTGAAGGGGCGGTGTTCCCTTATGGGTTTGAAAGCAAGGAACAGACGATCAGGCGTGTCTTGAATTTGCCTTTGAAGGAACAGGCTGGAAGGTTGGCGTGTGCCAGATCACGAAGAAAAGGACGATCAACAAGGATGAAGAAACAAACGCATGGGACGTCCTTCAAGACTGCCTGTCAACATACCGCGTTGAATGCAAGATCAGAAGCCTTGAAAAGACGATTGATATATACGAACAGATCGGAGCAGACCGAGGACGATATTTCATCGAAGGACTGAACCTGAAGAAGCTGACAGTGACTTCAGACACATATGATTTTTATACACGGCTGATCCCACTTGGTAAAGATGGAATCGGAATCGAATGGCTTGGCAAGCCGTATCTTGAAAATTATCAATACAGCAGCAAGATCAAGACATATGTGTGGAGCGATGAAAGATACACAAACACAACAAGCCTGATCGAAGATGGAATCGCAAAGCTGGAAGAAATGTCGAAGCCTTATGTCGCATACAAAGCAGATGTGATTGACCTTGCAAGGCAATCAAAGAAATACAGCAGCGTATTTGATTTTGACATCGGCGACACTGTCTGGATGATCAGCAAGTCAACGAAGACAAAAGAGAAGCAGCGAATTGTGAAGCTGACGGAATATCCAGAAAGCCCACAAAGCAACACTGTCGAACTTTCAAATGCAACGAAGACTTTTGCTGAAGTACAGCAGGAAGCAACGGATCAGGCGAAGTCAGAAGCAATCAAGATCGCCAACAGCAGCGCGAAGAAAGTTCTTGAAGATGGATATTACACGAAAACAGAAGTCGAAACACACATAACAGCATCGAAGGAAGAAATCGAACTGGGCGTGTCAAAGACCTATGAAACGAAGACGACAGTCACAGAGAAGATTAAGAGTGCAAACGAACTGGCACAGTCAGCAGCGGACACGGCTGAAGAAAATGCGAACGATGAAACCGATAAAAAGCTGAAAGAGTATTCAACGACAAAGGAAATGAACGCGGCTATCAAATTAAAAGCTGACAGCATCACAACTGAAGTCAACAAGAAGGTCAACAATTCGGAGTTCGGAACAAAGATCACACAGAACGCCTACAACGTGCGTGTCGCTTGGAACGGCAACAGCAAATATATACAGCTGGAATATGGTCAGCTTGCAATCTACAACGGCGATGTGACGGCAGCAGAAAAAAGAGCAGTATTTGACGAACGAGGAAATCATTTCTATCGTGACGGATATTATGTCGGAAAGATTGGAACAAACCAGTGGTCGGGGAACAACGCACACAAAGGGCTTGTGTTCGATCTGGACTATCAGGGAAAATACATGGCATTTGCGCAGATGAAGTCACAAGGCGCAGGATCATATACAACGATGCTGTGCTTCAGCCGCGCAGGAAGCATATACGATCAGTATGGCATACACTTGGGATGCGACTTCTATGGTCATTGGTTCGACATGTACAATGTCGATCTTCACGATGTCAATATAAACGGATACGGCGTGGCAGATGGTAAAAGCATACCGATAGTGACAGAAATTCACGACAACGGAAACGGAACAGTCGGCTGGACGACATCATCAATCAGTGTCAGAGGTGGAATGATTACAGCAGTACCACAAGGGAGCGCGAATATATAATGAGCAAAGAAATCATAATTGAAGAAGATACAAAGACGGAAACAAAAGAAATGACCCTTGATCTGCCTGAAGGCGAAAGAGGGATCACAGAAGAAGAAACAGAAACAAAGGAACAGCAGATCAAAAACACGATGCTTGCGCAGATGGATTCAAAGCTGGACTTGATACTTGCATATCAGGAAGCTGCGCTGGAATAACAGGAGGATGGCACATGAAACCGATCGAACAAAGAATTGCTTGCGCGAAAGGAGAAATCCTGAACGCAATGGCAACAATCAGCACAGAACACGATCTGTCAGCGACAGTCATGGAAGGCGTGCTGGCTGACATACTGTCTGAAGTGAAGTCACAATCAAAGATGGAACTGCTGAACGCATACAACAAAGAAGTGAACGATGCACAACAGGAAATCAAGCAGCTGAAGGAAGAACTTGAAAAAGCGAAGGCAGCAGCAAAGAAGACATTGAAGACCGAACCTGACACCGATCAGGAAGGAGGGGACGACAATGGCGATGCAGCTAATAACTGACATAACACTGGAACTGACAGGCGATGAACGCTTGTATATGGCATCAGCAAAGCAGGGCGACAAGCGCACACGATTCATCAGAATCGCGCTAACAAATAATGGCAAGGTATTCACGATCCCGACAGGGTACATCGTAATTGCGAACATCAAAAAGCCAGACAAACACTTTTGTTATAACGAATGCACAGTGACCGACAACAAAGTCATGGTCGAACTGACAAATCAGGCACTTGCGGCAGCAGGAACAGCACACTGCGACATTGAGATCAGGGACGCACAAAACGTGTATGTGTTATCTTCACAGGCGTTCACGATTGAGATTGAAGAAACGAACAGGAATGACGCTGCGATTGAAAGCTGCAATGAGATCACAGCACTGGAAAAGAAAGTGCAGCAGTACATCGACAACATCGTTTCAACAAAGAATGACATCTTGTCAGTTGAAGCAGCGATGAAGGTTGCTGAAGCTGCCAGAGCATCGGCAGAGGTTGACAGGATCAACGCTGAAGCACGAAGGAAGAAAAGCGAACAGGACAGGGAAATTGCTGAAACAGCAAGGCAACAGCAGCTTCAGATCATGCAGGAAGCGACAGGAGCAGCAAACAACGCAGCTTCTTCAGCAAATACGGCAGCAGGCGCAGCGAATACAGCGGCGGCACGCGCTGAAGCAACATACAAGTCACAGGAAGAATTGCAGAAGATGTATGAAAAGATGCTGGACATCAAGGGGGCAGTCGGAAGCACGATTGACGGCGGCACAGCGTTCAGCATTGATCCGATGACCTGTGACGGCGGCACAGCGTTCACAACAGAAGAATGCGAAGCGGATGCAGGCACAGTGTAGGAAGGAGGAAACACGATGGCAACATGGACAGTCAGACCGAAAAAGGACACGACAGCGAACTGGAAGGCTTCAGGACGCATCCTTGAAGTGAACGAATGGGGCGTTGAAGAAACCACATCAGGCAAGTACATATTGAGGATAGGAAACGGAAAAGACAAGTTTCTTGATCTTCCAGCGGTCGTTGATACGCCGACACTTGAAACGATGTACAACACGATTCAGAACTTCAACAACAACATGCAACAGGCGACATCAGCTGCAAACACAGCAGCGCAGGCAGCGCAGGCACAGGCAGCAGCCGCGAAAGCAGCCGCAGCAGCTTGCAAGGACATCCAGAAGGGAATCAATTCAATGTCGGATTCTGCAACAGGGAAGAAGTACACGATCGGTGTTGAAGCAGGGCTTGTGTACTTAGAGGAAACAACATAACAGGAGGAAAAAGAAATGGCAAGGCTTTATGTAGCAGACAAAGAAACGCTTGACGCTGTGAAGGCTGACACGACAGGAATACTGGCACAGCTTCAGGATAAAGATGGAAAATTCAGCAATGTCAAGCGATATGGAATCAAGATCAACAAGGCTGACAGCAATCCCGACACGCGCATCACATATCTGTATGATGCAGCAGGATTCACACCAGCAAAGATGAACTTCACAGACGGATCATTCGACTTCGGTTCATGGGGCGAAGTGTTCTTCATTAAGCAGAACAGACCAGTCATGCTGAAGGCAGACAGAACAGTTGCGTATGAGTTAAACCACACAGACCATTCAAAGAAGCTGGACGGCACTGCATCCGATGTCGGGGACGCATCAACGACACTGAATGCGATGTCTGAATTTCCTTTGATGTGGCTGTGTCAGTACGAAGTCGGAAACTATGAATATATCATCGTATCTGACACAAGAGTTGACAGCAACTACAACGCAGATGCATACACAAGAGAAGATGGAAGTGTTGCAGATCATATGTACATGCCTATGTACGGCGGCAGCTATGACGGCGCGAAGCTTCGCAGCTTGTCAGGAAAGAAACTGGACTGCAACACGAACGCGCAGACAGAGATCAGCAGGGCAGCAGCAAACGGAACAGGCTGGACGATCATCTCATGGAGCAGAAGAAACCTGATCGAAAGCCTTCTGACATTGATCAGCAAGTCTGAAAACTTTCAGGCGAAGTTCGGTCAGGGCGTATGTAGCACATATGTCAATGATTCATCAAAAGACTACGGAAAAGTTGTGACAGGAACACTGGACACAAAAGGGCAGTTCTTCGGCTATAATGACGGAACGCATGAAGTGAAAGTATTCTATTGCGAAAAGCCATGGGGAAACCGCTGGGACAGACTTGTGGGCTATATCTGCGACAACGGAACAATCAAAGTGAAGATGTCGCCGCCTTATAGCCTGACAGGGAAGGACTACATAAAAGTTGGAACAGCGTGCAAGACAGAAGGATGGCAGAAAGACACATTGATGACGCGATATGGACGGTTTGTCAAATCTGTCGGCGGCAGTGCTTCGACATATCGTTGTTGTTATTACTGGAACAACGTGACGATCGTTGCGGTCGCGCTTGTCGGCGGTAGCACCAGCTACGGCGCGAACTGCGGTGCTTGCGTCTACTTGAACAGCACTGCTTCGAATGCGCGTTGGAGCGTCGGCGCTCGCCTTCTTGTGAAGAACCTTTGGCGGCATAGCCGCACAGGGGGACAGGGGGAGCAATCCCCCTTGAAGTGTAAGTAAAAAGAAAAATTAAATAATAGGGATATTGTGTGCGCCTTCCGATGCTTCTGCGTTGCGGTCGCGCTTGTCGGCGGTAACACCAACAACGGCGCGAACTGCGGTGCTTACGTCAACTTGAACAACACTGCTTCGAATGCGAATTGGAACATCGGCGGCTCTCACTCTTAACAATCATGGGACAATAACCTAATGCACACGATATTCCGCGCCACTTGGCGAAAGTTAAACCGAAGAAAGGGTTGTGCTAGTAGGGCGAAAGCCGTGAACGTGCAACAGGTGTTAAGAAGGAAACCTTTTGAATGAAGACATATAAACATATATTTGAAGAATTGCTGAAAGAAGAAAACATCACACAATGTTTTCACGATGCAGCAAAGCGCAAGACGACACGTCCCGAAGTCGCCAGAGTGCTGAAGGAAGAAAGAGAAGTCGGAAACGACAGACCTGAACCGCAATGTCTTCAGGAACATGTGAAAGCACTTCAAAAAATGTTGGAAGAAGAAACATATCAACCGCCAGAGCATAAAAAGATGCTGATAAACGAATATAGCTGCGGAAAGGTCAGGGAAATCATAAAACCTGAATTTCAATATGAACAGGTCGTGCATCATTGCATCATAAAACAGCTTCAACCGATCGTACTTCATGGACTATATGAACACGCGCTGGGAAGCATACCGAACAGAGGTTGTCACAGCGGAAAGAAGCAAGTCGAAAAGTGGATAAAAGGCTATAAGGGAAAGAAGTTCTATATCCTGAAGGCAGATGTCCGACACTGCTTCGATACAGAAGACATTCGCGTAATTGAAACAAAGCTGAAACGCGTGATCAAAGACGAAAGATTTGTCAGATTGTGCAGCACAGTCATGGAGCATGAAGCGACAATGAAGCCACCTGAATTTGATCGGGAATGGATCGAGGATGAACAATGGAAAGATGCTGAATTTTTGTCAGGGCTTCCGCTTGGGTTCGTGACTTCACAATGGTTCACGCAGCTGAATTATAAAGAACTCGATCACAAGATTGTTGAAGAGTGGAAGGAACTGGGCGGCGTTGACCATTCAATTCGATACGCGGACGACATTGTCGCGTTCGGAAGAAACAAAAAGAAACTTCACAGACTGAAAGATGTTATGTCGGAATATATGAAAAATGAAATGCATCAGAAAATCAAATACAACTGGCAAGTGTTCCGTTTTGAATATCCCGACAGGAAAGCACCGCCAGTCATTGACAAAAGGACAGGAAAAGAGAAACCGAAGACCAGAGGACGCGCACTTGACTTCATGGGATTTGTATTTCATTACAACCGCACAACACTTCGCAAGTCAATCCTGAAGCGAAGCACGAAGAAAGCGCATAAACTTTCAAAGAAAGAGAAAATAAACTGGTACGATGCTTCAGCGATGCTGTCATCAATGGGCTGGTATACACACACGGACACCTATGGATTTTATGAAGATCACATAAAACCATATGTCAATATAAAGAAACTGAAAAGAATAGTCAGCAAGCATTCAAAGAAAGGAGTGAAGAACAATGATGTCAGAATGGTATCAGTCAGAAAGCATGGACAAGCCGACAGAGTGGGACACGACATCAAGCCCGACAGTGGTCTATCAGCGAAAGAGCATCGCAGAGCAGATCAGGAAGGGCATTGACGGAGAAAAAGACCGCACTGTCTATGTGTACAGCGAAAGGACTATGACACAGGAAGAATATGCAAGACTTCAGGCAGAGCTTGAAAGTCCAGCAACAAAGATGATCATGCAGTCGATGTCATCAATTGAAATGAACGTGGCAATGATGCAAGAATGATGGAGGTATAAGCATGGCAGAAACAAACACAGGAACAAACACAGAAACAACAGAAAAGGTACACAACAAAAAGTTCGATTCACTGAAGAAAAAGTGGGAAATGGACTATATCACAAAAGACACACTGAAAGGCTGGGTTGCGCTGAATGAGAAGAGAGCAGGAAAGGGCATCACAGCAGAGGAATACAAGGAAATTACTGGCGAAGAGTATGAAGCCAGTGAAGAATAATGACGCAGATTGAATTGATCGACAGGCTGTGCGCCGTGAATACGCTTCTGACAGACATTGTCAGGGAACAGGCAGAAATAATGGCGCAACATGGAATCGAAGCGATACAGACGCAAGACGAAGCCACAGACAGGCTTGACGATCTATTCGGGAAGCGCAAAAGGGCAGAAGACGAAAACGATGCAATCGAAGCAGCACTTCGCAAATATATTTGACGGAGGAAAAGAAAATGACTATTGAAGTATCATTGTTACTTTCAGGCGTGTCGATTGCGTTTGCAATCTTCTTCGGAATCAGCACACGCAACAGAAATGTGAAGAAGGACACACAGGACGAAGCCAGAGAGGATGCAACGATCCTGACCAAACTGGAAAACATTCAGAATACTATGATTGAAGTGAAGTCTGAAATGGGATCATACAGAAACGAAATGAAGGAGATCAGGGAGTATTACATCAGGGCATCAGAAAGCCTGAAGCAGCTTCACAAGCGTGTGGATAGAATTGACAAGATCATTGATGAATCACATCCACATCAGTACATCGAAGAGTAACAGGAGGAAAGCGCGTGGAGAAGTACAGCTATACAATACCAGCAAGAAGGAAGAAAAGACGCAAGAAGTCACTGACAAGCTGGATCATGGAGTTTTCAAAAAAAGTTGTGGTTGTCTGCGTGCTGCTTTACATCATCATTGAACTGTTTTCAGTAATAGCGATCTGGCACTTCGCAGACACATCGGTGCTGACAACACTGATCAGCGAAACATCTGAAGTGCTTCGCATGGGTGTGTTCGGGTACATGATAAAGGCAGGAATTGAGAACTGGCAGAAAATCAAAAAAGGAAAGCAGGAAAGTGAAAACGAGGAAGGCGGTGCGAACGGATGAAAAATGCAGCTTTAATATTAAAAACAATTTATGATAATTTGCCGATGATCCTGACAATCATTGCGATTGTGGCAGGCATCGGAATCAAGGTCAGAAACTTCCTGAAGCAGTCAAAGGAAGACCAAAAGAAGCAACTTCAGGAACAGGCAGACAAAGTCGTGGAACTGGTAAAAGAAAGCCTTCTGTCTATCGTATCAAAGGCAGAAAAGGAATGGGGAAGCGGCACAGGAACAATCAAGAAGTCATGGGTATGGGAACAACTTCAGGCACAACAGCAGAAGTTGACGGAATACATATCAGAAGGACTGATCGACAAAGACATGGTCGATGATCTGATCGAAGCGGCGGTTGAAGAACTGAACACTATTTTGAAAAAGAATCAGAAGGCTGCTGAAGCAGTCAAGCCGCCTGAAGAAAGAGAAGCAGCGGCGGTCGCGGCTGCAATTCAGGCGCAGAAGGTACAGAAAGAATAAACGAACAGGAGGGCGAAAGGATGCTACATACTTATATAACACTATACGGAATCTGCTTCATGGCAACAGTGGTCATCATCATTCTGCTTTTACTTGTCGGGACGAAGATTGACATTGAAGAAGCAAGACACTACGGCGCGGAGGTTGAACCGCCGCCAACAGCGAAGGACTGGATCGGGTATATATGCAAAGCATTCCTGATCGCCTTCGTGGTATCGTTTGCAGCCCCGATTATGTTGGTATTTTATATCTCCATATTCGGCTGCATCGTACTTTCAGCACTTACAGATGATCATTATTAAAACAGGAGGAAAAGAACATGGGAACATTATGCGGATGGGCTAGTATTGACGAAAGAGGAAAAGCAACAGGAGGACAGAAGGGCGATCAGACAGGTCGTGAAGTAAAGACTGGGAACTGGTATGACTTCGGTCAGACAGTCGTGCTTCGTTTCAAGGACAGAAACAAGGCAGCGAAGGCGGCGACAGCGATGAAGCAGCTGTGCGGAAACGATTCAGTCGGATATTGTCAGGGACACAGAACTTCACTGTACACAGAACTTGAAAAGGTCGGCTGGAATCCGACAGCATTGAAGACACCTTGCGAAACGGATTGCAGTGCGATGATGTCGCCAGTGCTTAAATGCGCAGGAATCAGCGTGTCAAAGGACATTTACACAGGCAACATGGTCAATGCTATTATGGCAACAGGAGAGTTTGAAAAACTCACAGGAAGCGAGTACACAGGCACAGACGACAATCTTATGACTGGCGACATTTCAGTGGCAGCAGGCAAACACACAATCATGGCACTGGAAAACGGATGCAATGTGTCAGGCGGCAACGGATCAGGAAACGGATCAGGCAATAATCCAGCTGTACCATACGGAACAGCAAAGACAGCGACATTCACTGGATATGTGAACACAGGCGCATTGAACGTCAGAAAGCAGCCTGATCCAGATGCAGACAAACTTGTGTCATATCCTTGCATTAAGCAGAACACAGAAGTCGGAGTGTGCGGAAGTGCAAAAGCACCGAACGGCGCACTGTGGTATTATATTTACATTGACGGAGCAAAGGGCAAGAAGTACGGCTATGTAAATGCAAAATACATCACAGCGAAATAAGAAGGAGGAAGCGCGATGGAATACTTCATGGGCGAAACATTCGACAAAGAGAAAAACAAACCATACAAGAAACTGGATGCAGCAGAGAAGGCAGCAGAGAAACAGAAAGCAGCCGTATTCGATGAATCTGGCGCAGTGGTAAAAGACTTCAGTGAAAAGGAAGAAAAGACAGCAGAGCAGCCACAGACAGCCACAGACACAATTCAGGAGCAGCAGGCAACCAACAGCGCAGATCAGACCGATCAGGAGCAGAAGACCGATGCAGAAACCGATCAGGCAGATCAGAAACAGCAGCAGGCAACAATGACCGACACTGTACCTGAAGGCGCGCTGGACACAGATGCAGACGGAAACGTGCCGACATTCGATGCAGACGGAAATCAGGTCGGAACTGCAACGCCTGAAGAAATCAAAGCAGCTGAAGAAGCTGTCACAGAAAACATTGACGGCGTGCCAGCGGTAAGAATCAAAGGAAAGATCAGAAGGGTGTTCAATGGTAGCATCAGGATCAGAAAAGCACCTTCATGGAGCAATGACGCTGTCAGAGGTGCAACGACATTCACAGAAAAGATTGTCACACATGTGATGGAAGTGGACGGAAAGCCGATGTACAAGACACTTGATGGATATTTCATCAGCGGCGATCCGAAGCTGGTTGAATACATCGAAGAATAATGTCGATAATTTTGGAGTAAAAGAGAAGCAAGACGGACAAATGCGCCGCCTTGCTTTTTAATTTATCCACATATTGTGTATAAGTCGGAGGATAACCACAAAATAATGATTGTACTAACTACGCAACACCGACTGGAAATTTGGATTCGAAAACAAGTCAGGATGTATTGGGACTTTTAAAAGTCACCGGTAAGCGTTTTCATCAAACAATTGTAATGATTACTCACAATGAGGAGATTGCCCAGATGGCAGACCGGATTTTACAGATAGAAGACGGAAAAATTGTTTCAGACAGTGGTCTGGTATAGCAGGGGGCGATTATATGGTAAAAGTAGAGAATAAAGAAACGTTACGATTATTGACGAAACGTTTTATGAAAATGAACCGAGCAAGAAATATTATTGCTGTTATTGCAATCATGTTGACATCACTGTTATTTACAAGCCTCTTTGTGGGGAGCGTATCCATGATACTTTCCAAAAGAGCAACGGAAATTAAGCAATTTATGGATTCATCCCATGCTATTGCGCAGAATTTGTCAGAAGAAGATGCGGAGAGATTGCAAAAAACAATAGAACAGGATGAAGATGTGGAACGATATGGTTCCGGTATTTTTCTGGGAGCTGGAATGGACGAACGGTTTGGATTTTCCGTAGAGGTCCGATATGCAGATGAAAATATGGCAGAAAGTTTTAATTGTCTGCCAACTACAGGAAGACTGCCGGAGAAAGAAAATGAAGTAGCACTTAGCAGCACGATATTGGAATCTCTGGGTGTTACACCAAAGATTGGGGAAGAAGTAACGATGACCTGGGAAGTAAATCCCATGCTGAAACAATATAAGACAGATACGTTTCAGATATGTGGATTCTGGCAGGGGGATAAAGCTGTTTTAGGTCAGATGGTCTGGGTATCCGAAGCCTATGCAAAGGAGAATCGTTATCCCGTTACGCAGGAAGAATTAGAAAATGGCATCTACAATGGAGGGAAAGAGTATTCTGTCTGGTACAAGAACCTTTGGAATCTGGAAAAGAAAACGGAAAAGATATCCAAAGCAGCGGGATTTACGAAAGCTGGGACAGGAATGGAAGTCAATCCGGCATATAATCTCTTTGAAGAGGATTCATTTTCATTTTCTTCTTTAATTATAATGATTCTATTTGTCATATTAGCTGGATACCTGATTATTTATAATATTTTTAACATTTCTGTGAAAACTGATATCCGGGCTTACGGATTGTTAAAGAATGTGGGGACAACGGGAAAGCAGTTGAAGAAAATTGTACGTATGCAGGCGTGGAGATTATCAGCTATTGGCATTCCAATCGGATTGCTTTGTGGTTATCTTGCAGGTCTTTGTATGGCTCCGTCCTTGACTGCAGATGCTGCAATTAGTGCACAGGCAGGAAAAACGGCTCAGACAGTAGTATCAGCAAATCCTTTGATTTTCCTTGCAGCGATACTTTTAACGCTTTTAACGGTGTATCTCTCCAGTCTGCAGGCTTGTAAAATGGTGGAAAGAGTTTCGCCTGTGGAAGCTCTGCGTTTGGCAGAAGGAGAGCAGTCACATAGGAAAATAAAAAAGAATACTTCTGTAACCTGGTGGGGGATGGCAGTTCAAAATGTGTTACGAAATTGGAAAAAGGGATTGATTGTTATGCTTTCTATCGCTCTTTCTATGGTGGTTGTCAACTGTATCGTGATGTTGGTGCAGGGATATGATTTTGATTCTTACCGAAAAGTGTTTTTAGCTTCCGATTTTCAACTGGATCAGATGACGGGAAGTTTGTCAAATACGAATTTCAACGGTATTACACCTGAAATCAAAGAGATTTTGGACGAATGTCTGATAGTGCCAAGACAGGATATGTGTATTATTCTGAGGAAACCCACAAGATGGAGCCGGAACTTCTGAAAACATGGGAAGCATTCGCAGATAAATATGAAAAAAACTGGACCGATTATGAAGAACAGGTTTGGGAAGATGCAAAGGCTTCCAATACAGTAAGTGTTCATTTTCTCGGAATCAACGAGTCGGTGTTTGACAAATTAGAATGGAGAGGGGAAAAATGCTCTTGGGATACATTTAAAAGCGGAAATTATGTGCTTGTAGATTATGGTGATAAATATGCAGAGCATCCGGTTTCTTATTATCAGACTGGGGATGTTTTTCAGATGGAGTACAAAAATGGAAACCAAAAAGATTACGAAGTCATTGGAGAAGCACTGATGCCATATGCATTGGATTATCCGTATGCAGACCTTATCTATATTACGGTATTAGTTCCAGAAGATGAGTATATTACCCAGACGGGAAATGAATCAGCCATGTATGCTGCCATCGATGCAAAGAAGGGCGAGGACAAGCAGATAAAAGAATACATTGATAAAAATATTTTGAAAGAAAATGATATGATCAATGTGTTTTCTGTATTGGACATGAAAGAGAGTTTTCAGCGGTATGTCAGTAAATATTATATGATCGGTAGTTTTCTTGTCATTATTTTAGCTTTTATTGGCATTATGAATTTCTTTAATACAACAGCAACCTCTGTAATTAGCAGAAAAAAAGAACTGGCACTTTTGGAAGTTGTGGGAATGACGAAAAAGCAGGTATCGAAAATGCTAGTGACTGAGGGATTCCTATATTTGGGAGGCGCATTTATGATTGCAGTATTGTTAGTTGTGGTTGGAGCAAAGCAGATTTTAATAAATACGTTTGGTACGGCATTTTTCTTCCGGCTGCATCTTACGATAGTGCCATGTGTGTTTATGATTCCAATTTTGGTTGGGATTGCGTATGTGATACCAAAGTATCAGTTTGAAAAGATGAGTCGGGAAAGCATTGTTGAAAGGATTCGGAAAGAATAATAACAATATGTAAATTAGGCGTATGGATTTGATGAATCCATGCGCCTTTTTAGAAAAATATAAATAAAAACAAAAGAATCCTAACTTTTTTAATAGTAGGATTGTTATATTATTTAGAAAACAGAGGGAGGCAAATTTGCGAATGGAATACAAAACAGATTCTTTGTTAGTACATCTAGCAAGAGCAGGAGATGAAGATGCGTGTGAAAAACTGGTCAAAAAATATTACTCAAGTATATATCAATATTGTTTGCTACATACCTATGATTCCTATGAGGCAGAGGATTTGACCCAAGAAGTATTTACATGTTTCTTTTCTAATTTATATAGATATAAAGAATATGGAAAAGTTAAGAATTATCTTTATACAATTGCCGGAAATACCGTTAAAAATTATTACAAAAAGAAAAAAGATATTCCATCAGAGGAACTGCTAAAATCAGAGGACTGTAGTAAAAATCATGTAGAAGAGCTAGGAGTCCGATTAACTATTGAACAGGCAGTGAGAAAGTTACCGGAAGAAATTAGAGAAACGGCAGTTTTATATTTTTTTCAGGAATTGAAGCAAAGAGAAATTGCAGAATTACTTCATATCAAACTTTCTCTTGTAAAATATCGAATTGGAAGAGCAAAAGAACTTTTAATGAAAGAGTTGGAGGTGAAAAACTATGATGAAATATAAGCAACAAATAAAGGAATATAAAGAGGAGATTGAAGAAAAATATGTAAGGATTGAAGCAGAAAACAGAACAGTAAAAGCATGTCAAAATATTTTGGCAGAGTCGGTTTTATCGAAACAATCACATAGAACATCTTATTTTGAATTTTTGTATGAGCAGACAAAATTCATAAAAAAAAGATGGTGGATTTTACAAGGTTGTGTTCTTATGTGTCTATGGATATGGTTGAGTAATTATACGTCAGACATAAAAGATATGATGAGGATTATGGGAATATCTGCCACAATATTTGTGGTTCTGATTGTCCCGGAAATTTGGAAAAACAGAAGAATGGTGCGATTGAAATTGAGCAGGCGTCTTATTACACACTGCGTCAGATTTGTACAGCAGAATGTTAATGTTTGGAGTAGTGGATCTAGTGATCGTTATGGTGTTTTTGGCAATTACATATCAAACAACAATACTCTCGTTAAGTGATTTGGTGGTTAATTTTTTGCTTCCAGTAAATGTTTCATGTTGTATATGTTTTCGTGTATTGTACAGCAGATGGGAAAAATCAGAATATATAGCAGTGCTTTCCTGTCTAGTATGGGTTGGTTTATGGATGATGATTGTTGCAAATGATGTTATTTATCAGAAAATTGTAACTCCGGTATGGGTGGCTATGCTGATATTAACTTTTGTATATTTTATTTTTTGTGTTCAGAAGTCATTGGTATTTGATGAAAAAATTTTGGAGGAATACATGTATGAAATTAGAAATTAAAAATGTAACAAAACAATACGGAGAAGTAAATGCTGTCAATAAAGTGAATTGTGTTATGAAAAAAGGAATTTATGGACTGCTTGGAGTAAATGGAGCAGGAAAGACCACATTAATGCGTATGCTTTGTACGATTGTTCAACCATCAGCAGGACAAATATTATGGAATGGTAAAGATATATGGAAACTAGGAGGTGAATACCGAGAAGTTCTGGGATATTTACCACAGGATTTTGGATATTATCCAGATTTGACCGTATATGATTATATGATGTACATTTCTTCTATAAAAGGGTTAAAAATGCCGTTTGCCAGAAAAAAAGTGAAGCAATTATTAAATCAAGTAGGAATGGAAAAATTTAGTAAAAGAAAAATGAAGAATTTGTCTGGAGGAATGGTTAGACGTGTAGGAATAGCACAGGCGATGTTAAACGATCCGCAAATTCTTGTCCTGGACGAACCTACCGCTGGATTAGACCCGAATGAAAGAATACGTTTCCGTAATTTAATTAGTGAATTGTCGGAAGAACGTTTGGTGCTCTTGTCTACACATATTGTATCGGATATTGAGTACATTGCGAATAACATTATGTTAATGAAAGATGGAGAACTTTTTTATGCAGGTACTGCGGAAGATTTAGTATCTTCTATGAAAGAAAAGGTATGGCAATGTAATGTTTCGAGAAGTATGATAGACAAATATATGAATGAATATTTGGTTGGAAATATAAAAACAACAAAAACCGGAGCAGAGCTTAGAATTATTTCAATAGAAAAGCCAACAGAAGATGCTGTGGCTGTAGAAAAAAAACTGGAAGATGCATTTCTATTTTATTTTGGAGAAAAATCGGAGGAAAAACAAGATGCTTAAATTAGAATTAAAACGAATTTTTTCAAAGAAAATTAATGTATTTGCAATCGGATTGGCATTGATACTTGCTGTCATTTTTAGCGGATTTGCAGTTACAAGTAATCGCTATGTGGATGAGAATGGAAATGCTAGCACTGGAATTATGGCAACAAGAAAACTTACAGATAACAGACGAGCATGGAAAGGTACATTGACAGAAGATGAACTTGGAAAAGTTATAGAACAAAATAAAAATGCGGTGACACAATCCTCAGAAGAAGAAAATGCGATTTACGGAACGACATTACAACCGATAGATGATATTAGGAGTTTTATAATATCGGTATTAACACCGGATGCAGAATATGATGAAAGTGTTCTGAATCAAATTACAGAAGAAAATATACAAGAGTTCTATGACACTTATCATAAAAATATGGAAAAGATGGCAGAAGAATATGGAAAGACTGCTGTTCAGAAAAAATACTTGGAAAAGAAATATAATGAAATAAAATTACCAGTAGAATACGAATCTTATAGTTCATGGGATACGATGATTATGTATGTAGAAACGTATTCTATTATTCTGGCAATCATAGTTGGTTTTATTTGTGCTGGAATATTTGCAGATGATTTTCAGACAAAAGCAGATGCAGTATTTTTCTCTACAAAGTATGGACGTACAAAAGCTGTTAAAACAAAAATACTGGCAGGAATAGTTACGACGGTTATGATTTATTGTATGGGAATTATATTACTTAGTGTGATTTGTTTTGGAATTATGGGAACCAGTGGTATGAATACACCCTATCAAATGTATCAGGCATATAGTATTTACATTATGTCATATGGACAATACTATTTGTTGACAGTTGTATGTGGATTTATAGCCAGTATGCTGGCGGCTTCAGTGTCTATGTTAGTAGCGGCTAAAATGCATACAATTAGTGTCGCTGTTTGCATTCCGTTCTTTTTATATTGCTTATTTCCATTTATAGGACGGGCACTTTCTGTGTATACAACGCTTTTCAATTTAATACCAACAATTTTGACAAATGTACAGGCAAGTGTAAAAGTCCCACTTATTTATCAGATTGGGAATTGTGTATTTCGACAAATTCCGCTTGTAATGGTAATGTATACAGTGATGGCAATAGCCTTACTGCCTTTTATTTATAAAAGTTTTCGCAGATATGGAAATAGGTAAAAATTGTATTTATTTTGTTAAAAGACAGGATAGAGTTTTTCTGATGGAAAATCCAATCTGTGGATATAACTTCTGAATTTCCTGTACTTTGGCATAATCCAGACAGTCATCGGAATGGTATAGCTTCCCCCAAGTACTCTTCAAGCTAAAGTAGAAATAGTGCAATTTTCACATGATATTATACAAGAATCACATAGAAATATATCGTATTATTGATAGGGTAGTCTTGAATTGTATGTGAGGAGAAAAACATGGAAGCTAAAAGAAAAACATTAACACAGCTATCTGTGCCAATATGCTTAGAAACTTTATTTTACATGCTTTCCGGTATGGTAGATACGCTTATGCTATCATCTGTAAGTGATCAGGCTGTAGGAGCAGTGGGAACAGCCAATACATATATAGGCGTTTTTATTATTATGTTTGGAGTAATATCATCGGGTATGATAGCTGTCATGTCACAAAATATTGGAGCTGGAAGACCGGGGATTGCATATCAGGCAAGACAACTTGGACTTATATTCAACGCATTGATAGGTATCGTAATGTCTGTCGTTCTTGCTACTTTTTCTGGTGGGATACTTAGAATCGTAAGTATTGCTCCGGCTTTGCTTGAGCCGGCTGAAATATATCTTAGAATTGTTGGCGGCACATGTTTTTTAAATGCACTGATTCCTATTTTCTCCAGTTATTTGAGAGTGTTTGGATATACAAAACATTCTTTGATAGGAACTGTTGTTGGAAATGTTCTCAATATAATACTTAATTCAGTATTTTTATTTGCATTCAACTGGGGTGTGATGGGAGTTGCTGTTGCCACGGTTATTTCGAGAGTTGTAAATCTTATTATTGTAGCCGGCATGGGGGCTGTACTTATAAAAGCAAAGCAGAGTCCTGAGCGAATTACATCAAGAAAGATATTTGCACAGATTGTTAAGATTGGTTTTCCTTCTGCGCTTGAAACAGCACTTTACAACATCGCAATGACATTTATAGTGCGTTTTATGAATCAGATGGATGCGGATGGAATGAATGTTACAGCGCGTTCATATGCGATACAGATTGCAAATTTCTCGTATTGCGTGGGAGCTGCCCTTGCTCAGGCAAATGCAATTATGACCGGCTGGAGAATTGGAGCAAAAGAGTTTGAGGAATGTAACAGGGGGACGAGAAAAGCTGCGATATATGGTATCATCACAGCGACATGCTTTTCCGTGACCTTTGCATTTGCCGGACATTTTATCGTGCATATATTTACGGATGATATACAGATGATAAATCTTGTGGTAAAGTTGTTAATAGTAGATATATTTCTTGAATTTGGAAGGGTAACAAACCTTGTATATGGTCAGGCATTAAAAAACGAGTGGAGATGCAGTTTTCCCCGGTTATGCTAGGTGCGATATTTTATGTATTTATTTTGCAGTTGGCGGAACGTATTTTCTCGGAATACACATGGGGACTTCTAGCTGTGGGAGCATATATTGCTATGGCAGGTGACGAATGTGCGAGAGCTGTGGGAATGGTACTTAGATGGAAGAGTGGAAAATGGAAGAGTAAAAGTCTTGTAGAATTATCTGATATGTCGTAAATCCTCTGTTTCGCCTGTAGGGAATATTAAAGGAGAGATTATGTACTTTGAATTAAAAGAAAATAAACCACACGGTACAAAGGATGATCCGTTTAGTACATATCATATAAAAAATGGGGGACGATCATTTCAGATACCGGTACATTGGCATGATGAACTGGAAATTATATATGTAAAAAGTGGTTTTTTGACTGTAAGTATATCAGGAGAAAACTATATTGGAACCTCCGGGGATGCTTTTGTAGTGTCGCCGGGTAATCTGCATTTCATGGGTTCACAGACTGGTACAGTAGATTATTTTACTTTCCTTTTTCCGGTAGAATACATATCTTTTTGCATAAATGATATGTTAGATGATAAATTACTGAAGCCGTTAAAAAATGGTCATCTGATGATAGGCCCAAGAGTAAAAGATACAGCAAAAGAACTGTGTGAGCAGTTGGTTGAGACATATATGGCAAAAAATAAGAAAATTGAGTCCGAAATAACTGCTCAGATAAAGACAAAAAGAATTCTTTTACAATTTATTCTTGAAATGTGGGAGAAGGGCTTTGTGATCGAAAATGATAAAAGCGGGAGAAATACTGTAGAAAAAGAAATGATTTCATATATACAGCAGAATTTTAAAGAAAAGATATCGTTGAAAGAATTTGGTGAGCTGTTTCATCTTTCGGAAAAATATATATCGCGATACTTTAAGGAACACTTTCATATTACACTTTCGCAATATATAACACATTTACGATTAGAGTATGCAAAACAGCTGTTACAAGATACGGATACTCCTGTTACAGAGATCGCAATGCAGAGTGGATATCAGAATGTAAGCTATTTTATCAGAATCTTCAAAAAAACATATGGAGTTTCTCCGTTAAAATATAGAAAAAAATAAGCCAGGTATATGGTTAGAAAGGAGAGGATATCCCGGTAGAATCAGAAAATCTGCCGGAGAGATATCGAAATTGGGTATGGAAAATAAGAATAAATGGTGGAAAAATGCAGTTGTATATCAGATTTATCCGAAAAGCTTTCAAGATTCGGACGGAGATGGAATAGGTGATATTCCAGGAATTATCAGCAGACTGGATTATTTGAAAAAACTTGGAATAGATGCAATCTGGCTCTCACCGGTGTATCGTTCTCCACAGGATGACAATGGATATGATATTTCTGATTATCAGGATATTGAGCCGATGTTCGGAACAATGGAAGATATGGAACAGTTATTTGCGGAGGCAAAGAAACGCGGAATCCGAATTATGATGGATCTTGTATTGAATCATACTTCTGATGAACACAGATGGTTTCTGGAAGCAAAGAAAAGTAAAGACAATCCGTATCATGATTATTATGTGTGGCGTGACGGAGAAGAAGACGTTTATCCAAACGATATGAATTCTGTATTCGGCGGACCGGCATGGGAGTGGGTTCCAGAACTGGGACAGTATTATTTTCATCAATTTTCAGTAAAACAGCCGGATCTGAACTGGGAGAATCCGAAAGTGAGAAGAGAGCTCTATGATATGATTCTCTGGTGGATGGAAAAAGGGGCAGGCGGATTTCGTCTGGATGTAATTGATCAGATTGCAAAAGAGCCAGATCTTAAGATCACAAATAATGGACCAAAGTTGCATGAATTTCTGTGTGAATTAAGCAGGGAAACATTTCAGAAGGGCGACATGATCACTGTAGGAGAAGCCTGGGGAGCAACACCGGAAATTGCAAAGAAATATAGTAATCCGGATGGAAGTGAATTTTCCATGGTTTTCCAGTTTGAGCACATTATGCTTGATCAGGAAGAAGGAAAGGAAAATGGGATACGATTCCATTGAATCTGGTAAAGCTGAAAAAATGCCTTGCAAAGTGGCAGAATACTTTATAATCAGGTAGGATGGAACAGTCTGTTCATGAATAACCATGATCTTCCCAGAATCGTGTCGCGCTGGGGAAATGACG
>ENA-OQAZ01000181-OQAZ01000181.1-human-gut-metagenome-genome-assembly--contig:-NODE-181-length-35099-cov-4.751630_pt1 | contig 35099 bp, 39 predicted proteins | sample MGYA00242737_ERZ504531 | MGnify/ENA primary metagenome ERZ504531 (study PRJEB26092, sample SAMD00036244) | human gut metagenome | host: Homo sapiens | study: EMG produced TPA metagenomics assembly of... | reverse complement strand
TTCACTGAATAGAGGTACTCTCGATAAAATGATAGAGATATATAGAATTACTACAACAATAAACGCTTGCAAAGGAATCTCGGAAATTTTAACACCAATGGAAAAACACAAAATTTACTTGCAAGCTGCATAAAACTGCCAGCAGATAATTTCTACTGGCAGGAAAAATTTATATTTTTTCAATTGTCTACTTGACGGGGAGCAGTTCAAAATGATTACTCTATTTTGCAACAGCCCCTTCATACCTACCACATCGTTCATACAACAGTTGTCACAGAGCAAGGTCACGTCAACCGCTTCATCTGTAGAGAACATACGGGAGACCTCTGCCGTATATTTAGATACGTTATATCCCTTCGGCTTCTTAACAGCCTTCTCAGTCAGCAGCTCCAGCTGTTTCTTGATTTGGTCTACTCTATATGTACGAACAAACTCTCTCTCATCACAGTAACCGGTCAGATAGTAATAGTCGCCATCCCAGATCAGATCAAATGGACTGACTGTATATAGTTTCACATCGTTCCTGAGCACTTCCTTCTTCTTACCATTAAGTTCAGAATAATAGAAGGAAATCTTCACGCCGACATTGATGGCCTCATTGATTGCATCCACGATGTAATAGCCCTTTTCATTCTCTGACTTCACACGGCTGATGATATGCACAGATCTCTTTAACTTATCTATAACCGATGTCAGAACTCTAAACTATCCGAACATATACTCTTCTATCAACTTATGTCTATTGCATTTTGGCGTTTAATCCATAATACATACGTTTGATATATTACTAGACAATGTATTGCTATCTCAAGTACAAGTCTAACCGTGCTATTCATAGACAGATACTGATTTGCATGAACTATAAGATTATAATTTGAATAAATGATGCGGAACATTCCCCAAATCGTAACCAAATAAATCATTATAGAATATTTCTTACTTTTCTTACCCGAAACAAAATAAGCGAATGTTGCTACAGCACCAACTATATTCGGGATAATTAAAACAATCCACCATAAAACAATCTGAACATTTGAATTAATTACCATATTTCCAGTTCCAGTAATACAGGTCGCAGCAAAAAATGCAACAATTACGGCACCCATCCTTTTTGGTGATAGCATTCCTCGTATAGCATTAACAAAACCATACGCAAAGAAAAAAATCTGAATAAGCAATGCCAATACATTTATTACAATCGCTTGAATATCATTATAATCAATCATCTCTGATTGCAACGGGAATCTAATTATAATGTCCACAATAGTGATAAAAAATGAAATTACCACAAACGCATAAAGAGCTATCATTATGTTATTGACGCTTTTCTTTTCAATAACAGGGTTACGTTCTACTACTTTTTCCATTTCTTTTCCAGATAACAGGTCGTCAAGACTCACTTCCAGAATCTGCGATATTTTTTTAGTAGTAAGTAAATCAGGGTAACGATCCCCACATTCCCACCTTGATACCGCCTGTCTAGTTACATATAATTGCTCGGCAAGAGACTGTTGGGTCATTCCCTTTTCTTCTCTCGCTCTTCTTAGTTGTTCGCCAAATTCGACCATATTAAATCTACTCCTTTCATAATCAGTTCATCTGCAGATGTAACCTTAGTATCACAAATTACTAGAACAACTTCAAGCAACATCTCAATAACGCATGTCACCATTATGGTGCGGCCGCTAAAATCAAGCATTTATCCCATTTACAAATCTATCGTTAAGTAAATCGGGAGTTGTCGGCTTCCCCAAAAGATTCTTTCTAGCATGCATCTTCTTTCGCCCTTGATAAGAACTATCTTAACTTCACAACATCCATCCAAGCAACATTCCCATTACCACTGTTCCTACCGAATGATTTGCCAAAACTTCAGTTCCCTTTTCATACAGGCAACTTTGATATTCGTCTTTTTATTAATTCTGTTGATTTCTTCTCTACAATTTTGCTTTGCCATAAACGTCTTCTGTTGTCCTGATTGTGAATATCTTCTTCATACAGAAGATGGGAATAGATTTCTTTGTTGCAAACCGAATAAGTTTCACCACATTTCTAGACATTTCATCAAGATTTAAGGGTAAAGAAAAACCCCAGAACCGAAGTTCTGAGGTTTGTAATCTCTTTGAATTGTAATTCTCTTGCGAGATAATTATCGTTTTGAGAACTGTGGTGCTCTACGAGCTGCTTTGAGACCTGGTTTCTTACGCTCTTTCATACGTGGGTCACGAGTCAGGTAACCTGCTGACTTGAGAACCGGTCTGTAATCTGCGTCTGCCTCAAGGAGTGCTCTAGCGATTCCGTGACGGATAGCTCCAGCCTGTCCTGTGTATCCACCACCACATACATTAACGATTACGTCGAACTTGTCAGCTGTCTCTGTAGCCACGAGCGGCTGGCGAACAACAACCTTCAGAGTTTCAAGTCCAAGATACTCGTCGATATCTCTTTTATTGATTGTGATCTTTCCTGTTCCAGGTACAAGATATACTCTTGCGATAGATTTTTTTCTTCTTCCTGTTCCGTAATATTTTGCGTTAGCCACTGTTATTTCCTCCTTCTACCTAAATGTAAGAACTTCCGGCTTCTGAGCCTGATTTGCATGCTCTGGTCCAGCGTATACATGAAGTTTCTTGATCATGTCTCTTCCCATAGGTCCTTTCGGGAGCATTCCTTTAACAGCAAGCTCGATAACCTTCTCTGGCTTCTTAGCAAGAAGCTCAGCAAGTGTAGTCTCTCTCATTCCTCCAACGTAGTCAGAGTGATTGTATAGATCTTCTGCTGTAATTTCTTTCCTGTTACTTTAACTTTCTCTGCGTTAACAACGATTACATATCTCCTGTATCGATGTGCGGTGTATATTCCGGTTTGTTCTTTCCTCTAAGTACCTTTGCGATCTCAGATGCAAGACGTCCAAGTGTAGCGCCTTCAGCGTCAACCACATACCATTTTCTTTCAATCTTATCAGGGTTTGCCATATAAGTTTTCATGGATGTTCCTCCTATAAATAATCATTAATTACTATTGCTTATTTATTTGAAATCAGCATACTCCGGGGCTTTGGTGCATACTGTTTCTCCTTATGTCATACCTTGCTATTATATGTTGATTTGTCTTCTGTGTCAAGTGTTTTTTGACGAAATCGCAATATTTTTTTACACAGAAATGCCTGTCCTCGACTATCCCCAAAACAGCCATCACTCATTTATTCAAAATGTACCGTTACCACCATGATCTCACTGTCCGTGCCCACTCGGATATTCGGTCCATAAACACCTACTCCTGAAGTAACAATGCTGTACATATCACCTATCTTTTTAACTCCCCAGTAGTTTTTCCATGCAAAGGCTGAACGATCGTCAGTGGAAAGAATTGTCCTGCATGTGTGTGCCCTGAGAATAAGACATCCACACCTGCTTTATCATACTCTCTCAATTCATCCGGCTCATGATTCATTACAAACAGTGGCTTTGTCTGATCTAAATCTGCTGTCAGTTCTTCGATGGACTTTCGTTTTGAAGTGCCTCGCCCATTCTTTTCTCCGTCCAACCTTCCAACAAGATAAAACTTCTGATCAATCAGTTCTGATTCATCCTCCAGCACCGTAATTCCGGCTTCTTCCATGAATTCATCCATTCTCGGATCACGAAGTGCTTTCTTAGACGCACCGATTGAGAATCCTGCAACCAACGTCTCTTTCACATCATGATTTCCGTACACTGCATATGTCCCGTACTTGCTTTGAATCTGATGCAATGTCTCTGACAAATATTCTGGATCATCTAATGCCTCATATTCATTATCAAAAATGTCTCCAGCCAGAACAACCAGGTCCGGATCCTGCTTGTTGATCCTATCAACCATTTTCTGCATGTCTTTGCTGCCGACACTATATCCTAAATGCAGATCTGCGATCAATACAACCTTCATTTCCTTCAAATCATATACCTGCTTATTGATCGTAATATCATGAAATGATGTCTTGATTTTCTTCGCATGCACTGCTCCGTATAACGTAGACAGAAAACTCCCTCCCAGAACCAAAACTGCCAGTAGAATTACACCTGTTTTGGTTCGGATCAGTGGTCCGCCCATCCAGGACCATTTGAAAGCGAGAAGAGAACGTAACAGCCAAATTAAATCACAAGCCAGAATAAAGGAAATAACATAAATCAGAAATCCAATCCAATAGTTTCCAAATTGAAGAATTTTAAGCTGTATTTCACTCTGTGGAAGAAATTTCCCCAGAAATATTGAAGAGGCAAGTAATAGAAGTAAGAAGGCAATTCCTATACTTACTATTTTCCAATGCGGAATCTCCATCCACTTTCTCCAGCGAAACCATCCCGTAAAAACATAGGAACACAGTACAATATAAACAAATAACATAAACCATTTAAACATTCCGTTGCCTTGCGTCCTTCCGCTTATTTTCTTACTAAATCTACTTCTGCTTTCATTCATTTCTCTACAAAATGTTCTATCTCAGCACGAAATTTCTCTTTCTCCTCATCGTCGCTCAGGCTTTCAATCAGTTCTGCTACAACTTCCGGGATCTCCGGTCTGAATTTCATATACCAGTCAAGCGTCTCGCGGATGTATTTCTTGCGAAACTTCTCGTTTGCACAGAATGCGCTCTGCAGATTATGAAGACGATCTGCCCCTTTCACTGCATATGCCATAGAATTTGTCTTAATCCCTGCAATATAGGTCTCCATACAATATTCTTTTTCCTTCGTCACCAGCTTCACTGCTTTTAAGACATCTTCTCCCCCGATTTCTACAATCTCCTGTTCTGAAGCATCTGTATCCTCTAAAAGATCATGAAATACTGCCGCAACCCGATATTCAACCTGCTTACCATCCTGTCGAAGAATCTCTGCAACTGCAATCGGATGTACAATAAAAGGAGCTCCACCTATCCGAAACTGTCCTTCATGCTTCTTCTTCGCATACTCCAGTGCTTTCTGGTATATCTCTTCTCCCATGATATCCTCCTTTGAATCTTCCATATTTCTGTATCATCCGTCCAATATCTTCCTGTTATTTCGATAATTTTAGTATACGTTGTATTTCTCGTAAATGCAATTCTATCTCTTTAAACTTTTTCACCAAAACGCTCAACTTATGTTATAATTAGAAATAGGTTTTAAGAGTTTTTTATATCTCTGACTCTTTATCGAAATCCGATAAAAATCCGAATCAAGAAAGTGGGTAACAACTATGTGGGCTTACAATGAAACTTTTTTATCAAATCTACCCGATCGGATTCTGCGGTGCTCCGGTACATAATGACGGAGTAACAGAACACCGGATTCTTAAAATTGGTGAATGGGCAGAATATCTTGGTGATCTTGGAATCGGTTCAATCATCTTGAATCCGATTTTCGAATCAGACAACCATGGGTATGACACAAGAGATTTCCGCAAGATCGACTGTCGTCTTGGAACGAACGAAGACTTTAAAGAAGTCTGTGAAAAGCTGCATGATAACAATGTAAAGATCATGCTGGACGGGGTATTCAATCATGTTGGACGTGGCTTCTGGGCATTCAAGGATGTGCAGGAGAAGAAATGGGACTCTCCGTATAAAGACTGGTTCCATATCAGCTTCGACGGAAACAGTGCGTATAACGATGGTTTCTGGTATGAAGGATGGGAAGGTCATTTTGAACTTGTTAAATTAAATCTGCAGAATCCTGCAGTTGTCGACTATCTGCTTGACTGTGTCAAGATGTGGATTGAAGAGTTCGGCATAGACGGACTGCGTCTGGATGTAGCTTATTGCCTGGATCATAATTTCATGCGCCGTCTGCGCAGCTTCTGCGAGGAACTGAAACCGGGATTTGCACTGATTGGTGAGGTTCTCTTTGGCGACTACAATCTAATTGTAAACGAGAGATGCTTCACAGCTGTACAAACTACGAGTGCTATAAAGGAATTTTTTCAAGCTTCAACTGTATGAACATGTTCGAGATTGCACATTCCCTGAACCGTCAGTTCGGACCAGAGCAGTGGTGTATTTATCGTGGAAAGCATTTGATGACATTCGTAGATAATCATGATGTCACACGTATCGCAAGTATCCTGACGAACAAGAATCATCTTCCGCTTGCTTACGGTCTTCTCTTTGGTATGCCGGGTATTCCGTGTATCTATTATGGAAGTGAATGGGGCGAGGAAGGTGTGAAAGCACCGGATAATGACTATGCACTTCGTCCATGCTTTGAAGAGCCGAAGCCGAATGAACTGACTGATTTCATCAAAGAATTGATTGAAGTTCGCAGAAACAGTGATTCTCTTTGCAATGGTTCTTACCGAAATGTTGTCATTACAAATCATCAGCTGATCTTTGAACGCCGCACTGATAATGAACGTGTTCTCGTTGCGATCAACGCCGGTGATTCTGAGTTTACTGCCGGAAATGGAGAATTGCAGGGTAATTTCACAGAACTGCTTGCAAATGCTGATGAAATAGAAACTGTAACTCTGAACGGACAGCTGACAATGCCGGCTTACAGTGTACAGTTCCTGAAAGCTGTATAAGATTTTACTGATTAAGTCATTAGAAAAAGGATGAGTGGTAATGTATTTCACATTTACCATTCATCCTTTTCTTTTTATAACTTCTTCACAAAAAGTGTACGCATCGCATTGAGTATTGCAAGTACCATAACTCCCACATCTGCAAAGATTGCGAGCCACATATTTGCAATTCCAAGTGCTCCTAGAATCAGGCACACGCCCTTTACTGCGAGAGCAAATACAATATTCTGATATACGATTCCGAGACATTTCTTAGAAATTCGGATTGCCTTAACAATCTTCAACGGATCATCATCCATCAGGACAACATCTGCTGCCTCAATTGCCGCATCGGATCCCATCGCTCCCATCGCAATACCGATATCCGCTCTTCCAAGAACCGGTGCATCGTTGATACCGTCTCCGACAAATGCCAGATTTGCCTTCGCCGGCTTCTCAGCCAGAAGTCTTTCTACCTGCTCCACCTTATCTCCAGGAAGCAGTTCGCTGTGAACCTCATCAATACCAAGATCTGCTGCCACCTGGTCTGCCACCTGTTTCGCATCTCCCGTCAACATGATTGTCTTCTGAATTCCTGCCTGTTTCAGTTTCGCGATTGCTTCTTTAGAAGTCGGTTTCTCAACATCTGAAATCACAATGTGTCCTGCATATTCACCATCAATTGCCAGGTGAATAATCGTTCCTACCTTATGGCATGTCTTATATGGAATACCAAGACGATCCATCAGCTTTGTATTTCCTGCTGCAACGCTTCTTCCGTCTACTTTCGCTGTAATTCCGTTTCCACTGATTTCTTCTATCTCACTGACACGGGAACGATCCAGTTCTTTACCGTAAGCCTTCTGAATACTCTTGCTGATTGGATGAGATGACGCACTCTCTGCAAGTGCCGCATACTCTAAGAGCTGTTCTCCTTCCATCTGATTGTGATGTACTCCAACCACTTCGAAGATTCCTTGTGTCAGAGTTCCTGTCTTGTCAAACAAGACATATTTTGTCTTAGATAATGCCTCAAGATAATTGGAACCTTTTACCAGAATTCCTTCATGACTCGCCCCGCCGATTCCTGCGAAAAAGCTAAGTGGGATGCTGATAACCAGCGCACACGGACAGCTGATTACAAGAAATGTCAGTGCTCTGTAGATCCAGTCATTCCACTGCGGTGCAGCTCCCATTGCAAACATTCTCACAAGTGGTGGAAGCACTGCAAGTGCAAGTGCGCCATAGCATACCGCCGGTGTATAATATTTTGCAAATTTAGAAATAAAGTTCTCTGATCTTGATTTTCTGGATGTAGATTCTTCTACCAGTTCCAGTACCTTGGATACCGTTGATTCTCCGAACTCTTTTGTTGTACGGATCTTCAACACACCTGTCAGATTGATACAGCCACTGATGATCTCATCTCCGGCTTTCGCTTCTCTCGGAACGCTTTCACCGGTCAACGCACTTGTATTCAGTGTAGAGGTTCCCTCTACAACCACACCATCGATTGGCACTTTTTCTCCCGGCTGAACAATGATCACTGTTCCGATCTCAACTTCATCCGGATCCACCTGTTCAAGACTTCCATCCTGCTCTATGTTTGCATAATCCGGACGGATATCCATCAATTCACTGATATTTCTGCGGCTCTTTCCAACTGCATAGCTCTGGAAAAGTTCACCGATCTGATAAAACAGCATAACAGCAACCGCTTCATTAAAGTCTCCGGACTTCTCATAAAATGCAATCGCAATCGCACCGACCGTGGCGACTGTCATCAGGAAATTCTCATCAAATACCTGACGGTTTAAGATTCCCTTCCATGCTTTCTTTAAAATATCGTAACCAACGATCAGATATGGAATCAAAAACAATACAAATCTGATAATTCCTGTTACCGGAAGGAAATTCAATAGAATCAGGAGCACCGCCGCAGCGATGATCCTGGTCAGCATCTTCTTCTGCTTCTTCGTCATTCTTCTCACCCTCTTACAGGTAGATCTCGCAATCGTCCTCTACCTTCTTACAATTCTTCAGAACGTCTTTCATAACGCTCTTCGCATCCTGTCCCTCTTCAAACTCAACGATCATCTTCTGTGTCATGAAATTCACTGTTGCATTCTGAACACCTGCTGTGTTCTTTGCTGCATCCTCCATCTTGTTCGCACAGTTTGCACAATCCACTTCAATCTTATAAGTCTTCTTCATCTTTCTTCTCCTTTAATCTTCTTTGATTTTTGATCTTTGACTCTCATCAATTTTCTTACATCTTCTCTTATTTTTCATTAAACAATTAAGCAGTTGTTTAATCTTTATATTTACATTATAGCTCTCCAAATGAAAAAGTCAATACATTTGGCCATTTTTGTGTTACAATACGTTTATGATTAAAGAGATACTGAAGGTATTCTTGAATTGTAACTGTTCAGAGCCAAGCAAAATTTCATAAAACAGGTGTAAAATGCTTGCATTTTTAAAACTGTTTTTGAAATTTTATTTGGCGGATACGCCACACCGACGAAATGCGTAGCATTTTGGAGGTTGGCTCTGAACAGTTACTATAATATTTTTAAAGGAGATTGTTTATGACTGACCATATTTTACCACATAATCATGGTGAACATTTGAATACAAAACTTCTTATAGATAACATTGCAAAGACGGAGGACTTCCAGATTGTAGCTGACCTGTTCAAGGTCCTCGGAGATAACAGCAGGGTACGCATTTTTTGGCTTCTCTGCCACTGCGAAGAATGTGTGATCAACATTTCTTCCATGATGGACATGAGTAGTCCGGCAGTTTCTCACCACCTCCGCCAGCTGAAATCTTACGGACTGATTACAAGCCGCAGGGAGGGGAAAGAAGTTTACTACAAAGCAGCAGACACAAACCAGGCTCAGCTGCTTCATCACATGATCGAGCAGGTGATTAAAATCACATGTCCTGAAGCTTAACTGTTATTACTGCAATATCACGCAATTAAACAAGTATATCAAAACGAAAGACATGAATTTCTCAGAGGTATTCACATCTTTCCGTTTTCTCATTGGATTTATTCACATTTATAAAAAAAGTTTTACACTTCACCGTTTTTGAACTTGATGATCATCTCGTTTGTCAAACTGTCTCTGCTCGGCTCCACCGGAATCTCATCCCTTCGGAACCATTCTGCCAGTGCCAGTTCTTCCCGATCTAATGTAATTTCTTCCTCTCCATCCAGGTCGCAATAGAACCCCATCAGGAGCGTATCACTGAAAGACCACGGCTGGCTCTTATAATAACGTATGTTCTTGACTTTCAGTCCGACTTCTTCCATGACTTCACGCTGAACAGTCTCCTCGATTGTTTCTCCAATCTCGGTAAATCCTGCAAGAAGTGCATATTTTTTATATGCTCTCCCGGCGTATTTTGACATCAGGATCTTATCTCCGTCAGTCACTCCGATAATTACGGCCGGGCAGATTTTTGGAAATTCCATATTACCACAATGATCGCAACGCATCATACGTTCTTTTTCATCATGTCTCATCTTATGTCCACAGCGTCCACAGAACTTGCGATTACGATACCAGGTGTTCAACTGATAACCGGTAATTCCGGCAAATGCAAGATACTGCGGTTCTGCATAACGGAAAGATTCTTTATTCTCCATTGTAAACTCTGACAACCGTTCACGACTAATATTCTGTACCAGATAAAAGCGTTCCTCGTCAATCGTAAACAGATAAACTGCTTCTTCATAAATCTCTTCATTAAGCCGTTCCAAATCACGAAATCTTGGAAAATCAATTCCATCTTTCCTTTTCTTCAGCAGTGCACTTTGTCCTTCGTAATACAATGCATAGCTCTGCGCATCCGGAGGGCATGGTCTGTACTGGTTATCAAACTGATGTGGCTGTATATCCTGAATCATAATTCTTTTCCTTTCTTAAACATAGAACCAAGAACCCAGAGAACTCCACCTGCTCCAATTGCAAAATCTCCCAGGTTATATGTTACTTGATCCAACTTTTCCTTTCCTGTCTTAACTCCGATGTAATCAACAACCTTCTCTTTATGATAACGGTCCGTCAAGTTACTCCAAGCACCTGCTGCCGCAAGTGTGATTCCGGTTTTTCTTAAAATATTGCTGTTCCCTAGAAGTGTCAGCATCTGTATCACTGTCACAATACCTGTTCCCACTTCTGTAAGCTTTTTCACTTTCTTTGGATTATTCGCAAATACTCCCAGACAGATTCCCGGATTATGAATACGTCGAAGTTCCAGTTTCTCTGTCAGTTTCCTCTTTTCACCCATCTTGAGATTCTTTTCCACATAGTGCTTTGCCCATTGATCCACAAGAAATACCGTGGTTCCACCCAACGGATAGAATTTATTTTTCTTCACGCTATCATCTCCCAGTCATTTCATATTACAATTCAAAGTACTTGTTCCCGGCAACAATTTCTCTACAGCATTTCCAGAAAATCTTTTTCTGAAATAATCGGAACTCCGAGCTCTCTTGCCTTTTTATTTTTTGAAGATGTGGAATTTACGTCATTGTTGATCAAATAATTTGTCTTTGATGTGACACTTCCCGTCACCTTACCGCCACGTTTTTCAATCTCAGCTTTTACCTCTGCACGATTTGCAAAAATGTTCAACACTTCCGGTAATAACAAAGTTCACTCCTGCGAATTTCTGGCTGTCTTCTGTTACTTCCTCTTCTTCTAATTCCACTTCGTCAAGAAGTCGCTTATAGATTTCCTGATGCTCTTCCTCTTTAAAATAATCTACATAGCTTTTCGCCATGACTGCTCCGACACCCTGGATCTCAACCAGTTCTGCCTCTTCTGCCTGAAGTACGCGTTGCGAATCATTTCCAAGTGCCGGCAGATCACCTTAGCATTCGCACTTCCGATTCCCGGGATTCCGAGACCGTAAACCAGTCTTGCAAGTGTTGTCTTTCTTGCCTTTTCAATACTACCCTGCAGTTTCAGGAAAGATTTTTCGCCAAAGCCATCCATTGTCATGATCTCATCTCTGTAGTTATCAAGATGGAAGAGATCTGTAAAGTCTTTCATATAACCGTGGAAAATGAATTTCTCCAGTGTCGCCTCTGAAAGGCCCTCAATATTCATCGCATCTCTGCTCACAAAAAGTGCAAAGGACTTCACATGCTTTGCCTGACACTTCGGATTGGTACAATACAGCGTCTTTGTCTCATTTTCCATAGAGATTTTCGTCTCACCTCCACAGACCGGACAGACTTTAGGAATATCTTTCACTCCACTTCTTGTCAGATTCTCCGCAATCTGCGGAATAATCATGTTCGCCTTGTATACCTGGATCTCATCTCCAACGCCAAGTTCAAGTTCTTCCATAATGCTGATATTATGGACGCTTGCACGGCTGACTGTCGTTCCTTCAAGCTCTACCGGCTCGAAAACCGCCACCGGATTGATCAAACCTGTTCGTGACGGACTCCACGCAATCTCAAGCAGCTTTGTGTTGCGGATCTCATCTGCCCATTTGAAGGCAAAGGAATCTCTTGGGAACTTCGCTGTTGTTCCAAGGGACTGTCCGTAAGCAATATCATCATACACAAGCACAAGTCCGTCAGACGGAACTTCATTGTGCTCAATCTCACGGGCAAACCATGCCACTTCCTCTTCGATTGTCTCACTTGTCACTTCGTGGTTCTCTACAACATCAAATCCCTGCTTTTCAAGCCACTGCATCTGATATTTTCTGGAGTTTTCAAAGTCCACACCTTCTGCACGTACAAGTGTAAATGCATAGAATCTTACATTTCTCTTCGCAGTGATCTCGTTGTTCAGCTGACGGACAGAACCGCTGCAAAGATTTCGTGGATTCTTATATTTCGCATCCACATCTTCTATCTCATCATTGATCTTCTCGAAATCTTTATAGGAAATAACCGCCTCTCCTCGCAGTACAAGTTCTCCCTGATATGGAATCTTAAGCGGTACATTTTTAAATACTTTCGCATTGTTTGTAATGACCTCACCGATCACTCCGTTTCCTCTGGTGACTGCCTTCACAAGTTCTCCGTTCTGATAGGTCAGAACAACAGTAAGTCCATCCAGTTTCCAGGAGATTAATGCTTTTTGTCCTCCTAGGAATTCCTTCAGCCGTTCTACATCTTTCGTTTTGTCCAGAGAAAGCATCGGACGCTCATGACGTTCTTTCGGGAGCTCACTGAGTACTTCATATCCAACATTTACCGTCGGACTGTTTGCCATTCTCGTACCAAGCTTCTCTTCCAACTCCTGCAGTTCATCATAGAGCTTATCATACTCGTAGTTGCTCATGATCTCTGTATTTTCCTGCTCATAAGAACGTCTCGCTCTGTTCAGAAGTTCCACCAGTTCTCGCATGTGATTCATTTCTTTCTGCTCATCCATCATCGCTTCTTCCCTTTCCCATGTCTCGTTCTATTATCTTGTGTTGCTGCCCACTGTTCCTGATATTTTCCACCGGGCAATGCAGAAGAATCTTTCAGCTGATCATATAATTCATTCAATTCCTGATCTGTCAGTTTTCTGTACTGTCCATCCTTCAATCCATCCAGTGTGATATTCATCACACGAACGCGTAAAAGATCCTTCACTTCATATCCGAGAGCTTCACACATTCTGCGGATCTGGCGGTTCAGCCCTTGAGTCAGGATAATGGAAAATGTATACTTTCCAATCTTTTTTACAGTACACGGACGGGTCACAGTATCAAGGATCGGAACTCCGGATGCCATCTTCTTCAGGAAATCTTCTGTGATTTCTTTATCTACAGTTACTTTATACTCTTTCTCATGTTTATTGGCTGCACGCATCATTTTGTTGATGATATCACCATTATTTGTCATCAACAACAGTCCATGAGAATCCTTATCGAGTCGTCCGATATAAGTCACACGCACCGGATAATTCAGGAAACGGACAATGCTGTCCCTCTCTCTGCGTTCTTCTGTACAAACGATTCCACGCGGTTTATTTACTGCCAGCACGATCATCTCGTCCTGTTTTGAGACAACTTTATTTCCAACTTTCACGACCTGTCCCGGCACGATACGCATACCGGTCTGTGCACGCTGTCCATCAACTGTCACGCGTCCAGTCTCAATGAGGCGGTCTGCCTCCCTTCTGGAACACACGCCCGCCTCGCTCAAATATTTATTCAGCCTTACCGGCTCACTCTTCTGTAAAAATTCTTCTTTGATTCGATTACTCAACTGCAAACACTCCACTTATATTATTGTCTTTGAAAAATGTATTTCCACTGTATAAAAACAGAACCTCTGAGATTCTGTAGGAATCCATAAGATCATTGATCGTTCCGCTGTAATATCTCGGATCCACAACTACGATTTCTCTGTAGTACGGCGTCAGAAACGGAATAAATGAATTTGCGAAGGAATCTTTCACAAGGAGAAGACGCTTTGTGCTTGTAGAAACTGTACGGATATCAAGAAGGGATGAATTTCCTCCTAGAAATACCGTATACTGATCTTTCTCCTTTAATTTAGAAGAATCATATAAGGATGTGGAACGCTTTCCTTCATCCACATAATCTACAATCAAGTCTGTATCTTCTTCTGTCGGCACATAAATATCAATCTGTTCCTTCTCTCCAAGGTTCACTCCGCTTTTTGACGCCAGCATTCCGTTGAAACTGTTAGAAACTGCGTGGGAAACATATTTTCCTGAAAGGTCTCCTTCAATCCCAAGGGATGGTGCCGCCGCCTGAAATGCATAAAATGCACCAAGTGTCGTCCAGTGATGATCCGTTTTGTAATAAATCTTCTCTGTCTTATGTTTATTCAATTCCGTTGACACGTCAATCCACTCAACGCTATCTCCAAGATCCTTACGAACCATACTGAACATTTGTGTCTGATCCTCCGGCTTCGCGAGTGACGGAAGGGAATGATTCAATACATTTGCTGCATCCGGGACAAGCATCATACGAACCGGAATCTTGGACTGACTCTCTGAAAATGATTTGATTGCCTTAATATTTGCGGCAAGATGATTCTCATCTGCAACTTCAATCTGTTCTAAAAGCTGCCCATTCGTTCCGATATAGACACCGTTTTCCAGACGACTTCCACCAATCCGGTCCACCGTAACTTTCAGCTTTCTCCACATGTCTCTTCCAACAAACTGATCATCCATATAAGCTTCAAATTTTTCATCATAATCTCCGCTTATCAGACTGCTCAGGCGAAACTTTGGCTTCGTTGCAAGCATACGGTTCTCCTGCACTGATTTTTCTCTGTCAGGCACAATAACATTTATAATAAGGAATAGAAACAAGGTCAGAATAAATATAATACCAACCAATTTCTCCTGTACTTTTCTCTGTCTATCTTTCTTCATCTTTTCACCTTAATTGTTGTCATTCACTGTTTTCTATAACTCTCTAGAATCTAAAGTACAAAAACGGATTGTACGTATCTGCGATCAGATAAGCAACTGATATTGCCAGCATTCCAAAGAAAACAACCAGTGTGATTACAGTCCGTACTGTATGATTCTCAGACACATTCAGGATTGCACGGAGCATTCTTGATCCAAGTGTTGTTGATCCAATTACTGCCAACAAGTAGAACAACCAGTGTGTCAGGATCACAAAGAATACTTCTTTACTGGCAAATCCTGCTCCGCCGCCAACCATTGCAAAGAGGTAACGAAGTGCTGCTCCAAGACTTGGACTAAAGAAAAACACCCAGCCAACCAGCACCAGTACTAATGCATAAATATGCTGCAATACACTTGGCCACCGATCCACGATTGCCCCCCAGACATATTTCTCCAATACGAGAACTACTCCATAATAGATTCCCCATACAATAAAATTCCATGCAGCTCCGTGCCACATTCCGGTCAGCATCCAGACAATCAAAAGGTTTACAATATTTCTTGAAATCGTCACATGATTTCCACCAAGCGGAATATATACGTATTCACGGAACCAGGAGCTCAAAGAAATATGCCATCTGCGCCAGAATTCTGTAATACTTTTAGAAATATACGGCACATCAAAGTTCTTCTTAAACTCAAAACCGAACATTCTTCCAAGTCCGATTGCCATATCTGAATAGCCGCTGAAATCAAAATAAATCTGGAATGCATAAGTAATACATCCAAGCCATGCCATCAGAACTGTCAGGTTACTTGCTGATGTCGATGAGATTTCTTCAAAAATCTTTCCCAGCGTATTTGCAAGCACTGCTTTCTTCGAAAGTCCAATAATAAAGAGCATCGCGCCCTGTCCCAACTTTCTTCCGGAGATTTTCCTTGCGGTAAGCTGCTTCTCAATATCTCCATAACAGACGATTGGTCCGGCAACCAGCTGCGGAAACATAGATACATACAGCGCATACTTCACCAGACTCTGCTGTGCTTTTACCTTGCCTCGATATACATCTACAATATAGGAAATTTCCTGAAATGTGTAAAAAGAAATTCCAATCGGTAATGCCAGTTCCCTGTATGGAATACTGATTCCGAACAACGTATTCGTACTTTCTACCAAAAATCCAAAATATTTAAAGAACACAAGCAGCACAATATTTACTGTTATTGCAAAGACCAGTGACCGCTTTGCTTTCGCCTCATTCTCACTCTTATTCTCAATATCCATTCCGCAAAAATAGTTTAACAAAATACTGAGTATCATCAGAATGATATAAACCGGTTCACCCCAGGCATAGAAGATCAGACTGCCTGCAAGCAGCAGGAGATTCTTCCATTGCGGCGGTGCAATATAATAAACTGCCAGCATGATCGGCAGAAATAAAAACAAAAATGTAATACTACTAAATAACATCTGCTCCCCCTTCTACAGACTCTTGTCAAATGCGCTGCGATATTCAGAAGCTTTCGAAGATACTGCAAAAAAGATATATCTTCCACGAATGCTTTCCTGTGAGTCCTCTAAAAGCTTCACCTGTTCCGGCAGGTAAGAATCAAAATCTTCTATTCTCTGTGCTTTTCTCTGTGCGATCGCATTTGTCACATTTTCTATCTGTGCATCATTTTTCACCTGTATCACCAGAACTTCCGCTGCTGAAATACTGGACGGAGAAGAATAATACAAAACACCCTTGTAATCCGCACTGTTCAGTCCATAATTTCTCTTAAGCATCTGGTCATCCATCTGCACAAGTTCTTTACTGTCCAATACACTGCTCACAGCCTTTGATACTTCTGAAAAAGTCCGCTTACTTCCACTTGCATATAGCATCAATATCACAAGATATCCCACGATAATTACTAAAAGTATATATTTCATCGCAGAGATCATTCGCTGTCTTTTCTCTGTCATAGCGTTGCCACCTCCGCCATCTTTTCTGCCCAGATTGGATAGAAATTCGCTTTAAAATGAATTCCATCCTCTTCATAATACTCATCTTCTATAATATCTGAATTATCAATGTATCCGATCTGCTTCTTTTCACACATCGCTTCTAGTTTTTCATTGTAATCTGCGATATTTGCAAGTGCCGGCTCCTTCTCTACCGCACTTTCCTGCACCGGAAAAACAGCATTCACAAAAATGTGCGCATCCGGCATAGCCTTCTGAATCTTCTTAATCACATCTGAATAATCCTTGATAAACTTGTCTACATCTCCGTTTGTCTTAGTTACATCATTCATCCCATATGCCAGAAAAACAATCTGCGGATCCAGTTGTTTTGCCTGCTCGATCTGATCATCCAGTTCGCTGAAATGAATTCCAATTTTCGCAACAACACTTGATGTATTCAATACATCATACTCTGTAAAGCTCGCTGCAATGGAATCGCCCATCACAACAGCACCGGAAAAGCGTTCCTTCATGCTTCTTGTATCGGATGAATCTCCTGTTCCATCTTTCTTTTCCAACTGATTAATCTTCTGCTCAATCGTCTTCGCATCTGCAGATTCTTTGCCTTTTATATATGCAATTCCTTCACTGGTGTCGACTGGCTTCTTTGTCAGATTGCTAACACCCTGCACTGCCAGGAGTATCACTGTAATGACCAGCGCACATCCGACCCCGATCCGGATTCCCAGTTTTTGCTTTCTTTTTATTGTTTTCTTCATATATCTATATTCTTTCTGTTTTTTATATACTGTATAGAATCCCATACTGTTTTAATAGTACATTTTTTAGCAATAAAAGTCAACAAATCTGCGCTTGTATCTCGCCATTCCTTTTAGTACAATGATAGGTAGACGATTAAGAACTTAAACAGCTGCGGAGGTATCTGATTTCTATGATTTCACTGACTTTAACAAATGTAAAAAACTTCATGTCTCACCTTCTGTTAAAAGAGACATTTGACAATTTCTCTTTTATTGAAGGAGAGATTATTACGTTTAATACCTTTCGGATTGACGGGTATATACAGAAAGATTTCTTTGATTCCGAAGAAGAGATTCCGGAATATTCTCTTTGGAAAAATCTGCGTGAATTTTGTTTTTCCTTAATTAAGGGAAAGAAAACACCGCTCGGTTTTCATTTTGTCTTCAGCCTGAATTCAAAGAATATTTCCCGTCTGATTGAACAGAAAGAACTGGGACTTAATCCTGCTGACGTGCAGGGACTATATTTGAATATACGTTACGATGGAACTCATCTCACCTGCGTGACAGGAACTTCCTTCAAGAGTTTTATGATGGATAAGACCCTGGAACGCGAATGGGATGAGATGGTAAAGAAGTTCTTTTTAAAAAAAGAGATTGCATTTGAGTTGATGTAAATTTAAAAATCCATTAGCAATGTGTGCCGCAAGGCGCACATAATAACAGCCGCCTCACGGTCAAATGATCGTGAAGCGGCTGAACTTATTACTGCCAATGATGAGAAACTCATGGAACATGTTTCTCATCATTTTACTTTATTATTTTGTCAGAAGCATCATGATATCATTGCTTCTCTTAACGAATGCTGTCATCTCTTCCGGACTTAATGGCTTATGAGCAAGCATTGCAAGATCATACAGCTGTTTGCAGATGATTGACACGTTCTTGCTGTCCTTATTCGCTACAAGGAACTGAACCAGCGGATGGTTGGCGTTAAGAACCAGTGTTGCCTGGCTTCCGAACATGGATGCATCCATGCCTCCCATACCATACATCTTCATCATCTCCTGCATTCTTCTGTTTTCCTCAGAAAGAACTGCCATAGATGCCACATTCTCATCTTTGAGCTTTTCAACTTTAACATCAAGCTTCTCATTGCCAAGCTCTTTGCGGAAGATTTCAGCAAGGCTGTCTGTTGTCTTCTGGAATTCTTCCTTCTCATCTTCTGCAACTTCATCCTTCAGAGAATCATGTACATCTGCATCAATTCTCAAGACTGAACTTCCTGATGTTTCTGCTCAAGGTATGTGATAAATGCAGAATCAATGTTATGTGTCAGAATGATCGCATCCTGTCCCTGGGCCTTGAACATGTTGATGTACTGGCTCTGCTGCACTTCATCTGTTACATAGAAGATTCTTGTTTTCTCTTCTTCCTTCGCATCTGCGTCCTTAGACTCTTCTGCGTCTGTTTTTGTTTCTTCTGCCTTAGTTTCCTCTGTCTTGGCTGCGTCAGCTTCTTCGCCTTTGGATTCTTTGATGATATCTTCGAGAGTCATGTATTTATGATCAAGATTCTTGTAAAGCATAGAATTCTTCATTTTCTCGCCAAATTTCTCATCCTTCAGGCAGCCGAACTTGATGAATGGACTGATATCATCCCAATATTTCTCGTAGTTCTCACGGTCTGTCTTGAACATTCCGTTCAGCTTGTCAGCAACCTTCTTAGAAATGTAATCAGCAACTTTATTTACAAATCCGTCGTTCTGCAGTGCACTACGTGATACGTTCAACGGCAGATCTGGACAGTCGATCACTCCCTTAAGTACCATAAGGAACTCTGGGATTACTTCTTTAATATTATCTGCGATAAATACCTGATTATTGTAAAGTTTAATCTTTCCTTCGATGGAATCATACTCTGTATTGATCTTTGGGAAATAAAGGATTCCCTTTAAATTAAATGGATAATCCATGTTCAGATGAATCCAGAACAGTGGCTCTTTGTAATCCATGAACACCTTGCGGTAAAAATCAATATAGTCATCCTTTGTACACTCACTTGGATTCTTTGTCCAAAGCGGGTGTGTATCACTGATAGATACCGGACGTCTTACGATCTTCGCTTTCTTCTTCGGCTCTCCTTCTTCGCCTTCCTTTGTCTCTTCTGTGATGTGCTCTACAACAGTATCTGTATCAAGAACATCATCCTCATCGATTGTGTCATACTCAGGCTCTGCATTTGCCTTGGAAAGGAAGATTTCTGTCGGCATGAAAGAACAATATCTCTCAAGTACTTCTCTTGCACGGTATTCATTTGCAAACTCAAGGCTGTCCTCATTCAGATACAGTGTGATCTCTGTTCCGACTGTTGTCTTATTTCCTTCCTGCATCTCATACTCTGTACCGCCTTCACTTGCCCAGTGTACCGGTTTCGCACCTTCTTTATAGGAAAGAGTATCAATCTGAACTTCGTCAGCTACCATGAATGCTGAGTAGAATCCAAGACCGAAGTGTCCAATCATATCATCTTCTGTTGTCTTGTCTTTATATTTCTCAAGGAACTGTGTCGCACCTGAAAATGCGATCTGAGTGATATACTCCTCTACTTCTTCTGCTGTCATACCAAGTCCGTTATCGATAAACTTCATTGTCTTCTCTTCCGGGTTGACAATTACTTCGATCTTCGGTTTGTATCCTTCCGGAAGTTCATATTCTCCCATCATATCCAGCTTTTTCAGCTTAGTGATCGCATCACATCCGTTGGATACGAGTTCACGTACAAAGATATCATGATCGGAATAAACCCATTTCTTGATAATAGGAAAAATGTTTTCGCTGTCAATTGATAAAGTACCTTTTTTTAACTGCCATTTTACTGCACTCCTTTTTATTTATAATCTATCCGTAACTGCTCAGTTACGTTTCTTTTAATATCGGCTGTCAATCAGCTTTTTCGCTGATATCGATAGTATATTTGCCTGCCTAATGGACATTCTAGTACAGCAAAATTTAAAAGTCAATAGAAAATTAGCACTCCTTTCAAAAGAGTGCTAATAATTTCGTTAAAAGTATAAAGTTTTTATGAACTATACTGTTTCCGGCTCCGGATAATCCTCTCCAAATGTCTCAACAGTAACTTTCTTCATTACCTGTTTCTCAAGCGGGCGGTCGCTGTAGTCTGTTGCTGTCTCAGCAATCTTATTCACTACATCCATTCCTTCTGTAATCTTACCAAATGCAGCATAAGCTCCGTCAAGGTGTGGTGCTTTCTTATGCATAATGAAGAACTGGCTTCCTGCTGAATCCGGATGCATTGCACGTGCCATAGAAAGAACTCCTGCATCATGTACAAGGCTGTTCGCCACACCATTCTGTGCAAACTCTCCTTTAATTGAATATCCAGGACCACCGATTCCTGTTCCTTCCGGATCTCCTCCCTGGATCATGAATCCACTGATTACGCGGTGGAAGATCAATCCGTCATAGAATCCTTTCTTTACAAGGGACACAAAGTTATTCACTGTATTCGGTGCTACTTCCGGATACAGCTCTGCTTTCATAATATCACCATTTTCCATCTCAAATGTAACTACTGGATTTGCCATGTTTAATTCCTCTTTTCCATAGATTTAATGACTCTATTGTAGCGGATTTATCTAAGAACATCAAGATACATCTATTATTTCAAACGTTCTCGGTAAAAATACGTTACTGTTCAAAGATTTCTGTAAACAGTAATCCCTATCAATCCGCCTTTTTCCTTATACCCGGTATTCCACAGTTCCTTCAGTGAAAATGTTGTTGCTTCCCCATAAGTCGCCACTTTAATCAGAAGATCATCTGCTGTCTCTTCATATCCGATACATAAAAACCAGTGCCATACAAAATCAGCAAATTTCTTGTCTTTATGACGCAACATCAGATATGGAACCGGCGTTCCTTCATTGATTTTCTTCTTAATGAATACTGCTGCTTCTCTTGCTGTATGTTCACCGGAAAATTCTTTGAATTCCACCTTTTCTCCTATATCTTCCAGATACTTTCCAAAGCCTTCTGTGTACATCCACAACTTGTTCACTCCACTCATTCTTGGGCGAAGATATGGTTTCATTTTCATGGAAAACTGAATATAATCTTCTTTACTCAGATTCTCTGCATCAAAAGGATACAGGTTCTTCTTTCCTTTATATTTTGCAAAATAGATACAGAAGTCACACGCTGTTGCCGCAGCGCATCCGCCAATGTGCATCACCACATTGCGGAACCAGTCCTGATTGCCGCCTACTTCTCCGTCTATCATAAAATAATCCAGAATCTGTTTCATTTCTGTTGTTCTTCCTCTCTGTAAAAATCTTGTTTTATCTCTTATCATTCGGTCCATTATTATTTTATAAGCTGCATTTCTACTGTCATTTCCTACTGATTTGTACATATTAACTGTAATTATAACCTCATATGGTTGAAATGTACACTTTCCCCTCCTTTTTTTAGTCACTCGTGACATTGTTGATTTTCGTGCCTAACGCTATACTAAGTACATAAGTTAAACAAACCAAAATCAACTACCAATTAAAAAACAAAACCAAATTTAGTCAAACAAGTAAAAAGTAATCATTTAAGGAGGCACTTATAATGGCAAGTTTATCTCTTCAGGGAATTCAGAAAATTTATCCTAACGGATTTCACGCAGTAAAAGATTTCAATCTTGAAATCGCTGACAAGGAGTTCATCATCTTCGTAGGACCATCAGGATGTGGTAAATCTACAACACTTCGTATGATCGCTGGTCTGGAGGATATCTCCGGCGGTACATTTAAGATCGACGGAAAAGTAATGAACGATGTAGAGCCAAAGGATCGTGATATCGCAATGGTATTCCAGAACTACGCTCTGTATCCACATATGACAGTATATGATAACATGGCTTTCGGACTGAAACTTCGTAAAGTTCCGAAAGATGAGATTGATAAGAAGGTTCGTGAGGCTGCTAAGATCCTTGATCTTGAGAAACTGCTCGACCGTAAACCGAAGGCCCTTTCCGGTGGACAGAGACAGCGTGTTGCTATGGGACGTGCTATCGTTCGTAATCCTAAGGTATTCCTTATGGATGAGCCACTTTCCAACCTGGATGCTAAACTGAGAGTTCAGATGCGTATCGAGATTTCCAAGCTTCATGAGAATCTGGGTGCTACAATTATCTACGTAACACATGACCAGACAGAGGCTATGACACTTGGAACAAGAATCGTTGTTATGAAAGACGGAGTTGTTCAGCAGGTAGATACACCACAGGCACTTTACAATACACCATGCAACCTGTTCGTAGCAGGATTCATCGGATCACCTCAGATGAACTTCATGGATGCAAAATGTACAATTAAAGGAAATGATGTTACTCTTACAGTTGGAAAACATGTTCTTAAGGTACCGGCTTCTAAGAAGCAGGCACTGATCGATGGCGGATATGATGGAAAGACAGTTGTTCTTGGTATTCGTCCGGAAGATGTACATGATTCACAGGCGTTCATCAGCAACTCTCCTGACAGCGTAATTGAGTCTACAATCAAAGTTTACGAGCTGCTTGGAGCAGAAGTATTCCTGTACTTCGATGTTGAGGGAACTCAGATGACAGCACGTGTTAACCCACGTACAACACTCAGAACTGGAGATCATGCAGTATTTGCACTTGATATGGAAAAAATTCATCTCTTTGACAAAGACACAGAGTTGACTATTACAAACTAATCCTTTACAATTAAACTAAACACGGAGGGGGCTGTACTTTTCTCGGAAGGTGCAGCCTTTCTTCCATCTATTACTATTTTATTTACGGAGATTACTATGGCTAATACATCCGAACTTGAAAAAGGACTCAATGAATTAAAACGTTTGACCGGAATCACACTCGCAGTGACTGCCGAAGATTCTGAACAGGAGCAGATGGCCCTGGAACAGATTCGCTGTCTCTGCCTTGCCTACCGGGAAAAATATAATAAAAATGATTTTCTTATGGGACTGATGACCGGCGGTGTTCCTTCCTATGATGTACAGCAGCGTGCCGCACGGCTCCACATTGCACCGGAAGAAAATCGAATTCTCTTTTTGATTGAAATAAAGGAACCTGATGAGATTATTGGAGAGATCCTTAAAAATCTGTTTCCTTCTCAAACAAAAGCTTATATTGTTCCTGTTTCAAAAGAGCGACTGGCTGTATTATATCCATTTCATGAGACAAAGGATTCCAAAGATTCTGCTGATGAACATGCAAGACATCTGGCTCATGCGATTGTTGACACGCTGAATGCGGAAGCTCTTGCACATGTTCAGGTTTCTTTTAGTCAGATGATTCCTTCTCTTTTGGAATTATCCGGGGCTTTTCGTGAGGCAAGTCTTGCACTGAAAGTTGGAAAACTTTTCTATCCGGAGCAGACTGTCTTTCCATACAATGAACTGGGGATTGGCCGCCTGATTTATCAGCTTCCTGTTTCTCTGTGCGAAAGCTTTCTCCAGGAAGTTTTCTTAGACAAGATTCCGGACAAGCTGGACGATGAGACACTCCTGACGATCAACCGTTTCCTTCAGAATAATCTGAACATTGCTGAGACTTCACGCCAGCTCCATATGCACCGCAACACGCTGATCTATCGTCTGGAGCAGATTGAAAAGCGTACCGGACTTGACTTAAGGCAATTCGAAGATGCAATGACATTTAAGATTGCAACAATGGTCATGAACTATCTTCATGCTGAAAAAGAAAAAAATTGCACTGCGGTGTAATTGATATATATTAAATACTATATAAGAAAGGACTTATAACTTATGAATGACGCATTATGTGAACATATTGTAGCCAGAAAATCAAAACCAATGGATTTTATCATCCGCATTCTTATTATTGTAGTGATCGTTGCGGTCGCAATCGTAGGAATGCCATTTCTTGGATTCTTTGCTTTTGCTCTTGCAGCAATCCTGGCTTTACTTGCTTATTATTTTGCATTTCCACTCTTAAATGTGGAGTATGAATATTCCCTTCTGAATCACGATCTGGATATTGATGCAATTTACAGCAAAGAGAAAAGAAAATCCAAAATAAACCTGGATATTCAGCATGCTGAGATTATTGCACCAAAAGGATCTCATCGACTGGATTCTTATCATCCGGAAACAACTTGCGACTTTTCATCTGGAAATGCAAATGCAAAGGTTTTCGCAATCATGATCCCGATCAATCAGAAAATGACTTGTGTTTATATTGAACCTGATGAAAAGATGATTGAACATATGAAACAATGGATGGGAATGAAGATGTTCGTAGATTAATATTGAATGTTTGTTTCTAACTCAGACAAGTACCACAATCAGTAACTACTAATTGTGGTACTTGTTTTTTCTTTTCTGTCTGGTTGTAGATTACGAATTGCAATTACATACTTAAAACATCATAATCTTATTTTTCAGCAACATCTGCTATATATTTACATGCGGCAAGTGCAGCTACTGCACCGTCCGCTGCCGCTGTTGTAAGCTGACGCACTTCTTTTGTCCGGCAGTCTCCTGCTGCATAGATTCCCGCTTCTGACGTCTTGCAATCTTCTCCGGCAACAATAAATCCACCTCATCTAACTGAACAACATCAGCAAATTTTTCATTCTGTGCAATCTGTCCGACAGCTACGAAAATTCCGGAGACAGCAAGTTCTGATTCTTCTCCTGTTACTTTATTCAAAACCCGCAGACTTTCCACCATCTGCTCTCCACGGATTTCCTGAACAGTTGTATTTAAGATAAACTCTACATTTTCTTTCTCTTGCAGACGTTTTACAATCTGATCTTCTCCCCGGAATTCGTCTCTTCTGTGAATCAGATAAACTTTGCTACAGTAATTTGACAGAAATTCTGCATCCTGGAGTGCTGTACTTCCACCTCCGACAACTGCAACTTCTCTTCCCCGGAAAAACATTCCATCACAAGTCGCACAGTATGAAACTCCTGCACCTGTCAGACGTTCCTCTCCCGGAACTCCAAGATGGCGGTGTGTCACACCAGTGGCAAGAATAATGCTTTTGCATTCATATTCTTTTTCCGTTGTTACAATCACTTTATAATCCGCTTCTTCACGGATACCTGTCACCTGCTCCATTATGGTCTGTGTTCCCAGCTTTACTGCCTGATCCATCAGATTCATAGAGAATTCACTGCCGCTCACACTTGCAATTCCCGGATAATTTTCTACATTCGGAGAAGATGTGATCTGACCACCGAAGGTTGTTCCCTCGAAGAGTACGGTCTGCTTTCCTGCACGCTGGCCATAGATAGCCGCAGTCATCCCTGCAGTTCCTCCACCGATGATTCCAATATCATAAATTCCCATATTTTTCCTTTCCCAACAAACTGTTTCTACATTTTCTGATTGCTGTAATTCATTTTTTCATTTACGCTAAACTGTAATATGTTTCAATCACTTCTTACATATTTCTGGACATATCTGCGCAGACTTTCTCTGCCTCGATCACTGCGCTTCTAAGTCCAAATTTCTCAAGTACACGTACTGCCTCAATCGTTGTTCCTGCCGGTGAACATACCATATCTTTCAGTTCTCCCGGATGCTTTCCTGTCTCGAGTACCATCTTTGCACTTCCAAGTACTGCCTGTGCTGCGACTGATACGCCTGTGATCTAGGCATTCCCTCAGCTACCGCTCCGTCTGCCATTGCCTCGATCATCATAAAGATATATGCCGGTGAACTTCCGCTGACTGCAACAACTGCATCGATCAAATGCTCCGGCACGATTTCTACTTTACCAAAAGAACTAAGAAGCTCCAGTGCATAGTTCTTTTCTTCTTCTGTCACTGCATCATTCGGGCATGCCGCTGTCATTCCCTCTCCAACTAATGCTGGTGTATTCGGCATTGTTCTTACAATCTTAACTTTCTTTCCAAACTGCTCTTCGAGCCATGCGAGAGTCTTGCCCGGTGCGATTGTAATAATCAGCTGGTCTTCTCTTACTGCATCTTTGATCTCAGCAATTGTCTGTGCATAGAATTGTGGTTTTACAGAGAGAACTAATACTTCTGCTTTCTGTGTTACTTCTATATTATCTGCTGTCACATGAATTCCATGCTCTTTTTTCGCACGTTCACGTCCTGCTTCCATAATATCTGAACCGATGATCTCTTCCGGGGCAATAATTCCCTTTTTGATGATTCCGCCCATGATTGCTCCTGCCATATTTCCTGTTCCAATAAATCCTAATTTCATGATCTTAAGTCTCCTTTTCTTTTACCATTACTGTTCTAAGAACCGTGTCCAGTAACCTTTTATCTACATGTATCCGTCTCTCACCCAGAATTTTTTCTCATCCTCTAACGGAATTTCTTCTGTGTCCATCCAGTCGATTGTAATAAACTGATTTCTGTTCAGCCCTTTTAGCAGTTCATTGATCAGCCATTCGCGTCCCTGAACTTCCATTGTAACGGTTCCATCCCATTCGTTCTGAACCCAGCCAACCAGATTTAGTGAATTCGCCAGATATTTCGCTGTATAGCGGAATCCAACACCCTGTACACGACCGTGAAAAACAATGTGCTTTCTAACTTCTGCCATATCTGATCACTCCCTTGAAGCAATTTATGTTGTACACTATCGTTATTCTAACATATTTTTTTACCTTGTACAGTTCTTTTCGGTAAACAGTCCCTGCTTCCTGTGTTATAATGGGAATAACTTTTCTGAAGGAGGGCTTCGAGAACGAATGAGTAATTATGAAACATCACAGACTTCTGATCTGAAAGAATTGATAAATAAATTACGAGATACACAGACTCTCTCTAAAAATGAATGGATTCGGCTAATTGACGGAAGAACCCCTGAACTTGCCAACTATTTATTTGAAAATGCACGCGAAGTACGAATCACTCACTATGGACATAATGTTTATGTCCGCGGACTAATTGAATTCACTAACTATTGTCGTAACGATTGTTATTACTGCGGTATCCGCAAAAGTAATCTGAATGCACATCGCTACCGTCTTACCAAAGAAGAGATTCTTAACTGTTGCAAAACCGGATATGAACTTGGTTTTCGCACCTTCGTTCTTCAAGGTGGTGAAGATGGCTGGTTCACGGTTCCGCGTCTGGCTGATATTGTCTCTGACATCCACAAAAACTGGCCGGACTGTGCAATCACACTCTCTGTTGGAGAAATGGAACATGATGCATACCAGACTTTATTCGATGCCGGCGCTGACCGCTATTTACTTCGCCATGAAACTTATAATGATGCACATTACCGTAAGCTTCATCCTGCTTCCTTAAGTGCGCGTCACCGTCAAAACTGTCTGTGGGATTTAAAATCGATTGGCTATCAGATTGGAACCGGATTCATGGTCGGTGCACCTTTCCAGACAACTGAGAATCTTGCAGATGATATGCTTTTCTTAAAAGAATTGAATCCGCATATGGTTGGGATTGGTCCTTTTATCCCTCACCACGACACACAGTTTGCTGAGGAACCTGCCGGAACGTTGGAATTGACACTTTATCTGCTTGGCTGATCCGTCTTATGCTACCGAAAGTACTTCTCCCGGCAACAACCGCCCTCGGTACGATTTCTCCGACCGGAAGGGAACAGGGAATTCTCGCAGGAGCTAATGTCGTTATGCCAAACCTTTCTCCAACAGATGTTCGCAAAGATTATCTGCTTTATGATAACAAGATCTGCACCGGTGATGAATCGGCACAGTGCAAGAACTGCCTGGCTCAAAGAATGGAGTCTGTCGGATATCGCGTTGTTGTAGACCGGGGAGATTCCTTGAATAAGTAAAAAGGAGGTTGCTGGTCGCACATTGTGTGAACAGTAACAAAAGGAGTCCATGGTATGCGACATATCGCATTTCCATGGACTCCTTTTCTATTCACACCTCGCCTCACAGCGCAGTGTCATTTTTTCATTTTCTCTACTAACTGTAAGAATTACTCTACAACAGCTAAGATCTCGATCTCAACGAGAACAGCCTTCGGAAGATCCTTAACTGCTACGCATGAACGAGCTGGTTTGCTTGTAAAGTATTTCTCGTATACTCCGTTGAATGCTCCGAAATCAGCGATATCTGCAAGGAAGCATGTTGTCTTTACGACATTGTCAAAGCTTGATCCAGCTTCTTCAAGAACAGCAGCGATGTTAGCGATAACCTGCTCTGTCTGTCCTTCGATTGTTGTGGCATCTACATCACCTGTAGCCGGGTTGATCGGGATCTGGCCTGAAGCGTATAACATTCCGTTAACTACCTTTGCCTGAGAATATGGTCCGATTGCAGCTGGTGCCTTTGGTGTTGAAATTGTTTTCATTGAATTCTACCTCCTGATTTATTGAAATTATAAGTTCTTAATGAAATTATATAACGTTAAAATCGTTTAGTCAATAAAATTTCATTCACTTAACTATTTTTCATTGACTTCTTTTTTCACACAAACCAGCATATCCATGATAAAATAAAACCATCAATATACTATTTGTCTGTTTTGACCGAACAAAACTGGATATCTTTCACACAGACAGAAAGGACGCATGATTATGCCAACCGGAAATTTAAAATTAACTTCACTTGACAAAAAGATTCTGCACTCATACTGTCAGACACTCGATGGACTTTCCAATTATCTTGGAAATGGATACGAGATTGTCCTTCACAGTCTGGAAGATTATGAACACTCTGCAATCAAGGTCATCAACGGATATCACACAGGACGTACCGAAGGTGCACCGATTACCGACCTTGCGTTGAAGATGCTCGAGCAGATCCGTCGAAATGAAGAAAATGACCATGGTGTTATTTATTTTTCCACAAATGTAAAAGGAGAACCGCTGAAGTCAACTACAATTCCTGTCAAAGGAGAGAAGGACAGAATTATCGGACTGCTCTGTATCAACTTTTATATGAATACAACAATGGCAGATTTCTTCTGCAACTTTGCTGTTCCGATTCCATCTGATTCTGACGGTCTCACAGTCTCCGGTCAGATTCATGAGACATTTTCCCAGAGCAGTTCTGATCTTCTTGAGCAGACCATTCAAACCGTTCGTCAAGAAGTGTTGATGGATTCAGCAATATCGAGCACAAATAAGAATAAAGAAATCATTTTCCGACTTTACCAGCAGGGAATCTTTAATCTAAAGGATGCCGTCATCACGATTGCCGAAGCGCTGGGAATCAGTAAGAATACCGTATATCTGCATCTGCGCAATCTTGAGAAAGTAAATAATTAGCACTATCTGATATGCAAAACATTACTGTTTACGCAGTGAAAAGGACAAGACACTTTCATTTTATCTAACATTTCATTTGAAAGTATCCTGTCCTTTTTTCATCCTTTATTTTCCAGCCGGCATATATCTCAGAAGTTCTCCTGCCACGCTGGAGATTGGCATTGTCTGAAGCCATACATGTCCAGGTCCGGTGACAACTGTATTGAACACACCTTCACCGCCGAATACCATATTCTTAAATCCCGGTACTGTCTGAATCTCCATGCTGCAAGTTGCATCCATTGCTGCAAGATATCCGGTATCCACTACAATCTGTTGTCCCGGTCTCAGTTCATACTCTACCACATGTCCATCAAATTCAAGAAATGCTATTCCATTTCCCGAAAGTCTCTGCATGATAAACCCTTCTCCGCCGAAGAATCCTGCTCCGAATTTCTTTTGGAAGAAAATAGAAAGATCAACACCTTCTTCTGAAGCGAGAAATCCTGACTTCTGTACGATCAACTCCTGTCCCGGTGCAATCTGGCGTGCTACAATCTGTCCCGGAAAACTGGATGCGAATGCGATCATCCCATTACCTCCCGTTGCTGTATAACGGTTCTGGAACAGTGCCTCGCCTGAAAACATTCTTCCAAATGCTTTTCCGATTCCTCCGTTGGAAGTTGTCTCCATTTTCATATTCGGAGACATCCAACTCATAGAACCGCGTTCTGTAATCATTCTTTCTCCATTCTCCAGATAGCAGATCACTACCGGAAGGGTATCACCTTTGATTTCATATCTCATGGTTTATTCCTCCTGAATCATTCTTCCTAACATATTCTGTAAAGTTCCATCTATTCTAAGAATACTATTCTTTTACAACATTTTCCAGTCCCTAATCTTCTTTTTTCTCGCTCATCTCCAATTTAGGAAGTATGATCTCCGCCTTGAACAGGTCTGCTTCTGTTGTAATATTTAAATTACCATGCTGTAGCTGTGCAAAGCTCTTGGCAATTGCCAGGCCAAGTCCAGATCCTTCGGTATTTCTTGAAGAATCTCCTCTTACAAAACGGTCCGTGATCTCCTCTGTATTGAAATTCAATTCCCCTGCGGAAACATTTTTCATAAAAATCTGCACGTCATCCGGCCGCTCATTCATTTCTATATAAACTCTCGTATGCGGCATTGCGTATTTTGTAATATTAACAATCAAGTTCTCAAAAATTCGATATGTTTTTTCACTATCCAGCCAGAGAACTACTTTGTCCTCCGGAAGTTTCCAACGGAATTCCAGATGTGCTTCTCTAATCTTTTCCTCGTTCTCAAGCTCCGCCTGACGGATCAGTCCTACGAGATCCACTTTCATGTAATTCATCTGGATAGTCTTACTTGCTGCCTTACTCATCTCAAAGAGATCCTCAATCAGGGCTTTCAGACGAAGAGATTTTCTCTCAAGTACTTCTGTATATTCTTTTCTCTTTTCTTCGTCTTTTTCATTCTTTAAAAGGTCAATGTAAGTGATGATCGCGGTCAGCGGAGTACGGAGATCGTGAGAAACATTTGTAACAAGCTCTGTCTTCATACGCTCATTTTTTACCTCTTCATCCACCGCTTTCTTGAATCCGCTCTGAATCTTCTTTAATTCATCCTGAATCGGACGGAAGATTCCGACATCACCTTCGATTGGAAGATCTAGCTGTCCTTCTGCAAGCTGATTTGTTGATTTAAGCAGAAGCTGATATTTCTTCTTGATTCCATTTAGCACTTTCTTCATTACAAAGAATAAAATGATAGAATAAACAATTAATGGTATCAGTCCTATGCTGTAAGAAAATAATTTCACTACTAAGAGCAGAAGAAAGTTCAAGATCACGATTCTGAGGATTCCTTTATTTCCTTTATCCCGCAGATCCATCTGAAGAATTGCTTCATATTGATGATGCAAAAATGCTTTCATATCTTTCCATGCTTTCTTCAATAAATGTCTCTTTTCATGTACTTCTCCACGATTTTCCTTTCCCCAACGGATCAGCATTCCTACTATTGTGTGTTCTTCCCAGTAATTTCTTCCCTCTGTAAATATAAGTCGAAGACTCTCTGCCACACAGAAGAAAACTCCCAGTAGGCAGAACCAGATACCCCAGTTGATTCCCAGCATACTGATTGTATTCCACATAATATTTCCTGACGGGTGATAGTTCTCAAAAGACCAGTATACTAAACCTGCAAATGCATCATAGCCTATACCCAATGCAGAAATCCCCAGAATCACTGCAAGTTCAAATGGCATGCGGAATATTTTTCCTTCGTATCTTCCAACTTTTGGAATACATGGAAGAAGTAATGCTGCAAGCAGAGCTCCTAAAAAGAAGAGTGCAGCGGAACTCCAGAACATGGAATAATTATAATCCACATACTCGTCTTCCTCCTGATTTGCAGAAATGAATTCATCATAATTTGCATCTGTCATCCCATAAACGATACTGATTCCGTTTGTCTGCTCTTCATCGTCAATCTGATCCTCAAGATCTGCATCCATACAATAATAAGACAGATCTTTCTCCACATCGTACGCTTCTTCCGGTGACAGTTTCGTACCGCTAACTGTTACATTTGACATTGTTCCGGATGTGCCATACTTATATTCGATTTTGAGAACATAAGAATTATCTGACTTCAAAGCCTCGTTTGTCTGGTCGTCATTTCCTGCAAGCAAGGGATTCCCTTCTTTGTCAAAGATCTGATAATCCATATATTTTTTAAAAAGAGAGAATGCACTGTCTGACATTAATTCCATCTGTTCCGATGCATCCATCGCATCTGTGACCTCGCTATAGAGAAGGCGATTTCCTGTCGCAAGGGAATAGTCCATTCGCTCAATACACTCTTCAACATCATCTTCTACTGTAAATGTTGATGCGATATTTTTTCTTACCACATAATAACTTTCCACAACACCTGCTGCGAATAAGCTAAGAATTACTATCGTTATAATTGTTCTTATCTTACGGTTGCTTTTCAAGTTTGTATCCAACTCCCCACACCACCTTTAAATATTTTGGTTTCTTCGGATCGATTTCAATCTTCTCCCGAATATTTCTTACGTGTACCATGATCGTATCTGTATTAATTGCCTTTTCCTGCCATACTCTTTCGTAAATCTCTTCGGATGAAAAGACTCTTCCCGGATTCTTTGCCAAAAGAAGCAGAATCTTGTATTCGATCGGAGTTAATTTCACCGGATTGCCATCCATTGTGACTTCTACCGTATCCTCATTAATCTCAAGTCCTCCGATCACATGTACATTTTCCTGTGGTGTGAGCTTCTCCAGAAATCTGCGGTAACGTCTCAGCTGAGAATTCACACGGGCCATCAGTTCCATCGGTGTAAACGGCTTTGTCACATAATCATCCGCTCCGATGTTGAGCCCTGTGATTTTATCAACTTCCTCTGATTTTGCTGACAACATGATTACAGGAAAATCGTATTTCTCGCGCAACTTCATCGTCATACGAATCCCATCCATACGTGGCATCATGATGTCAATGATTGCCAGATGGATTTCTTCCTTCTCAAGGACTTCTAATCCTTCGATGCCGTCTGCTGCCTGAAACACCTTATATCCCTGACTCTGCAGATAAATCTGTACACCTTCTCTGATCTCTTTATCATCCTCTACAATTAATACGTGATTGATCTCCATTTTGTTTCCTCCTAAAAAAATAACCTCCTTTATATATCTACAGAATACTCTGTAAATCTAAAGGAGGCTTTTATATGTTTCAAAAGATTTTCTTAAGCTTACTATAGCTTTTTTAAAAATATTGGTCTTTTAGTTCTCTGCATTCTGCTCTCTGAAGAAAATCTGACCCGTAGAAGCGTCCATTCCGTCCACAATCGCCAGTGACTCCAGCTGGAATCCAAGATTACGGATGATTCTTCCGCCTGACTGGAATCCTTTCTCAATTGCAATTCCGATACCTTCTACTGTAGCTCCTGAAGACTGAACGATCTGAATCAGTCCCTGCAGTGCACATCCGTTCGCAAGAAAATCATCAATAATAAGTACATGATCATCCTCTGAAAGGAACTTCTGTGAAACGATCACATTATTCTTACACTTATGTGTGAAAGATTCAACTTCTGCTACATACATCTCGCCGTCTAAATTGATGCTCTGAGACTTCTTTGCAAATACGACCGGTACATCAAAGTGTTCTGCTACGATACAGGCAATTCCTATACCGGAAGCTTCTATAGTAAGAATCTTATTGATGTTCTTGTCAGCAAATCTCTTCTTGAATTCTGCACCCATCTGATTCAAAAGTTTAATGTCCATCTGATGATTCAGGAAACTGTCAACCTTGAGAACATTGCCCTCTTTTACAATACCGTCTTTTACAATTCTTTCTTCCAAAAAATTCATCTTTCTACCTCTTCCTATGTAATTTCCCCAAAATGTGTTACTGCTCAGTGTAACCCCAAAAATATTTCTTAAAGTATAGCACAACTCCATATAAGAAACAACGTTAACAGGACGAAAAATAGTACAAAAATAATTGAAAAAAAGCACTTTCCTTATCCGGTTTATCAAAACCGAATCTATGGAAAATGCTTCGCGCTATTTCTGTACAACTTTGATTCTGCCCTCCAAAATTAGGGCAACAAAAAAGCGGGTGATGGGAATCGAACCCACGTATCCAGCTTGGAAGGCTGGTGTTCTACCATTGAACTACACCCGCATTTCGTGTCTTATCTCTGACACGAGTAGTATCTTATCATACTCTTTTTAAATATGCAAGTACTTTTTTTAATTTTCTTATATTTTTTATTTTCCCATCTCCTGCAGTGCACGGATAAATTCCAGATCTTCTGCCCGAAGCTTCAGATTTGTCTCGTAATGAGCTCCATTCGGTGCTGTCACATTGATCTCGATGATTGTGCCTTCCTCAACTGCATTCTGAGCTACTGCTCCTAAGAACATTGGAAACTTCGGATGATTTCTGCGAAATGTATCCATATGTCCTTTTAATTCCTGTATCTTTCCAAGCTGTGAAAAATTCATATCAACTTTCCTTTCTGCCCTGACGACTTTTACCTTATTTTTATTATGATACCTACGGATTGCTCCATTGCTATGCAATTCCCGCAATCCTCGAACACCTCAAACTCCCATAAAATGGCGTATTCACACCATTTTATTCCGTTTTCGGTGTTCGGCGTGTCAATAAGTATAAATTGCTTATT
>ENA-OQAZ01000180-OQAZ01000180.1-human-gut-metagenome-genome-assembly--contig:-NODE-180-length-35141-cov-5.285914_pt1 | contig 35141 bp, 47 predicted proteins | sample MGYA00242737_ERZ504531 | MGnify/ENA primary metagenome ERZ504531 (study PRJEB26092, sample SAMD00036244) | human gut metagenome | host: Homo sapiens | study: EMG produced TPA metagenomics assembly of... | reverse complement strand
TATTATACTAAATATAGTATATACTATACAGTAAGGCAGATTTGCTCTGTACTACAGTACTTTTTAAATGCAAGAAATTAAGTGTATTCTTCAGAAAAAATCCTTCGAGTACACTTTACAGATGAGTACAAAAAAACAAGAGAATCCATAGCAATTATTGTAGCAATAGATTCTCTTGTCTAATAAGGCTTGGTTTATTTATCAGCAAATTTCAAATGAGAAAGGGTCAGAAAGTAAATCAATAGAGATTTTACAAATTTACCAATACTCGATGGTTCGTTTCTCTGTATATTCTTCTGGAGCAGTATATTCATCGCCGACATAGTTCCCATTGTCATCATACTTATCGTATTCGGTGGTGTAGCTTACCTTCCGCTCTATCCAATTCTTGTGCTTGTCGAACTTGGTATAGGTATAGCGATAAGTGGTGTTACCTTCTTCCGGGTGCTCCTGTATCATCGTGGCCGGGTATTTGCTGTCACCTTCATAGCTGTATTTCCAAGTGACGTATGCCATGTGCGAAGTAAACTGATGACTGATGATACGATTGCGCTTATCAAACATATAGGTCTGGTCAAGTTCCGTGTTGGTATCAGCATCCGGACAAATATCCGTCCGCATACCATCTTTTGATTCGATGTTCACCACATAATCTCCCCATCCTTCCACTTTGTAGGAAGTAGCTGTGACATATTGATAGCCGCTTCGTCTCCGAACTTGTTCTGCATGGCAATCAGATTGCCCGCCTGGTCAAATTTGAGTGATTCCTCATTGCCGTTTACCGACTTGACTTTACCGGACAACCCATAAATATCCGTTCCTTTGTAGCGTAAACTACCCATTAGGACAGGTTGACCGTTTTCTTTTGCAGCTTTCATGGAAGCAATCGTTTCATCGTCCCAGTAATCAATGCTGCGGACAACTGTCAGGCTGGGAGTCTCACCCGCTTTGACAGCAGAAGAACGATCCCGATTCGATGTAAATCCGTCTCTGAAAGCCTTATAGTAGGTACGCAATGCAGGTATCTCATCGATGTTAGCCGGGAATGTAACGGTAGCTTGTGTCCAGTTTCCTTTTTCATCATATACATAATCGTAGGAGACGGTAAACGTCATGTCATCCACCCGCCAGTTGTTGCCTTTACTTTTATATACACCTCCGCTATACGTCCAAGTAGCCAAGTCTCCGTGTGAGTTATACGCAAAGCTGCTGGTACAAGTCAGTGTTTCGTTCCCCCCGTCAAATTCAACGGGAATCTTCTCTACGGCTTGTGTACACAGATGGCCTGTATAGACATAGGTTGTCACCGATTGTCCTGTCTTGTAACTGTCGATGTCTTTCAAGAACATGTTCGTGGTCTTCGGTGTTTCAAAAGACTTCAAGTGAGCGAGCGAGTCAAACTGCATCTCATGAAGCGTCACGCCCGATTCATTGACCGTGCCATTCTTTTTTTCGGGCAGGATGGATTGCAATACCCCATTACCGTGATAGGCATACAGAAAAGTGGTTGTGTCATAATGTCCCCGCCCGTTCTTGTCGCGACGTATCAACCGACCTGCACTGTCGTATGTGAAGCCGTCATCTTTTTTCCGGCGTTTGTAACGTCCGTCATCTACCGATTTGATTTGGGTCAGATTGGAATTGCCGTTATATTCATACGAAATGACATCAAATCCGGTTGCACCCACATTGAAAGAAGTGCGCCGCTGTTCGGATAAACGGCCGTTAGGCAAGAACTCGTATTGCGAGGTGCTTGTCACCCCCCATTGTGCATTGTGGTATTCGTAGGTGACCAGCTTCGGATAGTTGCGCAATCCCATCTTTGCCCAATCCGTAGGATAGTTTACGAAATAAGGCATCAGATGTTCCGCATTCATATCCACTCTTACCGGATCAAAATACACCTGAAGCGGTGTATAAGGCTGGTTGCTTTCTTCACTGCCACAGCTTGCTGCTCCTATCGACAGCAAGCAAGAAAGAGCGACAGCTTGTATGGTCTGTAATGCTTTCATGTTCCGTTATTTTTGATTTGTTGGATGATTTTCCTTGCAGGGGACCTGCTTGGTGACAGGATGATAAGAGATATTCCAGACGGGATAAGCTCCGACCTTATCTACACAGCACGAATGCAGATAACAGTTCCCGTGTATCGAGCTTTCCGAACCCAGCAATCCGGAGATGTATTTGCATCCTTTTCCCGACACAATGATTTTGCCTTCATTCACCACCTGATGGAAAGAGGAACCTCCGAAACTGCCGATTACTCCTCCGATGGCGGAAAATTCAGCCAGCAGGTCATGCTTGATTTCGATGTTGCCTGCATTGTACAGATCCAACGGATAGATTCGTTCGTAGTTGTGAGGTGTCAGTTCGCCACATACCCCTCCGATATTAAATGTAGCAGATGTATTCTGTGTGTCCAAGCGGATGTTTCCCCAATTATGGAGATGCTCTATATCAGTTTCATTGGTTTTGAAAAGTCCGACAACACCACCGATGTAGCTATGATCAGGTTGGGCATCGGCCTTCCACTGCACGGTCAAATCGCCTTTATTCTCGACGCAGACATTCTCTTTGATAAAGATTTTACCATAATTGGTGGCCCTCCCGATGACTCCACCTATGTAGGCATCACTGCACGGATTAACGGTGAGGTTGCCTCATTGATTATCTTGCCACGCAAAGCCACTTCCACTTCGGAGCCGTAGCTATCCAGGTCTCCGACAAGTCCACCCAGACAGAGTGTACAGATACCCTTATTGTCAGCGAATGAGATATCCACCTTGCTGGTACAATTCTCGATACATCCATTCTTGAACTCTCCCGCCAGAGAACCGGCAAGCAGGCTATAACCGTCTTCTCTCTTTTGAGCGTCGATGGTCATGTCACCTGCCAATGTCAGATCCTTGACCACAGCTCTTTTTCACCACCCATTTCTTCAAACAGACCGACATCAAATACTCCTTTGGAGCTCTCTTCAATGACCACCCGTATTCCGTCGAAGGTAATGGTATGTCCGTTGCCGTCGAACTCCCTAACCGGGAATTTAATCGGTGTCCATTCACCGCTGATTTCGATGTCCTTCACCAGTTTAATCCGCACTTCATCTGCTGGAATCTCCTTGCCTGCATCGGTGAGCAGCGTTTGTGCTTCCATGTTTTTATCCTTGATTTCGAACGTTTCGTTCAGGAAACGCAGTTCACTCTCTTTTCCGATTTCAAATACCTGTTCCGCCTCGTTGAAATGCAAGGCGGTGACTTTCTCTTCACACGATGTCAGCCAAAAAGGCAGGCAAGCGACAAGGTAAACCATTCTTTTCATGCTGCTGCTCTTTTTACATATCTGCTGCATAATTCTCGCCCTCCATGATAAACATTCCCGACTCTTTCCAGTAATACACCACATAAGGCTCTACTTTCGACATTTCATTGATGTCCTGCGTGGGCATTCCACTAAAATAGGTAAAGACCAGTGCGTTACCCTCTATTTTTCCGGCATACGACTCCACGCTTGACATAGGAATGCTTTCACCTTGTGGAGGATACATGGTCGTTTTGACCATAAAAACTTGTTCTCCTTTCTTTTCCAGTGTGAACGATGTCAGAGCATTGGCATAACTTTTTGAAAAAGCATGTTCTGGGATGGTGTTATCTTTCAAGTAAAAAGCATACTTCGGAGAAATATATCCGATACGTTTGTCTTGGGCAGAAAGCTCTACCTTGAACCATCCCTTTTCTTTCCCCAAGAATCTGAAGCTTTGTCCACGGTTGGCTTTCATTAAAGAACTACCCGATACAGGGGTGGAACGGACATTGATTTTATCTCCTCCACTGATGAATACGTAGTTACATTTATCTTTCTGCTTAAACACTACCGGCTCTGAACCGGGTGGCAAGAAGGACAGTTCCTTCGTGGTGGGATTGTACTTGAACTCCGCTTTTTGTTTTCCCATACTGCTTTCTACGGCAACCGAAGCCTCTGTATTATCAATGTGATAGACGTCTACAATACTATAGGTAAGCCCATAGCCTCCTTCAAACACATTGTAAGCACCGTAACTGCCATCTGTCGGTGTGTTGTAAAGGTCTATTTCCAACTGAATTTGGCTGTTGCCTTCCCAATATTCCCATTTGCCCACAAAGGGTTTTGTGTCATCTGCTTGTATAGACGCGTGTACACTCAAGAAGCCACAAACAAGGCTTATCAAACTTAGGCATATCAATTTTTTCATTATGCTGTTGCTTTATATGGTTAAAATTAAAGACTAAAAGTGACATATACGGCAGACTGTACCCGTACAGGCTGTCCGTCTTTGATTCCGGGTGTCCATTCCTTTAAGGACTTGACCACTCTTACGGCTTCGGTATTGAGATTGGCATGAACCTTTTTCACAGCCGTAACATCAGATACCGAACCGTCTTTCTCCACTATAAAGGAAACAAGCACATCGCCCTGAATCTTCTGCTGTTTGCAGATCATGGGATAACGTATGCTTCGGGCAATATCCGCCAGCAATGCTTGGTTTCCACCGGGGTATTCCGGCTCCTTATCCACCTCGCTGCCTTTGTACACCTTATTGGGGCTTACCTTGGATTGTGCCGGTTCTCGTCTATCTTCCTTCGGAGTGGTTGGCATACCAAATCTTCTTTCGGGAGTATCTTTGTCTGTTTCTTTTTGCTCTTCCAATTCCTGTTGTAATGTTCTTTGCAACACTTCACTGGAGATAAGAAAACCGTTGAACTTAGAAGGAGCGTACCCGGAGAATGCCGATACCACTTCGAAACTGAATGTTTTTCCCTCCTCGATACGTGGAAAATAATAAGTACCGCTGTTTTTATCCGATTGCCCGGCATCAGGTAGAACAAGTCTATGGGCAAACTGCGGCTTGTCTTCTGTGCCACTCCCTTTATCTGAAATTTATAGCCGCCATTAGCGCGTCCCGTACAAGTAACGCTGGTAACATGCCAATAACGATCCACTCCGGCATCGCATTTGAACGGCACATTTACCGGATAACTCTTGGGAGGAATGGAAAAACTTGTTTGCGCAAAAGTCGCATGACTCATGAAGAATGCCCCTAAGACAATGAGGCATAGTAAAATAGATAATCGCTTCATACGTATATCGTTTTATAGTTTTTAGATTCATCAGAGTTTAAACGTGATAGGCAGAGTGTATTCCACATTTACCGGTTTGCCATCCTGTGTACCGGGAATCCAACGAGGCATGGACTTCACTACGCGGACAGCTTCCTTATCCAAATAAGGATCTACAGACTTGGTAACACGAATATTTGAGATAGAGCCATCGCTCTTGACTGTAAATTTCACCAACACTTTGCCTTGTATTTTCTGTTCCTTGCAAACTGTCGGAAACTTTAGATTCTTTGATAAAAATTGTACCAATGCGGTGATACCACCGGGAAATTCCGGAGACACCTCTCTCTTGTTCTGGGAAACTTTTGCCATCGAAGGCAAATCATTGATAGTTCTTGCCTCATTTGCAGCCTGTGTATCCAAACAGTTGCCAATCAGCAGTGCGGATAGTAAACTGCTCAAAATAATTTGTTTTTTCATACAGTTTTATTGTTTAATTATCAATACGTTACATTATTCATTTATTTGCGATAAAATCCGGAACTGTCGCGTCCCCATTTGCCGCCAAATTGGTCGGTGTAATCACACTCGCTATAGGGAGAATCTTGTGTAAGATGATATAATGTTCCAGAATCAGTAAAACTTGCTGTTTTCAAACCACTTGAACTGCTTGATGATGAACCGCTCCAAGACTCCGTCGCTCCCTTATGCAAGTCTTTAAAACCGAGAATACCCATAATAAGACCTATCCCGTTGCCTATACTGAATCCCCATTGGGCCATATCCCACATGGTACCAGAGTCTATCCAACCCAGCCAATCAAGAATAAAACCTACTGCCAATCCAATCGCTCCAACAATCAAACCTACAACCAGCATCAATGCGAAGAATTGTAACACAATCTTAATAATGTAGATGGCTATGCCTAAAAACAGTATCCACTTTATCGCTGTGAACCAAGCCGATTCTCCTTCGGAATCAAACAACCAAGAGGTTAAGTCCCATGACTCTTCTTTGGTGGAAGTACCCGCTTCGTCTGTTTCTGTTACGGCTTCCAGATACGATGCGCTGACATAACCCTGCCAGCCATTATAATTGATATTAGCCCATCCGTTTTCTATAGATACAACATCAATCACGTTATCCTTAGACAATTGTCCTAATAGTTTTCCGTTTTTATTGGCTGAAGCTCGTACATTAAGACCGTTGGGAGCGGTCACTCGATAATGATCTGCAAAAGATTGCGTACATAGGGAAAAATTAAGGATTAGAAACAAAACCCATTTAATAATGTTTCTGCTAACGAACATATTCTTCAGCATACAAATACTTTGCTGGCTATATCTGTTCATCATAAATTAAGACTCTTGCAGTCCCGTAGAGTCTGCTTGATTAAACCACGAAGCGTGGAACTGCAAATGCCACGTTCTAAGTCGGAGGTCGTAGGAATAACCTTTATTCAGAGTATGGTAATAGCAGCCCACGCTATAGCGTGAGAAACCAATTACGCTTTTCCCTCTGAATAGTCTTGAATTTCCTACGTTCCCGACTTCGAGATAAGCATAACGCTTCTTTCTTTTCTAATATGTCTTGGAAAGAGTTTCCTCAATCCGGCACAAAGGTAGTGAAATTTCATGAAACAGGACCTTATATACCGTGATTTTCTTAAAGTTATGAGTGGATTTTAAGTCTATTGTTCTAAAACCAATATTAAATAAACTGCAAGAAAGACAAATCTATTAAATAATGGGCTAACATTTTCTGAAAAACTCTGTAAGGATAGAAAAAATGTTTGAGATGTATGAACTCTTAAGAAAGGACGAAACTAAAAAACAAAAATATAGTATCTACTAATTTTAACAAGAATAGGTTTACTAATTTCCTATTTTACTATGATTAGTAAATACTATATTTAGTATCTGCTTATTTTCAGATAGTTATTATCTTATCAGAAGGGCAAATCCTCCTTTTCGTCCTGCGGAAAATCGGCGGGAGGAACGGGTACGCTGTCTGCACCGTTTACATCGTTGTCCGCTCCGGCTGCCGCATCCTCGCGTTTTCCGGTATTGATAAAGGCAATGCTTTCTGCCGTGATGGAGAGCTGTATCTGGCTCTCGCCGTTCTTGTCTTTCCACAGGAAGATGACAGTGTACCGTCAACGAGTATGAGTCTTCCTTTCGTCAGATATTCGGACAAATGGATATGGTTGTCCTTGTTGCTGCGTACCCTTATCCAAGTGGTAGTGTTTTGTCCTCTTGAATAATCGTCAACGGCTATGTCCATAGCCATGAATGAGCCGTGTACTCCTGAAATAACCTGGCAGTCTTTGCCGATGCGTCCGATAGTGTGAACATGTAACATAATAGAAAATTGTTTGTGGCAAGGTGGTTGGTCCTGCGTTACCTAAACTGTTTATTTTTTCCCTTCTTTCGGTTCCTTTCTCTGCCTGAACCGTTCCGGGATTTTATAGATGCGGTACATGGCTGCCGGTAGAGCTTCATGCGACGGCTTTTCTTGCCAATTACTCTTCGTAGAAGGAAGAATTTGCAAGAAATGCACTTCAAGCCGCCGGATCAAGCGCGGCAGCGACCTTTGCATCTGAAAAACCGGACGGCGACGGCAGAGAGGAGACCGTAGAGATTATACCTATAACTGATATAAAAGGAAGAGGGCTTCGCCAAAGTATAAGAGCAGAGGGAAAGAGAGAGGTATAAAGGAAGCCGACAACGGAGTTGCGGTATTTATAAACGGATATCGTGCCCTCCGCCAATGGTGTTGCCATAGGCACGATTCCCGTTTATAGCCAGTTTTGACCGGGCCGGTATCTTAAAGAGAGGAAGGCAGCAAATCCCCCATCCTCTGTTCCGGCATAGTGCAAAATCCACGAACGATAGTATCTTCGTTTACACCTTCAAGTCTGGCGAACATTTGCAACGCGTCAAATCCACAGTCGAACTGTTCCATGCTGACAGCGGGGCAAAATGAACAATACCGTGGGGATAGCTTTTCGAGACACCTATCCACCCACGCAAATAATCATCGAAGCGTCCTTCCGCTTGTGACGCATGGAACTCTTGAGCATGGGAGCTGCAAATGCTTTTGCCGTACATTTCATCTCCTAAAATTAAAGTTCCCGTTTGCGGATTGTACATAAAACGCCGATTGGTTATCTGAAGAATATCTATGATTTCCCGTTTGACGTCGATAACCATCAGGATTTTTTCAACCTGCCGTTTTGTGCGTTTGCCTGTTTTACAGTTTTTCTTGTCCATCTCTTGTCTTTTATGTGAAACATCTGTTTTTTACCCTTTTTTCGGTTCTTTTCTCTGCCTGAACCGTTCCGGGATTTTACAGATGCGGTACACGACTGCCGGCAGGGCTTCATACGGCGGTTTTCCCGGCCAATTACTCTTTCGCAGAAAGGAAGAATTTGCAGGGAATGCACTTCAAGCCGCCGGATCAAGCGCGGCAGCCGACCTTTGCAGCTGGAAAACCGGACGGCGATGGCGGAGAGGAAACCGGAACAGGCCGGTAAATATGATGGTAAAAAGGGGGGTACGGCCTTGCCGGATATAAATGCAGGAGAAAATGAAATAGAAAAGAATGCGGCTTGGGCGGGTCAAGCAAGGGTCTGCCGGGGCAAACACGAACGGGATTCTCCTTATCCGCTCCACGCCTGAATTTCGACCGGGCGGAATGAAAGCGCGGGGCGGATAAGAAGTATCGCTGTTTGCCCTTGACGTGGCAGGTCACAAGGGAAAGATACGGAACAGGAGGCGGAAAGTCCGAAACCAGCGGCATAAAGACCGGTCGGGCTGTGGAATACCGTGTTGTTTCGACAGGTCGAAGCTCCGGCATGGAACGGCACGATCCGGGCTGCCGCCGGTTTGGAACGGCCTCCCGTCCCTTTCCTTGACGACTTGTTACGGCACAGACTTCCAACTGTTTACGGGGTTGGGAAAGCCGACGTATAACAGGGAAAACAGCCTGAAGGTAAAAAAGGAGATAATCGTGCTATAAAAGGTATCGGTTGCCCTGCAATCTGTCCGAAAGGCATTCGCCCTTCGGACAGACCACAGAGGTTACAGGCTTATAGTTTGGGCTTGTTCTTCGGGAGAATGGGACAAGAGAGTATTATTCTGTAAAATGACCCCAGCTCGGTCTTTACCGGGTCTTTCGATACCAAGAATGTCGCGCTCTCCTTGACTTTCGCTATATCCAAAATGGTCTTACAGATGTACTTATTCCTCAAGCGTGTTCCTCCCCTGTTGAACTGCAGCGGGAAACCTTGTTTGTCGGCGGTCTTGTGCAGAAACCATTCTTTGGGATTGTTCTCGTCATGGGCAAACTCCAGACGGTCATTCATCGTGATATTCATTTCTTTTGCCAGTTTGGTGGATAGACCCGCATTTCATGTTCAATAACTTCAGCATTCTGTCCGAACTGATAGTGGAAAACCGTACATTGGCGGAACGCTTCCTTGAGAATCTGTCGAGCGTTTACCGTTACGTCATCCAAAACTTGAAGCGCGACACCGTGCCGGTAAGCGAAGAGTTGGATTTCCTGCGTTCCTACCTCTACTTGATAGGGATGCGCTACGAGAATGCCATAAGCGTCGATGTGGATGAACAACTGGAGCGGACAGACGGCCGGATTCCCCCCGTCTGCCTCCAGCTGCTGGTAGAAAACGCCATCAAACACAACCGCTTGTCGGTACACCAACCGCTGCATATTCACGTCTTTCGGGAAGGAAACCACATTGTGGTGAAAAACGACCTTTGCCCCGTGTCGTCCGACCTGTCATCTACCGGTATCGGACAACGGAACATCATCGAGCGTTACTTCCTGTTGTGCGAGGAAAAGCCTGTCATCAAGAAAAGCGAACATTCATATATAGTCAAATTACCTATTATACCCGACGATTATGCACATCCTGATCATAGAAGATGAAAAACGGAACTTCAACCGGCTGAAAAGGCTGTTGGAAGAAATCGACGGCACATTCCGCATCGACGGGCCGTTGGCAAGCATTGTGGAGGCGGTGGAATGGCTACAGGCACATCCTGCCCCGGAGCTTATATTCGCTGACATCCGCCTGTCCGACGGCCTGAGTTTCGACGTGCTGCGCCGGACGGCAGTGCCTCGCCTGTCATCTTCACCACCGCTTACGACGAGTATGCCATCCAGGCCTTCAAATACAACAGTTTCGATTATCTGCTGAAACCCGTCAAGGCCGACGAGCTTGCCGCCGCCATGGAAAAAGTGCGCCGCGCAAGTTCCCCGCAGACAAACGGCGAAGAGGTGCGCCAGCTATTGGAATATATGCGGCAAAGCAATTACCGTTATCGCGAGCGTTTTCTTCTGCCTTACCGCGACGGCTATATTTCCGTGCAGGTGAAAGATATCAGCCACATCGCTTTGGACGAACGCAATACGCTCCTTTGCCTGAACAACGGCACGTCCGAGACCGTGCCTTATTCTCTCGACGAGCTGGAATCCCAGCTCAACCCCGATGTCTTTTTCCGCGCCAACCGCCAGTACCTCATCCATATAGACAGTATCTTGAGTATCAATAACTGGTTCAACTCCCGACTGAAGATTCGTTTGAAGAAGTATCCCGATGTGGAAATCATCGTAAGCCGGGAAAGGGCGGCGGAGCTGAAAGGATGGTTAGACAGATAAGCTTATGAATACACCTATATTGGAAACCTCCCGCCTGATACTGCGGAAGTTCACGGAAAGAGACATGGAAGCCCTCTTCCTGATACTCAAAGACGAAGAAGCCAATAAATTCCTGCCTTGGTATCCGGTGAAAGACCTCGAAGAAACCCGGCGGTTTTATCAGGAAAGGTATGCGGCGAAATACGGACAGCCGCAAGCCTACGCCTATGCCATCTGCCTGAAAACGGACAATTTCCCGATAGGCTACGTGAAAGTCGATATGGAGGAACACCACGATTTCGGCTACGGGCTCCGCAAGGAGTTCTGGCATCGGGGGATTGCCACTGAAGCGGGCGGAGCCGTCATCGCCCAAGTGAGGAAAGACGGTCTGCCCTACATCACCGCCACGCACGACAGGAACAACCCGAGAAGCGGAAACGTGATGCGGAAGCTCGGCATGACGTACCGTTACTCATACGAAGAACTGTGGCAACCCAAGAACTTCCCCGTGATATTCAGAATGTACCAGTTAAACCTGAATGGCGACAACGAGTTCGTGTACAGGAAATATTGGGACGAGGCAACCAATCATTTCGTAGAAGACTTGTAGCCGGACACGAAGCCTGTTGTTCCGGCGGGACAAGCCATTGCTTTTTGTATGTTTATTCTGTATAACAAGGGGGCTGGCATCCAATCCACACCAACCCCACTCTTTTTTATCTATCGCCGCATAGGCATAAAGCGAAATATTGCTCCTGTTTCCGCTCAGATTAAATGATGTCCAGCTTCATACCGACGGGTCATACTGGGTTGCTCGCCTCACGGGAAACACCGTCAGGCTTGCCCGTAGCAGTCCCAACAACAAAACAAGATGAACAGTCCGACCGTGCAGAGAGAAACGGAGATAATGACGTGAAATATCAGTAGTTTGTTCAATATTGAGATATGCCGCCGAGAACAGCGTTTCGGAAGCGAAAATATTTTGATTCATACCGTGCGAAAATTTTATTTTTTTGATTATTCAATATATTCACCACGAACAGCTACACCTCGCTTTTCAGCCAAGTGTAGACATCAGTATAAACCATGAAAAACAAACTGCTAAATCAGAATCCGTCTCATCCCGAAAATATAATGCTCGCAGGCATTGTCCCAGTTCGGGCTACGGGAAGAGTCATGCACGAGGTACAACAATAGGTCAGGTTGTTCATGCGGCAAATGAGATACCGCTGTAAAGTTCGGAGAAGATGGGCCGTTTCCACGGATATGTACCGAAGATGCACCCCATTTACCTATGCGCCGGCACGGCAAGCCACATCGGGGATTTCTCCGACTATGCCTGTTATGTCGCTGTCCTTTTTTTGCCGGATAGAGTTTCTGTCATGAAATTGCAGAAAAGAGGCGTTGTCCGTATTTCGGACACAACATTCCTGCGCAGCCGCCACACCGGCCGCCGGAACATGCTGCGCACCGGAACTGCATACCAAAGCCGTCAGTACCAACGATAGAACAACAACGGACCCTTTTATGCTTTAATTTTACTTTCCATAGGGTAAGCATAGCCCCCCTTTCTTACCATTTCCATAAAATAATTAACAAAAATAAACGAGAATTATCTGTATTTTTCATCTGCAAGACTTAATGAGGAAGTTTCTCTGGATTCGGCCAGTGCCGCCACGCACTCTTCGCGTATGGACTTGATGTAATCCAGTACCATTAACGGATCGACACTTTTGCCGTCGAGCTTGCAGGAAATATGCAGGTGTTCACCGGTGCTGCGTCCTGTAGAACCGGTAATGCCGACGACATCCCTCGGCCCGATAGCAGCCCCTTTCCGGGTAAGGATACGCGACAGGTGGCAATAGCTGACCGTGTAGTTTCCATGCCGGAGGGTTACATACTTGCCGGAGGATTTGTCCTGCCCGACTTTCACTACCACTCCCGCCATCATGGCCATTACCTCGTCGCCCCGCGCATGGAGGTCGATTCCGTTGTGAAACTTTCTTTTTCCGGTAAAAGGGTCTTTCCGATACCCATAAAGCGAGTTGATTTTCATCCGGCGCAGCGGATAGCTTACGCTAAGATAGCGTTCTATCCATACGTGCTTGCAGGTGTCGGCAGACAATGCCGGGGCAGCGTCTCCTGACGGTGGTAAGGTGTCTTGGACGGAAAGCGTGTATCCGGGCAAGGTTACCGCATTATCCCTACCGGCAGAAACGACTTCAACCCTGTATCGGAACGGCACGGTCGAAACCGTATTGAATTGTGCTTGAACGGGGCCTGCGACACTTGCAGCACCCGCCATCAAAAACAGTAGTTTCTTTCTCATGCGGCAAATATAACCAGCTCTGCCCAAGATGTCCCGTTTCCACGACCTTTTTCGACCAAAGTACAACAAAAAAAGCATTCAGAGTATGAATTTATGTGTAAAATCATACTTTGAACATAAAAATAAACACTCTTAATACACTAATATTATTCTATTATATACAGCGAAATGAAAAGAATCTATCTTTGCAAAGTATAATTCAAAATACAAAATCAATTATGAATACAGTACGATTTGAACTAATTGAATTGCCCTATCCGACACTGGCCCGATTCGGGCTTACACAGGAGATGATCGAGGACTTGCCGATGCGTGTCCTTGATGAGATTTGCGACGGTCGACACTCTCCCGTGCTTCCGGTGCGTGTCCGTGACGAGAAAGGAGAACTGATAGAGAGCCGCAGCCGCTTCGCCCTTGTCCGCAGGGACGACGGCCGACCGGACGTGGTGTTCTATCCCGTTCTGGAATCCTCGCCGCTGGAACGCTATGACGAGGCGCAACAGAAACAGCTTCTTGACGGCAAAGCCATCATTGCGGACGTGGGGACGGCGGACGGGCGGCACAGCAAGGCATTCGTGCAGATAGACGAGGGAACGAAGCAAGTGATGTATGTTCCCACGCCGATTATCGGGCGCAACCTGCAAGTGCTGGCCGAAATAATGCATCTCGGTCCGGTAGAGGTAAACGGAATGCAGAACGGCGAACCGCTGACGCTGGTCGTAGACGACGAACGTCACAGTGGGTATCGACCTGCACGACAAGACCGGCATCCGCTTCTGTTCGGGCGACAGCCAAAAATGGAAAGAACAACCCAAACGCGAGTGGGACAAATACACTTTCGGCGTGTACGGCTGCTGGGTGATGGACGACGACGGCAATCTCGACTACGTTCCCGAAGAGGAATATACCGAGGAACTGTGGAACGAACAGAAGAAAAGCGCCGAGCGTAACCGTGCGGCGGGACTTCACAAATAACATCTTAACATTCATCAAATATGGCAGAACACCAATATTATCCCGAAGAGGTACTTATCGAGAAGATGGAGCGCGGCCAGTACGGCTGGCTTGACTATGTGAATCATTTCTCACCCGAATGGCAGGAGGAATATACCCGCTATTGCAAGGAGCACGGTCTCATGGTGGGCAATGAATCGGCCGCCGAGTTCGTCCACTACAAGGACGAACAACTGGAAGCGGCGATGGAGAGCGGAGACGCATAACGGAAACCTTTTTAACAACGGATTATGGCGATACGAAAGAATACCAACCCCCGAATGATGGACCTGCAACCCGAAATGCAGGACATATTGAGGCGTAACGGTATGCAGGCCCACGTGGTCAGTGACGGCACGGGCTACCGGCTCGTGGTACAGGGCCACGACTCGCCGCTGCTGACCTACGACCTTACCGAGCGTCAGATGTTGGCCCTGACGGACTGGGGGACAAACTCGGCCAACAAGAAAGCCTACAACGTGTTCACGAGCATTGTAGGGAAAGACTTTTATATGCCCAAGAACTTCGTCCATACCCGTAACGCCAACGGCCGTGTCGCTATGGGATTGCACGGCTACCGTATCGGTATGGGCGAATACGGACGTGTGGGACGGCTGGGTATGCCGCCTCCGTTCCTCGGTTGGACGCCACGCCACCAGTGGGGTTTCCATCTGCGGCGGGTCGGCGGACAGCTGTTCTATCCGGGACCACCCATTGTCCCTGAACGGTGGGACGGGCGCATGAAGCCGGGCGAATTGCAATCGGGCGGCTACGGATTTTATTACAAGTACAAGGACGGGCAGCCTATACAGTCCGCACGACAGACCGATGTCCTGCAGGACTTGCAAACGGTCATCACGCCGATAGTCAGCCGTCCGCGCAGTACAGAACCGGCCCGTACCTACAAGGAGTTGATTGCTTCTCCGGTCTATTTTTCCAACGAGAAATGGCAGGAGTGTCTTGCCTCCCACGGTCTTATCGTCGATAAGGAGGCACGGACCTGACCGTACAGTCCGAAAAGGTGGCCGCCGATATGGTCTATGACCTGACGAAAGAAGAAACGGCCGTCCTGACCTCCAACTCCATCGAGGAACAACCTGTCGAGAAACGACTGGAAGTCCTGAACGGGGTAATCAGGCGGATTTCGCCGACAAGGTAACAATGGCGGATCTCGACAGCGAGCGGCGTATCGCCCTCGGCTTGCACCCCGAAGTGCAGGAGGAACTGACGCAACGCCAGCAACAGGAGCAGGAAATCCTCTCCCCTCTGGAAAACCAGCTCCGGCAGGAGATGCCGTATGGCGCAACCGCTTCCGTCGATGGACGGGATATTTCCGTGCTCGACGAGCGCAAGGCTGGTATCGGGAAGAACGGCACGGCAGGGAGGTCGAGGTCGGCGAAATAGCCGTACATCCATCCCCCATAGAGGGCAAGTACAAGATGACGGCCGTCATCGACGGGCAAGTCATCACTCACGAGATCAGCCAGAAGGATTACGATAAATTCCTTGCGGTCGATGACTACCATCGCATGAAAATCTTTTCGAAGATATTCAGCGAGGTGGACATGAAGATGCGGCCGGAAGCGCAGCGCAGTCTCGGCGTGAAAATTTTCGCCGCCCTCACAGCGGGAACGGTCATCACGGCGGGCGTCGTCCACGGCTTGCGGCATCATCATCACGGTCCGGAGTTCTACGGCGAGCGTTTCGGTGGCCCGCCACACCCGTATTTCAAACCCGGTGTCGATACGCCGAGAGACGTGGCCATACGCAATTTCGAGGCACAGATGAATCAGGATATTAACGATATGAGAAGAGGGAGATAAAGACAACTATGAGAGAAGGAGACCTTACCTACGACGACTTCCTGCAAAGGCTGAACATTCAGGACGTGCTGATTGACGCGGGCTACCACCTGAACCGGCGCGACGGCCTGCGCTATCCCTCGTATGTTCGTATAGACAGCGAGGGACGGCGTATCCGCGGCGACAAGTTCATCGTGACGCAACAGGGAAAATGCTGCTTCCAAGCCCAGCAGCAGAAAGTCTATAACATCATCTCGTTCATCAAGGAGCACCCGCAGTTCTTCACGGAATACCGTGTGGGCATGTCCCCCGACCGACTGGTGAACCTCGTGTGCAACCGGCTGCTGAACCATCCTATCGAGGACCGGACAACGCGGATTATACAGCCCAAGCGGGACATCCGCCCGTTCGACATCGCAAACTACGACCTGCACAAGTTCAACCCGCAGGACCGGGAGACACAGAAGAAGTTCTATCCTTATTTCAAGAGCCGGGGTATCGACCTCTACACGCAATATGCCTTCCACCGCCACTTCTGTCTGGCGACGAAACATCGTGAGGACGGTGCGGCATACACCAATCTCGCTTTTCCGCTGACCTTGCCCAAAGGCGACGGTACGGTCGTGGGCTTCGAAGAACGGGGACGTGCAAGAATGGACGGAAGCGGCAGCTACAAAGGCAAGGCCGAGGGCAGCAATTCGAGCGAGGGGCTGTGGATTGCCAGCCCTGCCAAGACCCCACTTGCGGAAGCCAAGCGTATCTATTGGTTCGAGAGTGCCTACGACGCAATGGCTTATTACCAGCTTAACCAGAAATGGGACAAGGAACTTAGAAAGGGAGTGTTCGTCTCTACTGGCGGAGCACCGAGCCAGCAACAGTTCAAAGCCATGATAGAGGCCACTCCACACGCTTACCACCATCTCTGCTTCGACGGGGACCGTGCCGGGCAGATCTTCGCCATCAACTTCGCGCTCACCCATGCGGGCAAGACATTCACCAGTAACGTGACGAAAGACGACAAACTGCTGGTCCGTATCAGTGGCGAGGAGAACCAAAACTACGAAGTAAAACTCGAACCCTTCGACTTTCACAGGATAGTCGGCACGCTTTTACGTCCCAAAGAAATCTATCGGGAAGATGGTACGCTTGACTATCGGACAATCGGCGACGGATATTTGCAGGAGATGAGCATGGTGTGCCAAGATGAGTACGAGATGGCTCTTGCCGAGGGTTCGGCCAGTGAGGAAACGCTGGAGGCATGAGACAAAATATCATGGCCATAGAGGATGCGATCCGTAATCTTCCCGCTCCCGGCGAGGACAGCACCGACCTTATCGTGTACGAGCCCGCTGACAAAGGCTATAAGGACTGGAACGAACAGCTCTTGGCAAAAGCCAAGCTGCAAGAATCAGTTCACGAAGAGCCGGCCAGAAGAGAAGAACCCGAACAGGAACGGCAAGCACGTTTCCACCGATGACAATGCGGCACACCCCACATGAAACAACAAAAGAGAAGACAATGAATGACAAAGAACTGACACATGACGATTTTTTGCAAAGGCTCGACATCCGGGATGTACTGCTCGATGCCGGTTATCGCCAGAACCGACGCTTCGGTTTGCGTCTCTCTTCGTTTATCCGCACGGACAGTGAGGGAAAGCGTATCCGGGGCGACAAGTTCGTCATCACACAGCATGGGAAGTGCTGTTGCCAGCCACCCCGGCAGAAGGAATACAACGTCGTTTCGTTCATCAAGGAACACCCGCATCTTTTTGCAGAATACCATGAGGCATAAATCCGGATCGGCTGGTGGAACTCGTATGCTACCGCCTTCTGCATTACCCTATTCCCGAACAGGAAACCCGCACAGGACAACCCCAGCGGGACACCCGACCGTTCGACATTGCGGACTACAACATTCAGAAGTTCGATCCGCAGGACAGGGGTACGCAGGAGAAGTTTGCACCCTATTTCGAGAAAAGGGGTATCGACCTCTGTACGCAGCAAACCTTTCACCGGGACTTCTGTCTGGCGACCCGACACAGCGAGGACGGTCAGAGGCGCACTTGCCTCGCCTTTCCGATGACGTTACCCGAAGATGCGGATAAGATCGTAGGATTCGAGAAGCGAGGACACGCCTACACGGACGGTAACTCCAGCTACGACGACATGACCGAGGGCAACCATTCGGGGGAAGGTGTATGGATTGCCAGTCCTGCCCGGACAGCTCTTTCGGAAGCCAAGCATATCTACTGGTTCGAGAGTGCCAGCGAGGCAATGGCCTACTACCAGCTTCATCAGGCGAAAAACCAAGAGCTACGAAAGGCGGTCTTCGTCTCAACGGGCGGCGAACCTACCGAGAAACAGATGCGAGGCGTGCTTGAGCTTACGATCCCGGCCCGGCAGCATATCTGTTTCGACACCGGTCGGGAGGGGTGGAAGTTTGCCCAAACCCTGCAAAAGGAAATCTGCCGCACGATACGCTCCACCATCGAGGAGACACCGGAGCGGAAACCATATCTCGATTCCATACCGGACGGCAATGATCTGGACGAAGGAGAATTTTATCTGTTGCCCAAAGGCGGCTTGCAAGAGAGCTGCATACGATTCGATGCCGAACGGGAAGAAGCCATATCAATGAGTTCGAGCAGGTTGTGTGCCCCGGAAGATGTGCAGGACCAAATAGATACCATGAGGAAGTGTTACCGTGAGTTCCGTGAGAAATTACAGGATTTTCTCGGTATCGACAAGGAGCATGATGTCGCCATTTCCCGTGAAATGCCGGACTGTCGCTATACAGGCTGGAATGAACAATTGCTGGCAGAGCAACAGCAAGAATCGGTCCGTGAAGAGTCGGTCAGAGAGGAAGAACCTGAACAAGAACGACAAACACATTTTCGCCGATGACTATGCAGCATTCCATACAAGACGAGCGGAATATCCTTCTGCGGCCGCATACCGGGCAATTCGTCATCGACGAACTGCCGCTGATGTTCGTGTGCATGGCGGGGCTGGTGTACGGCGGCATGGAAGGTCTGCCGTTGAGCAGTATGGCGAGAATCGTTTCCTTATTTCTGCTCCTCGTGTTGCTGTATCGCTTCATCTACCTGCGTCGGATACGTTACAGGGTCGGCGAAGAACAGCTTGTCAGCGAACACGGCATTTTCATACGCAGGGTGGACTACATGGAACTGTACCGTATCGTGGACTTTCAAGAACACCAGAGCCTCCTGCAACAGATTTGCGGGTTAAAGACGGTTCGCATTCTCTCGATGGACCGGAACACGCCAAGGCTCGACCTTATCGGCGTCCGATGCGGAAACGACATCGTGGCGATTATCCGTGAACGTGTGGAAATCAATAAACGAAAAAAGGGAATCTATGAGATTACGAATCATTAGTATATGGGCGGTCTTGATACTTGCCGGTCTGCTTCCGCAACTGGCCAAGGCGCAGATTGCCGCCTCAAACCCGCTGGAATGGGCGGCGTTGGCCGAGGGCAATGAATTGATTAACGGCCAGATAGACAAACAAATCAAAGGACAGACGCAGACCGCCTTGATGCAAAACAGTATCGCAGCAGAGTTCAATCGCATACACGAGTGGGAGAAACAGTACAACAGCTACCTCAAGACGGCGAGCGGCTATGCCTCGTCGCTGAAAGCCTGCACGCACCTCTATAATGACGGTGTACGGATTTTCCTCACACTGGAAAAATTGGGCAAAGCGATACGGAACAACCCGCAGGGTATCGTCGCCAGCATGAACATGAACAACCTCTATATCGAGACAGCGACGGAACTGGTCTCCGTGTTCACGCTGCTGAACGATGCCGTGGCCAAAGGCGGCATGGAAAACATGCTCACGGGGGCGGAACGGAGCAAAACCCTGTGGGCTTTGAACGACCAGCTCGCGGCATTCAGCCGGAAACTGCATCTGCTCTATTTGAGCCTGCGCTATTATACCCTGAACGACGTGTGGAACAACATAACGGCGGGTATGATAGACCGCAGCAACGGCGAAGTGGCCCGTCTGGCCATGTCCCGCTGGCGCAGGGCGGCAGCCACCGCCCGTTGAAAAAAGGACAATAAAAAACGAAGAACGATGAAGCGGATAATCTCGATATGGATTCTGTTGCTGTGCGCCGGTATCTCGAAGGTACAGGCGCAGAACGATGCGACCCTTGCGGGAATGATTCTGGTTTATACCAACAAGGCCGAGAAGGAACTGAAAAACCAAGAGAAGGTCATGCTGATGCAAACCACAGGGCATGTGTGGACAAAAGAAGAAGTGGAAGGTACGACGGACTTGCAACGGGAGTTCAACAATTACCTGAACTCGTTCCGTTCGATTGTCTGCTATGCGGCGCAGATTTACGGTTTCTACCATGAAATATCGCAGCTTACGGACAACATGGGCGACTTCACCAAACAATTGAGCAGACATTCGACGGGTGCATTGGCTGTCGCCCTCTCCACGCGGCGCAACCAGATTTACCGGGAGATGATATTGAACAGCGTGGAGATTGTGAACGACATCCGCACGGCCTGCCTGTCGGACAACAAGATGACGGAAAGGGAACGTATGGAGATCGTGTTCGGCATACGTCCGAAACTCCGGTCGATGAACCGGACGCTGCAACGGCTGACTAAAGCCGTGAAATATACCAGGATGGGCGACATCTGGCGGGAAATCGACGAGGGTGCACGCCCTGTTGCGGACAAGTACGACATCGTGAAAGCCGCCCAAAGACGATGGCGGCAAAATGGAAGAAATGTTAGACCCTAAAAAAGAATAAAAATATGGGAGCTTGGGATACGATATTGAAATACGGCGGAAAGGCCATGAAAGGCATGGGCAAGGCCGCCAATGCGACGGGAAAAAGTGCCGGTCATGCGGTACTGCATCCCTCGCAGACCCTTCGGGGAGCCGGGCAGGCGGTCAAAATGGCCACTACCGGAGCTGCCGTCGGCTATGTGGCTGGGAAAAACTGACCACCGACAAAAGTGTCGCACGGATCGTCAGTGAGGCCGTAGTCGGCAAATCCGCCACGGATGCCCTTGCAGGTACGACCGAAGACATGAAGGAACTGAAAGACAAAGCCGGAGAGACGGTCTCTGCCATAGGCGAGGCTGTGGGAGGCGCGGACTCGAAACTGAACGGGGTGTCGAACTTCCTGCGGGAAGCCTCCGGCGGTGGGTTGTTCAACATGCTCAGCGGCTTTTTGCGAAACCTCGGAGGAGGCAATGTGTCGGGGTTGAACATTGCAGGACTGATTGCGGCGGCGTACCTCGTGTTCGGACGTTCCGGCTGGCTGGGTAAAATCGCCGGTCTGTTCCTGGGCATGATGCTTATCGGCAACAATGCGGGCGTTGTCCGCACGGTTCCCTCGGAAACGGTATCGAGGACACAGACGCCGACACTCTCTCCGGAGGAACAAGCGCAAAGCGGAGGAATGAGAAGGTAGGAACACATAAAAAATATATATCACAATGAAATATACGGAAGAAATGATCCTGCACTCGGACAGCGGTTACTGTATGCCGTTCGAAGAGCCGCGGGGAAAAGACGTGGAACTGTCGCTCGGTTACGGCGAGCAGGTACACCCGACAACGGGAGAAAAGTTCTTTCATCACGGGATAGACTTCAAAGCGCGGTACTACATACTGTCGGCTGTGGCCAGTGGCATCGTGTCGGGCGTGGGAAACGACCCGGTACACGGCATTTGCCAGACAGTCCGTTACGGCGGGTACGAGGTGACATACGGTCTTCTGTCGAATGTGTTCGCACAATTCGGACAACGGGTGAAAGCCGGACAAACGGTGGCTTTGAGCGGTGAACGGCTGCATATAGAAGTCAAATTCAAGGGCGAGGAGCTGAACCCGATAGAGTTCCTGACCATGTTGTACGGCAACATCAAGGCTTTGCAGGAAACCGACGGCAACGGCCCTGCAGGTTTTTACGATGCGGAAACGGGAGTAAAAAACGACTACGAGAAGGACCAAAGGGAAATAGAAGAGCTGATGCTCCGCTTTCTGCCGCTTTACATGGAGGATTTGCAGCGGGGAGCGTACACGGTGCCCGCACATACGGAACAGTCGCTCCGCCACATCTTCACGATGGGAGCGATGAAAGAGTATTTCTACGAGCAGATGCCGAGCATAGCCAATCCCCTCGGACTGGGGCGCAAAGCCATGCCGCTTGCCTGCAAAGTTCAGAACCTGCTGATAGCGGATTTCCTGAACTACCTTGCCCTGCGGCATGAGGTGTACCTCTCCACAATGGGCGGCGAGGTAAAAAAAAACTTCATGACGAAGCTGTAGCGGGCTGCGGACTCATCGACCCGCTGGCGGAGTTGGACATCGACATCCAGAGTTTCGACATATCGAGGATTGTCTCCGTCTATCCCGACCGCGCCGGAGTCCGCTGGTGGACAAAAGCATGGTTCAACAACAGGGAAGAAGGGGAAGCTCGGTGGAAATCGAACGGGAACAGGCGGTACGCTTCATTCAAGACCGTATCGAAAAAGATGCATGGCTCGAAGAGTTTTTCCCCAAGCAAATGGAAGTGTACCACAACGCCATCGAACAAACGAAGGAACAACTGCTGAAACAGATAAACATGATATAGAAAGATATTGATTATATGGACGAAATCAAACATAGCAGGAGGTTTGCGGAAATAGAGACCCTCATGGGCAGTTATTTCCGCCATCATCTCGTCCCCGTCATGACGCAGACGCAAACCTACCTGACCGAGAAGCAGGGCGAGGAAATGAAGGAGTATTCGACTTCCATAAGCGGCATACTCGGCATGATGGCGTCGGCGGGCCAACCGCTCTCCGACCCGTACCAAACACTCAAGGTAACGGGAGAATGGAACTCCAAAACGACAGAGGACTACATCGAGATGTGCAATAAACGGATTCTCTCGTCGGAAGAAATACAGCACGATCTCGCCTACATGGCCGGAGAGTGGCGCGATACCGTCGTGCAGGAAGTCGGACGCGAGCGTTACGACGAACTGTCGCAGGAATTGGGCTGTGACCTCGCTACGTTTTCGTGGACTACCGCGTGGAGCAACTGATGATAGACCATCTGGTGAAGGAACGTATGCCCAAGTCCTCGGCGGACTACATCATCCGCAAAGCGCTGAATCAAGCCTGTTGGGGTTGCCTCAGGCGTTGAGCCGCTCGCCGCTGGCCGAAGAGATAGAGAAACGCGGAGAGGCCGCCTATCGTCCGAGCAAGTTGGAAAAAGGAGCAGGTTGGGTGTTGGGGGCTTCAGCCGATACCGTCATGCTGGGCGGTGCAGGTTCGTGGGCGAGCTTCGCACGGTTCATCGGAGCGGATACAGCCATCTCGGCCGTTGCCGATCACTTCGGGGCAGAAGAGACACAGACGCTCTCTGCAGAGGAGTGTATCAGCAAGGGTGTGTTCGGCAGCGAAAGCAATGTGTTCGAGGGATTCCGTAAGGAAGCAGCGGCGATTCCACCCAAAGAGAACACACTCTTGGCCGAAGCCAACGGAGAGTTACAGAAAAAGATACCGATTATAACATTCGATTTTATGGATTGGTGGAAAACAGACAGTATAAATATGCCGTGGCGGGAAGAAACTGCCGGGGAAGAACGGAAGCGGGCGGAACGGTATAAAGATGTGCCGATGGTGGTCGCTCCCGGACAGGAGGAAGCCTATCTGCAAGACTTGGAAAGAGGGAATACCGAAACGGAACAAGCCGGTCAGGAATCCGAACAGAGGGAAAAAGAGGCGAAAGAAGTGCAGGTTTCCACAGTCTCCACCGAGAAAACGATACGGGAAGAGCCGTCCGGGCAAGAACCGCAGACCATACAGACCAACGAGAACGGTTGGGATGGACTGACCCGTTTCCTCGGACTGGAAGGTTTCAGCGAAGTCATGAGTAATCCGGGCAGTGTGTTGGCCATGCTGCCAGACATGCTATTGGGTATATTCACAGGCAAGACGCAATCACTGGGACTGAAAGAAAACCTGCTGCCGATAGCGAGTATCGTGGCGGGCATATTCGTCAAGAATCCGATGCTAAAGATGTTGCTTATCGGCTTGGGTGGTGCGAACCTGCTGAACAAGGCGGGGCACGAGGCACTGGGAAAAGAAAGGACGGAGAGAAACGGAAATGTGGCCACGACCGACAAAAAGGTGCAGTACAGACGCTATCCCGATGAGCCGCTCAATCCACGTATTGTGAATCCGGTACTGCAAGGCAATACCCTTATTGCCACGATAGACCACGTGCCTGCACGGTGCAGCTTAATTCCACGGTGGCGGACGCTACCGTGCCGGTGCCTTGCCGCTGAACACGCTGGCCAATGCCGTGCTCGTCCAAAGCGACCGACTTCGCCAGATGGCTTCGCAGAACTATGACAACGGACAACAGGAGACCATCGTGCGGACACGGGGCATTCAGTAATATCATTTCGTAACCGACAAAAATTTTGGAATATGAAAGAGAAATCGCAGATAGAAAAGAATGCCGAGGAGCGACAGATAGAGTTGCTCTCCACGGCTTTGAACGAAGCATCGAACGCTGGAGCCACTGGCTCAACGCCGCTGGCAAAGGTTTTCCAAAATTCTACCCGCGCGGTGTCGCCGTCAGCCCGTTCAACGGGTTGTTTATGGCATTGCATTCGGACCGGAACGGGTGCAAGACCAACCTGTTTACCCTTTACAGCGATGCCAAGGCTCGCGGCACATCTGTCCGTGAGCACGAGCAGGGAGTCCCGTTCCTGTTCTATAACTGGAATAAGTACGTCCATCGCAACAATCCGGAGGACATCATCAGCCGAGACGCCTATCTGAAACTGGACGAGGAGGTGCAGAAACAGTACAAGGGCATACATAACCGGGAGATCCGCACACTTTTCAATATCGACCAAACGACACTGCCTTACGTGGATAAGGAGGAATACGATATGGTATTGCTGAAAGACGGCAGTGCCGTGGAACGGGGATATTCCGAGGCCGACGAACGGCGATTGCATATCCGTTTCAACGACTTCCTGCTGAAAATGCGGGACAATCTCGTGCCCGTGCGTTCGGACGGAAGCGGAATGCCCCATTACGAGACAGACCGCGATGCGGTCTATATGCCGCGCCAACGGGATTTCGGACACTACAACGATTATGTACAGGAGGCACTGCGGCAAATCGTAAGTGCCACGGGACACCAGCAACGGCTGGCCCGTGAAGGCATGGTGATGAAAAACGGTATGGGTCCCTCGGAAGATGCCCTCAAACAGGAACGGCTAATCGTGGAGGTGGCTTCGGGAATCAAAATGCTGGAATTGGGACTGCCCGCCCGTCTGTCCGACAAAAGCCTTGAACTGGTGGACTACTGGAACCGGGAACTCAAGGAGAACCCCAACCTGGTGGACGCCCTCGAAAGCGACGTGAACAACGCCCTCGAAGTAATCCATAAGGCAGAACGGGGCGAGAAAATCGAATATGCCACGATGCGCAACCGCCGGCAGACCTCGGACATGCAGGAGCAGTTACCCAAGCATTTCTATGTAGCTGACGAGATCCGGAAACACCCGAACAAGGAGGACAAGACCATTGTCATTGTCATCGACCCGTCCTCGAAATCGGCGGATGTGATACTCCCTGCCGGTGCGTCGCCGGAAGTGGACAATGAAGTGCCGGGCATGAACAAGGCCCGTATCGGCAGGGCTTTGCGAAGGGAAGGGATCGAAAACGTGCGTTTCTTCAATCCTGACGGCGCATGGGGGTATAGGCCCGATGATACTTATTTCGCCCAAAAACAGGTGTCACTGGCCCGGCTGAAGAACTGGGCGCTGGAGATGCTCTCCACATTGGACGTAACGCCTGCGGTCAAACGGGCGGACGAAATCGGCTTCGACCAAGTACAGATGATTCAGGACGACAAGAACCGCTGGGCACTGTATCTGAAGCCCGAACATCAGAGCGGGTACAGTATCTATCCCGACAAGGACGACCTGAACCGCTTCTTCTCCACCCTCAAACAGTCGATGGACAATATCGAAAATGTACGCATGGAGCTGGCGCACAAGTATTATGCGCTGGCGGAAACACAACCCGACCTGAAAGTGGACCTGTTCAGCAGCGGGGCGCAGGACATTGACCTGAACCGGATTCAGCGGGTGTCCGTGTTCAAGACCAAACAAGAAGGGACTCTGTGCGTGGCGACCATTGACGGAAAGAAATTACAACCCCGAAGCGTCACCCGGCAACAATGGCAACGCATGTGGGTGGCGGAGGACCGTGCCAAATACAAATGCCATCTGGCGGCCACGCTTTTCGCCGACGTACTGCGCAAAGGACAGACGCAGGAAGAGAGTGCCGGAAAGAAACAAGGAGAAGAGGATACCCAGCAGCAGGATAAAGACAAGAATCCTAAACAAACCGCCGGGGAAGCCCAGAAAGCCGGTTCATCCCTAAAAGAGTTGTCCATAAAAGATATGCCGGAACAACTGTATGGCAAGTATGAGCAAATCAAAGAAGAACAACCGGAAGCGGTCGTCCTTTTCAAACATGGGAACAACTATTATGCTTCCATGTATGATGCGGAGACCATTGCGAACGAACTGAACCTGCCTCCGAGCAAAGAACGCGTTCCGTATGATGCAAACAAAATCATATTGGTATTCGAGCATGACAATGAGGAAACAAGGCAGCAAATTCATGCGCTACGGGCATACGTGATGGATTGTGACGGTATGTCCAAGGCACAGCAAAACGGGCCTGCAGAAACAACCGACGAAGAGAACGAACAACGTCCAACCATGAGGAGGTAGAAATATGGCAAACAAGAATCAAGAATATACGGAACAATATGCAGACTATGCGATGGAACAGATGCGGCGGTACGGCATTCCGGCCTCCGTGACGCTGGCACAGGGCATACTGGAAAGTTCCAACGGACAGAGCCGTTTGGCGCAGAATGAGAACAACCACTTCGGTATCAAGCCACGCCCGAATGGATTGCCGAGGGTGGCCGGTACAGCCTGTATTCCGATGACAAGCCGAACGAGAAGTTCTGCAGTTACGACAGTGTGGGCGATTCGTATGAGCATCACTCACGCTTCCTGAAAGAGAACAACCGCTATGCCCGTTGTTTCTCGCTCTCTCCCGACGACTACAAAGGCTGGACGCTGGGGCTCGAAAAGGCGGGCTATGCCACGGGCGGGCATTATGCGACAGTCTGCAACGTATCATCGAGCAGAACGGGCTGCAAAAGTACGACCGTCAGGTCATGCAGGAGATGGAAGCGCAGGGAAAGCGGTTCGGTGTGGAAGAGAACCCGCTCCGGGAAGCCGGAAATGCAGTGGACTATTCGTTTCCGGTGGAACGGAAAGAGTTTCTTTTCGTCACCTCACCGTTCGGTATGCGGCAAGACACCAAGGACGGGACAAAACGAATGCACACAGGCATGGACATCCGATGTAACAACGGCGATGCAGTGCTGGCGACGGAACAAGGCGGCAAGGTCGTCGCTGTCGGAAACAAATCGCTCACGGTGGAATACCCCCGTGCGGACGGCTGCAAAATACAGTGTACCTACAAAAACCTCGGCGAGGTATTCGTGAGAACCGATGATACAGTACAGGCCGGAAATCGGCTCGGTAAATCGGGCAAGAGCGGGGAACACCTGCATTTCAGTGTCCGGCAAATTCATGCGGACGGTACGCAACGGGACGTCGATCCGGCAGCGTATCTGGCTGAAATCGCACAAAAGGGCAACATCAAACAACAAGTGTTGCATAACGGCAACGACCTGTTCGCCAAATATAAAAGTCCGGAGAATGCCAAGGAAAACCTTTCACCCGATGCATGGATGAAAAAACTGCTCTCCTCGGAGGACAGCGGCGTGGGACTGTCAGGGTGTAGCGACCCTATCGTGGAGATGGCCATGACCGCTTTTACCTCCCTGATGTTGCTGGCGACGCAAATCGACAGCAAAAACGAGGAAGAACAAAAGGCGGCCATTTCCGAGGCGATGGACCGCCGGGAAATCGACCTGACATCGCTGTTGCCCGGCATGAAAAGTTGCGACCTCGTGATCGGGGAAAACGGGCGGGCTGTCCTGCAAGCGGACAACGGAAGCGTCCAGGTATCGCGGGAACTGACCTCTGCCGAGTTAAGCCGCCTGTCGGTGACGCTTAACGACGGTTCTCTTTCGGAAGAAGCCAAACGACTGCGTGTGACTGGACTGTTGAACACGGTCATCCTCTCGGAGGCAGCCTCGCTGAATTTCGAGCAGGGAATGGCCGAGCAACGGGGACAGACGGAAATCCTGAAACGATAAAATCCGAAAGCCATGATAAAACGCGTGATGATACGGTTATGCGGGTATCTATTCGGACTATCCGTCTGCGTCCTGCACATTCTGCTCTGTTACCTGCTGCTGGGCTGGGTGACAACGCTCGTCGTCATGGGGGTGCAGTTGCTGATTGCAGCAGGATTCATCTACATAAGGATACGTGCTCCTGATTAGGGCCGCCACCAGTCTGTTCAACTTCAATTCATAGGACCCTGTTTGTCAGATGGTATATGTGTATCATTAAAAGACAAAAGCAAAATGATTAAATGTAATGTTACGGTATGCGGCACGATAGGCCGCAATGCTTCGGCGAGAACAAACAAGGAAGGAAATTCGTTTCTGTCTTTTCCGCTACGTGTCACGATTCCGGACCGAGACGGTCAAAACGAAGTTATCGAAATCAGTGTCAGCAAAGACGGCTCCCAAGAGGAGGCATCAGGTTATCGGAACGGTTCGCACGTGGAGATTACAGGAACGCTGTTTCTGAAACGCAGGGGTGACAAACTCTATTTCAACCTTTTTGCAGACCGTATCGATCCGGTTGCCTCAGACACGGCGGATTTTCTCAAAGGAGATATGGCATTTCGCGGTAAAGTGGGCAAAAATATCGAGGAACGGAAAGACAGGAACGACAAACCCTACACGATGTTCTCGGCATTCAGCATCAAGAAGGTCGATGAGAATTTCGAGTACCAGTGGGTGCGCTTCTTCTGCTTCGACAGGCAACGCGAAGAGTGGTTGCAACCGGGTGTCAAGGTAGAGGCCAAGGGCGAACTGACGGTCTCGGTACATAACGGGAAGCCGGACATCTCCTGCCGAGTGGAAGAATTGATGCAATATGTTCCCGAATCGGATAACTCCAATCAGTAGCAGTCATGGCCGGTTATAGAAAGCGAAATACAGAGGGACCGAACAGCGAGGATAAGGCGCTGGACCTCTTTGCCGAGATGATGATCGAGAAAATCGAAAGCATCCAGAAAGATTGGCACAAGCCGTGGTTTACCGAGGGTGTACTGCAATGGCCGCGTAACCTGTCGGGGCGCGAGTACAACGGTATGAACGCCCTGATGCTGCTCCTGCATTGTGAGAACGAAGGGTACAAGATTCCCCGTTTCTGTACGTTCGACTGCGTGCAGCGGCTCAACAAACCCGGTAAGGACGGACAAGAACTGCCAAGGGTATCTGTGCTGAAAGGCGAGAAATCCTTTCCCGTGATGCTGACCACATTCACCTGCATACACAAGGAGACAAAGGAAAAAATCAAGTATGACGATTACAAGAAGCTCTCCGACGAGGAGAAGGCGCAATACAACGTCTATCCCAAAATGCAGGTGTTCCGGGTGTTCAATGTCGCCCAGACCAACTTGCGGGAGGCACGACCGGAGTTGTGGGAGCAGTTGGAGGTAGAGAACGGGAAAAGGATCGAAAACGGCGAACATTTCAGTTTCGCGCCCGTCGATACGATGATTCGGGATAACCTTTGGATTTGTCCTATCAAACCGAGACATCAGGACGAAGCATACTACTCGATTACGAGAAACGAGATAATCGTGCCCGAAAAAGAACAGTTCCAGTCCGGAGAAGCCTTTTACGGAACGCTGTTTCATGAAATGGTCCACTCCACCGGCGCCGAGGGTGTTCTCGACCGCCTCCAGCCGACATCTTTCGGCTCGAAAGAGTATGCCCGCGAGGAACTGGTGGCCGAACTCGGCAGTGCACTGATCGCACAACGCTATGGCATGACCAAGCATATCAAGGAAGACAGTTGCGCATACCTCAAAGGGTGGCTCGATGAATTGAAGGAATCGCCACAGTTTATCAAGACGACGCTTCTGGACGTGAAAAGGGCTTCGTCAATCGTTACTCAAAAGGTGGATAAGATTGCACAGGAGTTGGAACAAAATGTTACTGAAGAGCAAGAGAACAAACACTCGACCAAGGAACGTATCTTTTACGCATCGGTGGCTTATCTCCAATCCACCGATGACACGACGCAACTGGACGAATTGAAGGACAAAGGCGACTACAAGGGATTGCTGGCACTCGCCAAGGAGTATTACGACGGCAACGGTATGGACGAGCAGCATACATTCGCTTCTCCTCCAGAACCGGGGAGATGATCTGCTAATCGAGGATAAAGACTTTGCCGTAGTGTACAACGGAAGTGTCGGGGGCACTTACGACATCATGCTGAAGTACACGGAACAGGAGGTGCGAGACCATATCCGGCGTTACGGAACCGACCGCGCCAGCGATGATGTGAAAGAGGTGGCCAAGGATATGGCGGCGGAAGAGTTTGATGTCCTGAAACATCAGAAACTCCCGATGTTCGAGATGCCGAACGGAAAACATCTGTTCGTCTGGTATAACAGGGAAACCGACACGCTCAATGCCGGACCGTTTACCGGTACGGATATACCCGACAGACACCGCTTCGCTTACAACCATTGTCTGTCGATGGAAGCCAACCTGCAAAGCGTGAACGAGAAACTGGAGGGTATGGAAGAATACCAGGCCGAAGTGCAAGAGGAAAGCTACATCAGCGGTCTGCACCGATAACGGAAACGAGTGTGAGGTGGCGTTGAAGTGAAGCCACCTCACATTCTTATACATTACATTAAGACAACAGTTTGTCAATCATTGACTGTAGCTGTGACATATCGCAATATTGATTGATACCACCAGTATAATCCTTTACGTGCCGGGCAGTCCGTATCAGGAACGAATCAAGTTCTATCTTTACCCCACCGTCCATCCGCGCATCCGAAGAATGGCTTATGTACACGAATTTACCGTTACGCTCAATAAAGCAACTTGTAAGGTAATGCCCCTTGCTCTCGGCTACAACTGCCGCATCCACGGCTTTTGCATATTTGGATATTTCACTCAACAACGCCGTTTGGAAGTTATTGTATTCCTTTGATACATAATTCCCTGCATCTGCAAGGACAGAAGATTGCCATTTGGTATAAAAAGTCTGTGTCATATTCTTTCAATTCTAATTCTGTAAATAAATTAGGCACATAGCAATAAAAGCATTGAATTTATAGTATTCAATTAACGACATTTAAGCAATTACCATGATGTTTTCAGAGACCAAAGTTACGGAGATTTATCGTATAGCAGATGATTTTTGCAAAGAAATTGCTCAATTTCAGGGAAAATATATGGTTGAATGAATATTCCATGCCCCGCTCCTTTAATACAACTTTATTTCCAACTCCCTTTCTACCATAACAACATACTGTTTTTTGAAAGAAGCCCGCCATTGATGTATGTTTTTCAAAGACGGGCAACTGGCTATATTTGAATTATACTCACGTTAAATAGCTTTCCCAGTTCTCTTTGTCGATAGTTAATTTGTTCATTTCCCAATCGTATTCCACTTCCGGCATATCAGCATAAGGGAAATACACGGTATAGCCTATCTGTCCGTAGGAGCAATGTAATGGTATGACGCAAATATCCTGACCACAGTAAGGTTGTGGCGTACAATATTTCTTCCAATCAAAACGGCCTGCAATTATATTGCAGCAGAGTAATTTTAGAGCCATTATACCTTTCCAACTCTGAAAATCCGTCTTACAACTTGTCCTTTCCATAATGAATATCATTTAATGTGCTATGTTATAATAAATTTCGGGTTCGCTCGATACATTGTAGATGTAATTGCCACAACGTACCAAAAGGGCGTTTTTGCCATAATACAGTTCTTTCATTCCGGTGATGCTTCCTGTCTTGTGGAAATTTGGAAAGCGGCTTATTCCTGTCCTTTCCGCATCTTTTGTGTAAAGTGTTTTCATTCTCATGCTATTGCTTTTTTTAATGTTTCATACAGGGTTTCTATCATTTTCTCGGCTTCTTCCATATCGGTTACGATGTCTTTGATGTGGTAGGGCGCACCGTTTTTGCCGTGCCCGTCATTGCCTATCCACAGGTAGGTTTCATAGTCGGGGTCGAAGCTTCGTAGAAATTTTCCAATTCACACAGAAACCTGTCGAAATCCCCGTCTTTCATTTCAACAGAGACGTTGAAATCCTGCCCTTTGGGCGTATATTGCTGAAAATCGAACACCACTCTATTTTCGTACTTCGTTGTCGATGCTTGCCAGCCCAATCCTGTGGCTACTGCGATAATTTGTTCTGTTGTTGTCATCGTTTCGTTTTTTTATTTCCCTTTGTTCCGAGCTTTTCAGCCCGCCGCAGGTCGGTTTTTATGTGCGATACCCGACGGCGGAAGCAAGAACCGCAAACAAGGAACCGCCGATGAAATTTTATGAAATACCGGGATCTGTGATTTCGGAAAGTTTTCGTCAAATTTCAGCAAGGTAGCTCTGCGATACTTGGTCAGCCGTTCGTCCGCCGTACCTTTGCACGGTAAAAACAGCCTGTGGCGGTGACGGGCTTCGAGGAAATGATAATCCGACGGTATAAAAGGGAGAAGCAAACTATAAACGTCCTGCCTGCTCATGGCATATAAATGGCTGATTGGGCTATTCAAGTGAAGATAGCTGCCTACAAAAGTATGCGGCAACGGCCGGAATATAAACAACCACCTGTCCCGATTGGCAGGTGGTTGACCGACAGCAGCCGGTATCAGGCGGTCATACGTTTTCGGACAAGTGCGATGTTCTTATGCACAAGGTTCATAATCCGTTTATGGTATTTCGTATTTTTGTTACACAGCCCTCTCGACTGCAGCACCTTGAATGTTTCGAGGCTCAACTCTACGGTCTCGACCCTCTTGTTTTCTATCCGTGCGGAGAATACCAGCGTATTCGGCTTGAGGTAATACTCGCACTGTCCTACGCAGTGATGCAACGCATTGCCCTCGTCGTAGTAGGCTTCCACGCTGTCCAGCACACGGACGACTATCGTCCCGTCCGTGAACTCCAGACCGAAGAACTTGCCTTTCAACTCCCTGAAACGTGCCTCGTTTTCCCTTGCCCGTTTCATCTGCTCCATGCGTTTTTTCTGCTCTTGGAGAATACGCACCTTGTTCTGGTACTTGTCGTGTTCGGCTTTCAAATCGGCAGGGCAAACATAGTGGGCGTTGTGCAAGTCTTTGCCGCACCTGTCGAGCATACGGAGATAATCTGTCCATATTCCCATGTCTTTTATCCGATACTTCTGGCGTAACACGATTTTGTAGGACGGCCAACAGAAATCCAAATCCTGCGGGTGGTCTATAAAATACTTGAGGTCGCGTTTGCGTCCGCTTTTGAGTATCGTTTCCACACGGCTGTCAGACAGCAGAGCTTTCATCAGCTTTTGCGGGGCGATGTCGGCGAACGAACCTTTCAAACCATTGCGTCGTAATTTCGGAATAGATGTATATCTCGGATAAACGTAACAATCCGCAATATATTTATAAACATAGTTGTCGTTCCGCAGTTCCAATCCCGACCCGTACAGAAAACAATCCAAGTAACGTCCCATTGCCCGTTGTAAGGCCGTCAGAGCAGTTTTACCGTTCTCGTCCAACCAATACCTGGCCACTTCGCACACGTCCGTCCGAGCTTTCCGGCTCTTGTGATAATAAACGGTCATTCTGAAAATCCGCTGTACCTGAAATCCGTCCTGTGTGGTGATGACGGAAAAATAACTTTTCTCGTCCGTCTTGCGGCAAAGCGTGTCTTTGAGCGTCAGTTTGGCATGGCAGTTCGGACAATGGCAATGTTTAGTTTTCGTCTCGTTCCACCGATACCCGCAATCGAGGCAGGTCGTTTGTCCGCTGGGCGTGCGAAAAGCGTAATGTCCGACGGTATGACGGAACGCCCATTCTGTTTGCTTCTCCGTGATAGGCAGTAACCGCCTGTTGGCGGCTACTACCTTATGTTGGAATTTCGTTCGTGCTTTCATGGTCAGAAATCGAAAAGTGAAAGTTCTGTTTGGTTGCTCTGTGCGGCTTTGGCAGTCGGCTTCGGCTTGCTGTGGCGTTGCTGTATCTTGCGCATTTCTTCCTCCTGATAGGCTTTCAGCGCCTCCTTTCGTGCCTGTGCCTTTTCTTCTTCGGTCAGTTCTACTTTGTGGTTGACCACGACACCGCAGCTAATGGGGTTTCCTACGTCGATGTTGTCTTCATCATAGTAATGAATGGCGAGCGACCACACCTCGTCGTCAGTCATTCCGCAACAGCCGCTTGCCTTTACTTGATTGAGAATAAACGTGATACAATCGTCCAAGTTCTTGTTTTCTTTGGCATAGGAGACAGCAAAAAGTTCGTCTGTCTGCGCCCTGCCGTCCAAGTATTCCTTGATAGTCTGTTTGAAATGTTCCGTACCTTTCATCGTTTTGCATTTTGAGGTTAAAAATGATAGTCGATAACACCGCCGATATAGAGTAGCGTGCCGGGTTCAAATTCGCATACCTGCCGCAGGAACTCGTAGGATTGCTCGGCGTGGGATTGCAATCCCTCTTCGTCCATGTAGAACCAGTAGGCGGTATCGAGCGGGTTTTTCAGAAATTTTTCAAGCTGATAGACCGGGCCAATCCATTCCTGTACGCTTTCGGGGGTAATGGCTTCCGCCCTGCTTCGAATGTCTGCGACAAACTCTTCTCTCCATTGTGCCGCACCGCCATTGTAGCGTATGGTATCGTCGGAAACAAGTTCGAACATGCCTTTGGGCAGAATGTTGTTTACCAAGTTGTCGATATGGTACTGGCGTTCTTCGTCGTCAATCTCGGCACAATAATCGAAAAAGCTGTCATCGCCTTGCATGAGGGTGTCCTCGTTCATGTAGTCGTCCTTGTCCACTCGTGTTCGAGTAATTTGAAAAATCTTGCTGTGCATAACCTTGAATTTTAATTTGTTGAACTTGCTTTTCTTTTCCCTCCTTCGGAAGCCTTTCGGCTTTCCTTGCCGGGAGAGATTTACATGCAAGCCAGACAGCGGGGAAAGGACGGAAAGGCAAGACAAACGGA
>ENA-OQAZ01000179-OQAZ01000179.1-human-gut-metagenome-genome-assembly--contig:-NODE-179-length-35163-cov-6.331259_pt1 | contig 35163 bp, 42 predicted proteins | sample MGYA00242737_ERZ504531 | MGnify/ENA primary metagenome ERZ504531 (study PRJEB26092, sample SAMD00036244) | human gut metagenome | host: Homo sapiens | study: EMG produced TPA metagenomics assembly of... | reverse complement strand
AGCCTAGACAAGTTCCTTTTCATGTGCTAAAACAATGTTAAGAAACCCGCAACGATGCAGGATCTGAAGATCACTGCGTCGTTTGCGGGTTTTTCTTGTTTTATCTGGGAAAGTGTCAAGAAATAATAGAGGGGGCAATTCTTATGAAAGCATTCATTTCGCGTCGTGATTTCCTGAAAGCGGCAGGCATCACCGCAGCAGCAGCTTTGGCAGGCTGCTCTTCTTCTGGCGGTTCCGCAAGCGGCTCTTCTGCAGGCGGCAAGACCATTAAGATCGGCGTGTTTGAACCGGCTTCCGGTGATAACGGCGCAGGCGGCAAGCAGGAAGTGCTGGGTGTCGAGTATGCCAACAGCCTTGCTCCCACCGTGGAGATCGGCGGTGAGACCTATAACGTGGAGCTGGTGGAAGTGGATAACCAGTCCAGCACCGATAAGGCCGTGACTGCTGCACAGGAGCTGGTCTCCAAGAAAGTCTCCATCGTGCTGGGCAGCTACGGCTCCGGTGTTTCCATTGCAGCCGCTCCCACCTTCCAGTCCGCTTCCATCCCGGCCATTGGCTGCTCCTGCACCAACCCCGCCGTGACTGAGGCCAACCCCTACTACTTCCGTGTCTGCTTCCTTGACCCGTTCCAGGCTCGGTCATGGCAAACTTTGCAAAGGATGAATTCAGTGCTGCCAACGCCTACGTGCTGAGCATGCTGGGCGAGGACTACGGCTCCGGTCTGGCCACCTACTTCGTCAACGCTTTTGAGGATCTGGGCGGCACTGTTACCAGCGAGCAGTTCCCCGAGGGCACCTCGGACTTCTCCGCCTACATCCAGAACGCCATCAACGCCGGTGCAGATGTGATCTTTGCTCCCTGCGCTACCACCTACGCAGCCCAGATCATCACACAGGCTGCTTCTGCAGGCTTCGATAAGCCATTACCGCAGGCGACACATGGGAGTCCAGCGTTATTCTGGATGCCCAGAAGGGCACCAGCGTGCAGGTGTATTGCTCCACCTTCTTTGATGAGAACGATGATTCCGGCGCAGCCAAGGAGTTCGTGACCGGCTTTAAGGAGTGGCTGAACGCCGACAGCCAAAAGCTGACCAACAACGGCGGCAATGACATCGTGGCAGCTGTTTCTGCACTGGGCTACGACGGCTACATGGTGGCTCTGGAAGCCATCAAGGCAGCAGGCAGCACCGACGGCACCGCCATCCGCGATGCTCTGTACGGCGTAAACTATGACGGCGTGACCGGCAACATCACCTTTGACCAGACCACCGGTGATGCCAACAAGGATATGGCTTACATCAAGAAAGCTGCCGACGGCGCATTTGAGTTCGTCAAGACTCAGAGCGTGGAAGGCTGATTTGAACCTGTAAACTCCTTCAGTCAACGCCTGACGGCGTTGCCAGCTCCCTCAACGAGGGAGCCTTTTTGTAGCTTTCCGGCAGGTTTGGCCTCTGGGAGGGGGCTGTCACCGGAGGTGACTGAAGGAGTTTATTTTATTAAAAGTTGTAAGAAATGGAGGGTCCCCCTTATGGCTGCAAAGTTTCTGCCCTATTTGCTGGCAGGTATCTCGGTGGGCGGCCAGTATGCATTGATCGCCATTGGCTACACGATGGTGTACGGCATCCTGCGCCTGATCAACTTTGCCCACGGCGATATCTTTACCGTAGCCGGTTTTCTGATGGTGTACGCTACTGCCTCCCTTCCGCTGACCATTTCCATCCCGCTGGTGGTGGTGGCAACGGTACTGCTGGGCATCGCAGTGGAAAAGATTGCCTACAAGCCCCTGCGCACTGCGCCGCGCATGTCGGTAATGATCTCCGCGATCGGTATGTCCTACCTTTTGCAGAACTCGATGTGGTATGTCACCGGCGGTCTGGCCAAGCAGTACCCTGCCCTGCCGTGGATCAGCGACACCGTCACGGTGCTGGGCTGCCAGACCAAGCGGGTGACGGTGGTAACGCCATTCCTCGTCATTGTGCTGGTGGCAGCACTTGTTACCCTGATCCAGAAGACCAAGATCGGCATGGCCATGCGCGCCGCTTCCCGCGATTTTGAGACCGCCCAGCTGATGGGCATCAAGATCAACAATGTCATCTCCTTTACCTTTGCGGTGGGCAGCTTTCTTGCGGCCATCGGCTCCATGATGTATTTTTCCAACTACACGGCAGTCACCCCCACTGTGGGTGCCATGCCCGGCCTGAAAGCCTTTGTGGCTGCGGTGTTCGGCGGCATCGGCTCCATTCCCGGTGCGGTGATCGGCGGCTTCATCATCGGCATCTGCGAGAGCCTTATTAAAGGTGCAGGCGCTACCACCTTCAGTGATGCGTTCACCTTTGCACTGCTGATCGTGGTGCTGGCCGTCAAGCTACCGGCCTGTTCAGTGAAAACCTGACCGAGAAAGTGTGATGACCATGAAACAAGAGAAAAAACGCATCTATCTCCGGGCCGCACTGGCGCTGGCCGCTCTGCTGGTGGTGCTGCTGGCACTGGATAACCTGAGCTTTGTGCCCTCCATGCTGCTCACCGTGCTGCGCAAGGGTGCCATCTATGCACTGGTGGCTGTCTCCATGAACCTGCTGAACGGCTTTACCGGCCTGTTCAGTCTGGGTCAGGCAGGTTTTATGCTGCTGGGTGCCTACACCTACGCCATCCTCACCATTCCCGCCGCTTCGCAGAAGTCCATCTATCAGCGCTATGCAAACGGCGGCATCGGCTTCTCCATCCCGGAACTGCTCTCCAAACCTCTGGGCGGCTTCGGCCTGCTGCTGGGTGTTGTGTTCTGCCTGATCCTGGCCGGTTTTATCGCAGCGCTGTTCGCCTTCCTCATCGGCCTGCCGGTGCTGAAGCTCAAGAGCGACTATCTTGCCATTGCTACACTGGCTTTGCCGAGATCATCCGTGCCGCCGTGGTTTACGAGGCTTTGGCCCGCTGACCAACGGCTCCAACCTTCTGTACGGCTTTACCAGCTTTGCCAGCTTCAACCTTTCACTGGGCAGTGTAACTCTGCATCTGGAAACCGTGATGCCCTTCCTCTTCTCCGGCATCTGCATCGCCATCATTCTGCTGCTCATCAACTCCACCTATGGCCGTGCCTTCAAAGCCATCCGTGATGACGAGATCGCTGCCGAAGCCATGGGCATCAACCTTGCCAGCCACAAGCGCATGAGCTTTATCATCAGCAGCTTCTTTGCCGGTATCTCCGGCGCAATGCTTGCCATGTATCAGGCCAGCGTGCAGGCCACCACCTTCAAATCCAGCATGACCTACGAGATCCTGCTGATCGTGGTCATTGGCGGCATTGGCTCGGTGTCCGGTTCCATCATCGCGTCCTTCCTGTTCATCGCCAGCTCCGAGTGGCTGCTGCGCTTCCTCGACAACGAGACCTGGATCGGCGGCTTCCATGTGCCGTTGCTGCGCTCCGGCTTCCGCATGGTGGTGTTCAGCATCATCATTATGGCGGTGGTGCTGTTCTTCCGCAAGGGCATCATGGGCGACCGTGAATTGTTCCAGAAAAAGCCCGCATCCACTGCAAAAGCTGCCAAAAAGGAGGCGCGTTCCAAATGAGTGAAAACGTATTGACCATTGAAAACGCCACGATGCAGTTTGGCGGCGTTGTGGCTGTGGACAATCTGAACCTGAAGGTGGATAAAGATCAGATCGTCTCCCTCATCGGCCCAACGGTGCCGGCAAGACCACCGCGTTCAACGTTGTCACCGGCGTGTATGCGCCCACCAACGGCGCGGTGTGGTTCGAGGGACGCAAGATCATTGAGAACACGCCCCACGGCAAGATGAAAAAGCTCTATAAGGGCCAGAACGCGAGCAAGTATTCCCACATGATCGCCCCCACGCCCGATAAGATCACCCAGATGGGTATTGCCCGCACCTTCCAGAATATCCGTCTATGGAAGAGCCAGACCGTGTTTGAGAACGTGCTCATCGCCAAGCACTGCCGCCGCTCGGCCAACCTGCTGAGCGCTACCTTCCGGCTGAATGCAGACGAGGAAAAGCGCCAGCGCGAGGAGTGCGAAAACCTGCTGCATGTGCTGGGACTTGAGGATGTGCGCAATGAACTGGCTACTGGCCTGCCCTACGGCCTGCAGCGCCGGGTGGAGATCGCGCGCGCGCTTGCCACCGAGCCGAAGCTGCTGCTGCTGGATGAGCCTGCTGCCGGTATGAACCCGCAGGAGACCGAAGAACTGACCGCCTTTATTGACCGCATCCGCACCGATTTCAGACTGACCGTGTTCATGATCGAGCACCACATGATCTGGTGATGGATATTTCCGACCGGGTCTATGTGCTGGACTTTGGCCGCTTGATCGCCGAGGGTACGCCCGCCGAGGTGCAGAACGACCCGCGGGTGATCGACGCTTATCTGGGGGTGGACGAAGATGCTTGAGATCAAGGATTTACATGTTTCCTACGGCGGCATTCAGGCCTTGCGCGGTGTGTCGCTGAACGTGCGGACGGCAAGATCGTTACCCTGATCTGTGCCAACGGCGCAGGCAAGTCCACCCTGATGCGCACCATTTCCGGCCTTGTAAAGGCACAGAGCGGCTCCATTTTGTGGAACGGGCAGGAACTGCTGGGCAAGCCCATCGACCAGATCGTGGCCAGCGGCATTGCCATGTCGCCGGAGGCCGCCGGGTGTTTGCCGACCTGACTGTGCTGGAAAATCTGAAGATCGGCGCATACCTGCGCAAGGATAAGGCCGAAACCGAGAAAGACCTTGAGTGGGTGTACAGTCTGTTCCCCCGCCTGAAGGAGCGCAGCTGGCAGAGCGCCGGCACCCTTTCCGGCGGCGAACAGCAGATGCTGGCCGTGGGCCGCGCCTGATGAGCAAGCCGAAGCTGCTCATGCTGGACGAGCCGAGCCTCGGCCTTGCACCCATCGTGGTGCGGGAGATTTTTGATATCATCCGCACCGTGAACCAGCAGGGCATCACCGTGCTGCTGAACGAGCAGAACGCAACATGGCCTGAAGGTGGCCGATTACGCCTATGTGCTGGAGACCGGTACCCTGACCCTTTCCGGCACGGGTGCTGAACTGCTGACCAATGAACAGGTCAAGGCCGCATACCTCGGCAAAAAGCGCGTTGACCGCACCTGAAACTTTATAAGAACCGCTAACGGCAGAGAGGGGCTGCTGCAAAACAGCTCCATGAAAAAATAACGCATAAAAATGCCTCAGTATGGCAGGCGGAACAGGCTCATCACACTACCAACAAAGAAAAACAGGGCGTTCCCGACGGGGAACGCCCTGTTGTACATATCGCTTGTCTGTGGTCTTTTGCAGGGTGCGTCCGCAGGGCGCACCCTGTTTTTTTACTATGCTTCATCGTTTTCCACACGAAGCATCCGGTATCCGACTCCAACATGGGTCTGGATCAGATGCGGCGCATCCGGGTATCGTTCCAATTTTTTGCGCAGGGATGCCATATAAACACGCAAGGAAGCAATGTCATTTTCCTGCGTGCTTCCCCATATTTGCTGTGTGATGGATGTATGCGTCAGCACCTTGCCCACATTATGCGCCAGCACACACAGCAGTTTGTACTCGATGGGGGTCAGATGCAATTCATTCTCACCCAGCCAGACGCACCCGGCCGAGAAGTCGATCTTTAAAGGACCATTGACAAAAACTGGGCTGTTTATGCCGTCAGAAGCCAGCAGATTCAATCGGCGCTGCGTTACACGCAGTCTTGCCAGCAGCTCGTCCACGGAAAACGGCTTTGTCAGATAATCGTCTGCGCCGTTGTCCAGTGCCTCGATCTTATCAGAATCTTCGCTCCGGCACTCAGGACAATGATGGCAGGTTCGACCATGTGCGGACGCTGCGGATGACCTCGATGCCGTCTATATCGGGCAGCCCAAGATCCAGCAGCATGATGTCCGGATTGTGGCTGGTAGTCATCATGATCGCCGTTTCCCCATTGGAAGCAGTCAGATATTTATAGCCGTGGGTCTTCAGGGTCGTTGTGATCAGACACCGTACAGGGACATCATCCTCTACGACCAGAATGGACGGCTTATTCATGAATGTTCACCTCGCTTTGCGGCAATGCAAAGGAAAAGACACTGCCATTGGGAATGTTGTCACGCAGGTCAATGTTCCGCCGTGAGCCGTCAAGATTGCACGGCAGAGGGGCAAGCCCAAGCCAAGGCTGCGGTGGCTGTCTGCGATGCGGCTCTGCCCGGTATAAAACATCTCGAACACCTGTGCTTTTGCGCGATCCGGAATGCCGGGACCGTTATCTGCAACGTCCACTACGACCTGATGGTCTTTCCGGTAAGCCGAAATCTGAATGACCGAGCCACGGGGGTGTATTTGATGGCGTTATCCACCAGATTGACAACGACCTGCATGATCAGCCGTGCATCCACATTGACCAGGAGGATCTCGTCCCCATACTGTGTTGTGATGGTGTGTTCGCAGCTTTTCCGGTTGACATGATGCAGTGCTTCTTCGATCATCTCATCCATCAGCTGCGGTGAGATCTGCAGATTCATCCGACCATCCTCAATGCGGGTGATGGAAAGCAGATTTTCCACCAGACCGATCAGCCATTGTGCATCGTCAAAAATATCGGTGCAGATCTTGTTCCGGGTCTCTGTATCCAGCGTTTCTCCGTTGGAAAGCAGATTGCTGGCATTGCCGGAAATGGAGGTCAGCGGGGTGCGCAGATCATGGGAGATCGTGCGCAGCAGGTTTGCCCGCAGTTCTTCATTCCTTGCCTGCAATGCAGCTTGCTCTTTTTCCAGCGCGTTTCTGCGGTTTTCAATGGCCAGCGCGCCTTCACCCAGAATGGAAAGCAGCACGCTGTTTTCAAAGGCATCCAGCGGTTTTTCGGACAGATCGATCCCAACCACTCCAAACACGCCGCCTCCGGTCCGAAGTGCAAGATAAAGTCCCTTTGCGTCCGGGCAGCTATCCGTGCCTGCACCGGAACGCTTTTTGTTGGCAAACGTCCAATTTGCTGCATCCCGTTCTTCCGGTGCAGAAAAGATGTTTTGCACCGTTTTCCCGTCAACCCCAAAAACCTGTTCTGAACCAAGATCTCCGTTTTGTTCCGGGTAGACGATCAGGCTCCGGTTCAGCAGCTTCATCAACTGGGACGCTGTCTGAGAGAGGATTTCTTCCTCGCTTTTTGCTCTCTGCAAAAGCTGATTTGTATCAAACAGTATTTTTGTACGGAACGCTGCCTGCGCAGACATTTTTGCATGATCCTTCAACCGTGTTGTCAGGGTGCAGGTAATGATTGCAGAGGTCAGCATCAGGGCAAATGTAACCTGATAACCGGGATCATACGCATGGAATGTCAGGCGCGGTTCCGTCAAGAAAAAATTGTATAGCGCAACACTGGCAATGGAGCCCAGCACACCGCAGGTGTAACCGTTGGTACACAATGCGGTGAACAGCACCCCCAGCATATAGAACGTAATAATGTTATAGCGCGCAAAGTCCAATTGTAAAAAAAGAAAGCCGATGAGCGTGATGCAGCTCAAAATGCCTGCGGTGATCAGTAAATCGCGGACAGAAGGCAGAAACGGACGGATGAACAGCTTTCTTCCTGAGCCGTAGCCGTTCTCTGCAGAAGCATCCGGGATGATGTAAATATCCAGATTAGGCGCAGTCATCGTCAATTTTTCAGTCAGTGACGGTCCACTCCAGAAATGGCGGCGATGTACGCTGGAGCGCCCCAGCACGATTTTTGTAATGCCGGAGATGCGGGCAAACTCTGCGATCTGCTGCGGAATGTCATCCCCGTAGATCGTAGAAATGTCGGCACCTGCCTGCTCTGCCATACGAATGTGCTGCTGCAAACGCCGACAGTCTTCTTTTCCCATCTGATCCGAATCCGGAGTCCGGACATACAGAGCTGTAAAGGTCCCGCCGAACGCCTTTGCCATCGTTGCTGCCGTCCGCACGATCTTTGCATTGGAGGGAGAGGACGACAGACACGCCAGAATATGTTCAGTGGGTGGGTCGTTCTGATTCATAAAGATCACCTGCCTTGCCCACAGTATAGCACAATTTGATGGTCACGACCACCAGCCACGTCTTTTTCCTTCCTGTCGAAGGATCTCCTTCCGCATGTGATCCAGCGCATCTGCTGCCCAAAAGCCACTCAACATGACTCCAAGAACCATCAACAACAAAACGACATCCATATGATCCGTCCTATCTTTTTAGAGCCGGAAACACTTTTGGATCAATGCGTATTTCCCCAAAACCAGTATGCTTTCATCCCGGCACAGCTGCGTATCCGGCGTAATGTTCATATCGAGCTTTCCGTCTTTTTTCAGCGCAAGAATATTGATGTTATACTTTTTTCGGATATTGATCTCGCCGATCGTGCGATCCATCCATTCCGGCGGAATGGTCACTTCCATGATGGCGTGGTCGTCCTGCAGCTCGATATAATCGAGAATGTGTTCGGAGCTGTATCGGATCGCTGCCCACTTTGCCAGCTGCTTTTCCGGGTAGACCACTTCATCCGCACCATTGCGCAGCAGAAACTTGGCTTGTACATCCCGCTCTGCACGAGAGACCACAAGCTTTGCCCCCAATTCTTTGAGCAGTGATGTTGTTTCCAGTGAGCTTTGAAAATTGCCGCCGATCGTTACGATGCACACATCAAAATTGCCAACACCAAGGGAGCGCAGAAAGTATTCGCTGGTGCTGTCACCGATCTGTGCATTCGTCACATAGGAAAGCACGGCGTTCACACGGTCTTCGTTGCTGTCGATTGCCATGACCTGATGACCCAGCTCATTCAGTTCCTGCGCAATATGGCGGCCAAAACGGCCAAGCCCAATCAAAAGAATCGATTTCATACTTGTCTCCTTTATCCGATTGCGATCTTCTCCTGCGGCAGACGAGAGTGGGCAGGGCTGCTGCCAAATGCCGCATAGATCAACGTCAATCCACCAACACGTCCCAAAAACATCAGTGCGATCAGCACCCCCTGCGAAAGGATGCCCAATTGCGGCGTGATGCCCAATGTCAGACCTACCGTTGCCACAGCCGAAGCGGTCTCATACAAACAGACCGACATCGGCAGCTGCTCAGCCGCAGCAATGACAAAGGCTCCGAGGAAGAACAGCGTCAAATACACCCCTGCGATCGTAGCAGCATTCTTGACCGCGGAACCATCTATGCGCCGCCCGAAAAATTCGGCATCTTCTCTGCGGCGGAAGGTCGCCCACATATTGGCCAGCAGAACGGCAAATGTTGTGGTTTTCATGCCGCCTGCCGTAGAGCCGGGCGAACCGCCCAACAGCATCAGAACCACCATCAATGCCTGTGAAGTGCTGCCCATCGCAGCAAGATCGGCGGTGTTAAAACCGGCAGTACGGGGTGTAACGGATTGGAACATCGACAATAAAATGCGCTGTCGGGCAGAGCCTGCCGTGAACTCGAAACAATAAAAGTACAGTGTCGGCAGTACCAGAAGAAATGCCGTTGTGACAAGGATCACCTTGCTCTGCATCCGGTAACGGTGAAGATCAAGGCGATATGTACAAATGTCCTCCCATGTCAGAAAGCCAAGCGCCAAAGACGATCAGCGCTGCGATCACTGTGGTAAGCAATGGATTTCCTGCATACCGTGTCAGCGAAACAAATTTTGCCCCCTCTGTTCCCAGCAGGTCAAAGCCGGCATTGCAGAACGCCGAAATGGAGTGAAACAACGCGTACCAGATCCCGCGCAAACCATAATCGGCGCAGAATGTCGGCAGCAGCAGTGCAGCACCGACCAATTCAAACAGGGCAGTGATCCGCAGAATAAAGCCTGTCAGCCGCACGATGCCGCCCATCTGCGGGGCAGCCGTAGCTTCCTGCATCGTGCTGCGCTGCTTGAGGGAGATCTTTCGCCCGGAAAGCAGCGCAAAGGCAGCACCCACCGTAATGACACCCAATCCTCCGATCTGGATCAGAAGAAGGATCACGCTCTGCCCAAAAGCCGACCAGTAGCTGCCGGTATCCTGTACCACAAGGCCAGTCACGCAAAGGGCAGAAGTGGAGGTAAACAGTGCCTCATGGAACGGTGTGACGCACCGCTGTTGCGTAGCAATCGGGAGCATCAGAAGCAATGCGCCCACCAGACCAACTGCCGCAAAACCTGCAATAATGACCTGAAAAGAAGAAAAACGGTGCTGCCTGTAACGAGGATATTGAATCATAAAAGCTCCTTTACCTATCCGTGTGCATAAAGATTAGCATGGAACAGATAAAGGAGCCGTAAAGAAAATTGTAGAAGTATAAAGATTTCATTAAAATTAATCGATCAACACCAAATAACAAATGCTGGACATCACCAGTTAAAAAACAGTAATGTCCAGCATTCATTCAGATTTCTAACCCATGGCTCCCGGCCGCATTCTTCAAATATTCCTCCGGGTCGCCATTCAGAATCAAGTCCGCATAGCCCAGCTTAAGCCACCTTGGTCTTTCGCAGATACCCCCATGCTGCCAATCCAATGAGCAGAACGATCTTGATCGGTGCCGATGCCAGCAGTACATCGGCCTGAAAGAAGGCATGCCCGCCTGCATAGAGGAAATCAAAGCTAATCATTTTATACATCAATGCGTTGGAAAGCCCGATGCCCCCTGCCGGAAGCAGGGTGGACAGCCATTCTCCAAAGGAGCCCGGCACGACCATATAAACGATCAGCGGTGCCACCACACTGATCAGCGCCACAGACAAAGCGGTCAGGTTGTTCTTGGCCCATACGGATGCCATCAGCACAAAGGCCACCTCCGCAAAGAAGATCAGAAAGTTTGCCACCAGCATGACCCACTCCATCTGGCCAACGGTATACGGCAGCAGGCTGGTCACAGAAAACAGCCATTGCACGGAAGTTTGGGTACTTTCCCAGCCAAATAGAGCATTCGTGACCAGGATCCACACCACGCCGCAGAGCAGATACGCCGCACCTGTGATACTGAACGCCGCCGCCAGCTTTGCCGCTGCTAGCCGCAGACCGCCGTTTTTTGTGCACAGTTGGATGTCCTGCGCCCCGGTCTGTGCATCCGATGCAAACACCGGGGCCGCAATCACCGCGCACAGCAGGGTGAGCAGCAAGCTCAACAGGGTCTGGTAATCCATTGCGTCTGAACTGACCCCAAATGAATAGGTGAACGGTTTTTGTACAGCATCGAACTTTTTCTGTGCAATGGCCTGCGCCTGCTCATAGCCGGGCTTTTCGCTTTGTTCCAGCCAGATCACCGATTCCAGCCGTTTGGGGAGCTGGCTGTAAAAGTTCTGCATATCCTCTGCGGTCAGCCCCATCACGCCCGGTGCCATGCCGGTTTTCGAGTCGGCAAAGGCTTCCTTTGCGTTGTTCACAAGAGGCTGATACCGGGCAAGTTCTTTATAAAACACTTCGGTTGGGATGTCGTTGATCGAACTTGCATCATACTGCCGGTACACCCGCTGATAGGCTTCCAGTGCTTCCTGCATGACATCCGGCGTAATGGTACCGGATACCTGCTGCTCCTGCCGTTTCCGGATTGCTTTCAGACCCGTGTAACGCACTTCGTTTCCGCTGGCATCCAGTTCCGTCCAGCCGATAAAGGTCACCGGCAGATATGCCATAACCACGGCCAGCACCAGTGCAATGGCCAGCAGAATAGCTGTCATACGGGTTTTGCACACACGTTTCAATTCCAAACGATACAGGTTCATTTTGCTTCCTCCATTTCCTCCGGGAACAGCCACAGATACAGATCTTCCAGCCGGGGCTGTGCCGGGACGCTGTCCGGCAGCTGCGGTGCATCCGCCAGATACCGCAATGTTACCGTTCCGTCCGGCTCGTTGCGCAGGTTCACCACCCGCAACCGGTATTCCCACCGGGCAAGCTGTTCCATTGGGATGTTCCCCTGCCAGACTTTGGCTTCGATCTGCTTTACCAGCCCTTCGGTGGTGTCCTGTGCAATGATTTTGCCAGCCTTCATCACGGCATTTTCAGCTGCAATGTATTCCACATCCGAAACGATATGCGTTGAAATGAGAACGATCCGTTCCTGTGCAAACTCCGACAGCAGATTGCGGAAGCGCACCCGTTCTCCGGGGTCCAGCCCTGCCGTAGGTTCATCTAAAATCAGAATTTCCGGGTCGTTGAGCAGTGCCTGTGCGATGCCTACCCGGCGCTTCATACCGCCGGAAAGCTTCACGATCTTTTTGCGGCGCACCTCAGTCAGGCTTACCCGCTCCAGCAGTGCGTCGATCTGCCGGGCAGCCTCTGTGCGCGGCAGACCCTTGAGTGCCGCCATATATTCCAGATAGTCCTGCACCGTGAATTCCGGGTAAAACCCGAATTCCTGCGGCAGATACCCCAGCTTTTCCCGGTAGGCCGCACCAAGCGTTCCAACCTCCACCCCATCGCACAAAATCCGGCCACTGCTGGGCCGCAGAATGCCCGCCAGCATCCGCATTAAGGTTGTTTTGCCTGCACCATTCGCCCCCAGCAGTCCCCACACACCCGGCGTGAGAGTGATGCACACATCATCCACCGCCGTTTTATCCCGGTATCGCTTTGTAATATTCTGAATTTTCAGTTCCATGACTTGTTCCTTTCAAGCTTCTGCAATATATTCTGACCGGGCGGCAAGCCGGATGCACTGCAACACCATGCAGAGCACCAGCACGCCCGCCGCCAGTGGCAGACCTTTCGGCAGTTCCGATAATTGCACGAACCGCAGCAAACACAGCTGCCCTGCAAACAGCGGTACAGCCCGGTCATCATCCATTCCGGGCGCACCCAGCGCAGCAGCAGAAGCAGCTCATTGTTTGCAGTCAGAAATGGCACGGTCAGCACCGCCAGCAGTTGCCCGATGCTCCATGGCACGGCTCTGCCCGCACATTGAGTACCAGCACTCCCAGCAGGATCGTTTCCCCCGCCAGCAGCAGCAAAAACCGCATCACCAGTGGACGACCAATTCCTGCATATGTGGCTTGTTCCAGTTCAAGCATCTTATATTGACTTGCCCGGTATAAAAACGGCAGACCGAGCAGGGCTGTCAGCATGGCAAGTGTGCTCAGACCAAACAGTGCATTGCGTAATGTCCATGCCTTCTCCCACAGGGCAAGTTCCCGACCCACACTGTACAACGCCAGTGCCGCCATTGCTTCCAGCGCCCAGACCTTCCAGCCCAGCAATTTGAACTGGCAGTGCAGCAAATCATGCCAATCACTCCGTTGTTTTACGACATGTTCCGCCCGGCAGCGGCGCAGCAGCGTTTTCGGTGCGGCTGTGTCAAGCTCTGTCGCCAGTGCTCTGGACAGTTCTTTTTCAAAGGCTCGATTCATCTCCAGTCCTCCTTTTCCAATTGCATTTTCAAGGTTTTCAATGCAGCACGCAGGCGGGACTGCACTGTGCGCAGGGGCAGACCTGTGATCTGCGCGATCTCCCGCAATTTAAGCTGTTGTGCGAACCGCAGCAATACCATTTCCCGCTGTTCCGGCTCCAGCTGGGCTGTCAGCGCTCGCAGGTTTGCTTTCTCCTCTGCCGCAGCAAAGCCACTTTCCTGATAGGCGGGTTCGCCCGGCAAGCTTTCCAGCGATACCTCCGTCAGCTCCATCGTACGGTTCAGATCGATGCAAATGTTTTTTGCGATTTTGTACAGAAAGGGACGGAATGCCCCCTGAAATCCACCACAGGAATCCAGCCAGCGCACCGCTTTCAAAAAGGTTTCCTGTGCTGCATCCTGCGCCTGCTGCTCGTCCGCTGTATGCCAACGACAATAGTTCAGAATTTGTGGATAGTACGCTGCAATCAGAGTGTCCAGCGCACCCGTATCTCCGCTCTGCGCTTTCCGCAGCAATAATTCTGTCTGGATACGGTTCACCTCCTTCCTGTCTATTAAAACGTCCCATATCATCAAAATGATTTCTGTTTTTTCAAAAATTTCAAATAATTGCCTTTATTATGTTCTTATAGCTTTATTATAATAAAGAGCCTTGTGTTTTTCCTTGTCAAGAGGGCTGGCACGAGCGCAACGGCGGCAACCTGACCTACCGCATGAAGGAGGAGGAAGTGGCACAGTGCCGCCCCTTCTTTGATCCGCAGCCCCGGGAGTGGGTGAACATGGGGGTGCAGGCAGACAATCTGGCTGGCGAGTATTTCATCACCACCGGTTCGGGCAAATTCTTCCGCAACGTGGAGCCGGACCCTGTCCACAGCATCGGCATTGTGGAGATCAACGACAAGGGCGACAGCTGGCGCATCGTCTGGGGCTTGGAGGGCGGCGCAAAGCTACCAGCGAGTTCCCCAGCCACTTTATGAACCACAGCGTCCGCAAGGCTGCCACCAATGGCGCAAACCGCGTTATCTACCACTGCCACGCCACCAACGTCATTGCCCTGACCTACATCCTGCCCCTGACCGACCGGGATTTCACCCGTGCCCTGTGGCAGAGCGCCACCGAGTGCCCGGTGGTGTTCCCGGAGGGTGTGGGCGTCTGCCCCTGGATGGTGCCCGGCGGGGCGGACATTGCCATGGCCACCAGTGAGCTGATGAAGCACTATCAGGCAGCCGTCTGGGCACAGCACGGTCTGTTTGCCTCCGGTCCGGACTTTGACATCACCTTTGGTCTTGCCCACACCATCGAAAAGAGTGCTGAGATCTACGTCAAGGTGCTCTCCATGGGCGGCGGCATCATCCGGCAGACCATCACCGACGATGACCTGCGCGCCATTGCCCACGACTTTGGCGTGACCCTGAACGAGAAGTTCCTTAACTGAGCCACTCTCCCCCATTTTTCTTCATCCTAGCAGAACAGGCATCCTGTCCGATACCGCCAAACGGTAACGCAGGATGCCTGTTCTGCTTTATGTTTCCCGGAACTCCATGGGTGTTTTTCCGGTGACCTGCTGAAAGACTGCGCTGAAATAATTGCGGGTGGCAAAGCCAAGCTGCTCGGAAATTTCCCGGACGCTGAGCGTTGTGCTTTTCAGCAGAACCTTCGCGCGTTCGACCTTTGCAAACTTCACATAGTTCGTGACGCTCAGACCCGTTTCTTCCTTGAATTTATGGGTGAGGTAGTATTCCGTGTAGCCCACCAGAGCGGCAAGATCTTCCGCCACGATCTTTTTGTCCAGATTCATCTCGATATGATCCACACATTTCTGGATCTGCATACTGAGGTTAGGGTTCGTCCGGTGTTTGTGGACACGCCGAATGAAATCATCGTACATCATCATTGCAAGCGGGTTCAGTTCATCCAACGATTTTGCGGATTCTGCCGCCTGAATGTAGCTGTCCCCCAGCGAGTACGCCTCCTCCGGGGAAAGGCCGCCCTCAATGGCGGCACGGCACACCAGCGAGGTGAACACGATGATGGAAGTCTTGCTCTGGCGCAGAACATCGCTGCTCTGCACCGGCACACCTGCACTCATGCTCATGCTGTTGGAAAGTGCCTGCTTGTAATTCATATCTCCGGTGCGGACCATCTGCAGCATTCCCTGCTCTGCCATCCAGATTTTATGCCGGTCGTGTGGGATGGCAGAGCTTTTCAGCCGTTCGTCCTGTGCTGCACTGCTGTTCACACTGCTCAGTTCCAGCCGCTGCCCGGTCAGGCAGTAGTGCATCATCAGCAGATAGCGGTTCATAATGGTGTTTTGCAGGGTAGGAACTTTTTCAAGGGCTTTGTAAAGCTGGATCGTCCATGCCACACTGATCTCCAGCTTGCTGTAATATTTCAGCCCTTCCTCGATCCCGCGCATTGTCACATCCTGATAGAACACCGGCCCGATGACACAGACACGCTTCAGTTTTCCCTCTTCCTTTTCAAAGGCTGCGCCCCACAAAAGACCCAATGCCGTCCCCAAGGTAACAGGTACATCGTCCCGATCCCCATGCTCCAGCATCCGCTGTTTGCAGCCGAACAGTTCAAATGCACTGGCAAGAAATGCCTCGTCCGGGCAGTTGCTCCGCAAGAGCTTTCCCTGTGCATCATAGCACCATGTATATACATTTCCGCCGCACTTGACAAGCTCGGAAAACAGCATCATATTCTGGAGAACATCCATGCCTAATCCCTCCGGCTCATTGATAGAAACAGTATATCATACTTCTGCCGTTTTTTCTACCGATGCCCGGAGCCAGTGCAGCAGAATGCCTGCGGAGGTGACCGCAGCGCCCACGTCTGCCATCAGGTGCGCCGCCGCAATGCCCTGCACCCCGCAAAGCGCATTCATCAGGTACAGCAGCGGGATCAGCAGCAGCCCCTGCCGCAAAAGAGAGAGCACCACCGCACCACTTGCCTTGCCTACGGATTGCAGCAGGCTGGTTGCCAGATAGGTCAGACCGATCACCGGGCTGCCCAGCACCAGATAGACCACCAACTGCGTCCCCAGACGGAACGCCCCTTCTTCCTTGATGAACATCCCGATCAAGGCATTGCGTCCGGCAAAGCTGGCTGCCCCGGCAAGCACACCAAAAACAACGGTCAGGAGGATCAGATCTTTCAAAAGCTGCTTCAGGCGCTTTATGTCACCTGCGCCGTAGCTGTACGCCAGAAGCGGCTGGCACCCCATGCAGATCGCCATGGCGATCATACTGATGATCATGGTCGTCTTGCCCGCTGCCGCCATGGCTGCGACCGCCGCCGTGCCGTGGGTCACCAGCAGTCGGTTGCTGAAGGAGGAGGCAAACCCTGCCAGCAGGCTGCTGATCCCGTTGGGCAGACCAATGGCCAGCATCTCACCCAGCATCTGCGGCTTTTTCAGGGCAGGACGGAAATCAACGGTCAGCACCGTGCCGTGTTTGACGATGTAGCGCAGATAGCAGCCCGTTGCCACAAGATTGCCCAGCACACTGGCAGCAGCCGCACCGCTGACGCCGAAGTTCAGCACCAGAATGAACAGCGGGTCAAAAATGCAGTTGACCAGCGTGCCCAGAAGATTGCCGATCAGGCCTTCTTTTACTGCGCCCTCTGCACGCACCAGCATCGCCATGCTGTTGGACAGGATAAAAAGCGGCGCACCCAGTGCAAGGACCTGAAGATACCGCTCTGCATAGGGAAAAAATTCTGCATTTGAGCCCAGCACCCCCAGAAGCGGCACTCTGCTCACCAGCAGACCGATGCTGACCAGAACGCCCAGAAAAAAGCTGCTCCAGAAGCAGAGCGAGGAGCAGGTCTTGCCCTGCTCGATCTCGCCTGCGCCAAAGCAGCGTGCAATGATGGCGCTGCTGCCTGCGCCAAGCATGGTCGCCACTGCCGCAAGGATCGAAAACACCGGTCCCACAACGGAGACCGCCGCCACCTGTGCGGTATCGCCCAGACAGCCCACAAAAAACATATCCGCCATGTTGTACAGCACCATGACAAGGATAATGATAATGGAGGGCACCGCCATGGAAATGATGGATTTCCAGACAGAGCCGGTACGGAAAAGTGCTTCGTTTTTCATGGTCTCCTCCCAAAAATCAACCGCACGCAGGCAGAACGAAAGCCCCTGTCAAAGAGGCTTTCCGAGCTGCTTCGGTCACAGGTTGTCCAGCGCATCCAGCAGTGCTTTCAGCGCCGTTTCCGGCAACCCAAGCATAGGCCGATCTTGCCAAATGTCATGCCGTAGGCAGCTTTTGCCTGCTGGTTGTCGGCAAAACCGGGCAGGTACTGCTCCACGATGGCTTTTGCGGCCTCGTTTTCCATCAGTGCTGCAATCGTGCTCTGGCTGTTCAGCTTGCCGCCGGTCAAAATTTCCGGGTGCTTCCAGCTGCTGATGCTCTGGTGTCCGGCAGACAGTGCGCCGTCCACCGGGATGGCTGCACCAGTGATGTACCGTGCCAGACCGCTGGCAAGGAAAAGTGCCAATGCAGCGCACTCCTCCGGGTCGCCCATCCGCTTTGCCGGGCAGTCGGCTGCAAAGAAGTCCATGGCCGCAGCCGGTGCATCCCCGAAAATGCTGGTTCTGGTGTAGCCGGGACAGATGGCGTTGACGGTAATGCCGTATTCTGCGTAATCCAGCGCCGCTGCGCGGGTCATGCCGACTACGCCGAACTTGGTGGCACTGTACAGCGCCTGTCCACGCTGGGGCACAAGACCCGCCACCGATGCCACATTGATGAGGAATCCGCCTTCGCTGTGGCTCTTGAGGATTGCTTCTGCGCCGTACTTCATCCCGGCAAAGACACCCTCGCTGTTCAGGGAGAAGATCTTCTCGTAATCCTCTACCTCATACTCATGCAGCGGTGTGCCGCCCATGCCGATGCCTGCGTTGCTGACAACGCCATCCAGCTTGCCGTAGTGCGTCACCGTCTTATCCACCAGTTCTTTGATGGCAGAAGCCTTGCTGCAATCGGTCTGGATAAAGATGGCATCGCCGCCCTTGGCGCAGATGCCGTCTGCCACAGCCCGCCCCTGCTCTGCACTGCGGCTGCACAGACCACCTTCATGCCGTTTTCGCCAAAGCACTCGGCAATGGCCCGGCCGATGCCACGCTTGCGCCGGTGACGATGGCCACTTTGCCTTTGACACTGTTAAAATCCATCCTATATACTCTCCTTTTTCTCAGATCATATGATTCAGCGTATTCACGGACAAGATTTTCAACTCGTAGTTGCTTATCCATCTCCATGGTGCTATAATAACACTGCGCCGCAGGGGCCGCAATCAGCAGTTTCCGGCGTATCCGGTGTTTAAGCAACGAATCACGTTCAAAGCGTTGGTTAAGCACCATTTATGAAATCAATTGATGGAGGAATTCTATGGATATCCGGGTCAAAAAAACGAAGCGTGCCATTCAGAAAGCGTTTGTTGCCCTGCTGCGGGAGAAGCCGATCGAAAAGATCACGGTCAAAGAAATTGCCGAACGGGCCGAGATCAACAAAACGACCTTTTATTCCCACTATGAAACGCTGGATGCCCTCACCGCCGAAATGGAGCGGCAAACGGTCCAGCTCGTCTGCGACAATATGGGCGGCGCACAGCAGCTGCTGGATACGCCGGAGGCTTTTGTGCGGGAGATGTTTGCTAATCTCCAGCAGGCGACCGATTATCTCGGTGTGGTTCCTGCATCAGCGATGAACCGCTTTACACAGCATTTGCGGGATGCCGTTCTGGAACAGATCAAAAGCGATAACATCGAGCCTTCTCAATATGAAAATGTCGGTGCGATCCTGATTTTTGTAATGAACGGTCTTTCCGGGCTTCTGAACACCGACGCAAAACTGGCACAGAAACAAATTGATGTAATCGCCGCCGTGGTTGCGGATGGTGTCCATGGTCTGCATCTTTCCCACTGAGCCAAAACAGGCTGCGAGAAGCATCTTCCGCAGCCTGTTTTTTGCTATTGCAGCTTATCTTTCTGCGTAACTACCCAGCACCCCAAGGCTGGGCTTTGCTGTCCGCTCCATCGTTTCGCGGTTCACTGCGATCAGTCCAAACTGCATGGCATAGCCTTCTGCCACTCAAAGTTGTCCATCAGGCTCCAATGGAAGTATCCCTTCACCGGGATGCCGTCGGCGATGCAGTGCTGCACGCATCCAGCGCCTGCCGGATAAACGCCACACGGCGGGTATCATCGGCGGTGGCAATGCCGTTTTCGGTCACGATCAGGTCACCCTTGAATTCCTCTGCCACCTTGCGAATGACGTGTTCCAGTGCCTGCGGATAGACCTCGTAGTCCATCTGGGTCAGTTCTGCGCCCTCCGGTGCCGGCAGCTGCCCCTGCGGGCCATAAAGGGTGCGGGTATAGTTCTGCACACCCAGAAAATCATCGTCTTTGATATAAGGCAGATAATGGGTGAACTCCTCCTGCCATGCGGCCTCGGCAAAGGCTTCGCCGCCGGGCTGTGCCTGCAAGTCATGCAGCGAGAGGGTCAGGCCCACCTTGACCTGCGGGCAGAGGGCTTTGATGGCATCCCGTGCGGCTGCATGGGCACGCATCACCAGCAGATCGCCTTCCGGGGTGCGCTCGCTGACAAAGATCTGCGGCTGGGGTGTGCCGAACGCCTGTGCATTCTCCATGGCGGCATACTTCATGTTTTCCATCATCTTCTGAAAGTTCATGCCCACCTGCACCGTGCCCTCGGCAGACTTTCCGGTCGATGCGGCATTTTGGGCAGCCCGTTCTGCCATCAGACGGAACCGCTTGGAGATCGCGGCAAGCTGCAAGCCCATATTGGCCTCGTTGATGGTGCAGACATAGCGCAGCTCGCTGCCCAGCTGTTCCATCACATAGGTCACATAACGTTTAAAATCCTCTACGGTGCTTTCGGTTTCCCAGCCGCCCTTGCAGATGAGCCATTTCGGGCTGGTAAAGTGCAGTAGGGTGACGATGGGTTCTACGCCATGCGCTTTGCAGCAGGCGATCACCTTGCGGTAATGCTCGATAGCTTCCGGGTCGAACTTTCCTTCCTCCGGCTCTACCCGTGCCCACTCGATAGAAAAGCGGTAGGCGTTCAGCCCGGCATCGGCCAAGAGCTTGATATCTTCTTCGTACCGTTGATAATGGTCACAGGCAATGCCGCTGGGCTCCGTAAAGCTGGAATGGGGCAGCTGCTCCTGTGCCCAGTAGTCACTATTCGTATTGTTGCCCTCTACCTGATGGGCTGCTGTTGCAGCACCGATGAAAAAGCCTTTTTCAAATTTCTGCATGATGGTTCTCCCTTCCTGCGTGTTGCTTGTTGAGACTATTGTAGCAGACCTGTTTTTCCCCTATGGGACAATAAATCGCGAAGGCGGATGCAAATTCATGCACCACAAATTATTGCACGAATTTTTATCCTTAACTATCGTTTTTCATCCGGCAGTGGCTGTTGCATTCTGTTATTCTGGTGTCAGAGAAAGCGGAACTCAGTTCACACAAAAAGGAGGAAAATCATTATGTTCCAAAAGAAACCCAGTGCCAGTGAAGTAGACGGCGTCCAGTACCGCCGTGCAAAGCTCTGGCAGATCATCTGTTACGCCTGCAACGCTTTTGTAGGCATGAGCATCTATTCCCTGATCGGTATGGCCAGTTATTCTGCCAGCATCGGCTACGGCATCACCACTGCAGCCGTGGGCATCATCCTGATGCTGGCTCGCATTCTGGACGGTTTTACCGACCCGATGCTGGCGTTCGTCTACGACCGCGTCAACACCCGTTTCGGCAAGCTGCGCATTCTGCTGATCAGCGGCTACCTGATCGAGGCTGTCGGCCTGCTGTGTATGTTCAACCTGTGCTCCAGCAAGGGCTTCGGCTTGCGGTGTTCGTTTTGACCTACATCATTTACATCATCGGCTATACCGTCACCAACATGACCGCCCAGACCCTGCCGGCTATTATGACCAACGATCCCCGCCAGCGTCCCACCATCGGTGTCTGGACCACTGCACTGAACTACGCCGTGCCCATGGGAATGAGCATGCTGATCTACACCGTCATCCTGCCCAAGTGCGGCGGCACCTTTAATCAGGACTTCCTCAGCACGGTCTGCACCATCGTGCTGATCATTGCCGGTATCGGCACCCTGATCGTCTGCGCCGGTATCTCCGCCTACGATAAGCCCGAAAACTTCGAGGGCACCAGCAAAAAACACGAGCCGCTGAAAACTGCGGATATTCTTGAGGTGCTCAAGCACAACAAACCCCTGCAGTGCTACATCGCCTCCAACGCTTCCGATAAGCTGGCACAGCAGGTAGGCAGCCAGGCCATCATCAACACGATGCTGAACGGCATCCTCATCGGCAACATGGGTCTTGCTACCACCCTTGGCGTGATCAGCATGGTGCCTTCCATCTTCTTTGCGGCCTTCGGTGCAAAGTATGTGGGCAAAAATGGCAGCAAGAAGGGCATCGTGACCTGGACCTGCGTCAGCATGGCCATCGCCTCTGTGCTGTTCCTGTTCTTCATCTTTACCGACACTCGTCAGATCGGTGTGATCGGCAGCTGGAACATGATCGTTTATGTCCTGCTGACTCTGCTGCAGAATGGTTCCATGATGTGCATTACCACCTCCAACACTTCTTACATGGCCGATACCATTGACTACGAGCTGGACCGCAGCGGCCGCTATATCCCGGCTGTCGTTTCTGGTACTTACAGTCTGGTGGACAAGCTCATCACCTCGGTGGCTGCTGTCATCGCCACCGGTGCGGTCGCCCTTCTGGGTTACACCACCACCATGCCCCAGCCCACGGATTCCTACACCAGCGGCATCTTCTGGATGACCCTTGCCATCAAGTTCGGCCTGCCCATGCTGGGCTGGGTCATCACCCTGATCGCCATGCTGGGCTGCCCGCTGACCAAGGAAGAAATGGTCAACGTCCAGAAGCGCATCGCAGATAAGAAAGAAGCCCTTCGTCATGAAGTAATTGCAGAAAAGATGCAGTAACACCCTGCAAAGACCGAAAGGGCTCATACGCTCTTTCGGTTTTTGCTGATTCTATCCATCTTTTATAAATATAAAGGAGTTTTTACCATGAGCAAGACCATCCTGTTGAATCAGAGCGACTGGCATTTTACCAAGGAGAACCCCTGCATCCCCACCGCTGTTATGGGTGAGGCCATTGCCCTGCCCCACACCTGGAACGCAGTGGACGGTCAGGACGGCGGCAACGATTACTACCGCGGCACCTGCTGGTATACGCTGGCCCTGGCAAAGCCCACCATCCCGCAGGCGGCAAGGCTGTTTTGCAGCTGGACGGCGCAGCCATGACCGCCGCCGTTTACCTGAACGGTGAAAAGCTGGCCGAGCACAAGGGCGGCTACTCCACCTTCCGGGTAGACCTGACCGACCACCTCAAAGAGGAAAATCTGCTGGCAATTTCCGTGGACAACAGCGACAACGACACCGTGTATCCCCAGAAAGCCGATTTTACCTTCTACGGCGGCATTTACCGGGATGTGACCCTGCATATCGTCCCGGCAGAACACTTTGCCCTGCCCGCTAATGGCGCACCGGCACTGAAGGTGACCCCCATCGTCACCGACCTCGCTGCCAGGACCTCTGAGATCACCGTGGAAGCCGTCGTGGTGGACGCACAGAACGTGACCTTTGCACTGGAGGGTCAGACCCTCACCGCCCCGGTGGAAAAGGGCACCGCAAAGGTTGTTTTCACGCTGAACAACGCCCACCTGTGGGATGGCGTGGACGACCCCTTCCTCTACACCGTATCTGCCAAGCTGGACAATGGCGAGGAGACCTCCGCCCGGTTCGGCTGCCGCAAGTTTGAGATTGACCCCCAGAAGGGCTTTATCCTGAATGGCAGGGAATATCCGCTGCGCGGTGTTTCCCGCCACCAGGACCGAAAAGGTGCGGGCATTGCCCTGACCAACGAAATGATGGAGGAGGATATCTCCATCATTCTGGAAATGGGTGCCAACACCATCCGGCTGGCACACTATCAGCACGCACAGTATTTCTACGACCTGTGTGATGAAAAGGGTCTTGTCATCTGGGCAGAGATCCCCTACATCACCATGCACATGCCCAACGGCCGTGCCAACACCCTGACCCAGATGGAAGAGCTGATCCTCCAGAATTACAACCACCCCTGCATTGCTGTGTGGGGCCTTTCCAACGAGATCACTGCCGCCTCTGCGGTCAACGAGGATCTGCTGGAAAACCACCGTCTGCTGAACGAGCTGGCGCACAAGCTGGACCCCACCCGCAAGACCACCATGGCAAACGTGTTTATGCTGGAGACCACCAGTCCCATTCTGGAAATTCCCGATGTGAACAGCTACAACCTCTACTTCGGCTGGTATCTGGGCGAATTGGAGCAGAACGACGAGTTCTTTGATAAGTACCATGCCGATTACCCTGACCGCTGCATCGGCTTATCGGAGTACGGCGCAGATGCCAACCCCCAGTACCAGAACAGCCACCCGGAAAAGGGCGACTACACCGAGAGCTACCAGTGCATTTACCACGAGCACATGGCCAAGATGATCGCCGCTCGTCCGTGGCTGTGGGCGACCCATGCGTGGAATACGTTTGATTTTGCCGCCGATGGCCGTGATGAGGGCGGCAAGCACGGCGAGAACCAGAAGGGACTTGTCACCTTTGACCGCAAGCTCAAAAAAGACCCCTTCTATCTCTACAAGGCCTATTGGAGCAAGGAGCCGTTCGTGCACCTGTGCGGCAGCCGCTATGTAGACCGCGCCGAGGATGTGACTGAGATCAAGGTCTACTCCAATCTGCCGGAGGTCTCGCTGTACAAGGACGGTCAGCTGGTGGAGACCCGTAAGGGCGACAAGGTGTTCACCTTCCAGCTGCCCATCACCGGCAAACACAGCATTGAGGCACGCTCCGGTGAGCACAGCAGCGTGATTCTGGTGAACAAGGTGGACGCCCCCAACCGGATTACGCCATGGACAACCGCAAGAACGTGGCCAACTGGTTTGACGGCGAGCTGGACGAAAGCTGCTGGTCGGTCAAGGACAACATGGCTGCCGCCACGGCAGACCCGAAAGTTGGTCCCATTCTGAAGCAGATCTCCGATAAAGCCGCCGCTGCCCGCGGAGATGTTGCCGCCGCCGTGAAGGACAACCCGGCTCTGGTGGCGATGATGGAGCGTGCCATGCGGCGGATGACCATTGAATCCATGCTGATGCAGGCCGGCGCTTCGGAAGAGGACATCAAGCAGCTGAACCGTGTATTGCAGGGCATTTCCAAGGAGTGATTCGATGAAACAAACCTATTGTAACCCCCTTGATCTGGGTTACCGTTACCAGCACATGAAGGAAGGTCCCCGTACAGCAGGTTTCCGGGAGGGTGCAGACCCCACGCTGGTATCCTTCAAGGGTAAATATTATCTCTTTGTTTCCATGTCGGCGGGCTTCTGGTATTCGGACGACCTGCTGCACTGGGATTTCCATGCAGACCCGGATCTGCTGATCTACGATTATGCCCCCGATGTGCGGCAGGTGGGCGATTCCCTGTACTTCTGCGCCAGCCGCAAGGGGCGCAACTGTCCCATCCTGCGCACCGCCGACCCCCTGACCGAGCCGTTTACCGAAGTATCTGCGCCCTTTGCTTTCTGGGACCCGGACCTGTTCTGCGATGATGATGGCCGGGTGTACTTCTACTGGGGCTGCTCCAATACTACGCCCATCTACGGCGTGGAGATGGACCCGGACACCATGACCCCCATCGGTGAAAAGCAGGAGCTGATCTTCGGCAATGAAACCGTACTGGCTACGAACGCCCCGGCAACAACGGCATTGTGGACCGGGAAGCCAGCGTGCTGTACCAGTCCATGAAGCAGTTCTATAACCCGGAAACCGGCAAGCTGGATCTGCCGCCGCAGATGGCAAGCATCCCCGGCCTGAGTGCCGAAAGCCTGACTGCCATGTTCAACGCTGTGGCAAACCCTACATTGAGGGTGCCTTTATGACAAAGCATGACGGCCTCTATTACCTGCAATACGCCTGCCCCGGCACCCAGTACAACACTTACGCCGATGGTGTATACACCTCCAATTCTCCGCTGGGTCCCTTTGTGCGGCAGGCATCCAACCCGTTTTCCGCAAAGCCCGGCGGATTCATCACCGGCGCAGGCCACGGCAGCACCATTGCCGACCGCTATGGCAACTGGTGGCACGCCTCTACCATGCGCATTTCCGTCAACTATGACTTTGAGCGCCGGGTGGGGCTGTTCCCTGCCGGGTTCGACAAAGACGGGGTTCTCTACTGCAACCAGAACTTTGCCGATTATCCGCACCGCATCCCGGCTGGCAAATTCGATGCCGCCAGCCAGCAGCCGGAATGGATGCTGCTAAGCTACAAAAAGCCGGTCACGGTTCCAGCACTGCCGAGGGCAGCAGCCCGGCACTGGCCGTCAACGAGGACTGCCGCAGCTGGTGGAGTGCCGCTGGTACAGAGCCGGGCGAATGGCTCTGCGCGGACCTTGGCAAAGAGAGTGATATCCGCGCCATTCAGGTAAATATGGCAGATGAAAAGCTTGTGGTGGACTTCCCAGCCGACAGCTACGGCGATACCCGCAAGACCCGCCACATCGAGACCCGGCCGCAGATCTCCCATTACACGGTAGAAACCAGTGTGAACGGAGCAGACTGGACGATTTGCGAAACGGTTGACCGGGAGTGTTCCAACGGCTACTTTGAGTTTGCGGACGGCATCCGGGCACGGTATGTCCGGGTGACCGGCGGTGCGCTGCCCTACGGACAGGCACTGCGCATCAGCGGCCTGCGGGTGTTCGGCAACAGCGAGGGCGCAAAGCCCCCACAGGCCGAAGCCGCCGGGATTCGTGTGGATGCACTGGACGCAAAGATCAGCTGGCAGCACATCGAAAACGCGCAGGGCTGCAATGTCCGCTATGGCGCTGCACCCGACAAGCTCTATCTGAGCTGGCTGGTCTACGATGCAGACGAAGTGACCCTTTCCACCCTGACCGCCGGGCAGGAATACTACATCTGCGTGGACAGCTTTAACGAAAACGGCATCACGCCGGGCAAGACATTCAAACTGGAGGGGTAAATCATGCCCATCAAAGCCGTGCAGCAATTTATGCTGGGCACTGTACTGAACAACGAACAGCAGGCCAAAGAGACCCTTGCCGCCATGAAAGCCGCCGGGTACGACGGCATTGAACTATGTGGATTTATGATTCATCCCATTGGCTTTGTGGTAAAGCTGCTGACCAAAGCCGCCGGAATGCCGGTGGGCAAGGGCGGCAATCTGGACTGGCACAAGCTGGTGCAGGAAGCCGGTCTGAAGGTGGTCAGCCTGCACACCGACCTTGGCAGTCTGGAACGGGATGCCCATGCAGTGGCCGAGGAAGCAAAAAGTTTTGGCACGGAGTATGTGGTCATCACCGGGATGTACCGCTTTGATTACGGTGATGAAACCATGATGCACCAGTTGGCACAGCGGCTGAACAAAGCCGGCAAAGCCTTGGAAGCCGAGGGCATCCACCTGCTCTACCACAACCACAACTGCGAGCTGCGCCACGTGAATGCGGAAAAGCGCGCATACGATATTCTTTTAGAGGAAACCGATCCGGCCTTCGTCAACTTTGAGTTTGACAGCTACTGGTTCACCGAGGGCGGTGCAAACGCCTTGGCGTGGATGCAGCGGCTTGGCTCGCGCATGAAGCTGTGGCACATCAACGACCGGGGCACCCGCATCACCGGCAGCGCCATTACCCCCATTCTGAAAACCGACAGTATGGAGCTGGGCACCGGCAACATGGATCTGGACAGCCTGATGACACAGGCCCTTGCCGTGAATGTAGATGCCATCATTCTGGAAAGCCACCGCAACTGGGTGGACAATTCCCCTGTCAAGAGCTTCCAGCTCAGTGCAAAATACCTTGCACAAAAATTCTGATCTGCCATTCTCTCATCATTTTCTTCTTCATTATCCCCATAAAAGCAACGCCCCGCACCGGTTACTCCTTCCGGTGCGGGGCGCTGTGTTTTGCGGGAAATATTTTTGCGTTACAGGGTATGGGTTCCCGGCTGCAAGGTCAGGTTTCTGCCATCCGGGAGGGCAACCTCTGCGGTCAGATTACAGGGCACGGTGATGGTGTAGGTCACAGTATCGCCTGCATACTGCCAGCCGCTTTCAATGCGCCCCACCGGGGAATCGTACACCGCTTTTGCCCAACCCAGTGCAGTGTTCGGGGTGGGGGCGATGGTCAGAGTCTGGCCCGCCAGATGGATGCCGCACACGCCGCCGAACAGCCAGCCGCAGATCGCGCCGTAGGAATAATGGTTCAGCGATTCGCTGGGGTGGCCGTTTGCGTCAATGCCCGTCCATGTCTCCCAGACGGTAGTAGCGCCCTGTTTGACCTCATAGAGCCAGCTGGGGGCGGTATCCTGCAGCAGCAGCTTGTAAGCGGTGTCCGCATGGCCATACTTTGCCAGCACCTCACAGAGGAAGGGCGTGGAAAGGAAGCCGGTGTTCAGGTGACAGCCGTTTTCCAGCACCATCTGGTTCAGCATATCCGCAGCGGCTTGGCTCTCAGCTTCGTCCAACAGACCGAATGCAATGGCACGGACATATTCACACTGCCGGTCGGATGTGATTTTCCCGTTGTCCGTAAAGGCGGCACGGTATGCCTTGACCGCCTTTTCTGCCGTGTCGCGGTACTGCGCTGCGTCCTCTGCCTTGCCCAGCGCCTGTGCAATTTCTGCCAGAAGCCGCCCGGAATAAGCCAGATAGGCCGTGCCCACGCTTTTGCGCGGGTTCATCATGGCCTGCATGGGGGTAATGCCCGGCTCACACCACTCGCCGTAATCCAGACCATTCAGCACCGTGTACTTGGCGTATGCACCGGTCTGCTGTTCCTCGGTAGTCTGCTGGGCACGACCCAGCAGGAACGCATACCACTTCTGCATCATCTCGTAGTTGTCTGCCAGAATCTTGCGGTCGCCGGTACGCTTATAAAGGGCGTAGGGCACCAGAATGGAGGCATCGCCCCAGCCCGCCGACATACAGAGCATGGGGGTCATATAACCGGGGCGGCTGGTGGGCGGGGCAATGTTTGCCATGCGCCCATCCGGGTACTGGTTCAGGCGGCATTCTGCCAGCCATTTTTCCACCACCGGGTAGCAATCCATCAGGTCAGACCGGTTTCAATGAACACCCCCATGTCGCCCGTCCAGCCGGCACGCTCACGGGTAGGACAGTCGGTGGGGATATCGCAGAAGTTGCCCTTCTGGCTCCACACACTGTTTTGCACCAGCTGACTCACATCCGCATTGCCGCACCCAAAGCTGCCGGTCACCGGCATCTGCGAATAGACGGCATGGGCGGTAAACTCTGCGCCGGTCAGGTCGATGTCCGTTTCCACCTTTACGTACCGGAACCCCATGATGGTAAAACTGGGCTTATAGTGGTTTTCGCCCTCTTTGCAGATCAGTTCCAGCAGCTGTGCCGTGCCGCCCTCTTTGTGGCGGTTCCGATCCTGAAAGTTCTCCTGGGTGAAGTTGTCGTTCTCGTCCAGCGTTTCGCCGCAGAGCAGACGGATCTTCTGACCTTCGTGGGCAGTCAGCTTCATTTCTACATAGCCTGCCATATTCTGCCCGAAATCCAGAACCGTTTCTCCATTGGGTGTGCGGAACAGCCTGCCCGCAAAGGCTTCCTGCTCCCGGATGGGCACGGTGTTCATGCCAATGAGGGGGAGCGTGCTGGGCGCAGTCCTCACGCCGTGCCAGCCGGTCAGTTCTCCTTCCAGCCGGGCATCGTACACTTCGCCCTGCTGCAGATCGTTCTGGCGGATGGGGCCGCACTGGGTGGCTTCCATGGCATCATCCGAAACGCAGACCGCCTTGCCATCCACTTCCAGCTGGAACAGGACAGCCAGTTCCTTGCCGAACAGGTCGCGGTCACCGTCCACGCCGGAGGTGCTGCGGTACCAGCCATCGCCCAGCGCGATCAGCAGTTCATTTTCGCCGGGATGAACAAGCACTGTCACATCGTAGGTCTGTGCCCCAAGGTGCTTGTCTGCGGTAAAGCTGCCGGGAGCAAGCACCATGTCGCCGACCCGCTTGCCGTTCAGCCATGCCGTATACAGACCCTTGGCGGTAATATACAGCCGCTTGCTTTCTCCTGCCGGGGCTGTGAACGCCTTGCGCAGATAGCTTGCCGGACGGTGGGCTGATACGGCTGCGCCGTGCCTTTGCCGGAGGCTTCCAGTGCAGCCTGCTTCTGCTCCCAGTTGGGCTTTGCAAAGGCGTTGATTGCATCGGTGCAGTCGATATCCGGCTCTTCCGTTTCCGGGCAGACCCACACGCCCTGCCAGTCGGCAAAGGGCAGACCCGTTTCAAAGACGGCTTCGCTCCACGCACCGGGCTGGTCATTTTCATCCCACAGCCGGATGCACCACTGTCCCTGCGTCTTGGGCGGCACAGGGGTGGGCGTTTCGATGTGCATCACACTGCTCAAGATCTTTCCGCTTGCCCACAGCGTTTCAGTTCCGGCGGTCACTTCGATTTCGTAGGCGGTCTGGCGCACGCCTTCGGCGCACTGCCACGATAAAAACAGCGTCCCGGCATCTATGCCGAGAGGCTGGGTCAGATGATTCGTTTTCAGGTTTGTTGCTTGCATCATCCACATCTCCTTTTTCCGTTTGATCTCTGCTCTTATTATAGAGGGAATCCCACGGAATAAGGGTGCAAAAATTTGTGTTGCCGGTCAAAAAGTCGTGCTATTTATGATAATCCAAAAAATTCATCTTGCTTCACGACTTTTCATCCGTACTGTCTGCAGTTCTCCTGTTATACTTTGGGTACGAAAATCAAAGGGCCGTGGACTGCCCTCAAGCGAAAGGAAGGTATTACAGGATGGACATTGAAAAGATCATTCAGCAGATGACGCTGGAGGAAAAAGCAGACTTCTGCTCCGGTTCGGATTTCTGGCACACACAGCCGGTGGAGCGGCTTGGTGTGCCCGCCGTGATGATGAGCGACGGCCCCAGCGGTCTGCGCAAGCAGGACGAGCAGGGCGACCATCTGGGCATCAACGAAAGCATCCCGCGGTCTGTTTCCCGTCCAGTGCGGCGGTGGCTTCCAGCTTTGATACGGCTCTGGCAGAAAAGCTGGGCGAGACGCTGGGCAACGAGTGCCGCGCCGAGAAGCTGGCGCTGCTGCTGGGCCCCGGCCTGAACATCAAGCGCAGCCCGTTGTGCGGACGCAACTTTGAGTATTTCAGCGAGGATCCCTATCTCAGCGGTGAGATGGGCGCGGCGCTGGTCAACGGCATCCAGAGCAATGGTGTCGGCAGCTGCATCAAGCATTTTGCCACCAACAATCAGGAGACCGACCGCATGGTCAGCGACAGCGTGATGGACGAGCGCACCCTGCATGAGATCTATCTTCCCGCCTTTGAAACAGTTGTCAAAAATGCAAAGCCATGGGTGTGATGGCCGCCTACAACAAACTCAACGGCATCCATTGCTCAGAGAACAAAGAGCTGCTGACCGATATCCTGCGCAAACGCTGGGGCTACGAGGCATGGTCGTGACCGACTGGGGCGCCGTAAAAGACCGGGCCAAGGGCATCGCCGCCGGACAGGATCTGGAAATGCCCGGCGGCAGCGACCGCGGCACAAACTCCATCCTTTCTGCCATCCACGCAGGAACCCTCTCGGAAGAAGATCTGAACGCTGCCGTCCGCAACCTGCTGCGGTTTGTGGATTCCACGTCCAGAACCGAGAACACCAGCGCCGTATTTGACCGGGACGCAGACTACCGGATGGCCGTTTCTGTTGCAGAGAATTCTGCGGTTCTGCTGAAGAATGAGAAGGGCGTCCTCCCTCTGGCAAAGGGCTGCAAAGCGGTGTTCCTTGGCGAATTTGCGGAGCATCCCCGGTATCAAGGCGGCGGCAGCAGCCACGTCAACAGTGCAAAGGTCAGCTGTGCGCTGGAACACGCCCCCGGTGTGGCCTATGCACAGGGCTATCGCACCGATGAGGACACCGTTGATCCTGCGCTGGAACAGGCCGCCGTGGCCGCTGCCGCAGACGCAGAGGTTGCCGTGATCTTTGCCGGACTCCCGGAGCGGTACGAAAGCGAAGGCTACGACCGCACCACCCTTGCAATGCCGGAAAATCAGAATCACCTGATTGCCGCAGTCGCTGCGGTGCAGCCGAATACCGTGGTCGTCCTGCACAACGGCTCAGCGATCGAAATGCCGTGGGTCAATGACGTTCCGGCTGTTCTGGAACTGTATCTTGCCGGTGACGGTGCCGGGGAAGCAGCCGTGGATCTCCTGTACGGAACCGTCAACCCCAGCGGCAAACTGGCAGAGACCTTCCCCCGGAAGCTGAGCGACACCCCGGCTTACCTTTCCTTCCCCGGTGAGCGGGAGACCAGCGTTTACTCTGAGGGCGTATTTGTCGGCTACCGCTACTACGACACCAAGGAAGCGGATGTTCTGTTCCCCTTCGGTCATGGACTGTCCTACACGACCTTTGCATACAGTGATCTCCAACTGAGCCGTAGCACCGTCCACGAAGGCGAAGATGTACAGGTCACCGTCACAGTAAAAAATACCGGTGCAGTGGTCGGCAAGGAAACGGTGCAGCTCTATGTAACCCCGCCCAAGGGTGAGCGTCACCGTCCGGTCCGGGAACTGAAAGGTTTTGCCAAGGTATCCCTGCAGCCCGGTGAGAGCAAGGAGGTGCAGTTCACACTGGACAAACGCAGCCTTGCCTATTATGAGCCGGAACTGCATGATTTCTATGCAGAAAGCGGCACTTACCAGATCTGCGTTGGTGCATCCAGCCGGGATCTGCGCCTGACCGGCTTACTGGAATGGCAGGCAGCGCAGCCGCTGCCGGTACACTTTACCGCAGCCTCCACCCTGAAGCAGATCATGACCCACCCAGTGGGTGCTGCGATCATCGGACCGATCCTGCAGCGTATGGCCGCAGCCGCAGGCGATGCCACCGGAAAAAAGGACGATGACGATTCCTCGCTTTCCATGATGATGGGGATCCAAATAGTCACTCTGGTGGATTTCCACGTCCTGACCGAGAAGCAGCTGAACGACATCCTGAACCAGATCAATCAGGCGTAAGGCAGCGACTGCGTTAAAATATGGCCGGGTTCCTATTGAACGCGGCCACATCGTAAAACTCACAAATAGAATATACCGCCCCGCAACGCCCCCGATTTATTTTGCCGCCGATCCATCCGACAAAATCATCGCTGCGCTGCGTGGGCGGTATTTTTGTAACACGGCACTATGCCGCAAAAGAAAAAATGGAGAGCAGCCAACTGTATTTTTCTTCCGGGCTTCGGAACGTTTTTCTGCACCAAAATCCTCAAAAGCATCCCGCAGGGAGGCGCAGCTGCATTGGAAAATGCGGATCAAAGGGGCTTGGGGCACTCCCCCAACAAGTATTTTGCAGCGCAAAATAAGCAGATGTATATACGTCTGCATTGCTTGCGGTCGCTATGAAGCCTCTCAACCCGCCCTCCAATTTTGAAAATTATTTTGCAATCAGGACCGTCCGTTTTCAGGCTCAAACTGAAGCGGACGGTTATTTTTCTGCTCGGAATAATTCCGAATTGGCATTCCATTGCAAGCAGAACGAGCTGTCCAGTTCTCTCTTTTCACCAAAGTTTCCATCTTTTTTTCTTGCGAACTGCAGAAAGTAGCGTATTATCAAAAGTTTTTGTTGACACGGCTCGATTTTTGTGGTAATCTATTCCAACAATTTAATATAACATATTTACTTAGAGTTCCAGCTCGGCTCCCGAAGGAGCCGGAGCAAGTTTTTAACTTTCTTATCGCTACATAACGAACCAGAACCAAGGCCATCCCAGAAGGATGGTCAGGTTAGGTTGTTGTGTGGCGATTTTTTATTACCAAATCCCGCACCTTGAAAACCGAATGACCGTCTGCATGGAATACCCGGCGATGACCCCCAAGTGGGAGAGCCGGAAAACGCCGCCGGAAGGGGGCAGGAAATCCATGCAGAGAGAACGGCGTAAGAACAATGACATTCTATTTCATTTCAGAAGGATGGTTTGCCTATGACAAAACTGAGCCAACTTAAAATTGACCCAGAGTTCCAGCGTCAGATCAATCCTCCAACATTTGAAGAAAAACACCAACTGGAAATGAACATCCTCAAAGAAGAACGTGTACAGAATCCGATTATCACATGGAACGGCTATATTGTGGATGGATATACACGCTATCAAATTCTTCGGAAATATCCATTTATTCCGTTTGAAGTCATCGAGAGAAAATTTTCTAACCGTTATGAAGCACTGGCATGGATCTGCAAGAATCAGCTGGGTCGGCGTAATCTGACCCCAGAGCAGAAAAAGTTCCTGATTGGAAAGCAGGCAGAAGCGGAAAAGCAAATCAAATCGTTTCACGGCAATCAGTATACTTTGGCATCTGAAAGTGGTCTGGTTCAAAATGAACCAGACACCCAAGCACGGCTCACGGTCGAAGGTTGCTGCGGAACATGGAACATCCGAAAGCTATGTTTACCGTGCAGAGCAATTTGCAAAAGGTGTGGAAGCAGCGGAGGAAGCAGTACCCGGAGTGCAGGAAGAAATCCTGAGTGGAAAGATCCGGGCAACCGACCGTGAAATTTCCTCGATTGCAAAAGTTCCAAAGGAAAAGCGTCCCGAAGTTGTGGCAGAGCTGCGTAAGCCTAAAGCCGAACGGGATTCCAGTATCACGGATTCGTATTCTTCGCCTTCAAAGGACAATGCGTTTATAACGACCTTCAAGCAAGACATTCAGGGGCATAAGAAAGGACTCAGCAAGGAAGAAAAACAGAATCTCAAGGATGCCGTCAAGAGCATCTATTCACCTCGCCGTTTGGCAGATGGCGAAGCCATGATGTGCGAGATTCAAGGAGCGCAGGAGGATTTTGTCCGGCGGTGGGAAATGTGCTTTCGTGAATACCCTGATATTCTTACCGAACCGAAGAACAATGAGAAGCTGCTGATTTTCATTAACCGCGCCAGCCGGTATCTTCAGACTGTAAAGGACAGACTGAATGATGACAAAGAACAATGATCCTAAGCCGACAGCCGGTCGTATGAAAGATAAGGGGGTGACTGCCATTTCTGACTACTTGAAACCAAATATGCCACTGCCCCAGTATCTGCCCTATGCCCGCTTTCTTCTTGACACCGACCTGTGCCACACTGCAAAAATGCTCTACACGCTGTTGCTCGACCGTGCGACACTCTCCCAGAAAAACAACTGGGTGGACGAGCAGGGACGCATTTATGTGATCTATCCGCTTTCTAATCTAGCGAAAGATTTGGGCTGCTGTGTTTCCAGCGTGACACGCGCCTTTACAGAATTGGAAAAAGCCGATCTTGCCGAGCGAGTGCGCAACGGATTTTCCAAGCCCAGCCATATTTTGCTCAAAGTTCCTCATACTGTGCAGAACTGCGCAGTCACAGTATGCACCAGCGCACAAGCTGACTGTGCAGAAGTGACCAGTATGATTGCGCAAAAATGCACACCTAACCAACGTAATAAGAACAACCTGAAAGAGAGCCACCTGATAAGAGCAAACAATGCTCGTCTATCGTTGGGAGAATACCAAAATGTCTTTCTAACGGAAATGGAGTATAAGCGACTCAAGGCTGACTTTGCAGGGCTGGATGGTCTGATCGAGCAGTTGTCCGCTTATATGCAGTCCACCGGCAGAAAGTACGCCGACCATGCCACCACCCTGCGCATCTGGCAAAACGGCAAAAGTCAGAACAGAAGCAAGCACC
>ENA-OQAZ01000178-OQAZ01000178.1-human-gut-metagenome-genome-assembly--contig:-NODE-178-length-35269-cov-2.735075_pt1 | contig 35269 bp, 38 predicted proteins | sample MGYA00242737_ERZ504531 | MGnify/ENA primary metagenome ERZ504531 (study PRJEB26092, sample SAMD00036244) | human gut metagenome | host: Homo sapiens | study: EMG produced TPA metagenomics assembly of... | reverse complement strand
AAGAAATTCCTTTATTTTTTTATTCCGGTTTCTTCTTCTCTGAGTTTTTTCATCTTTCTGAAATACGAACTCATCTCATCTGCCATTCCCGAAAGCCTGTTCAGCAGTCCGGAAAACTCCGTCAGCATCTCATCATCCTTGTAATACGGATACACAATATCATGGTCAATCTCGCTCCATCCTTCTTCAAAAAGCGTTCTGCCCTGGATTTCCAGATAGTATCCGTGATACTTGATGATATAATGCAGTGAACGGTAATACCCGCCTGTCCGCACTTCAATCTGCGTACTGTCATAAATCCTCGTATCTCCGGAACGCTTGTATACTTTTGGACGTTCTGCGATATAGCAGTGCTCCGGATCCTCATCAAAATCCCGCAGCCTGTCCTCTACATAATTGTTCGGATCATTTTCAAACATCGAAGTGATGAACTTATGAAAATGGATCCAGTCCTCCCGGTAAAGGAAGAAAACCCTGATACCAATCAAATCTGTGATGTATTTGTGGTAATTCGATTTGTTGATATGTTCAAATTTTGCATAATTTTCTTTCCGCTTCCGGATGATCTTTTCCAGAAGGTGCATTGGATTCTTAGTTCTGTAACGGTAGGAATGGATCCCTGCCCGCTCAATATCATAAATATATTCATCTACAAATTCTTTTCCCAGATGACGGAACAATTTCGTTTTTGACATATAATCTTCATAGATCTCTGTCAGCTCCTCCCAGGAAATCCGGGCAGCCGTAAGGTCATCCTCTGTCAGATTACAGGTTTTCAGAAATTCCTCTTTATTGATCATTTGCTTTCTCACCCAATTCTTTCCGGCCCATGCGGACCTCTTCCATATGACCGGCAAGCTCTCTGTCCATATGATCGAACAGATAATTTTTCGCACTCTCTTTGTGCAGCTCCCATTCTTCCTGAATCTGCCGGTTCACGATCCTCACCTCTTCCAGGAACTCCCGGGAAGATATGATCGTACCTCCCTGTCCCTGTGTGATCACCTGTTCCACACCATCTGATGTAACTACCGTCACATGATACTTTCTTCCGACTTCATGTACTACCTTTTCAATGTACATATCCGCCGTCTCAGCTTCTTTTGTATACACAACATGAATGTTGTGGTATTTGAAGATTTCCATTGCTTCGCCTTCAACCTTGTAGGCATCAAATACCAGGATCAAAGGATAGTTCTTGAACCCCTGATAATTGCAAAGCACATCCATCAGTTTATTTCTTGCTGCTTCAATATTCTCTTTTGCCAGTTCTTTCAGATCATCCCATGCGAAAATAACATTATAACCATCTACCAGCAAATATTCCTGTACGCCTTCTTCATCTTTCTTTGCTTTTGGCGTTTTCCCTGCAGTCACAGTCTTTGGAAGACGATCGGCTTTTCTCTCTACCCGTCCGTAAGTCCGGATAAAAATCTCTTCCAGTTCCCTGTCTTCTCTGGCATTACGCGCATAATGCCTGCCGCCTCTGGCTGCTGCTTCTGCTGATCCGCTTTTCTCCTTGCGTAAATTTACCGGTACAGTCTCATCCAGACTTTTTTCTGTCTCTCCTGCCAGCCTTTTCCGCTCTTCCAGGATCTTCGGAAGCTGTGCCTCAATATGCATATGTTCCGGCACTTCCTGCCACGGTACATTATATCCTGCTCCATGAGCACAGAATACAGAGCCCGTCGGATTCTCCACATCCCGCTCCGGATCGTAACCAATCGCCTCTACAACCTCGTCCTGGTTATGGCATGGAAAATATCCCTTCAGCGTACAGAACAGTTTCCCTCTTCCTCTGCTGTATGTGGTTACTTCTCTCTGATAATCCTGCATTTCAGACACCGGTGCACTTCCGGTGACAACAGCCATATCATCTTCCGTCTCCGGTCCGTCAAATTCTCCATTCATCCGCTGAATATCCGTAAGTGCACGGCCTGTCATCTCTGACGGAATTTCCAGACGAAATGCATAATACGGTTCAAGCAGTACATTCTCTGCCCGCATCAGTCCCTGGCGGATTGCACGGTACACAGCCTGGCGGAAATCTCCGCCCTCTGTATGCTTCAGATGTGCACGTCCACTGGCAAGTGTGATCTTCACATCAGTAAGCACCGATCCCGTCAGAACGCCCCGATGCTCTCTTTCCAGCACATGCGTCAGGATCAGTCGCTGCCAGTTCTTGTCCAGCACATCCTCACTGCAGATCGTATCGATCGAGATTCCACTTCCCGGCTCTCCCGGTTCCAGTATCAGATGCACTTCTGCATAATGACGCAGCGGCTCAAAATGCCCTACTCCTTCAACTGTATTTTTAATCGTTTCTTTGTAAACAATATTCCCACTTCCAAAAGAAATATCCACGTCAAACCGTTCTTTTACAAGACTTTGCAGAATCTCCGTCTGCACTTCGCCCATCAGCTGGACCTGAATCTCTCCTGCCTCTTCATTCCAGACTACACGGAGCATCGGATCTTCTTCCTCCAGTTGTCTGAAATTCTGCAGCATCCGGTGGATATCACAGTCTTCCGGCAGCTCCACCCGGTAATTCAGAACCGGCTCCAGTATCGGTGCCGAAGAACTTTGCTGCATCCCAAGCCCCTGTCCCGGATAAGTCCGGGTAAGTCCTGTCACAGCACAGATACAGCCTTTTTCTGCTTCCTGCACCATCTCGTACTTGTCCCCGGAATAAATCCGGATCTGGTTGACTTTCTCCTGCAAAAGTTCTTCCTCTGCCATATATTCCAGGATCTCTTTGACCTTCAGTACTCCGTTTGTGATCTTCATATGTGTCAGGCGGCTGCCCTGTGAATCTCTGGATATCTTATATACCTTCGCTCCAAAAGCTTCTTCAGCATGCGTCCCGCTTACCGGTCCGTCCATGTATTTTTCCAGTCCGTCCAGTAATTCCTGCACACCTTCCAGCTTCAGTGCAGAACCGAAATAGCATGGAAATACCTTTCGTTCCCGGATCAGCGTCTGAATCTGGTTCGCCGTGATCTCTCCATTTTCCAGATAGCTTTCCATTACCGTCTCGTCGCACATAGACAGCTCTTCCAGAAATTCTTCACCCGCTTCTGTAAAATCCACACACTCTCCGCTGAGCTTCCGCTTTAATTCAGTAAGTCTGTCCTGTCTGTCCGTCCCGTCCTGATCCATCTTATTTATGAAAATAAAGGTCGGAACCTGATACCTTGCAAGAAGATTCCACAGGTTCGTGTATGTCCCTGCACACCGTCCGCTCCGCTGACAACCAGGATTGCATAATCAAGAACCTGCAGGGTACGCTCCATTTCTGCTGAAAAGTCCACATGTCCCGGTGTATCAAGAAGAGTCACCTGCTTGTCTCCAAGCACAAAATTCGCCTGCTTGGAAAAAATGGTAATCCCCCGGCTTCTCTCCAGCGTATACGTGTCCAGAAATGCATCTCCATGGTCAACTCTTCCAAGCTTCCTGATCTGACCGGTAAGATAAAGGATTCCTTCCGAAAGCGTCGTCTTTCCGGCATCCACATGCGCCAGGATCCCGACAGATATATATTGTTTTGGCTTATTTTCAGATGTTGCTGCCATCGAAAAATGCCCCTTTCTGCTCATAATAATCTCTTGATTATCATATCACAGAAAGGGGCATAAGTCGACACGCGAATCTTTTTATCTGTCCTGCTTTTCATTTGACATTTTTCTGCGGTAAGATACAATTAGAAACAAATTTCTAAAAAAGGAGAGTGCCATTTACTCATGAAAAATACTGACTTAACCAATACTTACCGCGAACTTGACAGAGAACTTGCCATTTTGCATGACCAACTCGAAAGCCACCGTTCTTTTGAAAATATCCTTTTTCTCCCGACTCCCGAAAAGATCAGATCGGTCCGCGAAAAATGGAACGATTTAAAAACACAGGTTGAAAACCTGGATACACCTGACAATGTCTATCGTCTGGTGAAGCATCATCTGAATGACTTCCTGGATTCTCTTAAATTTACTATCGAAGAAAAAGAACACAATCCGGAAGCACCTCTCCTGGATTTTGTCTATTATCTTCAGGAAATCGCTCGCTGTGACCGGCGTTCTAATGAAGTACATCTCGATGTCCTGACCAGAAAATTACAGGCATTTCATGAAAATCAGGATTTGATCCTTAATCTGATCCACACACAATACGGAGAAAATGAAGCTTCCCTTTCTTCTGCCTTTGCCCTCGCAAGGCTGGATATGCAGCGCGACCAGAAATTGTTAAATGAATATTTCCCGGATTTCACAGAAGAACAGATTGCGTCTTTATCACAGTCCTTCCGGATTTTTATCGATCAGCTTCAGGAAATGGCAGATTTACTCGGTTCTGACTGCCATTCTGACTCTGAAGAATTGTTAAAGGATGATCTCTCAAAGACCATCAAGATGGATCCGGAAGCTTACCGCAACCTTCTGAAAAACCGTCTTGGTGTATCTCTCGACGAACTGCTTGCATGGCATAAAGAAGAAATTGAAAAGACCCGTGCTGAAGTATTCGAAATCGCCTCCAAATTAGAGCTTCCGGAAGGAACTCCGAAGACAATGAAAGAAGTCAGCGATGTGCTTTTCCGCTATGCCGGTCCTTGTGACAGTGCCGAAGAAATGTATACACGTGCCAGAAATTATCTGAAACGTACCCGTGCTGTCGCTCATGAATATGTACGTCTTCCGGAAGATGAAACCTGTCTGTGCGTTCCTCTTCCGCCTTGCTATAAGGATTCTTACCCTTGGGGCGGTTATGAGGGTGGTGATTTTCGTGTCAAACCGCTCCGCGGCCAGATGTTCCTGAATCAGTATAATTATCAGAACATTACCGATGGCTGGATCAAGATGAATACCATGCACGAAACTTATCCGGGACACCATGTCCAGTTTATCCGCGCAGCGATCGATCCAACACCGGAAACTGTAAAAATAGGAGCAAAAAGTGTACCTCTGGAAGAGGGAACCTGTATTCGGACTGAACGCGCATTTACCTTTATCTTTGCGGAAGACCCGTTCTTCCCTCTGTTCGTTGCATTCCGCCGTCATCATGCCTCTGTCCGTATCCTGGTTGATCTGCAGCTGTATTATTTTGGAGCGACACTGGAAGATGCTGTAAAAATCTACGAAGAAGAGCTTGGCTTTGACCGCGTAACTGCCCGCGCCCAGGTACAGGCACACCAGAATGCACCGGGATATTTCACCTGCTATTATTATGGAATGAAGAAAATCTGCGACTGGGAAAAAGAGTATGGATATACGAAATGGGATTATACGGAACTGCTGTTCTCAGCTGGGCGGATCAGTATGGAAAGCCTGGAGATGCTGGTTAAGATGACCAAAGAAGAGCAGGGACGTTTCTTTACGGAGTTCCGGAGCTTGCTGATGGAGGAATAAGGTAGGTTTTAAGGTGTTGGAGGGGGACGAAAAAACGGATAAATAAATTTGAGTATAATGATTTGTTTTAGTTTTAAAAATTTGTATCTTTAAAATATTTCCAACAACACATTATTATAAAGATATAAGTCTACCAAGTTCTTCACGTTTCTTTTCAGTTATGCCATAGATATTTATATGGTTCAGGTCACCGCTGCGGTCTGTAAAGGCGGGGAAGAGGAAGCCGGATGTTGGGGATCCGGGTTCGTATTCGCCGACAAGGGGACAGATGGCGCAGATGAGGTAAGGGAACATCTCTTCGGATTCTCCGAGGCGTTCTTTGTCGGTGGCTTTGGCTGGGATATCGTAGTTATCATGGAAACATAGATCGCGTAAGGTGGTGATCCGGATGTTTCATGATGATATCATAAAGAGTATCCATCAGGGCATCGTTTTTGAGTTCACAGTCTCTGAGCGCCATCAAAAGCTGCCACATACTTCCGGCTTTCTGATTTTCCTGCTGGATCTCGTATTTTTTCAGTTTTGTGTTTGTCTCTGCAAATGGAATCGTTTTGGCGATTGCGAGATTTTTTGTTTTTTCTGACGCAGAGAGTTTGAGGAAGTTGATGTTAAAGCTTCCGTCAAAATCTCCGTCTGCATCTACATAACAGCCTGCTATTCTTGTGAATGATGTTCTTGCAGGCGTCATCCGCCGCGTCAATTCCAGCATATCTTCTCGGTTGATCATTTGTATTTGTTCCTCTCTTTGAATATCAATTGAGTCTCACTCCGTTGACCTGTTTCTATTTTCTAAGTTCTCATATCATCCATTGCTAAAATTCTTCTATTTCAGCAACACGGTCCCCCTGCTTTTCTTTCCAAATCATCAGGTACACTTTGAAATCTACCGAATCTCTCGCCGCAGCAAATGGCTCCTCACGTACAAGTGTAACTTTCTGTCCATTTGACTCCAGCTCTGCTTTTCTTTTTTCGGCTTTTTTCAAAATGTTCTGATATTTCTGATTAAATTTCTCCCCAAAATCCCTCCGTGGATAATTTTCCGCTTCTTTGGCAAGTTTTTTATTTAGCAAGTCTACAACCGCCGCATGTTTCTCCCGATGTAATAGTCGGGCAATCCATCTGCTCATTCTTTTTCCATGATATCTCCGGTATCTTTGCAGCCACCACAACAGACTTTTATCCCCTGCTTCTTTAACAAGCTCTTCCATTACATCCATTGCCTCTTCGGTCGGATTCCACGGATCTTCCATCGGGACAATATATTTTGCCGGAACTGCCGGATAACAGGTATAGTTCAGCGGAGGAAAATGTACCAGTTTTGCAAGTTTCCGTTCTGTATCACTTGTTGCCTTTTCTCCAAGGTATTCACATTTATCACTCAGAATCGCCAGACGATATTCCAGAATCCGCAGATACTCATACCCTTTCACCCAGAAATGTCCCACATCTCCGTAATTATAAAGGTTCACCTCCAACGAAAGATCCTGGAAAAAAATGGTCACAACCGTTTCGCCCTGATATACGACAAGTACATATTCTCCATCCTCCTGGCTCAAAGTTGCGTCCAGCTCTCCTTCATAATCTTTCTGATAATGTCCGGTCATTCTTGCACCAGAGAATACCAGAAAGCTTTCCACTGCATCATTCATCAGATACACCAGACGCATTTCATCCTGGTTTTCCACATCTTTGTCTGGAAACAGAAGTTCAAACTGATCCTGACCGAGTAACTGGGCAAGCTTCTGGAAGCCTCCGGAATTTCTTCATATGCATTTTCTGTATCCATGAACGCTTCCTCTGCTGACATATTTTCCTGTATTTCCAGTTCACTCATCTATTCCTTTTCTCCTTCATTTGCCTCTTCCATATCCACACAGGCAAGTCCTCTGTCCTCCACATAACTGACACGGATCACTGCCTGCGACCAGTTGAGGCTGATCCTGGCAGCCTTCTGCTTCTCTTCTCCGGCTTTCCGGAGCAGATCCAAAAGTTTCTCCAAAACTTCTCTTGTCAGATAGCCACCTCTCCACTGAAAGGTCAATGTCCTGCCCTTCTTAGCCGCCTGCAGCGACCGTTTATAAACATCTTCTTCTTTTGTAAAGGAAAGTTTCTTCTCCCGATAATAAAAATGATCCCCATTCGTACAGACCGGTGCCGGTGCGATCAGCGTTCATGATCCCGGAAAATCTTCTTGTCGTCCAGATTGAAATAATCATAGCGGATCTCCTGTCCTGCCGCACTGTGTTTACCAAGCGTATTGTCAAAAGTTGCATCCAGATGATAATATGTACCACCAATTTTTACGATATTCCAAGTATGACGGTACTTGATCCCTTTTTCCGGATTGTTACCACAGACTGCGATCATGCACCAGATTCCAAGCGCATCACAGAGTACTTTCACAGATTTTGCAATCCCTTCACATACGCCAACTCCATGTCCAAGTGGACCGATGATCTCATGGGAATACGCCTTTTTCAGCTTATCATAAGTCACATTATCACAGATAAAATCATGAATATATTTCTCCTTTTCCCATTCAGACAAATCTTTTGCCGCCCGCGCAAGTTTTTCTACTCTGGAGGACATTGCCCTCTGATGCTCCCGGATTTTATTTTTGTCAAACAGATACTCCGGTACAAAGATCAGATTCGGAGAGTCCTGATAGTATTTATACTTATATCCTGTCATCCAGAAAATCTCCGGATGATCCAGCCGAAGCCTGAAAAAGACATCATAAAGCTCCGCAATTTCTATACGCGGTATCTGAAATTCATCCGCAAGTGCATTCGCTCCCTGCATGATTACATGGTATGCTGCCTGCTGCTGTTTCGTCATTTTGGTATAATAGAATGGTTCCATGAAAGTCCTCCTGCGCAATGTTTCGATTCTCCTATTATACATTTTTTCACGAAAACACGAAATGTTTTTCCTTGCTTTTTAACGAAAAACAGAAATGTTTTACGCTAGTTTTTAACGAAAATAGAAAATGTTTATACTCATTTCTTAACGAAATCACAAAATGTTGGCCCTTTTCCGCTTCTTTCAGACACATAAATTCCCTTCATTACTTATATAAAAAGGCTCCATATAACAGTTTTTACTGCTACATAGAACCTCTTCCATTCTTTTATTTCTCAGTTTCACTTGATACAATTGCCGGAATCCGGATCGTAACGATCGTACCTTCGCCCTCTTTTGACCATATCTGAAATCTGTATTTATTTTCATAAATATAGTCCAGTCTTTCTTTAATATTTTTTATACCGATATGTTCTCCTCTTGCCATACTTGACAGTTTACGCTGCGGTTTGCTTAATTCATCTAGTTTGTCCTGAGACATCCCTGCACCATTATCTTTTACAATAATCTCAACTTCATCTTCTTCCATTCTGATACGAATCGTAATGCATCCGTCTATTACTTCGCCTTCTTCATCCGTATTACATAGAATTCCATGAAAGAACGCATTCTCTACAAGTGGCTGCAAAATATTTTTTGCAATCAGATATGGCTCAACCCCCGCTTCGATATCAATAACACTTTTAAATATTCCTGTATATCGATATTTCTGAATCAGTAAATATTCTCTCACTACTTTAATTTCCTGCTCTACTGTATCATAAACATTATCCACCTCTATACGTAGTCTGTCCCTTAAAATCTGAATCATAGCTTTATTCACTGCAATCACATCTTCATTCCGGTTTTTCTGTGCCAGATATGTAATCATATTCATGGTATTATAGATAAAATGTGGATCCACCTGCGAAATCATCAGACCATACTTCAGTTGCTGCTCTCTCTTTTCCTGTTCGACCATTTCAACAATATTTTCCTGCAAACGTTTTGCCATAACATTAAATGAAGCGCCTACTTCTCCTATTTCATCTGTTGAATTCACCTCAATTCGTGCATCCAGATTTCCTTCTGCTATTTCATTCATTTGTTTTGATACATCCGTAAGCGGACCGGTAAAATGATTTACAATCGGAATCATAACTAACACAATTCCAAGCCCAAAGCATAAAATCAGTATTTCTAGCAGAAAAATCAGCGAACGGTTATTGTCCAGAATATCTTTTCTGCTCTGCCTGCAAATAATCTTCCACCCATCTTCTTCTGAAAAACGTACTGTAGTAATCCCATCTTCCTGCTGCCAATAACCTTCCTTATAGCTTTTTCCATACTTCATGTTTTTCAGAGTTGCGTTTACATCTATTTGTGTTTCCTTAACACTTGGCTGTAAAATCTGATTATTTTTATCAAGAAACAGATACTCGTTACTGTAATCTTTCATCTGGTTTGCAATATAGTACAACTGGTCAAAAGATGCTATAACAGTAAGATTGCCTTTCTGCCCATGATATATATATTCCATCGTATATCCATAAGCCATGTTAAATATATTTCCAAATGCTGTATCTGATTCCCCGTCATAAGCAAAAGGATTCAAAAAACTTGTCTTTTTCCCTTTTAAATCTAATTCTTTTATTTCACTACAAATATGTTCTTTTACTTTATTCGAAAATCCTACTGTTGAAAAATCATATATTTTATCCGCCTTTTGGACATCCAGATAAATCCCGATGATTCCATATGACTGAATTTTATTTTTTACACCAAGCTGGGATAAAAAAAGACTTATTTTCGCATTATTTGCTTCATTCGGCTCCGACATATATTGATCTATTTTCTGAATAAGTTCTGGTTCTTCTGCCACAATCTTTGTAAATCTTATCAGTTCTTCAAAATTCTGATCTAACTGAGACATGATCTGCTCATTCAGAATCATGGTATCCTCTCTGTCTTTCACACTGATATTTCTATATACCAGTTCCGGTAATGCCATGAGCAATATTCCCATAATTACCAAAAACACACATAATTGTGCTATAACCAATTTATTTCTTAATTTCATGACCTCTTCTACTCTCCGGCTAATAATTTCCTGCGATATTGGTTCGGTGTCAGTCCTGTATATTCTTTGAAAATTTTACTGAAATACTGACTGGAAGTAAAACCTGTCTTTTCTGATACTTCATAAACCATATATTCTTTATCCTGGAACATTTTCTTTGCATTTTCTATTCTGACATTATTGATAAAATCATTTACCCGTATTCCAGTTTCTGTTTTAAATTTCGTTGATAACCAGGAAGACGTCACACCAACATGCTCCGCAACTTCCGCTGCTGTAATACTTGCATCACCATAATTCTGATTGATATAAGCCATTGCATTGATTGTCACATCGGAATAAATCATTTTTTCTTTCTCATTTTTCATTCGACAAATTTCTTCTATCTTGTATTCAATATATGCCTGAAGATCTGTTACTTTTCTAAAATCATAAGAACTGCATCCTTCGGTCATCAAAAATCTCTGACCGCTTGTTTCTCCAATCAGTTTTCCATCAAACAAACTAAGAGCCTCCAAAATATGTTCTATATATTCCAAGTATTCTGTAACATTCTGTTTTTTTTCTGTTTCATGCAATCGGTTTTCTATTTTTTCAATTTCTTCTGTTTTTCCCTGTTGTAAAGACTGATAAATTTTTTCTGATGAAATTTCTGACAGTTTCTTCTCATTTTCCTCTTTTCCATCATAACGCAGCTCCTGTAACTCTACTTCATTTTTTAAAATATTATTTTCCAGTTGTCTTTGATAATTTGTAAAATTAGACCGAAACTGCCTTACCATACTTCCATGCAAACAATAATATACATGATACAGTTTTTCTTCTCTGTTAATATATTCATACAGCTTTCTTGCAAAATCATAAATTCTGTCATTTATTTCTTTTTGTGAAACAATTCCTTTTCCGAATTCAAGCAAAATCAGATATTCATCTTCGTTTACCGGAAACCTGGCCCCTACATGAATCCCAGTATTTTCAGATACATTTTCGCACGCTCTTTTTATGAGCCGATTATCCAATGTCATCTGATTGTTATCAAGTGGAATATATTTCTTTAAAATCTTCGGAACCTTTCTTTGAGAAACGATAATATAATAATATTTCTTATGCAAACCTATATAATCATTTTCATCAAGAATATCTTTATATACCTCTTCTGAAATATTTTTTCTAAATAATTCCTCTAAAATTGCTGTAATTGTATACTGCTTTTTTGCTTTTTCTTTTATAATTTCTTCTTTTAATTTTAGTATTTTTCTTAAAAATCCATCTTCCTCCAGATCACTTTTTAAGATATAATCATCAATTCCTAACCGGATTGCCTGTTTTACATAATCAAAATTTTTATATGCTGAAAGGAACAGAATATGTGTATTTCCACCATATTCGCGAATTGCATCCCCTAATTCCAATCCATTTAATCCAGGCATCTTTACATCTGATATCACCAGATCCGGTCTGTGTGTCTTGTAAATTGCAAGTGCCTGTTCTGGATTTGTCGTTACCCCGATCAATTCAAATCCATGATACTCCCAATCAATAATATGCTCCAAATACTCCAGTGCCAGCTTTTCATCATCCACTAACAATACTTTTATCATATTTTCTTCCTCCCATTATGCCCTGTCAAATGCTGTCTATTCCGATTATACAGCGACACCCGGAGTATCGCAAGCTGACAGGATGCGTATACTCCGGGTGTCATTTAAATTATTTTTTATTGTGCGTTTGTTCTCACAAGCTCTTTTTTCAGCTTTCGTTCACTGATAAAGTTCATTACTCTCTGGTTGTTGTAAGTAAAGATCATAATAACCAGAAGGAAGATTCCAGATGCTGTATCCTGCAGCGAAGCTGAAAGTCCCATGCTGAGAAGTCCTGTCGTCAGCATATTTAAAATAAAGTTTCCGATAAAGATTCCGATTACCAGATTACAATACTGTTCAAGTGCCAGTCCAACATAAATTCCAAGCATGCAGTTGAAAATAATATTCGTACTTGACATGTACATCGGCGTATCAATTGATCCCTGTATAGAAATCTTCAAAAGTGCCGCAACTCCAAGGAATAATGATGAAAACTACATAGCAAAGGAATGCTGTTTTCTTGGTATTGACACCTGAATTTTTTGCAATTCTCTGTGAACTTGCACATGCTCTTACATTATATCCAAACTTTGTATAGTTGAAAATGATGTAGAACAGTACAAACATGATCGCAAAAATAATCAAACAATACGGAAATCTTCCAAGTGTTGTAATTTCTCCGTTAATAGCTGTTACCCATGAAATACTTGCCAGGTTGGATAATGTCTCATATACCATGCAAACACCAAGTGCTGTAACAATTGCCGGAACTCTCAGTAACATATACATAACACCTGAGATTGTTCCAAGTACAATGCCCGCTCCAACCACAATCAATGCAAATGGTATCAATCCGATTCCGTAAAGATATACCATTTTTGCTCCGAACATTGCCGAGAGCATTACAACCGCACCTGCACTAAGATCCATTCTGTTACACAACATGTTCGAACACATTGCGAATGAAATTAGCGTAGGGGCCAGCGTTTGCTTCAGGTTCATAATAAGACTCGCCGGTTTTCCAAATGCTCCGCCGGAGCATATGAAAAACAGAAGATATACAAATACCGGGAGCATAACGACTTTGCATACATTTTTAACTGTATCTGATTTCGTTTTCATACGCCTTCCCTTTCCATATCCGTTAAAGTAGTAATTTATTTTCCATGTCTTGCAATTGTATCTTCAATACTGTAGTTCTTGCCCATTTCAAGCAGATCATCAGAAGATGCATTTTTATTTTTTGATTTAATCAGCTGATCAACTTCATCTGTTGTCCATGCATATACACCATCATTATGAAGGTATGTCATGTAATCAGAGAATTCCTGACCAGATTTACATACAATAAAGTTAACCGGTACTTCTACTTTGTCAAGAGCATTTCCTTCCAGTGCATTGTAGATAAGTACGAACGGGAATACTGCATCAGCATACTGTCCACCGATTGCACATACTGTTTCACCATTGTCAAGGCTTCCCTGACAATTTTCTGAAAGGTCACAGAATGCGATCTTAACCTGACCTTCACGTCCTGCTGATTTGATTGGTTCTGAGCAGTATTCAATACCAAGAAGTGTAATTGCAATACCATCGATAGAATCATCTGCTGCAAGGAAATCTTCTACTGCTTTTGTGAATTCAAGGCCTCTGTATTCACCAGCTTTTTTAACTTCCGGATGATCTTCAAATGCTTTCATCATACCTTCCCATCTTCTGTCATGGCAGGTAATTCCAGGTTCATAGCCAATTGCTGCAATGTTCTTGCATCCTGAATCAATAAGGCTTGTTACAATTTCATATCCTGCATCGTAATCTGCTTCATAAGATCCACCAACAAAGTAATCACTCTTGTAAACCTGATCTTTGATGCTTTCATCAATCTGTGACCAGCCTACACCAAGATAAACTTCATTTTCTTCACAAATTTTTAATCCCTGAAGGACTGCTGTTCCTGAGAAGTTTGTTGTGATAATACCATCAACACCCTGTGCACAGAGGTTTTCAATTGCAGAAAGATATGTTTCATCTGCAAAGTTTTCAATAATGTAATAGTTAAATTTTACACCATATGCTTTTCCAAGATAATCTGTGTATGCTTTGTATTTTGCGCAAAGGAAATCTGTTGTTGTATGGATAACTACACCAATTGTGTATTTACCATCCGGATCTCCACAAATTTCATCCTGACCTGATTTGTTTCCCCAGACTTCCTCTGTCTTTGCATCTTTTGTCTCTTTTGAACTGCTGTCTGATTTCTTGCTTCCTGAAGAACCACCACAACCGATTACAGAAAATACCATCATAACTGCTAATAAAACAGCTACTGCTCGTTTAATTCTTTTCATTTCTTTTCCTCCTCTTTTTCTCCTTGTTTCATCTGTTACTCCAGTACACCATCTTTGTTCTTTACATATGTAAGGAATACTAACAGTAACAGTACCAGTCCCTGAATTCCTTCAACCACACGTTCGTTAACACCCAGGATAATCAATCCATTTCTCAAAAGGATAACAGAAAAGCTTCCGACCACAGCTCCGATCATTTTTACTTTAGAACCTCCGGACAATGGCACACCTCCAAGTACCAATGCTGTGACAACGTTCATTTCCATTCCCTGACCAGTTGAAGTACTTACACTTCCGGCTCTTGCCATAAGGATAAATCCTGCAATACCTACCGTGATACCACTGATAATGTAAGCGATCATTCTGGTTCTATTAACGTTTACGCCTGCCTGCTTTGCAGCGGCTGGATTTCCTCCAATTGCTTTATTATCTTTTCCAATTGCTGTTTTTTCAAATAAGATATAGCAGATAATAAAGACTCCTAACAGCATTCCCAGCTTAAATTTCTGATTATCAAATTCAAAAAGTTCAACCGGAATACTATATTTCTGTGATGCACATACCGTATTTAAGATTCCACGACACATGTACATGATGCATAGTGATGTGATAAATGGCGAAACCTGCAAATATACGGAAACAACTCCGTTCAATACGAACCATACCAGTGCGGCAAGAATGTTTGTAATAAATACTACTCCTGCCGGTACTCCTGTGTTCGCAACTAAAATCGCAACTAAAACGCTGAAACCGATAACTCCACCGTATGACAAATCCATTCCGCCATGTGAGTATACGAAAATTGCACCAAATGCCATAATCGCAATATATACGGTCTGATTCAGAATACTGTTAATATTACCTTTTGTCAGCAGTTTCCCTTCTCCTCCGACCTGAAATATGATAATCATTAAAATGATTCCAAGGAAAGGAATTATTTTCTGAAGAATTTCTTTTGCCTTAGCTTTCTCTTTCACTTTTATCCCTCCTCCTAAACCATCTTCTTGATTAATACAGATTCATTTAACTCTTCTGACCTGGTAAATGAATCCTGTATCTGACCATCTTTCATAATCAGAATACGGTCACTCATTCCAATCAGTTCCGGAAGTTCTTCTGAAATCATCAAAATAGATTTTCCTTCTTTTTTCAGGCGGTACATCAGCTGATACATAAATGCCTTTACACCAATATCAATTCCTCGTGTCGGGCAGTCCAAGATATAAATTTCTGACTCATTACCAAGCCATTTTCCAAATACAACTTTCTGTTTATTACCACCACTTAAATCACCTACGTTTTGTCCAATCTCTCTGCATTTAATGCTCATATCTTTTACCTGTTTATCGGTAAATTTCTTTTCAGCACCTTTGGTAATTACACCACCTTTTGCGATCATTGACAAGGATGGTAAAACGGTATTTTCCATGATACTTGCTGATAAGATCAGTGCTTCCTGGTCTCGGTTCTTGGATACATATCCAATCTTGTTCTTGATTGCCTGTTTTTCTGATGTAATCTTTTTTCCATTTCCAAGTTTTACTTCACCATACAACGGTTTAACATTTCCAAACAACGCTTTTCCAAGTTCATGCATTCCGCAATCTGTTAACCCACCTATTCCAAGGATTTCTCCTTTATGAAGTTCCAGTGAGACACCTTTAAGGCTATCTCCTACATACAGTTTTTCTGCTGAAAGCACAACCTCTTTCCCATAGCTTCCATCGTAATCACTTCGATAATAATCTCCGGTAAGTTTACGTCCTACCATCAACTCTTTTATCTTTTCCTCTTCAAACTCAGATTTTTCAAGTTCAGCAACAAACACACCGTCTCGCAAAACAATCAGCTTGCTGCAAACCTCCATCAGTTCTTCCAGGTCATGGGAAATAAACAGTACTGTCTTATTTTCCTTCTTCATGTTCTTAATAACCTGGTAAATGATATCCCTTCCTCGTTGAGACAAGGCGGTTGTTGTTTCGTCAACGATGAAAATCCTTGGATTCGTATACAGTGCTCTTACAACTTCAATCAGTTTTCTTTCTTCCAGACTGTATTTTATGATCGGATCTTCCGGATGAATATTGTCAATTCCGATTTTTTCAAGTGCCTTTCTTGCTTCCTGATACATCTTTTTTCTGTCAACAACACCATGTTTTGTTAAACAACTGCTCTTTTCCGATAAAAAGATTATCTGCTACTTTAATTCCCGGAAGTGTTCCCATTTCCTGGGCAATCATACTGATTCCATGATTCTGTGCATCCAGTGTGTCTGCTGGTTTATATGGTTTTCCGTCCAGAGTAAGCTCTCCTTCAGATTGCGGATAAACTCCGGAAATAATAGAGGAAAGAGTTGACTTTCCGGAACCATTTTCTCCGATCAGACCAATAACTTCTCCTTCATCAATGGTTACAGAAACGTCTTTCAATGCCTGAGTAAGTCCAAAGTTTTTTGAAATATGTTTTGCTTCCAAAATCACGCTCATTTCGTTGCCACCTCCCTCTTTCCTTCTTCTTTTATTATCCTAAAACAATTACATTCCATGACATTTTTGGTAATACCACAGAATTTGCAGCTGTTACCTCTTTCTCTTCCATTTCAACTGCATCCGGATGTTCAATTGTGTTCATTACAGAATAGTCATTTCCGGCAAGTACCAGATGTTTCTTTACTTTCTTATCTCCATATCCCTGTAAATCAACTTCAAATTCAACGTCCTCTTCCTGATCGCAGTTCAGAACGAAGATTCTTACTTCATCATTTTCCTCATTATAGATAACTGCTGGTTCAACAACATTTAATTCACCTAAATCGCACTGATATTTCGGTGCATCCACAATGGCTTTCTTAACAGTTCCATGTCCATATTTGCTGAGCATATGGAACGGATGATAAATCGCCTGTTTGAAAATTCCGCCTCCCGGAATTGTTGTAATCGGAGCAATCACATTGATAAGCTGTGCCAGGCAGGCAATTTCAACTGTATCTGCATTGTTCAGCAATGAAATTCCAAGTCCTCCAACAACAACTGCGTCCAGCAGACTGTATTTTTCCTGCAGAATCGGTGGCGCGATTTCCCATTTTCCAGCTGATGTCATCTCGAACGTTGTAAGTCCCATTAAATCATCCAGAGAATCCAGTTTGATGTCCTGGAAATTCCACACATTCCATTCATCCAGACAAATCTTTAAATCTTTATCAAAATGATTTTTAGCCTTTACATACTCAATAACTTTTGCGCTGTTTTTAATATGAGAATCCAGCTGTTTATAGGAAGCAAGATAATTTGTTGTACCCTGCCCAGAGTTCATTGTATAGTTATGAGTTGATAAATAATCAACCTGATTATAAAGATCTGTCAGCATTGTTCTGTCCCATTCCATATAGGTTGGTAACATTTCATAACTGCTTCCGCAGGCAACCAGTTTAATAGAAGGATCAACCCATCTCATGATCTTTGCTGCTTCAAGTGCTTTCTTTGTATAATCTTCTGCTGACAAATGTCCTGCCTGCCAGCTTCCTTCCATCTCATTCCCAAGGCACCAATATTTGATATTATATGGTTCTGGATGTCCGTTCTGGGCTCTCAAATCACTCCAATAGGTTCCACCCGGATGATTGCAATATTCAACCAGATCGCCGGCATCTTTAATACTTCCTGTCCCAAGGTTGACTGCGATCATCGGTTCAATACCAACTTTTTCTGCCCACTGGCAAAATTCATCAATACCGAACTGGTTTGTTTCAATACTTGACCATGCATAATCCATACGTTTTGGTCTTTTTTCTTTTGGTCCAATTCCATCATGCCAGTCATAGCATGATACAAAGTTTCCACCTGGATAACGAATTACCGGAACGCCTAATTCTTTTACTAATTCCATGACATCTTTACGATATCCGTCTTCATCTGCATTTGGATGCCCCGGCTCGTAGATTCCTGTATAAATGCTTCGTCCCAGATGTTCTGTAAAAGACGAGTACATTTTGTCATCAATTTTTCCAATGTCGTAATGGATGTCACTAAAGCATTTTGCTTTTTTCATTTCTCGTTCCTCCCTTAAACTTTCATATTCTCCTGTCGTTCATTTCAAACGATTCTTTGTTATGTGAATATTTTAGAATGGCGCCTGTTTTTTCACTATATTCATTTTTTATGTGAATGTATAAAATTTTTTGGTTTTATAAATTTCTTCCAAAAAATGTGTAATTTTTTTAAGTTTGTTAAGTATTCTGCATAATTTCAAACAAAAGTCACAGTCTTTTACATTAAAAAAGTCCCATATGGCAACCCTTTCCGTCACCATACAGGACTTCTCCTTCTTTTCCTTTTATTCAACATTCTTCGTCGCAACAATATCCACGCCCGTGTCCGCCACATTTTCAAGAATCACATCCCCAATATGAACCGGAGCCGGAACTTCAATTCCTTTGAGCGCCTTCACACATTCAAAGATCTTGCCCTTTGGGATATCTTCTTTCGTCTTCACCGATACCATATCGATGCTTCCGCCGGACACCCGCACGGTCGAAGTTACGATTCTCGTTGGATTCGTCACTTCTTTTCTTGCGTATACATCACCGCGTTTACAGGTATTTCCCGTGACGCTCACTACTTCTTCCCCATTCATTACAACTGTAAGAGGGCAGCCCATCGGACAGCCGATACATGTCAATTTTCTCTCTTCCATCGTCTACGCCTCCTCAATCTTTACTGTGATGGTCTGCAGATCCGGATATTTCAGAAGCTGCTCTTTTGTCAGCTTAATCTCTTCCATCTCACCTGGTGCAACAACCGGACGTTTTCTGTGGATCACTCTTTCATCATCAAAATATGCGCTGATATAACAATTCTTATAGACACCGCCCACACGGAAACGCACGGTCAGATTTTCATCCATCCGTCTACGTTAATCGTTCCCGGAACTGTATAACGGACACCTTCGACTGGATTCATTTTAATCTCTTTTCCGCCCTGTCTGCGTTCTTCTCCCTGTTTGACGTATTCCGCAGCATTTCTTCCTGCAGTTCCGGCTTCTTCCGATACAAAGTCAACCAGGTCATGCACATGCAGGACATTTCCACAGGCAAATACGCCTTCGATGTTTGTTTCCAGGCTCTCATTTACCTTCGGTCCTGATGTGACAGGGTTCATATCCACGCCCATGCCTCTTGAAATTTCATTTTCCGGGATCAATCCTACGGAAAGAAGAAGCGTATCACAGCTGTATTCTTCTTCAGTTCCCGGAATTGGTTTTCCGTGACTGTCCACCTGTGCCAGTGTAATGCCTTCCAGACGCTCTTTTCCTTTGATATCGACAACCGTATGGCTCAGCTTCAGCGGAATGTCATAATCATCCAGACACTGTACAATATTTCTCTTCAGCTCCGACGTACGCATCGAGCTCTGCAACAACCTTAACCTTTGCGCCTTCAAATGTCATTCGTCTCGCCATGATCAGTCCGATGTCGCCGGAACCAAGGATCACGACCTCCCGCCCCGGCATATAGCTTCAATATTGACCAGTCTCTGTGCCGTACCTGCCGAGAAAATACCTGCCGGACGATAGCCCGGAATATTAAGTGCACCTCTGGAACGCTCACGGCATCCCATTGCCAGAATAACTGCCTTTGCCTGAATCTCGAAAAGACCTTCCTCCCGGTTCATTGCGGTGACAACCTTCTGTGGGCTGATATCCATAACCATTGTATTCAGCTTGTATTCAATATTCAGTTCTTTCGCCTGATCAATAAAACGTCCTGCATATTCCGGTCCGGTTAGTTCTTCCTTAAATGTATGGAGTCCGAATCCGTTGTGGATACACTGATTCAGGATTCCGCCAAGTTCTTTGTCTCTTTCCAGGATCAGAACACTGTCCACTCCGCTTTTCTTCGCCGAAATTGCAGCCGCAAGTCCTGCCGGTCCTCCTCCAATGATAACAATATCATAAGCTCTCATGATGCAATGCCTCCCTTTTATAACGAATCCTTATTAGTACCTGTGATTATTTTAGAATCTCCACCGGATTTTGTGATCTCGAACATACTCACATGGCGTTCTCTCGCCAGGATCTCCATCGTTCTCGGTGAACAGAATCCTGCCTGACAGCGTCCCATTCCGGCTCTTGTCCTGCGTTTTACCCCGTCCAGAGATTTGGCGCCGAGCGGTCTGTTGATCGCATCCATGATCTCACCCTCTGTAACCATTTCACAGCGGCAGATAATATTTCCGTATTCCGGTTTCTCTTTGATCAGTTCCATTCTTTCTTCCTTGCTGAGTGTATTCGGATCCAGAACGCCTTTTCTTGTTGCGATAAAATCTTCTTTTTCTTCCAGATTCATTTTCTCTTTCAGGATCTGTGCCACCATTTCTCCGATTGCCGGTGCACTGGTAAGACCCGGTGATTCAATGCCTGCACAGTCGATAAATCCTTTTGCATCCTCCACTTCCCCGATCAGGAACTCATGTCCGTCCTCATGTGCACGAAGTCCGGCAAATGAAGTAATCACCTGACGGAGCGGAATATTTTTTACATTCATCTCTGCCCTTTCGATCACCTGATCCAGACCTTCTCTTGTTGTATTGGTTCCTTCTTTATCTTCGATATCGATCGCCGTTGGTCCAAGGATCAGATTACCGTGAACCGTCGGTGCAACCAGAATACCTTTTCCATATTTTCCCGGAAGTGCAAAAATCGTCTTGCTCACATGACTTCCCGCACTCTTATCAAGCAGACAGTAATCTCCTCTTCTAGGGGTAATATGGATCTTCTTCTCACTTACCATATTATGAAGCCTGTCTGCATAGACTCCGGCTGCATTTACCACATACCTTGTCCGGAAAACCCCGTTATTTGTATAGATCTCCCATCCTTCATCTATTGGTTTAAGATCCGTAACTTCCGTATCAAATTTGAACTCCACACCATTTGCATTTGCATTCTCAGCCATTGCAATGTTCAGATTAAACGGACATACAATTCCGGCTGTCGGTGCATAAAGTGCGGCATACGCCTGATCGGAAATATTCGGTTCCATTTCTTTCAATTCCTCACGGTTAAGAATTCTTAACTCCTTAACACCATTTGCAACGCCTCGGTCATACAGTGCCTGAAGATTCGGCATATCCTCTTCATGCAGACATACAACCAGTGAGCCATTTTTCTTAAATGGGAAATCCAGATCCTTTGAAAGCTGCTCCATCATCTGATTTCCCCTGACATTCAGTTTTGCCATCAGCGATCCTTCTGCCGCATCATAACCGGCATGGACAATTGCACTGTTTGCCTTAGAAGTACCACAGCATACATCCTCTTCTTTTTCGATTACACATGCCTTCACTTTATAACGTGACAGCTCTCTTGCTGTTGCTGCACCGGATACTCCAGCTCCGATAATTATTACATCATACATTCCCAGATCACTCCTTAATAACTGTTTTTTCTTCCTGAACTTCCTGCTTATGAAAAAGAGCCTGCCAAGTAAACGCATTTCCCTATGCGGTTATCCTGTCAGGCTCTCTCATCTCATGCCATTACCATTTTCAATTCTGAATTTTTACCACGGAATTGCCCCATACAGTAATACTGCTGCGATTGCTCCGATGATTGGTCCGATGATCGGTACAACCAGACCGTATCCGAAGTTTGAATCACCTTTTCCCTTAATTGGAAGTACTGCGTGTGCAAGTCTTGGTCCAAGATCTCTTGACCGGGTTGATTCGCATAACCGGTCAGTCCGCCAAGTGACATAACCTACTGATACGATAATTCCGAATACAATAATTTGTCAACGCCTGTGGAAAGTCCTGTCACGTTTCCAATTCCCTTGATCGCAAATACAAGGATAAATGTTCCAACTGCCTCACTGAAAATATTCAGTCCTGTGTTTGCAATCGAAGGTCCTGTACAGAATACACCAAGCTTTGTTCCCGGATCTTCTGTTGCGTCAAACTGTCCTTTGAAAAGTAAATAAACGATGCATCCTCCTACGAATGCTCCTGCAATCTGAGCGATGATATATCCAGGAACCATCGACCATGCAAAACTTCCGTCCACTGCAAGTGCAATCGTAAGTGCCGGATTAAAGGAAGCTCCTGAAGCCTCTCCGAAAATAAATGCCGGAAGCAGAACTGCAAGACCCCAGGCAAATGTAATCTGACCGCACCGGCACCTTTCATACCGGATTTGTTAAGGTTCACATTTGCTACTACTCCATCTCCAAGAATAATAAGTATCATTGTTCCAAGAAACTCTGCTATATAAGGTAACATAATAAGTCCCCCTTTTCCCTATTCAATGTCCTGTTTTCATTTCCTTTTTACTGTCAAAATCTAATTTTCTTTCGCCCATCCGTAAGCATATTTGACAGCTTTATTCCAGCCTTTGATCCGTTTTTCTCTTTCTTCATCTGAAATCTTTGGCTCGAATGTCTTATCAATTGCCCAATTCTTAATAACATCCTCTTTACTTGCCCAGTATCCAACTGCAAGACCTGCAAGATAAGCAGCTCCCATTGCGGTTGTCTCTACACACTGTGGACGGTTAACCGGTGCATTGATGATGTCAGACTGTGTCTGCATCAGGAAATCATTTGCACTTGCTCCACCATCAACCTTAAGTGCTGCAAGTTCAATTCCGGAGTCAGCCTTCATTGCTTCCAGAACATCATTTACCTGATAAGCAAGGGATTCCAGAGTTGCGCGGATAATGTGATATTTATTAACACCACGTGTAATTCCTACGATCGTTCCTCTTGCATACTGATCCCAGTGCGGTGCTCCAAGTCCGGTAAATGCAGGTACTACATAGCATCCGTTTGTATCTTTTACTTTCTTAGCCATGTATTCTGAATCCGGTGCGGAATCAATAATACGAAGTTCATCTCTCAGCCACTGGATTGCAGCTCCTGCCACGAAAATTGAACCTTCCAGTGCGTAATTTACTTTTCCATCCAGTCCCCATGCGATGGTTGTTACCAGTCCGTTCTTTGAGAAGATCGGTTTCTCACCGGTATTCATCAGCATGAAACATCCGGTTCCATATGTATTCTTTGCTTCGCCTGCATTGAAGCATGTCTGTCCAAACAGTGCGGACTGCTGGTCTCCTGCTGCTCCTGCGATTGGAATCGGTCCACCGAGGTAAGAAGGATCTGCTTCTCCATATACACAGCTTGACGGTTTTGGTTCTGGAAGCATGCATTTCGGAATGTTCAGCTCTGCAAGGATCTCATCATCCCATTCAAGCGTATTGATATTGAACAGCATCGTACGGGAAGCGTTTGAATAATCCGTTACATGAACTGCACCTTTTGTCAGTTTCCAGATCAGCCATGTCTCAACTGTACCGAATAATAATTCTCCCTTTTCTGCTCTCTCTCTTGCTCCCGGCACATTGTCAAGAAGCCATTTTACCTTTGTTCCTGAGAAATACGCGTCGATAACAAGTCCTGTTTTTTCTCTGAATTTATCGGTAAGTCCTTTTTCCTTCAGACTGTCACAATACTCAGAAGTTCTGCGGCACTGCCATACGATTGCATGATGGATCGGCTCTCCTGTCTCTTTGTCCCAGACGATGGTTGTCTCTCTCTGGTTCGTAATACCGATTGCTGCAATGTCCTCTGCTTCTGCCCCAATCATGTTCATTGCTTCAACGGCTACACCAAGCATACTTGCCCAGATCTCATCTGCATCATGTTCAACCCAGCCCGGTTTCGGGAAATACTGTGTGAATTCCCTCTGTGCAACGCTGCACATTTCTCCTTTTTCATTGAACAGGATACATCTGTTACTTGTTGTTCCCGCATCCAGTGCCATTACATACTTAGCCATACTCTTTTTTCCTCCTTTAAAATAAAAATCGTTGCTTTGCATGTTTTATAGTAAAGCGGATATTCTATGCCGCTTCGCTACTTACTCATCCTCAAATACCTGTACTTTGTTTAAATACATTACTCCTGTTACTTTTGTTTTACATTTTCCAGACTTCGTGATTCGTAGATGAAACTGCGATCGCTCCAGCTGAAAGTGCCGCCATCACAGATTCTTTGTCCGAGATCAGACCGCCTGCAATGATCGGCGTCTTTGACATTTTACAGACTTTTCCGATCACCTTCGGCATCACCCCCGGAAGTACTTCGATATAATCAGGCTTCACGGCGTGCTGTTGCTGCCTGATATTCTCATATGCCATCGAATCCAGAAGGAAATATCTTAGGACTGTGAACATCTTAAGTTCCTTCCCCCTTTTAATCAATGCAGCTTTTGTGGAAATTATTCCATCTGCTTCTGTATTTTTCCGGATAAAATCTACGACAATTTCCTTACTGCTAAGACCGCTTATCAGATCTACATGAACCATCGCAACCTTCCCGGAATCTTTTATCTGTTGGACGATCTCACGAATCGAACAGACATCTCCAAATAAAATAAACACAACCCGGATATCTTCCAAAGAACAGCAGATTTTTAAATCATCCATGTTCTTTACTGCTGCAATGATCGGATTCTCTTCTACTGCTTCATAAAAAAATCTGCTCATCATATCACCCTTTTGCCGCTTTTAGAGTACAAAAAAAAGAGCGTTGCCTACCAACAGCCTTCCGGCTGTCTCTCTTACATTCGCTCTCCTGTCACGGCATCTCTCTTCAATTCAATTACTTCCTCAACTGGCTTCACTATATCATATTGCATAAATTTTTTCAATTATTTTTTAAAAAAATATACTTTTTGTATAATTTCTACAATTTTCATGTCATAAACAGGACTATTATTTAATTTAAACTGTTTTTCTTTATGCAACTTTTTCGTTACCTTATTGACAATATTGTTAAAACAAAAACTTAGAATGAAGTCCGCAAAATCGGAATCGCATTGATCACCGGTTCTTCATAAGGATGGACCTTTTTGACTGCTTCAATTGTCTTGTCAACCGCTTCGGTAAACACTGTTACCTCCACTTTCACTTCAGGCTCTTTACTGATCTCACCTGTGTTTCCTATATACGGATTACATCCTTCAAGCGGACGCCAATACCCGGTTACCTCGCTCGATGACATACAGGAATCGTAGTTACCGATATGTCCTGCATCTACTTCCTGCAGAGCTCTTTGTAATGCAGGCAAGTGCGTTTCCGGAATGAAAATTTCCAGTTTGCAGTATTTGAAATCCATGGTTTGATTGCTCCTTTCTATTACTATACAATTCTATAATATACTACCATTCTTTTTCATATCCAATAACAAGACCATAATCCTTCTCACGTGCTATTCTTTCAGCGACCTCTATGTATCTTTCTTTTTCCTGATTATTCTTTTGCAAAATCAAACTAACAAGTCGATTTTTCATACCTGCTTTATCTAAAGTCTTTAGTAAACTCGTTTTGTACATTCCAAGCTTATCATTTTGTGCATTTCATTGCAATACTCTTTGAAAACGAAACTTTTTTCCGACATGTTATACAATTTACAATTTTACTAAACAATGTTTTGCACAGTGAAATATGTATCTGTTTTCTTTTTTACACAAAAAAGCCTTCGAACTGATGTTTTAAATCAATTCAAAGACTTTTTCTTTTTCTATCTTCTATTCTCCTTTTTCCTGCAGAATATCCACGATTGTCTTCTCAGTTCCAATCATGCCTGGCGAAGCGATTTCTCCCATATGCCGCATCGTATCTTCCGGTGTAAAACCATTGATTCCATGAATATCATCAATAAAAATATCATGCATCGCAAAGTCTGCCGATTGGAATGCAGCGTTCACTGCCACAACACCTTTCATCGTACAGCCTTATTTCCGCCGTGACAGATCATACCCGTAATACTGCTGGACATGTTGTTGATCGTTCTCGCCATGGCATGCTCATCACCTCCATGAAGGAGAACCAACGCACAGGCCATTCCTGTACCGGCAGCAATGCCGCAGCCACAGAAAGCAGAAAGCTTACCGGAATATTCTTTGATATACATGCAGATAAGATAGCTTAATGCGGTGGCACGATATAAGGTTTCATCGCTTAATCCACGGATCTTGCAAACACCGTAAAGAGGCATGGTTGCAATAATTCCATGTGCCCCGGAACCGGTAATGCTCATGGCCGGTCTGTCGAGTCCGATCACACGTGCCTCGATTGCTGCATTGCAAAGTAAGGATGCTGTATTTAACTCATTATCAGAAATAATCTTTCCACCATTTTTCTCAAGCAGATAACGTGCATATGTCGTTCTTGGATTCTGAATCCCTTCTTCGAACAAGGCATAGTTCATATCATAGGCAGCCTTGATAAATTCAATTTCCTCTGCCGGAACTTCTTTTGCATATTCGTAAATCTGTTTTAGTGTATAATTATGGATCAGTGGTTTCTCTTCATGAGCACATTCTTCGGAAGCTTCTTTCTTCTCCAGAACCACCTCTCCATTTGCCTCAATGCGAACAATATTCGTATGAGCATCGCGGATCCGAACCATAGCCTCTCCGCCTGTTGTCTTTACGCGGGCTTCGATAAAAATACGGCTCGTGATCTCGCTCATTTTCACAACGATTTTTCCGTCTTTTACCAATTGCTCTGCTGCCACATTGTCGGCTTCTGTTACATTAGCAAGGCTCTCCAGCTCTTTTTCCGGTTTTCCTGCTACCGCCCCTAAAGCTGCTGCGTATTCATTTCCGTAAAAATGACTGTTCGGAATACCACATGTATATGCATTTTTATACATTCCACTATTTAGTAAAAGCGTAACCTGTTCCAGTTCTCCCGGAACATAAGATTTTGCCTTTGAAACCGCATACGCGATCGCTCCCGGCTCTGTTACCCCAAGAGCCGGACGCATATCCTCTTTAATTAATTGTGTTAATTCATGCATTTCTTTTTCCTCCAATCAATTATTCAGACTATTAACCGCATCCTCTAATTGCTTCAATGCTTTCTCTAGAACAGATCTCGGACAAGCTGCATTCAACCGCATAAACGTTCATTGTCCTTGTAAAAGACGAACCGTCATTTAATCCAAGCCCTGCCTTATGAATCATAAAATCCTTTAATTCTTCATTATCCATATGCAGTGCTCTGCAGTCCAGCCACACAAGATAGGTTGCATCCGGCATATTTGCTTTGATCAGAGGAATCTTTTTTTCAAAATAATCACATATATAATCAAGATTTCCAGAAATATACGCAAGGAGTTGTTCCAACCACTCTTCGCCCTCATTCAATGCTGCTTCCATTGCAACAGAACTAAACGCATTGTTTCTATGTATATCCATTCCACCCCAATATCCGTCGAACTTTTTCTTCATTTCCAGATTTGGGAATACCGTGGTTGATGCCTGAAGTCCTGCCAGGTTAAATGTTTTTGTCACGGAAATACATGTGATCACCTTATCAGCTGCTTCTGGGACAACAATTGCTGCCGGAATATGTTTTTTTCCATGAAATATGAGATCCGAATGAATTTCATCCGAAACTACCTGAACATCATTTTCAAAGCAAAGTGTCAGCATTTTAGACAGCTCATCTTGGGACCATACGCGTCCAAGCGGATTATGTGGATTACATAAAATGAAGAGTTTCACTGCGGGATCTTTTACCTGCTTTTCAAAATCTTCAAAATCTACTTCCCACACTCCGTCATGCTCAAGAAAGTTATTTTGTACAAGTTCTCTCCCTGTATTTTCTGTGATTTCGAAAAATTCCGGATAAACCGGTGGCTGAATTAAAACCTTTTCTTCTTTCTTTGTAAATAGCTTAATGATCGCTGCAAGAGCCGGAACCACACCTAAACACCAGCTACATAAGTTTGTATCAAGTGCCCATCCGTTTCTTCTTAACTGCCAGTCGGCATACGCTTTAAAATAACTATCTGGGCGGGATGTATAACCCCAGATTCCTTCTTCCGCTTTCTTTTTACATGCATCAATAATAGGCTGCGCTGTCTTGAAATCCATATCTGCAATCCAAAGCGGAATCACATCATCTGTCCCAAAATTCTTTACCCTTTCATCATATTTTGCAGAACGGTTTTTGCTTCTGTCAACAGGCTCATCAAAATTGTATTTCATATTTTCATTTCCTCTTTAATTATGCATTATTCTACCAGATGACAGGCTACATAATGTTCATTTCCAACATTTCTGAAGATTGGTCTTTCTTCATGACAGCGTTTGGTAGCATATGGCATCTGGATGCAAATTTACATCCAACCGGTGTATCAATCGGACTTGGGACATCCCCTTGCAGCATAACCGGTTTCTTAGTTTTACTGATCGCAGGATCAAGTTCAGGAACCGCTGACATCAATGCTTTTGTATATGGGTGCAGTGTCTGTTCGTACAATTCTTCTGTCTCCGCAAATTCTACCAGAGATCCAAGATACATAACACCTACTTTTTGGGAAATATGTCTGACCATAGAAAGATCATGTGCAATAAACAAATAAGTAAGTCCAAGACTTGCCTGCAGATCTTCAAGCATATTTACTACCTGTGCCTGAATACTGACATCAAGTGCCGAAATAGGCTCATCGCAGACTACAAAATCCGGATTTACCGCAAGTGCTCTTGCAATCCCGACACGCTGCCTTTGTCCACCTGAAAATTCATGAGGATAACGGCTGGCATGGTCTTTTCCAAGACCAACTGTATTCAACAATTCATAGATGCGTTCCTGTCTTTCCTTACCTTCATAAAGATGATAAATATCCAGTGGCTCACCGATAATATCTGAAACCGTCATACGAGGATTCAGAGATGCATATGGATCCTGAAAGATCATCTGCATTCTTTTTCTATATGGCCATACTTCGGCTGCGCTCAACTGTGCAATATCTTTCCCATCAAATATGATTTCTCCTGCTGTCGGTTTATAGAGACGCATGATGGAATATCCGGTTGTAGATTTTCCACATCCGGACTCTCCTACAAGTCCGATTGTTTCTCCCTTTTGAATTTTGAAGGAAACTCCGTCCACTGCTTTACATACTCGATTTTTTTACCTAAAAATCCTTTTTTATTCTCAAAATACATTTTCAGGTCTTTTACTTCCAGAAGTGTATTATTTGGCATGTCGGATTCCTCCTTTCTGACTTTCGTATTCTTCGTTCCGAGGTGCCTGCGGATGGCACATAAAACAGCTTACACGATGTGTATCACTGATATACTGTTCCGGCACCGGCATGGATGCGCATACCTTCATTGCATATTTGCAGCGCGGATAAAACGGACATCCTGTCGGTGGATGAAGCATATCCGGCGGTGTTCCAAGAATCGGAACCAGTCTCTCTTTAGATGCCTCTCCGGTTACCTTTGGTACAGAGTTCAAAAGTCCCATCGTATATGGATGATGCGGTTCATAGAAAATTTCTTCCGTTGTTCCTTCCTCCATAATCTTTCCACCATACATAACGATGATTCTATCGCAGATACTTGATGCACATCCTAAGTTATGTGTGATCAAAATAGTAGCTGTTCCCAGTCTTTCATTTAATTCTTTCATAAGAGACAGTACCTGTGCCTGAATGGTAACATCCAGTGCCGTTGTCGGCTCATCCGCAATCAGAAGCTCTGGCTCACAAGAAAGTGCCATCGCAATCATTGCTCTCTGTCTCATACCGCCTGAAAACTCATGTGGGTAGGAATGAAATCTTTTTTCCGGTGAAGGAATACCTACCAGTTTCAACATTTCAAGTGCACGTTTTTTTGCATCTTCCTTTTTAATTTTATGGTGTGTCAGAATAGCTTCTGTAATCTGATCACCAATCTTAAATAATGGATTCAAAGATGTCATCGGATCCTGGAAGATCATAGCAATGTGATCCCCTTGAATCTTACGCATCTCACTTTTTTTCTTTTTCAAAAGATCTTCTCCGTTAAAGAGAATCTCCCCTTTCTTTACTCTTCCAGGATATGCAAGCAATCCCATAATAGAAAGTGATGTAACACTCTTCCCACTGCCCGATTCACCTACAATACCAATGATCTCACCTTTGTCTAATCCAAAACTGACATCACGGATTGCCTGCACCTCTCCTAAATGCGTAAAGAAAGAGGTATGTAAATTTTTTACATCTAATAATTTTTCACTCATTTGCTTTTTCCTCCTTATTTACGCTGTTTTGGATCGAATGCATCTCTTAAACCATCACTTAATAAGTTGAATGTAAGGATTGTAACTGAAATGGCAATCGCCGGATATACCATCTGATATGGATATACATAAATTCCTGCTAAAGCGTCATTACACAAAGTACCCCAGGAAGCCATCGGTGCAGAAATACCAAGACCTACGAAGCTCAGGAATGCTTCATTGAAAATTGCACTTGGAATCTGCATTGCCATATTTACCATGATAGGTCCCATCATATTCGGGATTAGGTGTTTCACAATAATTCTCTTTGTATCTGCTCCTGTTACGATGGCAGCTTTAACAAATTCCTGCTGTTTCAGCGTCAGAACCTGCCCTCTGACGATACGGGCCATTTTAACCCAGAATGTCAAACCTAATGCAATAATGATGGAAGAAATACCAGGTCCTACTACAACCATGATCAAAATAACATACAGCGTCATCGGAATGGAGTCCAGAACGTCAATAATACGCATCATGATATTATCAACCGTTCCACCGCAGTAACCTGCAATCGCACCGTAGAATACACCAACCACAAAATTGATAAATGCCGCAAACAGACCAACCAAAAGAGAAATACGTGCACCATATACAATACGGATAAACAAATCTCTCCCAAGACCATCTGTTCCAAGCAGATAAGTTTTATTTTTTATCTTCTCCTGCTTTGTGAGCTTCTCACCATCACAAGTGATCACTGTTCTTTCTATCTTGTTTTCCAAAATACTTTTGGCTTCTTCAATTGTAACCTCTGTCACATCGCTTCCTGCATAATAGTTTTCAAGATATTTAATTCCTTTGATCGCTACTGTATCTAAATCTTTTTTTGCTGCTTTCTTTTCTAATTTTTTATACTCTTTACTTGCATCTGAATAACCACTATAATCAACACAGATTTCACTGTTTCCGACCGTAAAGAAATTTTTCTTTCCATTGACATCTTTATTCTTTACTTCTGCAAGTCCTTCAAGATTTCCTTTTTTGTCAACCACAACAACTGTATACTGTGGTGTTACATAAATATTTTTTCCGTTGTCAAGCGGATATACTTTCATTACATCCGGAATATTCGCTAATTCCAGATTCTGTGTCTTATAATCATATTTCCAAAACATTGGGATAAAAATAGCTCCGATTGTAATCAAAGCAATTACGATCAAAGAAAGGATCGCTATTTTATTGGATTTTAATCTTCTCCATCCGTCTTGTAAAAAGTAAGACTAGGCCTTTCCATTTTCTCAGCATTTTTTTCTTCCTGTTCCAACGGTGCCCATAATTCCGGAGAGATAACGTTATTTTTTTCGCTCATATTTTCTCACCTGTTTTACTGATATTTAATACGTGGGTCAATTAATACATACAGAATATCGACTACTAAAATGCAGATTACAAGAATAACTGAGAAAAATACAGTAATACCCATAATCAATGTATAGTCTCGGTTAAGGATACTGTTTGTAAATAAGTTTCCGATTCCAGGAATACCAAATACCTTTTCTACTACGAAAGATCCTGTAATCAATGCAGCAAACATTGGTCCGATATAAGTTACAACCGGAAGCAATGCATTTCTTAATGCATGTTTTCCAAGTACCTTCCATTCAGGAAGTCCCTTTGCCCTTGCTGTACGAATATAATCCTGATTCAAAACATCTAATGTGGAAGTTCTTGTCAGTCGTACAACATACGCAAGTGAGAATAATGCGCTGACTATAACCGGTCCAATATATCCCTTCCAGCTATTCACACCAAACGATGGTACCCATCCTAAAATCTTGCTGAACAGATATAAGAATCCTGTTTGCAAATACAAAGCTTGGGATTGTCGCCCCTAGGGTTGATAGCACCATCAAGACTCGATCTACAAATTTATTTTTGCCTCAATGCGGCAATAATACCAAAAAATATTCCGAAACCTAAAATAACTAACGAAGCCCAAATACCGATTGCTAAAGAATATGGAAATCCTGCTGAAATAATATCATTGGTTGTGATTCCTTTTTTCATAAAGGAAATACCAAAATCCCCATGCATATAGTTCCGCATATATGTTCCATATTGTTCAATAAACGGTTTATCAAGACCATATTTTGCTTTCATATTTGCAATAATTACCGGATCGTTCATTTTCTCGCTGGCAAATGGGTCACCTGGAATTGCATTCATTAATGTAAATGTCAGTGTCATAATGAACCAGATCGTAATAATCGCAGAAAGTACTCTTTTCGCTATATATCTCAGCATATTACTTCTCCTCTAATAATAGGGAGACCGAAAAGCAAGGTACTTTTCGGTCTTCCTAAAGTCAACAACTACTCAACGATTTCAGCATGGCTGAACATAAATGAATTGCCCAATGTAAGTTCAACGTTTTCTACCTGATCTTCATTTACAAGAGCCACAAATGACGGATAATAAAGTGCTGTGATCGGCATATCATCCATAAGTGCTTTATTCGCTTCTTCCCAGGCTGCATCTCTTTCTTCGCCTAATGAAGCCATTGCTTTATCAAATGCTTCATCAAATGCTTTGTTACCAGGATTTAATGTTGTATCGTTCGGAGCGCCTTTGTATTCTCTCCATCTCCACTGGCATGTATTATTACCATTCTGAGAATAGAAAAGTTTAATAAGTCCACTTGCATCGTATGGGTTATTTGTCCAGCCACCAGGAGCCATCTGATAATCACCTTTACTCTTTGTAGAGCTGAATACACTTGATTCTTCTGCGCGGAGTTTAACTTTGATATTTAAATTTGTTTCCAGCATCTGCTGAATCGCTTCACAAAGTCTCTTGTTCTTTTCCGTATTCGCATATGTGATTTCCACCTCCGGAAAGCCCTCTCCGTTTGGATAACCTGCTTCCGCAAGTTCTGCCTGCGCATCTTCTACCTTAGCCTGACGCGGATCGATTCCATATTCTTCTGCCGGATATCCATCTGCTTCAAGTTCACGAAAATGTGTTCCATCTGTTTTCTGACATGTCGGAGCGATAAAGTTACTTGCCGGGATAGAACCATCTTTTAATACCTGTTCTGTGATCTGCTTTCTGTCGATTGCCTTGGCAACTGCTTTTCTTACATGAACATTATCAAATGGTGCTTTATCTACGTTGAAATTCAGGAACTGTGCTCCTGTATCGGCACTGACAATTACATATGGATCTTCAGCAACAATCTGTGGAATCTGTTCTGCCGGAAGGTGATCCATAACATCGATCTCACCTGCCTGATATGCCTGATATGCGGTATTATCATCTGTAATAAATACTGCTTTGATACCAGGAAGTTTTACTTCGTCTGCTGCATAGTAGTAAGGATTCTTTTTCAGTAATAAATGAGATCCAACCTGATATTCTTCTAAGTAGAATGCTCCGTTACTGATTGCTGATTCCGGTTTCTTCTCCCATCCTTCACCTGCTGCTTCCACTGCTTCTTTTTTAATAGGAAGATAAACGTCATTGGCAACTAACTGCGGGAAGAACGGTGTTGCATTCTTCAAAACAACTTCAAATGTATAATCATCAATTGCTGTTGCTTTGATATCATCATACTCACCTGTTCCTTCAAAATATTCGGTACCACCTACAACATAATCTGTGATGGCCTGAAGTGCTTCAGATGCAAAATTCGGATCACAAATTCTTCTCCAGGAATATTCGAAGTCTTTTGCTGTCACCGGACTTCCGTCTGACCATTTCGCATCTTTTCTTAAATGGAATGTATATGTTTTTCCGTCCTCTGAAACATCCCATTTTTCCGCGATACCCGGTTTAAAGCCATCGGATGTTGATACGGTGAGGCCTTCAAACAACTGCTTACAAATCGCATCTGATACAGATTCAGAGTTGTTCGTTGGGTCCCACTGCTTTGGTTCAGAATACAATCTCCACATAAGGTATCTTCCCTCTTCTGATCCTTCAGTTTCCGTTTCTGCTTCCTGTTTTGCTGATCCATTGTCAGAAGCTTTTTCTTTTTGCCACCGCACCCCGCAAAACTAGCGACAACCATCGTCAGTGCTAAAAACAACGCTAATTTTTTCTTTTTCATACATTTCTCCTCCTTTACATCCTTTTTTGAGTTTCGTTTTACGAAAAAGATTTTTTCTGTGTTTTTTACTCACAGTATAAATATTACTGACAGTATAATTCTTTTTGTATATTATGTCAAGATATTGACAGTATTCTTTTATTGTTTTATAATATTTCAACAACTGTATGTTTTGTTTTTCTATAAGAAAACAAATAAATTACATAAAGGAGGATTTTCTTATGAAGAAAGCACTAAAAATCTACATTTCTGTAGATATGGAAGGAATGGCAGGTATTACTTCTCCATCTCAGGAACGCGATGAGGTTCCTTCCTTCCGCCGCGCTTTACACAATCAGGTACGCTGGATCATCGAAGGAATTCATGCTTCCTCCAGAAATGATGAAATCGGGGAAATCACCATTTCTGATTCTCATGGAAGCGGAACGAACCTTTCTTATGATGAACTTTGCCAGATGGATGAACGTATCAGCTTAGTAAGCGGTTCTCCAAGAAGACAGTACATGATGTCTTGCCTGGATGAAACCTACGATGTTGTATTTCTGGCCGGATATCATGCCGGTCCGGGAGAAGATTTCGCCAATATGGATCACAGCTTCTACGGAAGAGTTGTTTCCAGCCTTAAGATCAACGGAGCCTATATGAACGAAAGTACAACGAACGCAGCACTTGCTGCTTCTTATAAGGTTCCGATAGGCTTATCATGGTGATTCTGTCTTCGCAAACAGCTTATAGACAAAGAAATGATGCCATGGGTAAAATTCGTAACAACTAAAGAAGCTTGTCACGCTATGCAGCAAAATTCCCACCACAAAAGTTCTCAGGAAAATCACGATTCATGCTGAGATAAAGAA
>ENA-OQAZ01000177-OQAZ01000177.1-human-gut-metagenome-genome-assembly--contig:-NODE-177-length-35362-cov-5.258323_pt1 | contig 35362 bp, 39 predicted proteins | sample MGYA00242737_ERZ504531 | MGnify/ENA primary metagenome ERZ504531 (study PRJEB26092, sample SAMD00036244) | human gut metagenome | host: Homo sapiens | study: EMG produced TPA metagenomics assembly of... | reverse complement strand
GGAGAGGATATCCCGGTAGAACCAGATAATCTGCCGGAGAGATATCGAAATTGGGTATGGAAAATAAGAATAAATGGTGGAAAAATGCAGTTGTATATCAGATTTATCCGAAAAGCTTTCAAGATTCGGATGGAGATGGAATCGGTGATATTCCAGGAATTATCAGCAGATTGGATTATTTGAAAAAACTTGGAATAGATGCAATCTGGCTCTCACCGGTGTATCGTTCGCCACAGGATGACAATGGATACGATATTTCAGATTATCAGGATATTGAGCCGATGTTCGGAACAATGGAAGATATGGAACAGTTATTTGCGGAGGCAAAGAAACGCGGAATCCGAATTATGATGGATCTTGTGCTGAATCATACTTCAGATGAACACAGATGGTTTTTGGAGGCAAAGAAAAGCAAAGACAATCCGTATCATGATTATTATGTGTGGCGTGATGGAGAAGAAGGTATTTACCCAAATGATATGAATTCTGCGTTCGGAGGACCGGCATGGGAGTGGGTTCCAGAACTGGGACAGTATTATTTTCATCAGTTTTCAGTGAAACAGCCAGATCTGAACTGGGAGAATCCGAAAGTGAGAAGAGAGCTCTATGATATGATTCTCTGGTGGATGGAAAAAGGAGCAGGCGGATTTCGTCTGGATGTAATCGATCAGATTGCAAAAGAGCCAGATCTTAAGATCACAAATAATGGACCAAAGCTGCATGAATTTCTGCGTGAACTAAGCAGAGAAACATTTCAGAAGGGGGATATGATCACTGTTGGAGAAGCCTGGGGAGCAACACCGGAAATTGCAAAGAAATATAGTAATCCGGATGGAAGTGAATTTTCCATGGTTTTCCAGTTTGAGCACATTATGCTTGATCAGGAAGAAGGAAAGGAAAAATGGGATACGATTCCATTGAATCTGGTAAAGCTGAAAAAATGCCTTGCAAAGTGGCAGAATACTTTATATCAGGTAGGATGGAACAGTCTGTTCATGAATAACCATGATCTTCCCAGAATCGTGTCGCGCTGGGGAAATGACGGAAAATACAGAAAAGAGTCGGCAAAAATGCTGGCGACAATGCTTCATGGAATGCAGGGAACTCCTTACATTTATCAGGGAGAAGAGCTGGGAATGACGAATGTGCAGTTTGACAGCATTGAAGAATATGAAGATATTGAGACATTGAACATGTACAAAGAGCGACTGAAAAAAGGATATCAGCCAGAAGAAATCATGCAGTCTATCTACGCAAGAAGCCGTGATAATGCCCGTACTCCGATGCAGTGGAGCGGGGATGAGAACGGAGGATTCACAACAGGAGAACCATGGTTTGCCGTGAATCCAAATTATACCAGAATCAATGCCAAAGAGGCACTGGAAGATGAAAATTCGGTATTTTACTATTATCAGAAGCTGATTCGTTTAAGAAAAGAAAATCCAGTATTCGTGAATGGAAAATTTGAACTTCTTCTGCCGGAAGATGAGAGAATTTCGCCTATACGAGAACAGATGAGCATACAAAGATGCTGGTATGTACAAACTTTACGGATGAGGAAGTTGGCTTCCCATTACTTGATGAGTGGAAAGCCGGGGAAGTCTGGATTCGGAATTATGAGGACGACAGAGAAGGAAATATATTGCGTCCTTATGAGGCGGTGATAATTGCATTTACTGGCAAATAGATTGAGTTTTTTGGGGGGCATCAAAATTCACTTACTAGCATAAGTGATAGTGAAATTATGTGGATTTCAACTTATTATAAGTGTAAGATAATAACTATTGAAACCGCCGTGTACCGAATGGTACGCACGGTGGTGTGAGAGGACGGGAGCTAATCACTCCCGCCTACTCGATTATTTATTTTACAGTAGCATTTTAAAATATGTGATAAAGGCGGATTTGCATATCTTACCAGTATTATGGATCTATATTTCAGAAAAATCATTTCCTGGGTACTAAGTGAGTCGTTGGAGGCATCTCATGTAGTAAAATGTTCGGTTTTTACAACAGTCTGTTTCGTGTGTAATTCAATTTTAGGTGTAACTACCCAAGGCAAATTGTAGCAAAGACGATAGGAAAGTGTGGGGGATTTCGCCTGTGTCATGACACAGGCAGTGCTTGCTATTTTAGCCTGACCAGTCATCCAGCGGCAAACCAGACCGTTGTCCATTGAAAAAACCTGATTTGCTGGATCATCCATAAAATCTTCAAATAATTCGTATAAAAAATCAGGCTGACTCATTTGATTACTTTCGTTGAAAACAGAATAAAGAAGAAAAAGAAGCGGCAGTTTTCTGAAATACAAAATGTAAATCAGACTGTCGCTTTTTGAGAAATTATTCGGCTGTGTTATCTTTTGCTTCTGCAAGCATATAAGGATCGCATTTATCTTTACGCTTAAATATAATATAATCTAAGCATAAAAGTAAATATCAAGGATAATGAGGACAATTTCAAAGGCAGATTTAAACTGGATGGATAAAAAGTCCAGAAGCAGTGTGGAGATGAGTGACAAAAAGTTCAGACCAGAAATATCCGACACAGATGTTTCGGTTGAGCAGTATGATGAGATCATCTTAGGGTTTCCGATTTGGTGGTATGTAGCACCTACAATTATGAATACATTTTTGGAAAGCTATAATTTTTCAGGCAAAAAGATTGTGTTGTTTGCAACCTCTGGTGGAAGCGGATTTGGAAATACCGTAAGTGAGCTTAAACTGTCAGCACCTGGTGCAGTGATAATAGAAGGTAAAGTATTTCATAAAGCTGAAAAGCGGGAAATTGCAGAGTGGGTAAGAAGTATTTTGTAAGGAAGGTGAATAAAATGAAGAAGATTATACAGACAGCCGGGAGAAACGCACTTACTGATTTTTCACCGGAATTTGCACATTTTAATGATGATATTCTTTTCGGTGAGAACTGGAATAATCAGGATATTGACCTTAAAACCAGAAGTATTATAACGGTAGTTGCACTAATGTCTTCCGGGATAACAGATGCCTCTTTAATCTATCATTTACAGAACGCAAAGGCACATGGTGTGACACAAAAGGAAATTGCAGCAATTATCACTCACGTTGCTTTTTATGTCGGCTGGCCAAAAGGCTGGGCAGTTTTTCATCTGGCAAAGGAGGTATGGCAGCCAGAAGAAGGAGACTTGCCATATGAAGATGCGGCTATGAGAGCACATGCGAAATCAATGTTTTTTCCAATTGGACAGCCAAATGATGCATTTGCAGAATATTTTGTAGGACAAAGTTATCTGGCTCCGATATCCACAGATCAGATTGGAATTTTCAATGTAACCTTTGAGCCCGGATGCAGAAATAACTGGCATATTCATCATGCAAAAAACGGCGGCGGACAGATTTTAGTATGTGTTGCCGGACGTGGATTTTATCAGGAGGAAGGCAAAGAAGCGGTAGAAATGAAACCGGGTGACTGTATAAACATTCCGGCAGAAGTAAAACACTGGCATGGAGCGGCTCCAGATGAGTGGTTTTCCCATCTGGCAATTGAGGTATCCGGGGTAGACTGTTCCAATGAGTGGTGCGAGGCAGTATCAGAAAAAGAGTATGGTAACTTAAAATAAGGAGTGGACTATGGAATACAGTAAAATTGGGAATACAGATATAGAAGTGTCAAAATTATGTGTGGGCTGTATGAGTTTTGGAAAAGCCGGAAGAAAAATATAGCAAGAATTATAATTTGCTTTATAGAGAGGATGAACTTTCGTTCAATTCAAGAGAGTGCGGACATTTTTAAACTCCTGAGTCTCCGAAATGTGCATAAACACCTAAAAAATGCAGAAAATAAAAACAAAACATACATTATGCACAAAAAGCGATTGCGTTTTTTAAGCATAAAATCAATAGACGATTGTAAATAAATATATTATAATCCATATTAAATCAATCAATTATTGCTATTATGTATATGCTGGAGATTGGTTCAGTGTTTCTACCAACTACCGTAAAGAGTTGACTACATAATCCTATGTGGTGACTCTTTTTTTATTTGCCTAAAAAGAGTTTTATTTGATGACCCTTTTTAGGCTAATATTTTTATAGGGAGGGGGAATTTTTCATAATAAGAGCCGAACTACATAGATGGCAGAATTGCAAAATGTGAAAGTGAGGTTATACTTATGGAAAAAAGGGATAGTTTTTTTGAAAGATTTTTTGGGATTTCACAAAGTGGTTCTACAATGAAGATTGAAGTTTTAGCGGGAATAACAACATTTATTACAATCGCTTATATTCTCATTCTGAATCCACAGATTTTAGCAGACCCATATATGATTATGGGAGATACTGTTATGGCAGGAAAGATTTCCAATGGTGTATTTATTGGTACTTGTATTGGTGCATTCATTGGAACAATATTATGTGCTCTGTATGCTAAGGTTCCGTTTGCACAGGCCCCAGGAATGGGACTGAATGCGTTTTTTGCTTATACCGTTGTATTAGCTATGGGATATACCTATAATCAGGCATTAGTAATTGTATTCATATCTGGTATTTTCTTTATTGTTATTACAGCAGTTGGACTTAGAGAAGCAATCATCCGTTCAATTCCGGATGCTGTAAAAATGCTATAACGCCAGGAATTGGTTTGTTTATTACGATTATCGGATTGAAAAATTCCGGATTAGTTGTAGGAAATTCAGCAACACTTGTAAGCATGGTAGACTTTGCACAGTGGAGAAGTGAAGATGGAGATGTTTCACTAATTTGTGGAGCACTTGTTGCGCTGATCGGTCTGATTGTAATTGGTGTTTTAAATGCACGTAATGTAAAAGGTTCTATTATCATTGGTATTTTAGTGGCAACTGCAGCAGGAATTCCTTTGGGAGTTACAAAATTATCTTCTTTTGACATGAATCTGGGCGCAAAATTCAGTGATTTTGCAGAAGTATCATTATTTAAAATGGACTTTGCAGGTTTATTTGCAGGGGAAAATATAGTGAGCACAATCTTTACAGTAGTAATGCTTGTACTTAGTTTTTCCTTAGTCAATATGTTTGATTCTATTGGAACTTTGATGGGTGCTGCAAGACAATCAGGTATGATTGATGAGAATGGAGAAATCATTCACATGAAAGAAGCATTGATGTCAGATGCGATTTCAACAGCAGCAGGTGCTATGGTTGGTACATCTACAGTTACAACAGTAGTAGAATCCAGTGCAGGTATTGCTGCAGGTGGAAGAACAGGTATGACAAGTTTAGTGACAGCAGTAATGTTTCTTGCTTCAATCATATTTGCACCAATAGTAAGTATCGTACCGGGTCAGGCAACAGCTCCGGCTCTGATTTTTGTAGGTATTCTGATGCTTAGTAATATTAAAGAAGTTGATTTCAGCGAAATGTCAAATGCATTGCCAGCATTCTGTACAGTTGTATTTATGCCATTTACATATTCTATCGCAAATGGTGTAGCAGTTGGATTGATCACATATTGCTTTATGAAACTGTTTACAGGTAAAGCTCGTGAAATCAAAGCTTTGACATGGATTATTTCAATTATATTTATCTTACGATATGCCTTTATGACATTGGGATAAAGCAGAAGGATTTTATTGTAGGAGGTTTAGTAGATAATGAATGAAAAAACAGATCTTAGAGCTTTAAGGGGGCAGATTGTATATTCTGAATCTTCGAATAAATTAAAGATTTGCGAAAATGGATATCTTGTATATGAAGCAAATGAAATCAAGGGAGTGTATCCGATACTTCCGGAAGAATATGAAGGAATACTGGTAGAGGATTATGGAGACAGACTCATCGTTCCCGGATTTGTAGATTTACATGTACATGCACCACAATATGCTTTTCGTGGATTAGGTATGGATATGGAGCTTTTAGACTGGCTGGAGACAAATACTTTTCCAGAGGAGTCAAAGTATAAAGACATAGTTTATGCAAAAAAAGCTTATCAGATGTTTGTAGATAATCTGAAAAAAAGCGCAACAACCAGAGCATGTATATTTGCAACGATTCATAAAGAATCAACTATTTTATTGATGGATATGCTTGAAAAAGCAGGACTTGCTACGATGGTTGGTAAGGTAAATATGGATCGCAATTCACCGGATTATCTGAGAGAAGAAACAGAAGAAAGTGTAAATGAAACAATCTCTTGGCTTGAAGAAGTACAAAAGAAACAGTATCAACATACAAGACCAATTTTGACTCCTCGATTTATACCGAGTTGTACAGATGAACTTATGCATAAGTTGAAAGATATTCAAGTAAAATATCAGATTCCAGTACAGTCGCATCTTTCAGAAAATTATGGAGAGATTGCATGGGTACAGGAATTATGTCCAAAATCAGAATTTTATGGAGATGCATATGATCAGTTTGGGCTGTTTGGAAGAGACAGCAAGACGGTTATGGCTCATTGCGTACATTCAGATGAAAATGAGATCAGAAGGATGAAGGAAAATGGCGTGTTTATCGCACACTGTCCGGAATCTAATACAAATTTGTCATCAGGAGTGGCACCTATCAGACAATATTTGAAAGAAGGAATGCATGTAGGATTAGGAAGTGATGTGGCTGCCGGATCTACTGAAAATATGTTTGCAGCTATGAGGTACGCAGTTCAGGCGTCAAAGTTGCGTTGGAGATTAAAAGATGACAAATTGACTCGATTAACTATGCCTGAAGTATTTTATATGGCTACAAAAGGAGGCGGAGAATTTTTTGGTAAAGTAGGAAGTTTCGAAGCAGGATACGAAATGGATGCAGTAGTGCTTGACGATAAACGATTGATTCATCCACAAGAGATGGAAGTGGAACAGCGTTTAGAACGAATGATTTATTTGGCGGATGAACGAGAAGTCTATGCTAAATATGTAGCAGGAGAAAAAGTATCTGATTAAAAAAGAGCTTCTTTAAAATTAACGAAAGATTGGGGCTCGACAATAAAGAATTCTCGCAAGAGGCAGAACCCCAAATCTGCCTCTTGCAAGAAAATACCCGTTTTACCTCTTGGATTAGTATTTAATTAATGCAAATCCAAGAGGTTTATTTATGTATTTTTAAAAAAAGTACTTGACAAAACATCCTGAAAGTGAGGAAAGTTGATATGGCAAATGATATCGTTAACTACATATTCAAATCTTAAGACACATTCTTATAATTCCTAAAATCAGCAAATGTACCGGATAAAAAAGATAATTAAACCACTTATTCTGTTTTCCGCGTTCTCCATTATAAGTAAGCGTCAGACCAAATCCAAGTAAAGCCCACGGTTCTTTAAACATTGAAAGATAGGAAAATGGAATCGCAAGTGCCTGTCGGTCATGAAAAATATAATAGAAATATCCGATCAGCACCGCATGGTGTTCATAATCTAATCCCAAATTCATTGCAGCAAAGCACAATACTGCCACAATGAGAAATGATACGAAATACCATAAAGCTTTCGGCAATGCTGCCATCTTTTCCCTGAGTCCATCAATCAGCCAGATCATGGCAAGCACCAAGGCTAACGTAAACATAATATTGTTCCAGTTGACTTCAAAAAATGTAGCTGTTGTACACATATCAAAAGGAATTTCTGATATTACTCCAAATACAAGAAGTGTAATTAAATACTTCCATTTATTTTTTGTGTGGAAATAGCCTTCCACGAGAAGGAAGATAAATATTGGAAATGCAATTCTTCCTAAAATATCAAAAAAATCACTCAACCGATTTAATGATCCTCCATCCAAATTCGGATAGATTAACGCTTTGTTTGCGTGATCGATAAGCATGGATAGAAAAGCAATGTATTTAAGCTGCGCTCCTGAAAATATTTTGATTCTTTCTTTTATATTGTTCATAAAAATTAGTCCTTTTTTCAATTTCTTCTTTTATATGATATCATACTATTTCTTCAATTACATCCACTTATTGGGTCAATACACATCTTCATAGAGTGCGAGTGTAGTTTATGAGATTAATTTCTGATATACTAGAGGCAAGAAATGAGTGCGTACTAAGAAACAAATAATGTCAGAAATGGAAGATTGGAATTGAAGGGATTGATTCCAACATCGGTACGGCAATCCATACCACGGTAGTGCTGCTTATGGAATGGTTCATGGTGTTTTGTTGTTTATAGCAGGAACGGTTTTGCTGGCAATTATTAAAAAAAGTAATCGTAAAAAGTAATCGTAAAAAGTAATTTAAGGAATGGTTGAGGATTTCGCCCTTTTATGATATGCTTTTAAATTATAGGTAAAAGCGAGGTGAGGGGTGTGCTACACATAGGCATATGTGATGACAATCAAAAAGATATCAGTCGAGTTCAGGAACTGGCTGGCAGATTTTCAGAACAACACCCAGAAATGCCTGTACAGATACAGGCTTACAGCTCACCATATGATTTATTGGATGATATAGAAAAAACAGGTGGGTTTGATCTGTATTTATTAGATGTTGTTATGCCACATATGACAGGTGTAACGTTGGTCAGGCGGATCCGGGAACAAAGAGCCTGAAAGGTCTGAAAAGAACCTTATTTACAAAGGCTGCAAGATGGGTGTTTGAGATGGATGTAGTAGACAGTACAGACAACACACTGTATCTTGATTTCCATTACTGTCCATTGGTAAAAGCATGGCAGAAAGGGGGATGCAGTGACGAAGAGATTGCAAGATTGTGTGATATTGCAATGTGTGGAGATCATGGAATCGGAAAGTGCTTTGATGCGAGACTTGAGCTGCCAAAATCAATCGCAAAAGGTGATGATGTCTGTGCGTTAAGATACATCAAGCTGCACGATGAAAAGGTGGCAAAATGAAAAAAGTAAATACATCCTTCACAGATCTTTCAGATGCCGTGATTCGATTCGCTCCTATCGATATAGATAAACAGCAATACGCATCTGTGCACGGAGAAAATGAAAATATATCAGTGGATAAGATTCATCTGGTGGTGGATTTTTATAGAGAATTGGTTGGAAATTATAAGTAATAAGTGGAGAGAAAATGTTAAATATTATAGAAATCAACAACTTCAATGAATCAGAATTAGATATCTACGCACGTTACACGGAAGCACAGCTTCTGAATAAAGACTGTCCGGAAGATGGACTTTTTATTGCAGAAAGTCCGAAGTGATTGGACGGGCGTTGGATGCCGGATATATTCCAATATCTGTTCTGGTTGAAAAGAAACAGATGGAAGAAAATGAAGAGACGCAAGAAGTTCTTGCAAGATTTGAGAATACAGGCACTTCTATTTTTACAGCAGAGTTTGCTGTCCTTACGCAATTGACAGGATTTAAGCTGACGAGAGGAATGCTTTGTGCATTGAAACGCCGACCACTGGAAGATTTCAGGAAACTTTGCGAGGGAAAGAACAGGATTGCCATTCTGGAAGACGTGATGAATCCAACGAATGTCGGAGCAATCTTTCGATCGGCAGCGGCAATGCATATGGATGCAGTGTTACTGACTTCAGGATGCAGCAATCCATTGTATCGAAGAGCATCCAGAGTGAGTATGGGAACGGTGTTTCAGATTCCATGGACATTTATTCAAGACGATAAAGAACGCAGATGCGACAGGAAAGAGATCTGCCGGTTCAGGCGATCGAGAACTTGAAAGCACTTGGGTATAAGACAGCAGCACTTGCATTGACAGATGATTCCGTAAGTATTGACGATCCGCAACTTATGAGCGAAGAAAAACTGGCAGTGATTCTTGGAACCGAGGGGGACGGACTTATGCAGGAGACAATCAAAGCTTGCGATTATACTGTGAAGATTCCAATGTCACATGGTGTGGATTCTCTGAATGTGGCAGCAGCAAGTGCAGTGGCGTTCTGGCAGTTGAGGAAATAAAGATTTATCGTAGAGATTCTTTTTCGAGTGCGGACGAAAACTGAAAATATTATTTTAGAAAGTCGCTTGTTAGAAGAATGGTACAGGAACGCCGACTCAGGGTTACGCATACTGTTCATACTAGGAAAAACAACAGACTGCTAAAAGCAAAGAAAGGATTGACAAACTCGCTGCTACTCAGACAGTTGTCAATCCTTTCTTTAACGCAATCTATTGTTTTTCAAGTATGAGCAAGTATGCTCCACATTCGTCTTCGTCCCTGTACCATCCTTCTAACATGAAACTTCTCGGACTTCATATTTTCTGTTTTCTGTTTATTGAAAAAGATGAATTCCTACGACAAATTTTATTAAATACAAACACGTTTGAGATATGGATATCATTCTATAGAATATCCGGTACGTCTGCTTCTCAAGTAGAGTTCTTCTTTCGAGAGAGTAGAAATCAGATAGCACTGAAAAATTTACTGATAGACAGACAGCGAGGGTTTGATTCAGGTGACTGTTCTTAGTCTTTCCTGTATACAGAACCCGGAGCCTGCATCAAATCCTCGCTGCCTGTCTATTCGAATAAACTTCATATGCGCTATCTGATTTCGTCCGAACTCGAAAAAGAATCTCTACGATAAATCTCTATTTTTCAGTAAGGTATAGATGAAAATCACGTATCATTTCCCCACAAAAAGAACGATGTCATATAAAATGTTACATTTTTCACAAAAGAAACCTTGCTGGTGTAAAGTTTTTGTAAAACAAGTGTCTTGTCACCTGTAAACAACAGTGATATAATGGGCAAGAATAAATCAACAGAGCAATAGACATGAAAGTGTGTTACAGCAGAATTTTATGTCAGGAGAGAATAAGAGAGGTACGTGCTATGACGATTAGAGAAGAGATAGAACAGTTAAAGAAAGAACAAAATGCCGTAATTCTGGCGCATTATTATGTAAGACCGGAAGTTCAGGAGATTGCAGACTATGTAGGAGATTCTTTCTACTTAAGTAAAGTTGCGGTTGGTCTGAAAGAGAAAACAATCGTGTTCTGTGGTGTTTCATTCATGGGTGAGAGTGCGAAGATCCTGAATCCTGAGAAAACAGTGCTTATGCCGGATATGGCAGCAGATTGTCCAATGGCACATATGGCATCTGCGGAGACAATCGAGAAGATTCGTTCAGAGTATGATGACCTTGCAGTTGTCTGCTACATCAATTCAACAGCAGAACTGAAAAGACATTCTGATGTCTGTGTAACTTCATCCAATGCAGTGAAGATTGTAAAAGCACTTCCGAATAAAAATATTTTCTTTATCCCGGATCGTAACCTTGCACATTACATCGCAGGATTGGTACCGGAAAAGAACTTTATATATAATGAAGGATTCTGTATTGTGCACGAATATATGGAGGTTGAAGAAATCAAAGCAGCGAAAGCAGCGCATCCGGAAGCAGAGGTTCTTTCTCATCCAGAATGTCCGGCAAAAGTTCTGGAACTTTCTGATTTTGTTGGAAGTACTTCAGAAATCATCGAGCAGGCAGGAAAATCAGACGCGAAAGAATTTATCATCTGTACAGAGAGTGGTGTTTTGTATGAACTTCAGAAGAGAAATCCTGAGAAGAAATTTTACTTTACAGAGACAACTCCAATCTGCAGAAATATGAAGAAGGTTACACTTGAGAAAGTGCTTCATGTATTAAAGACAGGCGAGAATGAAGTTTTTGTAGACGATAAGCTTCGTGAAGAATCTAAGAAACCGTTAGAGAGAATGTTAGAACTGGCCAAGTAAACAGAGGGCAGATAGGATTGACAGCAATCGAAGATTATAGAAAATACAGATCAAATCGACTAATGCTGTCGGAATGGAGATATTTATTATGAAAATGGAAGCAGATGTAGTCATTGTTGGAACAGGTGTGGGAGGCTTTTCAGCGCACTGAGTCTTCCGAGAGATCAGAAGATCATCATGATTACAAAGTCAGATTTAGAGAGCAGTGATTCATTCCTGGCTCAGGGAGGAATCTGCATGCTGCATGACAAAGATGACTATGACAGTTATTTTGAAGATACAATGAAAGCGGGACATTATGAGAACAGAAAAGAATCTGTTGATCTTATGATCCGCAGCTCAAGAGAGATCATTCATGATCTGATTGGCTATGGTGTAGATTTCCAAAAACAGGAGACAGATGAGTCTGGAAATGAAGCCGCAGACAACGGTGGTGAAAAGGCAGAGATTCAGGATATTTATGCATTTACTCGTGAGGGAGCACATTCACGTCCGAGAATTCTGTTTCATGCAGATATTACAGGAAAAGAAATCACAAGTAAACTGCTTGCACAGGTAAAGCATCTTTCTAATGTAAGATTGCTTGAATATACAATGATGACAGATATCATTGTGGAAAATGATGAATGTAAAGGAATCATTGCACAGGATAAAGATGGAAATGAATTCGAAATCCATACAGAGAATACAATCTGGGCAAGCGGTGGAATCGGTGGACGTTATAAACATTCTACAAACTTCCCACATTTGACAGGAGATGCGCTTACAATTTCTGAAAAACACGGAATCCGTCTGGAGCATCTGGACTATGTACAGATTCATCCGACAACATTGTATTCCAAGAAACCAGGAAGACGCTTTCTTATTTCAGAGTCTGTCCGTGGAGAAGGTGCGGTTCTTCTTAACAGCAAGAAAGAACGTTTTGTAAATGAACTTCTTCCAAGAGATGTTGTGACTAAGGCAATCAGAGAAGAGATGGAAAAGGAAGGCACAGATCATGTCTGGCTGTCTATGGAAAAACTTGGAAAAGAAACCATCATGGGTCATTTCCCGAACATTTATCAACATTGTCTGGAAGAGGGATATGATGTGACAAAAGAATGTATCCCGGTTGTTCCGGCACAGCATTATTTCATGGGTGGTGTCTGGGTAGATTCAGACAGTAAAACATCCATGGAACATTTATATGCAGTAGGAGAGACAAGCTGTAACGGTGTACATGGTGCGAACCGTCTGGCAAGTAATTCACTTCTGGAAAGCCTTGTATTTGCCAAACGTGCGGCAAATAAAATCTCAGGTACAGAGAATGAAGTAAAAGTACGTGAATTGGCATAATAATAGTGATATAATATTAATCTATGCTGAAAAAATAAAAGTTAAGAGAAGAGTAGAGAAAGAATATAGAGACAGGGACAGGAGATATAAAGATGAACGAAATTACAATGACACTTCAGGCAGATCATTTGATCCTTGAGGCACTCAAAGAAGATATTTCAAGCGAAGACGTAACAACAAACTCAGTTATGAAAGACTATGTAAAAGGTGAAGTAGAACTGATCTGTAAGCAGGACGGTATAATTGCCGGACTGGAAGTTTACCGCAGAGTATTTGAACTGTTAGATGCAGATACAAAGACAGAACTTTACTGTAAAGACGGAGACGAAGTAAAGAACGGCCAGTTGATGGGAAAAGTAACAGGAGATATCCGTGTACTTCTTTCCGGTGAGCGTGTAGCACTGAACTACCTTCAGAGAATGAGCGGAATCGCAACTTATACACATTCCGTTGCAGGACTTCTTGAAGGAAGCAAAACAAAACTTCTTGATACAAGAAAAACAACACCTAATATGAGAATCTTCGAGAAATATGCAGTTCGTGTTGGTGGCGGTTATAACCACAGATATAATCTTTCTGATGGGGTACTCCTGAAAGACAATCACATCGGAGCTGCAGGAAGCGTAAAGAAAGCTGTCGAGATGGCAAAAGACTACGCACCATTTGTAAGAAAGATCGAAGTAGAAGTTGAGAATCTTGAGATGGTAAAAGAAGCAGTAGAAGCCGGAGCAGATATCATCATGCTTGATAATATGTCAACAGAAGAGATGCAGGAAGCAATCAAGATCATTGACGGAAGAGCTGAGACAGAGTGTTCCGGAAATGTAACAAAAGAGAACATCGGACGCCTGACAGCTCTTGGCGTAGACTATATTTCCAGTGGAGCCTGACACATTCCGCTCCGATTCTTGATATCTCGATGAAAAACCTTCATGCTGTAGAGTAAAAGTGATATAATTGTTAAAGAACAATTATTAGTATGGATTTCAATTTAGAAAGGAAGAGGCATGATGACAGGACCAGAAAGAAGAACTGCCATTATAAATCAGATAAAGACAAGCTCAGCACCGGTGCCGGGAAAGGCATTGGCTGCACAGTATGAAGTAAGCCGTCAGGTGATCGTGCAGGATATCGCACTCATCCGTGCCGCAGGACATGACATTATATCTACAAACAGAGGATATATTTTGCACGAATCACATTTAGTAGAAAGAATCTTCAAAGTGAAACATACCGATGATCAGGTTGAAGATGAACTCTATACAATCGTAGACCTTGGTGGAAGAGTTCGTAATGTGATGGTGAATCATAGAGTCTACGGTCATATGGAAGCATCACTCAATATTAATTCCAGACGAAATGCAGCAGAGTTCATAGATGACATCCGAAGTGGAAAGTCCACTCCGCTGAAAAATATCACATCCGATTATCATTATCATGTGGTAGAAGCAGATAGTGAAAATACATTGGATATGATTCAAGAAGCACTGGAAGAAAAGGGATTTTTGCTGGAGCAAGAAGAGTGGGAGAAAGAACTTTTTGCAAAATAAAGATTTATCGTAGGGATTCTTTTTCAAGTTCGGACGAAATCAGATAGCGCTTATAAAGTTTATTCTAATAGACAGACATTGAGGGATTGCTTCAGGCTCCGGGTTCTGTATACAGGAAAGACTAAGAAAAACGAAAGATTACTAAAAACAAAGCAATGCTCGGCAAACTCGCTGCCGCTTCAGACAGCTGCCTCACATTGCTTTAGCGTAACCTTTCGTTTTTTAAGTCTTTCCAAGCACACAGAACAGTCACCTGAAGCAATCCCTCAACATCTGTCTATCAGTAGATTTTTCGTCGCTATCTGATTTCTACTTTCTCGAAAGAAGAACTCTACTTGAGAAGCAGACGCACCGGATATTCTATAGAATGATATCCATATCTCAAACATGTTTGTATTTAATAAAATTTGTCGTAGGAATTCATCTTTTTCAATAAACAGAAAACAGAAAATATGAAGTCCGAGAAGTTTCATGTTAGAAGGATGGTACAGGGACGAAGACGAATGTGGAGCATGCTTGCTCATACTTGAAAAACAATGGATTGCGTTAAAGAAAGGATTGACAGCTGTCTGAGCGGCAGCGAGTTTGTCAATCCTTTCTTTGCTTTTAGCAGTCTGTTGTTTTTCCTAGTATGAACAGTATGCGTAACCCTGAGTCGGCGTTCCTGTACCATCCTTCTAACAAGCGACTTTCTAAAATAATATTTTCAGTTTTCGTCCCCTATATCCCTTGACATCTCCCTTTTTATTCTGCAAAATAGTAAGAAGAGTCTTTCAAGATTCTACTTTATTATAGAAGAAAAAGAGGTCATTTATATGGAAGAAATCATACAGTTTTTAGCTGGGATTTTGAATAGAGAGTTTATTCGTGCGGTGTTTAGTAACCCGCGAGTAAAGGGTAATGTAGTTAAGGCAAAGCTTCGACCGATGGAACAGAAGGGGGAGCTTTTATTTCAGTTAGAGTCTTTCACAAAGACGCAGGCATTTCATAAGAATCTGACGGTAGAAGAGACGAAGGATGAGCTTGCGAAATTGTTGGAAGAGTTTCGTCAGGTTCAGGTTGAGACGATGAGTGAGGATATCACGGTATTGATCAGTAAGAAAGGGAAAGCAACGATTAAGAGAAAGCGCAAGAAGGTGCAGGCGAAAGCTGCGGATCTGTCTCATAACAGGAAGAAAAAATATATTTTGGAAGAAGGGATTGTGGTTCCGTTTCTTCAGGATCTTGGAGTTATGACACAGGATGGAAAGATTGTGCGGACGAAGATGGATAAGTTCCGTCAGATCAATCGTTTCCTGGAGTTTGTTGAGGACATTCTGCCGCAGCTTGACAAGGACAGAGAGCTTACACTTCTGGACTTTGGATGTGGAAAATCATATCTTACATTTGCAATGTATTATTATTTACACGAGTTGAAAGGGTATGATATTCGTATTATCGGATTAGATCTGAAGACGGATGTGATTCTGCATTGTAATGAACTGGCAAAGAAGTATGGGTATGAGAAGTTGACATTCCTTGTTGGAGATATTGCGGATTATGAAGGTGTGGATCAGGTTGACATGGTTGTGACGCTTCATGCGTGTGATACAGCTACAGATTATGCACTTGCGAAAGCGGTTGGCTGGAATGCGAAAGTGATTTTGTCTGTTCCATGTTGTCAGCATGAGGTGAACAAGCAGCTTGAAAAGCAGAGAAATCTGCATTCAGGCAAGATGAAATCGAAGACGGAAGTTATGGAAGTTTCAGAAATGCTGGGAGATCAACTAGCTTCCATGGAAGAAGTGCTCGGACCAATTATGGATTATGGATTGTTGCGAGAGCGTTTTGCAGCACTTGTGACAGATGGACTTAGAGCAAAGCGTCTGGAAAGCGAGGGATATGAAACTCAGGTATTAGAATTTATTGATATGGAGCATACGCCGAAGAATATTCTGCTGCGTGCAGTGAAAAAGGGGAGTCTTGCAGCAAAGAGCAGAAAAGAGGCAGAGGATTGTGAAAGATTTTTGAAGATTCAGCCAACATTAGGTATGCTTCTGGCAGAGCAAAAGGGAGATAAATAATGAAAAAAAGGGTAATAAAGATTCCCGCACTGGTTGTTCTTTTTGCGGCTGTGCTGGTGATCAGTAATGTGATACTGAACCGTGGAAATGATGATCAGGTTGTGGATATGGGAGATGCCACGTTACCTAGAGTCTCATTTATGATGGGGGACAGAAGATAAATGCGTTGTCTGGTTATGTAGATGATATGGATATTGCCGCAATGCGAGATACCATTACACCATTAGAGAGTGATGGTACACTGAAGATGCAGATTGAGAAAAATGATAACCAGATCCGTGAGATCAGTTACAGTGTATATTCTCTGGATGGAACAGAGACATATGATAAAGGAACTCTAAAGTCTGCAGAAAGCGAAGATGTCACATTAAAGCTGGGGAAATCACTTGGAGATAAAATCCAGGAGGCAGTACTTCAGGTTTCGCTTGTGATCGGCGAGGAGAAAGAGACAAGGAAAGTTAATTTCTATACCAGAATTGAGAAAGCAGATGATATTACAGCATCACAATGTCTTACATTTGCACAGGATTTTCATACGAAAGCATTTAATAAGACGGATGTAGATTCATTGAATATTTACTTGGAACCTGGAGATGAGAGTGACAATACAACTTATCAGACAGTCAATATCCATTCAGATATTTCTCATATTCAGTGGGGGACTATGCAGCCACAGTTGCTTGGTGATGTGCGTTGGAGCATAAAGGAAAGTAATAGTGTGTATACCTCTCTCCTTGCGAATTACAGAGTTTCCTGCGTGGATGATGTCGGTGAGAATGCAGTTTATGATATTAAAGAATTTTTCCGTGTAAGAATCGCAGGGACTACAATTTACCTATTGGATTACAATCGTGATATGCAGGAAGTATTCAGTGAGAACAGAAGTGTGATCGATGAAAACGGAATTCTGCTCGGCGTTACACCTTCAGATGTTCCGTATGAGACAAATGAGAAAGAAACGATTGCAGCATTTGTGGAGTCCAGAAACCTTTGGATGTACAATAAGAGTTCGAATGAATTATTAAATATTTTCGGATTTGCAGATGCAGATACGACAGATGAAAGGAATCTGAATGATCAACATGCAGTTCGTATCATCAGTATGGACAACAGTGGTAATCTTGCATTTGCTGTGTATGGATATATGAATCGTGGCGAACACGAAGGAGAAGTCGGTGTCGGAATCTATTATTTTGATGTTGAGAGAAATCTGATCCAGGAGAAAGCATTTATACCAAGTAAGAAGTCCTATGCAATCGCAGCGGATGAGCTTGGCAAGATGGTTTATTATAATCATGCGGAAGAGCAGTTATATGTTTTGGCAGACGGAACTTTGTATCAGGTAGATTTGAAAAAGAATAAACAGACAACACTTGCAGAGAATCTTAAAGAAGGACAGTATGCAGTTTCTAGTGATGGACATCTGATGGCATATCAGTCAGAAGGAGATAAGAGTGGCGGAACAGTGATTCAGGTAATGAATCTAAGCAGTCTGGAGACGAATACTGTCGAGGCAGCAAGCGGAGAAAAAATTAGTCCACTTGGATTTGTCAATGGTGACTTTATTTATGGAAAAATGAAATCCGAGGACGCAGGAAAGAAAGCTTCCGGAGAATTGATCACTCCAATGTATGAACTGGAAATCCGTAATTCTAAGAACAAAAAAGTTGCCAGCTATTCCTTTGTTGATAAAGGCATTTATATTTCTGATATTTTAATCGATGACAATATGGTAACACTGAATCGTGTAGAGAAAAGCGGGGATATTTACAACGTTACTTCACAGGAGTTTATTACGAATAATGAGGAACGCAAAGATACAGCGATTAAAATAGAAGTATACACAACAGCACTGATGGAAAAACAGATGCGGATTACATTTGCAGAGGGAGCAGGAGAGAAGAGCGTGAAAGTGATCCGGCCGAATCAGCTGGCATCAAAGAATGAACTTGAAATGGTTCTTGCTGATAACAGCGAAAGTGTGAAATACTATGTTTATGGTGTTGGTGAACTGGCAGGAATTTATGATAAAGCTTCTTATGCCATTCAGAAAGCACAGCAGATTTCAGGAGTTGTGATCTCTTCTGACCAGAAATATGTCTGGGAGAAAGGAAATCGAGATCTTGCGTATTCGATAGAGGATGTTGCTCTTTCAAAAGAAGGAGAAGAGACATCCCTTGAAGCATGTGAGCGCTATATGAAGACATATGATGCTCAGAAAGTAGATCTGACAGGATGTACGCTGGATCAGGTACTCTACGTGATCAATAGAGGATGTCCGGTGATTGCACTTACAAGTGCAGATCATGCAATTCTTCTGACAGGATATACGAAGAATGATATTACTTATATCGATCCTGAAAATGGAGAGTCACAGACAGTTTCCATCAGTGAGATGGAAGGAATGGTTTCCGGAAGCGGAAATACATTTATTGGTTATATCAAATAGAAAGTGAAATAAAAACGACAGGTTCTTCAATAGTTCAAATGAAGATCCTGTGTTTTTAGGTTGCATAAGAAAAATCTTATAAAGCTTTCTTAAAGATAATTCCTCTATATTTGTTGAGTGCTCCGTAAAGAATCAGACCAAGCACACCGGCGGAAATTACTTCTCCGATACCAACTGTCAGCATCATGAAAGGAATCGGAAGTGGAACCATATAAGCATATTTTAATACAAATGGAACCACAATGATATTGGCAACAACCGGAGGAACAGGGGCAAGGAACTTGCTCTTGTTTCTTAAAGACCATGTAAAGATGGCACCGATTAGTGTTGCAAGGCTGCCGAAGATAATGTCAGGCAGGATTGCACCTCCAAGTGTGTTTCCGATGAGGCATCCTACAAACAATCCAGGGATTGCAGCCGGAGTAAATACCGGGAGGATTGTCAGTGCTTCCGCAAAACGGATCTGCACCTCTCCAAAAGCCAGTGATGCACCGACAACAGTCAGTACGACATAGATGGCAGCGATCATAGCTGCCTGTGCCAGGTAAAGCACTTTGTTACTTGAGTTTTTCATTATTCAGTTTCTCCTTTAGTTTTGTTTTACGTGTGGAAGGTCACGAACACACGATTCATTTTCGCGCAGCATGAGTCAGGCGGCCATGCTTGCATGGACATTTGACGAATGCCGCGGAAGTCATATACAGTAAGTATATGACCTTACGCCGGAAATCGGCGAACCCCTTATAAGACCTTGTTTTTTAGGGTTTTGTAACGGGTGATAGTATAGCATGATAAGGGGAAAAAATCAAGGGAAGTACCAACTAAGGAAACAGGAGGTTACTGTTCACAGGTAATATCCCGCGAGGTGTTTTGCTATGAATATGGCAAAATCCCGAGACATACGGGGCAAAATTCTATCACCGAAGGTGATTTGGAATGAATTTCGACCAAGTTGCTGTGAACGAAGTGAACAGTAACCCCGAACGTTCGCATAACGGAATAAATAGAAAAGGCGGTTGCCTGTCTGGTATCAACGTGATAATATACAGACAGGGAAACCAAAGCCAGGCGGCTACCCTTCTTTTACGGAGGGATAAAAACACCCTCCAAACGAAAGAAAGGAGGGCGATAAGATGATTACATATTCTGATCTGATTCAGTTTTGTATATTCATTGTTGCCCTTGTTGGTCTTTGTTATGAGATTTTCAAGGGTAAACGAAAATAGCCGCCAACTATTCGCAGTAGTTGACGACTATAAAAATATAGTTTGATACAATATTACGGGTAGCCGCTTGCGGTTTCCCTCTTTGCATTTTCAATATAACATATCTGACACCAGGACGCAAGAGGATAATGAAAACTTGCAAGATGCGTTGCTGGTCGCACATCGTGTGAACAGTAATTTCATCTTAATGAAAAATTAAATTTAATTAAGAATTATAAAGCTACTGTAACCAGGCCTGATATGATAGACTATGAGTTGTGTAAAATATAATTCATGGAGGGGAAAATGAGTAGAATATACAACGCCCTGATTGAACTTGTTGCAGCCGCAGTTTTTATAATTCCGCTTTGGTGCATATATGAGAAGATTTTCTTTCAGAGCTGGAAACGAACGATGGTTTATATGATATTTGGATTTTATCTGGCAGTAGTATTAGCATTAGTGGGATTCCCGAATATTACGATGTTGCAAATAGAGTTTACAGTGAGTCTGATTCCGTTTATTTATATGTTGTCAGATATTGTTAATGCGTGTTTGAACGTACTTTTGTTCGTTCCATTTGGTTTCTTTTTACCAATGTTATGGAAAGAGTTCAGAAGTATAAAAAGTGTTGCCCTGGCCGGAATTGTTGCAACGTCTTTTATTGAGATTTCTCAACTTTTTACTGGCAGAGCAACTGATATAGATGATATCATTACAAATAGCATCGGTACTTTGATCGGCTACCTTATCGTACGCTTTGTGACAGAAAACTTTACAAAGCGCACTTTACCAGATTCAAAAATTAATGATTTTTATTTGATATGTGGTTCAGTAGGTGTTATTATGTTTTTCTTACAGCCATTTGTCTCAACCTGGTTATGGGGAATACTTTTACGATAAATCTGGATATCAGTTTCAATAAGGAGTGAGCGAACATGACATTACAGCAATTAACCTATTTAGTTACGGTTGCGGATTGTGGGAATATTACGGAGGCTGCAGAAAAGCTTTTTATTTCACAGCCGTCGCTTAGTGCAGCAATTCATAATCTTGAAAAAGAGATGGGAGTGACTGCATTTACAAGGTCTAACAAAGGCGTTACTGTTACAAGAGAAGGCGAAGAGCTATTGTCCTTTGCAAGGATGCTTCTAGAGCAGGCTGACAATATGAAAGAACATTTTGGAAATGGAGAGAGAAGAACACCGAAGTTTTCTGTGTCTTGCCAGCATTATTCGTTTGCGGTAAATGCTTTTGTTGATCTGATCAAAGAATATGATGCAGACCAGTATAGTTTTATTATAAGAGAGACACAGACGGGCGAGATCATTGAAGATGTGGCGAGCGGAAAAAGCGAGATTGGAGTTCTTTATCTTTCGGAACACAATGAAGATGTGATTCTGAAGCTGATAAAGAATAATCAGTTGAAATTTGAGGAAATGTTTGTTGCAGAACCGCATGTATTTATCTGTAAAGATCATCCACTGGCAGAAAAAGAAATGATTTCCATGGAAGATTTACGACCATATCCGTATCTTGTTTATGAACAGGGAAATAATAATTCGTTTTATTTTTCGGAGGAATTTATAAGTATGCTTGATTTCCCGAAGAGTATACAGGTGAGAGACAGGGCGACCTTATTTAACCTGGTGATCGGATTAAACGGATTCACAGTAAGCAGTGGTGTGATCGACCAGAAATTAAATGGAAGCAGTATTATAGCGAAGCCATTAGATGTCGATAAAACGATGAGGATCGGTATTATTAAAAAGAAAAATATTATTTTCAGTCGTTATGCGTCTTATTATGTAGAGGCGCTGAGAAGGCATTTGTAAAAAATAAAGAGCAGGAATTTCGTCATAATGAAATCCCTGCTCCTTCCTTTACTAGCAGAAGAATTCTTTTGCAGCTCGTACCAGATACTCAGTATCTTTCACACCTGCAGTCTCATAAGGGGAATGCATTGCCAATTGCGGAAGTCCGATGTCAACGGTATTGAGCGCAACCTGAGTGTTGGAAATATTTCCAAGGGTAGAGCCACCGGCCATATCAGAACGGTTTGTAAATGTTTGAACCGGAACATCTGCCCGCTTACATAGGTCACGGAACATGGCAGCAGATACGGCGTCCGTACAGTACTTCTGGTTTGCATTGAATTTCAACACGATTCCTTCGTTCAGGTAAGGGCGGTTTGTCGGATCTGCTTTCTCTGTATAGTTTGGATGAACCGCATGAGCATTATCCGCAGAGATCATAAAGCTGTCTGCAAGATGAACACGATAATCTTCTCCATCATATCCAAGTGCTTCGTGAACACGGATCAGTGTGTCAAAAAGGAATGTGGATGCGGCGCCCTGTTTCGTACCGCTTCCAACTTCTTCATTATCCAGAACACAGTGTACAGCCATACAGTCTTTTTTCTCACCGGAAAGAAAACCTTGAAGTGATGCGAAGGCACACTGCAGGTCATCAAGTCTGCCGCTGGAAATGAATTCTTCAGAAGCCCCCCAGATGGAACCTTCCTGTCGGTTATAAAGGAATAGATCATGACCGAGAATTTCATCTTTTTCTACCCCGCAGCTTCAGCAATCTGTTCCATAAAAGTTCCTTTAGGAGAACCACAGCCATAAAGTGGGAGAAGATCTTTCTGGGCGTTGTAGTTGTAACCGCTATTGATCTCACGGTTCATGTGAATCGCGAGATTCGGGATCATAACAAGGTCCCGGTCAATATTGACGAGTTTGCTCGTGAATTGTCCGTTTGTCTTATCTTTTATTATAACGCGTCCGGCAACAGAGAGCGGACGGTCAAACCAGGGTGCACAGAGCATACCACCATATTTTTCTACATTTAATTTCACATAATGTTTTTCTACTTCGATCTCCGGATTCTCTTTGATCTTAAAGGTCGGAGAATCACTATGACTTGTCAGAATGTGCATCTTGTCAATACCATTTTCCGGAATTGTAAACGCAATCAGGGAAGAGTCATTTCGTGTAACAAAATAGTGTTTGCCGCATTCTATATTCCAACGCTGATTTTCCTTTAGTTCAGTAAAATCAACTGCAAGAAGCTCTGATTTCATCTGTTGAACTGCATGAAACGCTGTGGGACTCTTTTGAAGAAATTTTAATAGTTCTTGAGAAACTGAATTGTTCATAGATATTTCCTTCTTTCAAATTGTTTTAAAAATCTTTTTTTGCTGATATATTTACTTTTTAGAATAGGGCAAATCAGAGAGAAATACAAGGCGGAAAAGCATAATAAAAAACTTTTTATTTAAGAAGAATTTCACAACATACTGTCTTAAAATGTGCTATAATCTAATTTGGAATGTCAGAGATTCCATTGGAGGAGTACGAATGAAAAAAATATCTTTGAAAATAAAATTAACACTAAAATATACAGGATGCATATTTGTGGCAACAGGCATTGCGTTGTTTTTTGCTACAATGATAAGTGGAACAGATGCGCAGACAGCAAAAGCAATGGCGAAGGTGATACTTCCAATCGTTTTCATCGCATCGCTTGCAATTGGATACTTTCTGGTAAGAGAGGTTCTGAAACGGACTGCAGATCTAGCAGAGTCAGCGGCGGAAATCTGTAGAACAAAAGATTTCTCCAGACAGTTGGAACTGGAAGAATCTGATGCGGAATTTGAGAGACTGCAGCTGACATTGAATGAATTACTTGAGGATGTGCGCGAAGAGGGACATTTTGCAGAAAATGTTGTACAGGAGATGTGGATGCCGGTCAGTGTGATTCTTACAAGAAGCGCATGGTGTCTTGGCGACTGGAGGCTGTCCCAGCGTCAGCGTGCAGATTGAATTAGTGCAGAAGAAGGCACAGATTCTTTCAGATTTTATTCAGGAAGTCTCATTTTTTGCAAAGGCGGATCAGGGATGTCAGCCAGCTTATAAAAAACGCATGAATATCAGTGAACTGACAACAGGAATTATAGAAGGTCAGATCAGCAGACTTCAGGAAGCAGATGAACCGGTGCAGATAGAATATGAGATTGAACCGGAGATTTACGCAGAAGTGGATGAGAATTGTTATCGGAAGATGCTGTTAAATCTGCTGGAGAATTCCATTGATTATAGTCGAGAGATTGGACTGATCAAAGTTGTTGTTGAAAGCAAAGGCAGTGAGTTTACCTGTAAGATTGCAGATGCGGGAATTGGAATTTCGGAGACGGATCTGCCACACGTATGGGATCGGTTTTTCAGAGGAGATCCTTTAGGTGCCGGAGAAGGTCATTTTGGACTGGGACTTTCTGTTGTAAAATGGATTGCTGAAGTACACGATGGTGGGTAGATGCAGAAAGTATTCTGGGATCCGGAAGCTGCTTTACAGTGGGGATGCCGTGTGAACCGAAGCCGGAGCCTGAAGCGGAAGAAGTGACTGAGGAAGAGAAGACGGTTGATGCGCTGTTAGAAGGAATTGCTGGAACGGACATAACAGAAGAGGAGACGGATGCAGATCTGACTACAGAAGCAGAAGGAGCAGTTGAGACAGATGCAACTACAGAAGAAGCTGAGACAGAAGTAACATCTGAAATAAATGAAACGGCTGAGACAGAAGGAGTTACAGAAATAAGTGCGGCGACTGAAACAGAGTCAGTGACCGAAAACAGAGATAGCTCAGAAGAGTCCGAAACTTTGGGTGAGACAATCGCGATGCCTGTGATTACAGAGGACACAGAGGACACAGAGGAACAGTCGTCAGAGAATTTTGTGCCGGATGCAGAGAAAGATGAAACAGACGTAAAGAGTGAAATTCCGTTTAGGAAAATCAAAATTTGTTTATCTAAAATCAAAAGCTTTCTTGAGGAAGAAGATGACGAAGAAGATTCAGACGAAGACGAAGAAGCTTCAAATGAATGCGAAGTGATTCCATTTAAAGGCAAAGAGGATTCAGATGAAAAATAAAGGTAACTGTTCAGAGTCAACCTCCAAAATGCTACGCATTTCGTCGGTGTGGCGTATCCGCCAAATAAAATCTCAAAAACAGTCTTAAAAATGCAAGCATTTTACACCTGTTTTATGAAATTTTGCTTGGCTCTGAACAGTTACAAATAAAGAGGGGGATTTTTGATATGAAAGATGTAGCAACAATGAAGGAAGAACTAAAGAAACTTATTGACACGGCAGCAGGACGAGTTCCGGCAGATCTGGTGATCAAAAACTGTAAGATTGTAAATGTATTTTCTGGAAAAATCCAGGAAGGTGACATTGCATTTTCAGGTAATCAGATTGCAGGTATCGGCGCGTATGAAGGTAAGAAAGTCATTGATGCAGAAGGAAGATATGCGGCACCTGGATTTATCGACAGTCACATCCATATTGAATCTTCTTATGTAAGTCCTGAAGAGATTGGACGCCTGTTAGTTCCACATGGAGGAACGACAATTATGGCAGATCCACATGAGATCGTAAATGTATGTGGAATCGCCGGCCTTGACTATATGATGAAAGCAGCTGAGAACACAGTGCTTGATGTGAAGTATGAACTTCCATCTTGCGTACCGGCTACACCGTTCGAGCACGCAGGTGCGGTGATCGACGCAGAGGCTATGAAAGAGCCGATTACAAGAGAAGGAATTGCCGGACTTGGAGAGTTTATGAATTTCCCAGGTGTGATCAATGCGGCAGAAAGTGATCTTGATAAGATTGTTGTAGCAAAGCAGGAAGGTAAGTTTATTGATGGACATGGACCTGGAATTACAGGAAAAGAACTGAATGCATATGCGTCAGCAAGAATTGCGGCAGATCATGAATGTTCTACAGTAGAAGAAATGAATGATCGTTTGGAGCGAGGAATGTATATTCTGCTCCGTCAGGGATCTGCATGTCACAATCTTCGCACACTGATCAAAGGTGTGACAGCGGATAACAGTAGAAGATGTCTGCTCTGCTCTGATGACCGTCAGCCGAAGACAATTCTTCATGAAGGACATCTCGATAATCATCTGCGCATTTGTGTGGAGGAAGGTCTTGATCCTGTGACAGCAATCCGTATGGCAACACTTAACGCAGCAGAATGCTTTGACCTGAAGGACAGAGGAGCAATAGCACCGGGCTATCGCGGAGATGTAGTACTTTTGGATGATCTGAAAGATTTCCATGTAACCGCGTGTTTGTAGAAGGTGAGCTGGTAGCAGAAGAAGGAAAGTATCTGCCGGAGATTAAGAAATGTGATATTGCATCTGTTAAAGGCAGTGTGATCGTAAAAGATTTTTCAAAAGAGAAATTTAAAATGCATCTGAAATCCAATAAAGTGAATGTGATTCAGATTCTCCCGGGTGGAGTTGTAACAGCGAAAGATATAGCAGAGATTGAACTGGATGCGAATGGAGAGTTTGTGAGAAATCCAGAGGTTGATCTTGTGAAAGTAGCTGTTGTTGAGCGTCATCAGGGGACAGGAAATGTAGCTTGCGGATTCTTGAAAGGATACGGAATCAAAGAAGGAGCTGTAGCACTTTCAGTGGCACACGACTCTCATAACATTATTGTTGTTGGAGTGAATGATGACGAGATGGAATTTGCCGTAAACAGTTTGGTTGAGCAGGAAGGTGGAATCGTTCTTGTAAAGGAAGGCAAAGTGATTGAGAGCATGCCAATGCCGATTGCCGGTCTGATGAGTGATCAGAGTGGAGAATGGTAGATCAGAAATTAACAGACATTCACGAAAAAGCATACGAAGAACTTGGAATCTGTGGAGAAGTTGAGCCGGTAATGACACTTTGCTTTATGTCACTTGCAGTAATTCCGGAGATTAAGCTTACAGATATTGGATTGTTTGATGTTACAACATTTTCATTTATTCCGGTGGAGGCAGAGTAAATCAAATGTTACTGTTCACACGATGTGCGACCAGCAACAATCAAATTCCAAAAACCTATAAATAAAGGAAAACACCATTGACGTACTGCGCGTATTTTGTTATACTTTAATAGTTAAATAAATACGGCGCAGTAGCCAAGCGGTAAGGCGTGGGTCTGCAACACCCTGATTCACCGGTTCAAATCCGGTCTGCGCCTCTGAAGAACCTGAAACTGATTTGTTTCAGGTTCTTTTTTTTCGTTTCCCAGTTTTTCTTATAAATCAGATACAGCGGAAGTCCGACAAAGATCATACCACCGAGCATATTTCCAAGTGTAACCGGAATAAAGTTTGCAAGGCTGTGAAGTGGTGTCAGTGTCGCAATCTGTTCAGCTGTAATTCCGTAAGCTTCTTCTGCTTTCGCAACATAAGCCGGATTAAGTGAAGCAAGGATACCAGCCGGGATATAGAACATATTGGCAACGCAGTGTTCGAATCCGCCGACTACGAATGCACAGATTGGGAAGAAAATTGCCCATACCTTACCGGCAATATCTCTTGCGGAAGTAGCCATCAGTACTGCAAGACATACCAGGATATTACATAAGATTCCGGAAGTGATTCCCTGCAGTGGTGAAATTGCGATCTTTCCAACAGCAACTTTGATTGTATAAGCACCAAGAAGCCCACCTGAGTAGTTTAGGTTTCCACTGTATACAATGAGCAGATCCACGCAAAGAGCACCGATCAGGTTACTGAAAAATACGATGAAAAGATCTCGGAATAATCCGCCCCATGTGACACGCTTGTCAAATACATCCATGATGATCAGGCAGTTTCCAGTGAAAAGTTCGCCGCCGAGAAATACGATGAGCATCAGTCCGACAGGAAGATACATCCGGCAAGAGCTCTTGCTACGCCAACATTTTCTACTGCGTGTGCTGCCGTGCTGCTTGTAGCACCGCCGAAAGCGATAAACGCGCCGGCCATGATGCCGAGCAGAATCATTTTTCCAAGGGGAAGACGGGTTTTGTTCTCGCAGGCCTTGATACTAAGATCAATGACTTCTGCGGGAGTGTTAAAATGATTGTCCATGATATAACTCCTTATTCTTTTGTAATTCGGCAGTCCTCTTGCTTTGAATGGTAACACAGTAAGAGAACTGCCGTTGTTATATTGCTATTCGTCAAGAATTTAACGAGAATATTTTATACTAGAAAATATTGGATTTCAAGAGTGGAAAGGTATGTTTATATATAGATACAAAATTCGGGATTTTTATTGCTTTAGGACAGTTATTTGTATGGTTTATAAGCATCCGTAAGCAATAGTAATTATGCAAAATATGTTTATAAAGTTATTCACCTGGAAAATTTTAGAAAAATATTGTTTTGTGTAGAAAAAAGATATCCTCATTTTATCAACAAAAAAGATGAGTTACGAACAAAAAACACATTGAAATTTCAAGTGCATCAAATTATTCTATATCTACTTCTGGCCGGGAGTAAAAAACAGAAGGAGAAACACTATATGAAAAATAAACTTCAACGCTATTTTCCTATAATCAGAACAAGAAAAGAAATTTTAAATGAATTGCGTGATAACGATGAATTATGGAGTCAATTTGAAAGCTGGGAAGAAGAGAATCAAGAAGAATATCTTGATATTTGTACAGGTGTAAAGGGAGTAAAGGTACTTTATGATACATTCTTTAAGGCAGTCATGAATCCGGATACGCGACCAGAACGATTAAATGATTTTCTCTCAACAGTTCTCGGAAGGACAGTGAAAATTCTAAAAGTATTGCCAAATGAATCGGCAAGAATTGCAGCTGAAAGTTCATTGCTTGTAATGGATATAGTTGTACAATTTGAAGATGGAAGTATTGCAAATGTCGAAGTGCAAAAAATCGGATATCTTTTTCCAGGGGAGCGTAGCGCATGTTATTCAGCTGATATGTTATTAAGACAATATAAAAGAGTAAGAAGAGAATTAGGAAAAAAATTTCATTATCGAGACATAAAAAAGGTATATACGATAGTTCTATTTGAAAAAAGTAATAGTGTTTTCAAAAGTTTTTCAAAGGACATTTATATTCATCGGTTTCAGCAACAAAGTGATTCAGGAATAGAACTGAATCTTTTGCAGGAGTACACGTTTATTTGCCTTGACATTTTTGATAACATCATTCACAATGAAGGCAGAAAAATAGACGGTAGATTAGAAGAATGGCTCGTATTTCTTAAAGAGGATGATCCCGATATGATTATAAAATTATTGGAACAAAATTCTGAATTCAGAGACATTTATGAAGAAATCTATAACATCTGCCGGAACAGCGAAAGGATGATGGGGATGTTTTCAAAAGAACTGGAAATATTGGATCGTAATACAGTAAAACTAATGATTGATGAGTTGGACGAGGCACTTGGAGAGGAAAGGGAAAAAGTAAAAGCAATAAAGCAGGAAAGGGAAACACTGAAAGCAGAGATGCAGGAGGCGAAAGCGGAGAAAGAATCGCTGGAGGCAGAGATGCAGGAGGCGAAAGCGGAGAAAGAATCGCTGAAAGCAGAGATGGAAGCTGAAAGAAAACGTGCTGAGGAGGCAGAAAAGGAACTGATCCGGTTGAGGGCAGAACTGGAAAAACTGAGAAAATAGATGAAATACATAGTGATATCGGTTGTTTCTTATTTACTCTGCACTCCTGGAGTGTTATAATAACTGTTAAGACTGCCGGGAGGCATCTGTTTGAAGATTCTGATAATAGAAAAAGATAGAAGAATTATTTAAGGAGTAAATGGTATGGAACTGACAACAATTCGTGAGTTATTTAAGAACAGAGAAGAATATCTGGACAAAGAGGTAACAGTTGGGGGATGGATCCGAAGCATTCGAGATTCTAAGACATTCGGATTTATCGTATTGAATGATGGATCTTATTTTGATACATTACAGATTGTATATCATGATAAGATGGAGAACTTCGCTGAGGTTTCCAAACTGAATGTAGGAGCAGCAATCATTGTTAAGGGTACACTGGTAGCAACACCACAGGCTAAACAGCCATTTGAGATTCAGGCAGAAGAGGTTGTGATCGAAGGAGCATCTGCACCGGATTATCCACTGCAGAAGAAGCGTCACAGCTTTGAGTATCTTAGAACAATTTCTCATCTTCGTCCGAGAACAAATACATTTCAGGCGGTATTCAGAGTTCGTTCTCTGGCAGCATATGCGATTCACCAGTTCTTCCAGGACAGAGGATTTGTATATGTACACACTCCGCTGATCACAGGAAGTGACTGTGAGGGTGCAGGAGAGATGTTCCGTGTTACAACACTGGATATGGACAATGTTCCGAAGAATGAGGATGGAACTGTAGATTATACACAGGATTTCTTTGGGAAAGAGACAAGCCTTACAGTAAGCGGTCAGCTTAATGGTGAGACTTATGCACAGGCATTCCGCAATATTTATACATTTGGACCGACATTCCGCGCAGAGAACTCTAACACAACAAGACATGCGGCAGAGTTCTGGATGATCGAGCCGGAGATCGCATTTGCAGATCTTGAAGATGATATGGAACTGGCTGAGGCTATGTTGAAGTATGTGATCAACTATGTACTTGAGAATGCACCGGAAGAGATGAACTTCTTCAACTCTTTCGTTGATAAAGGACTTCTTGACAGACTTCATAATGTAGTGAACTCTGACTTTGCACGTGTAACATACACAGAGGCAGTAAAGATCCTTGAGAAAAACAATGATAAGTTTGATTATAAAGTATCCTGGGGATGCGACCTTCAGACAGAGCATGAGCGCTATCTGACAGAGCAGGTATACAAACGTCCTGTATTCGTTACAGATTATCCGAAGGAGATCAAAGCTTTCTATATGAAGATGAACGAAGATGGCAAGACAGTAGCAGCTGTAGACTGTCTTGTACCGGGAATCGGAGAGATCATCGGAGGAAGCCAGAGAGAGGATGATTATGACAAGCTTCTTGGAAGAATGAAGGAACTTGGACTTAAGGAAGAAGATTATGGATTCTACTTGGATCTGAGAAAATATGGTTCTACAAGACATGCAGGATTCGGACTTGGATTCGAGAGATGCGTAATGTATCTGACAGGAATGTCCAATATCCGTGACGTCATTCCGTTCCCAAGAACAGTAAACAACTGCGAACTGTAATAATATTAAAGAAGTTTTAGAGTGTTATCCACACATGAAAGCAAAATGTGTGGATAACACTCTTTTTTTCTGCCTGTTATGTGAATAACCTTTCATGCCAAATAGAAAATTTAACATTTCATCCATTAAATTAAATGGAACTTTAATAAAATTTTCGCTATTTAACATAGATTTAACATAACTTCACAGAGTTTTTTATAAAGCCATGATAATCTCGGATATGTAAAGAAGAAAAAAACACTGCGTTTGAAAAACAGATGCAAGACAGTGATTTGTAATTGAAAACAGACATGAGAGAGGATCTGGAGGAAGAAAAATGAAGGAAAACATACAGATTGTTTTCGGGCTGCTTGGTGGCCTGGCGGTTTTTATCTATGGAATGAACATGATGAGTGAATGTCTTCAGAAAGCGGCAGGAGAAAAAATGAAGAAAATCCTGTCACTTTTAACGAGAAATCCTGTAATGGGAGCACTTGCGGGAATGCTTGTTACAGCCGTACTGCAAAGTTCAAGTGCAACGACGGTTATGGCGATTGGTTTTGTAAGTGCAGGACTGATGACACTGCCACAGGCAATTTCTATTATTTTTGGTGCCAATATCGGTACAACAATGACAGCACAGCTGATTGCATTTAAGTTGAGTGACTACATTTATGCAATCATTTTTATTGGATTTATCGTATATTTTATTTCTAAATCAGAACGTGTGAAAAATGTCGGAATGACTATTTTTGCATTTGGTTTATTGTTCCTTGGAATCGAGACAATGGGATCTGTTATGAAACCATTAGCATCAAGCCCTATTTTCACAGAGCTGATCGGCAAAGTGGCAGATATTCCAATCCTTGGAGTTGCTGTTGGTGCATTAATGACTGTTGTGGTGCAGAGCTCTAGTGCAACAATCGCAGTACTCCAGAACTTTGCAGCTCAGCCGGGTGCAGATGGCGTGACAAGTATTATTGGTCTGGCCGGTGCAATTCCGATTCTTTTCGGTGACAATATCGGAACAACGATCACAGCGCTTCTGGCAAGTATCGGTCAGCCAAAGGATGCGAAGAGAACAGCACTTGCACACTGCATCTTTAATATTTCAGGCTGTTTCCTGTTTATCTGGTTTGTAAAACCATTGGCAGAATTTATTCAGTATATTTCTCCAAAGGGACCGGAGATTGAAGTGATCTCCAGACAGATTGCCAATACACATACATTTTTCAACCTTGTGATGACGCTGATCTGGGTACCGCTTGTTGGAGTTATGGTGAAAATCGTAATGCGTCTGATCCCGGACGGAGAAGTGAAAGAAGTCAATGCAGTGCAGCCAAAATTTCTTGATAACAAACTGATCAGTCAGCCTACAGTTGCATTACAGCTTGCAGTAAGAGAATTGATGAATTGCGGAGAGCAGGTAGGCGTGATGCTGAAAAAGGCAGCAGAAAAGATTGATAGTGGAGATGGTGCTTCTGTTGAAGAATTTGTAAAAAGCAGAGAAGTGACAGCTGAGCTTACAGGAAAGATCACAGATTATCTTGCTGAGATGGCAGCCGCCGGAGTTATGACAGAGCAGCAGGCAGCAAGAGCAGCAGAACTTCAGTATGTGTTGATCGACATCGACAGAATCAGTGAACTTACAAAAAATGTTACTGTTTCCATGCAGACAGAAAAGCTTGTGAAGAAGGACAAGAAGACTGCAAAGGAAGAAAGAGCGCAGTTTTCACAAGAGGCAGCGAAGGATATACAAAAGAGCATGGAACTTGTCAGTGAAATGTACAATATGGTCATGAAAATGGTTAATAACGAAGAGGCGAATGAGGCTGAAAATCTTGTCAAGATGAAAGAAAAGATTCGTAAGATGGATGGCGATATTCGAAAAGGACATATCAAACGTGTACACAAAGGAAAATGTAAGGCAGGACTTACGGCTGCATTTAATGAGATTCTACATAACGTGGAGAGAATCGGAAACAGCTGTGTGAATCTGGCAGATGCGGCAGAGGACGGAGTGAGATTCAGCACATTTTTAAGAGAGATGGAGTAGAAAACTTTATTATGAGCAGGCAAACTTTCAATAGAAGAGAGTTTGCCTGTTTTCTATTTCATGGAAATCCTTTTGATTTTATGCTGATAAAAGAAGAAAAACTGTGCTAAAATAGTTGAGACAACAAGAAAGAACAGTTATAATATTAATCTGTTAATAGAGAGAAAAAAGAAACTTTTACTAATATAGGAAGGAAGTAGTAAATGAAGATAGAATTACCAAAGAAGGTATTGTTTATCATTAATAATCTGCAACTTGCAGGATATGATGCATTTGCAGTAGGTGGCTGCGTGAGAGATTCTATTTTGGCGAGAAAACCGCAGGATTGGGATATCACAACGTCGGCAAAACCAGAAGCAATCAAGGAAATATTTCGCCGGACGGTTGATACAGGAATAGAACACGGAACAGTTACCGTAATGATTGGCAAAGACAGTTATGAGGTGACGACTTATAGAATTGACGGTGCATATGAAGATAGCCGTCATCCGAAGGAAGTCCACTTTACCAATTGTCTGGAAGAAGATCTTCGCAGAAGAGATTTTACGATCAATGCGATGGCATATAATGATGATGTCCGGCTGGTAGATGTGTTTGGTGGAATGCAGGATTTGAATCATCATCTGATCCGTTGCGTTGGAGATCCGAGGGAAAGATTTTCAGAAGATGCACTTCGTATCCTTCGTGCGGTACGCTTCTCAGCACAGCTGGATTTCCCGATTGAACCTGATACTGCCAAAGCAGTGAAGGAGCTCGCACCAAACCTTAAGAATATCAGTGCAGAACGTATTCAGACAGAGCTTGTGAAACTTCTGACGTCTCCACATCCGGAGCGCATTCAGGATGCCTGTGAACTTGGAATTACAAAGGTGGTCTTTCCAGAATGGGACGCCATGGTAGGAGTAAAACAGAATACAATACATCATAAGTACGATGTGGCAGAGCATACACTTCATACATTGAAGCATGTGAAGAGAGATAAATACCTTCGTCTTACAATGTTGTTCCATGATATGGGAAAACCGGCAATGAAGACAACAGATGAGAAAGGAAACGATCATTTCAAAGGACATGCTCTAGAAAGCGAGAAAATTGCCCGAACAGTTTTGAAGCGGTTAAAATTTGACAATGAGACGATTCGCATTGTAACGAAGCTGGTCTGCTATCATGATTACCGGATGGAAGCAACACCGGCGAATGTACGTCGTGCAATGAATCGGATCGGTGTCGAATTATTCCCATACTATCTCGCAGTGCGTCTTTCAGATGCAAAATCACAGAGCACTTACATGAGAAGGGAAAAGATTGAAAATATCGTAGAGATACGAAATCTTTACAAACAGATCCTGATGGAGAATCAGTGCGTGACTCTTCGACAGCTTGCGGTGAGCGGAAGAGAATTGATGGAACTGGGGATGAAGCCGGGACGCGAACTCGGTGCAATGCTCAGTGAACTGCTGGAATATGTGCTGGATGATCCGGAACGGAATACGAAAGAGAATCTCTGTAAGTACGTGAAAGAAAAAATGGAAAAAGAAAAGTAGGAAATGCCGGAAGAAAAAGAGAATACTCAGGTTGTCCCTTTCATACATTAGAAAGAAATCGTTGTCGGTTGCTGTTAAAACCGACAGTAAAAAGTCTGGTAACTGGAAAAGAATAACAATCCAGGTCAATGGGACAGGGGGCAGCCATGAGAGAATATGAGATGGAAGTACTGGAAAAGTACGAACTTGAAGTGAATAGCACCCGGCGGATCAGAGGTGCATTTTATTGCGATACAAAAGAAGGGACGATGCTTCTGAAAGAGACAAAGATCTCGGAGAGGCGCGTCCCTTTATTGTATCTTATTTTAAACCGATTAGAAAAGCAGGGATATCTGGTGGATACACCTGTGTTCAGTAAAGAAGGGGATCTGGTTCAGAATTCCAGAGATGGAACAAGATATTTGATGAAAAAATGGTATCCGGGGGAAGAGTGCAATCTGAAGAGAGAGGAAGATATTTTCCGGGCAGCAAGAAAACTGGGAGAGCTTCATCTGGGATTTCAGTGGTATGAAGCCGGACTTGCAGGATAAAGAAA
>ENA-OQAZ01000176-OQAZ01000176.1-human-gut-metagenome-genome-assembly--contig:-NODE-176-length-35446-cov-2.001104_pt1 | contig 35446 bp, 45 predicted proteins | sample MGYA00242737_ERZ504531 | MGnify/ENA primary metagenome ERZ504531 (study PRJEB26092, sample SAMD00036244) | human gut metagenome | host: Homo sapiens | study: EMG produced TPA metagenomics assembly of... | reverse complement strand
ATTTAGGTGTAATGGTGTCTTTTGGGTGTTATTATAATGGTCATATCAAGGCTCATTCAATCGTGGTAAATTCGTGGTAAAATGAATGATTTTCTATACTGCAAAATACTTGAAAGTATAGTGTTTATGCGGATAATCAAAAATTAGATATAAAATTTGTTATAAATTATATCAGTTCTTTCGCAAAAAAGATACTGTTTTTAATGCTTTATTTAATTTTTCTTGTCACAAAATTGATCTATGACAATATTTTGAAACCTTGCCGGAGACCTTTTAATAACAGGAAATGCAATTTCCTGTTATAGAAAAAACGGAAACAAAAAATGGATCAATCTCTTTTGTGAGAATTTGATCCATTTTTACCGCATCTAAATCAGTTGTCCCAGCACCGGAAGCCTTTTCAGATAAATTCTTCCGGAAAATGCAATATGCGGCAGTTCATAAAACATACAATGCTTCGGACAGATTGGCTGATACAATGGATCCGCTACAATGATTTCTGCATCTTTCAATGCTTCTTCCATCTCTTCTTCCCCACAGATCCATCTGTCCTGTCTGCAAAGCAGACCTTCTTGTTTTTTCCAGCGGGCAGAGAACTTCCACCGGACAGCCATATTTCTGTTCGATCCCTGCTGCCAGAGATTCCATGGTCACCGGTTCTCCGATCAGAGTCACTTTCTTTTGTCTGCCTGCCGCTTCAGGCTTCTTTATTTCTTCTCCCGATGCCGGATTTCTGTTTCCCTTCTGCTCCATGATTTCTTCAATTTCACCCTGCATCCGATTCTTTCGATATGGTATCTGCTCTTTTTCTTCCAGTGCTTTCGCAATCCGCTCTGTATAAGAGCCAATCGGCGTTCCAACCACATACGGGGTTCCGAACTTTTCTTCCAGTACTTTCGCCGCACGAAGCCCGACCGAAGATACCACCAGATTCACCTCTGCTTCTCCTGCCTGCAAAAATGCATCCAGTTCATCTCCCATTGCCCAAGTAGACAGCACCTTCCATCCACAGGCTTTCAGGTTCTCTTTCAGCACCCCTACATGAGATACCGGTCCAAAGTCCAGTGGTGTCACACCAAGCAGATTGACGGTGCGTGTCTGAATCCGTCCTGTCTTTTCCCCGGTAAATCTTTTCGCGATCTCCTCTAATGCAATTCCTGCCCCATACACATAATCATGCATTCCGTTCGTAGGTACTGCAAATGCAGGAATCCCGGTTTCTTCTTCCAGTACCTGTGCCAGTGCCGGAAAATCGGTTCCATTCATATACGGAATTGGGGATCCTGCAAGGGCAATAAATTTCGGATGCAGCTCCCTTGCTGCCTCTTTGATATCATCCAGAAATTTTTCATCATTTCCCATGATCGCATCAATTTCTGTCAGACCGGAAATATAGATCAGACTGTCCTGATCGTACCAGCGGATCTCATCGTGAGTGTTGTAGGTCGAATTGCATCCGGACGGGTCGTGCATAACTGTCATGCCGCCAAGCTCATAAAGTGCAGAACACACACCGGATACATCCGATGTATAAATTGGTATGATTCGATAAGATTGTCTCATATAACAGCTTTCACACCCCCATCCTTTTCGCACAACCAGATCTTCCGTGTCTTTTTTCTTCGGTAAATGCTTCGGCCATAAGCTCTGCCGTCCTGCGGATCCCGTCAAATCCGTAAAGGCCGCCGCCCTGTACCATATTGACAAAATACGGACTTCCTGTAAACCATGCCGCCTTCTGTCCGATCGCCAGTATTTTTTCATCCGATGTTCTCGGAAGCACACGCATTTTCACCTGGATCGTTGCAATCAACTGCAGATCCGGTGCATGCTCCTTCAGCACTCAAATTCTGCTTTTTCTTCCGGACTGATGGAATCCAGATAGATCCGTATTACCCGGAAACCATGAGTAAGCAGAAGCTTTGCAAGTCCCAGTGGACGCGGATGGTACAGATAATCAATGGCAACCGCAGTGTCTCCGATCACCTCATGCGCCTTTTCCAGTGCCTTTTCACAGGCAGCAATTTCCTCTTCTACTGAAATCGTTTCCTCCAGCTTTCCATAGCCCATTGTCTGGCAGAAATTTTCCAGCTGTGCTGTGATCTCTTCATAATCAAAGCTGCCCGGTAGATACAGGTATGGCCGTCTCAGACGCTCTGAAAGCGCTTCCGCACCATACTTAGATGGTGGATAAGAAGATATAAAAAGTTTCCCTTCGGAAAGTACCAGATAGTCTTCCCAGCTTTTACATCCCGGCAGTTCCCGGAAGATTCCCTGATGTGCCCGGACGATTCGTTTCAGATCTGCATTTTTTTCCAGTTACGAAATCACTGCCGAGAAAACTCACGGCTTTTTCATCTGCTTTTCGCTTTGGAAGTGGTTCATAAATCGCCTTTCTCAGCTTCTGATCCGGTGTCGGTCCATGCTTCTGCATGATCGGATCCATATAACAGCGGATAAACGTAATCTTTGGGAACCTCTCTTCCAGTTCCTGATACACCCGTTCCAGATCGCATCCCAGAAAATGATGCAGACAGACGGTAAATAAAAGAACTGCTTTCGGTTTTTCTTCCAACTTATTCAGCACATCCGTCACGCCTTCGATGGTGATATCCTCCAGATTTCCATTTAACAGATTCTCTTCTTTTACGATCACAAAGGAAAACCGGTCAGCCGCATTCATTTCCGCCGCTGTCAGCACCACACCTCGCATGCAGTTATCTGCACAGACATAGATCTGTCTTGCCTCCGGCATCAGCATTCCGGTATGTACGATGTTCCAGTTGCCGTGAACCGGCGAGTTAAATTCAAGTCCCTGTGCAAATGGAACCGGAAATGTGGCATCCTTAATGCTACTGCCGCGCCTTTTTCATCCACCGGATGTCCTACCGTTTTAACATGGTCTCTCCTCTCCGCACACTGCAAGGATCTGATCTGCCAGCTTCCGGTATTCCTCTGCCATCTGAGAATCCGGTGCGTATTCCAGCAGAACCTTGCCGGCTTCTTCTGCTTCCATCACAAGTTCGCTCCGATCAAGCCGTCCAATGATCTGCGTGTGAAAATCCTCTGCAAGCTCCCGCACCTTTTCTTCCTCTCTCGGAACCTCTCTTTTATTTAAAATAATACCGCCAAGGGAAGCATATCCCCGGTTCCTGAAATTCTCTACTGCCATTGCAATATTGGCCCCGGCATGGATCGCCATATTTTCACCGGATGTGATGATGAATACCTGATCCGCATAGCCTTTTCGCATTGGCATGGAAAAGCCACCGCAGACTACATCACCAAGTACATCATATAACACGATATCCGGCTGGTAGGTCTCATAAGCACCGGTTTCTTCCAGCTTCTCAAGGGCGGTGATAATCCCGCGTCCTGCACATCCAAGTCCCGGTGTCGGTCCACCTGCTTCTACACAGACCACACCTGCATAGCCAACCGTAACCATATCTTCCAGTTTTAGATTCTGTTTCTTCTGTTGGAACATTTCCAGTACGGTTGGAATCTCCTTTCCGTGTCGGAGCTGGATGGTCGAATCCGCCTTCGGATCACAGCCGATCTGCATGACCTTGTATCCTTTTTCGGCAAGTGCCACCGCAAGATTGGATACAGTTGTGGATTTTCCGATCCCGCCTTTTCCGTACACTGCTATCTTTTTCATTCCGCTTTTTCCTCCGCTTTCGTAATGACGTTCGAGTACGCCGTTTTTGTGGATACCCCATTCAGACGCCCGATCTTCCCTGACAAAGCACTGATCATATCTTGCGGTGCATCAATGGCGATGCTGATGATATTAATTCCCTTCTCCCGGTACGGAATTCCCATTCTTCCAATGATATACTCTCCTGCTTCATGCAGGTAATGGTTCAGTTCCTCAATCGCAGCAGGATTCTCCACAATAATTGAAATGACTGCTACTCTGGTGTCCATGAAAAGTCTCCTTTCTTTTTTGAAATGTCACCGATTCCGCATTTCAGATTGTTTAGCAGATACGTGGCAGCAATTCTCCGCCCGGCTGTGGAAGAAGTGCCTGCGTTCCGATTTCTGTAGTCATGACTACTTTCCCCGGCTGCTCTGCAGTTACTTCTCCGATAATTGCCGCATTCTGTGAATACGGACATTTGTGCAGTACTTCTACAATCTTTTCTGCCTCTGCTTTGGTGCCATAATGACCATTCTTCCTTCACACGCAAGGTAAAGCGGCTCCAGTCCAAGCATTCCGCAGACTCCCTTCACTTCCGGTGCAACCGGAACTTTTTCAGCATTCAGACGGATTCCAACATTACTTTGTCCCGCAATCTCATAAAGTACTGTTCCAACTCCACCTCTTGTCGCATCACGGATGACATGCAGATCATGTGTTGCATTTATTACTTCTTCCACAGTATGCCATAGTGGTGCACAGTCACTGGTCACATCCGCTTCGATTCCGAAGTCTTCTCTTGCAAGAAGGATCGTACAACCATGACGTCCCACATCTCCGGTCACAATGATCGCGTCTCCCGGCTGTGCCAGTTCTCCTCCGACTTTTACGCCGTTCTCGATCTGTCCCATTCCGGTTGTTGTGATAAATACACCGTCTACCTGTCCCTTTCCTGCTACCTTGGTATCTCCGGATACAATACGGACACCGGCTTCTTTTGCCGTTTTCTCCATTGCTGCTGCAATCTCTTCCAGTTTTTCCATCGGAAATCCTTCTTCAATTACAAATGCACAAGTCAGATAAAGTGGTTTTGCTCCCATACATGCAAGGTCATTAACTGTTCCGCAGATGAAAGCTTTCCGATAATTTCCTCCTGGGAAGAATGCCGGAGATACAATAAATCCATCCGTAGATACTGCCATTTTTCCGACTGGTGGTGTAAGAACTGCCGCATCATCCGCAGTCAGATCCGGATTTGCAAAATGTGCTGCAAATACTTTATCGATCAGCTCTGAAGTCTGCTTTCCGCCGGCTCCGTGTGCCATAGTTACTGTCTGGTTGTCCATTTTATTTTCCATTTTTAACTTCCTTCTCTCCTAATCGTTTCCGTATATATGATACCGGATTGTTCCGGTGTTCCATTCTTTCGTTTCCCTGATACCGGATTGTTTCGCACTTACGTGCTCTCACAATCCTCAAAACATCGTAATCCGCTCATTTTTCTTCGTAAAATGGCTACTTACTCATGTTTTGGCGGGGATAAAGGTCAGAAGTCTTCCTGCAAGCAAGCTTGCGTCAGACTTCTGACTTTTATCCCCTGGTATCATACATATAGTAAGCCGAGCATGCGCCTTCGCCGGATACCATGCAGGCTCCTACTGGGTGCTGCGGTGTACATACCTTGCCAAACACCTTGCAGTCGGACGGTTTGCATTTTCCCTGCAGTACATCTCCGCAGCGGCATGCCGGATTTGCTTTTCCTTCGATCTTTGGCATATTGTATTTCTTTCTGGCATCGTATGCTTCCCATTCTTCTCTCAGCTGCATACCGGATCCCGGAATGATTCCAAGACCTCTCCACTCGCTGTCGCATCCTTCCATCAGTTCATTCACCAGCCTCTGTGCCTCACGGCTTCCTTCTCTGGTGACAACTCTCGGATAGCAGTTTACGAAGAACGGCTTTCCTTCCTGGAAGCGTACCAGTGCGACCGCAAGTGCTGTGAGCAGTTCTTTTGCCGTAAATCCTGCTACCACACCGCTGACTCCTTCTTTTACCAGTTCTCACAAAGTTCGGTCCCCGTGATTGCATTGACGTGTCCCGGATATAAAAATACATCCGCACTGCCTTTGAGTGCCTCGTAGGCTCCCGGCATCGTCTTATTGGCAACCAGAAGAGAATAATTGGAAATTCCATCTTCCTTTGCCTGTTTAACCGAAAGGCATCCTGCAGGTGTCGTTGTCTCAAACCCAACGGATAAAAATGTCACCTGTTCTTCCGGATGATCTTTCGCATATTTTTCCGCATCTGCCGGTGAATAAACGATATGGATCTTTGCTCCTTTTTCTCTTGCTCCGGCAAGGCTCATCTGACTTCCCGGTACGCGGACCAGATCGCCAAATGTACAGATCGTCACCTGCTTCTCCAACGCCAGATAAATTGCTTCATCAATGAAGCTGACCGGTGTTACACAGACCGGGCATCCCGGTCCTGAGATCAGTTCTACCTGCTTTGGTAAAAGTTTTCGGATCCCCAGACGGAAAATTTCATGGGTATGGGTTCCGCATACTTCCATGATCCGCACTGCCGGTCCGTCATAATTTTCTATGATCTCTCTGGCTGTTCGTTTCTTTTGTTCTTCCATTACAGCAGTTCCTCCATAAGCTGATCGGTCTCGCTTTCATCTTCATCGGTGATCTTTGCGATCGCAACTCCGGCGTGGACCATGACGTAATCACCTGGTTCCAGATTCTCCAGGAGCTTGGATGAAACCTCTCTTTTTGCACCGCCTGCATCAACGACGGCGGTTCCGTTACTGATTTTTACAACTTTTGCTGATAATCCAACACACATGCGGTTAATTCCTCCTTTTCCTCTTTTATTTGTAAGTTCTAATAGCTTTAGATTAGCTTTGTTTAAAATTTTTTATGTCTGATTTTAATTTTCTAAATCTATAAAGTCTGGTTTTATTTTATCTCATGCTTCTGTAAATATGCCATTGCGTAGGCTGCCTGACCCAGTGACAATCCTCCGTCATTTGGTGGAATGAGGTGATGGTGCAGGGTGATGAGACCTTGCTTAACCAGACCTTCTTCTACCAGCCGTAGTAGTAAGCGGTTCTGGAAAACTCCGCCGCTTAGGGCAACTTTCCGGATTCCGGTCTGATGACTTGCTGTGAGGGCTGCGGATATGATCTGTCTTGCAAGTTCCTGGTGAAACTCGTATGCAAGTTGTCCGGTGTCTTCCCCGGCGAGACGTTTTTTTGCGAGGTTTTTGACTAATTCGCCGGTATTTAGAATCAGGCGGTCTTCTGCCGTTTCTGTAAATGGCTTAAGCATGATGGGTTCGTATGGATGCTGCATTGTTTTTTCGTAAACTTCTGCTGCGAACTCTAATGCCGTAGATGCTTCTCCCTCGAAAGTGGATTTTTTCCGGATTCCGAGGATAGCACTGACTCCATCAAAGAGACGGCCGGCACTGGTAGATCGAACAGCATTCAAGTGTCGTCCGGTCATTGTCACCAGTACTTTTGCCTCCGGTTCGGTGCAAAGCTCCAGTTTCTTCATCCATTCGACCGTTTTTTCTTTATCCTGCAATTCTTCATAGAGAAGAGAACCGGCAATTCGCCAGCCTTCTTTTGCAGAAAGATCTCCACCTACCTGCCAGAATGGCTTAATGCTGCCAAGTCTTTCAAATCCATTGTAATCACAACGAAGAATTTCTCCACCCCAGATGGTCCCATCCGCTCCATATCCGGTTCCGTCAAAGGAAACGCCGATCACCGGATCTTCGCAGTCATTTTCTGCCATACAGGACAGAATATGTGCAAAATGTGCTGTATCTCAGACGAAGTCCAAGTTCTTCCGCAACAACTGTCGCATTGTATTTCGGATGCAGATCGCATGCCACAACCTTTGGTTCTACCTCCAGAAGTGTTTCCATTCTGCCGATCGTTTCTTTTAAAGCTTCCACGGTGCGCAGATCTTCCAGATCTCCACATAAGGGATGGGTAAAATCTGCCGTCCACACCGATGCAGAATGTATTTTTCAGTTCTCCTCCAGTGGCAAGTACCTGCCCTTTCCACGACATCTGAACCATGGTCGGAAGTGGCGCATAGCCTCTGGATCTGCGGATCATATATGGCTCATTTTTATAAAATCCATCACTGAATCATCGGCACGGATCCGGATTTTCCGGTTATGGGAAAGCATACAGTCGCACAGACGGGAAAGCTCCTGAATCGCTTCTTTGTCCTCCCTGCAGATCGGTGCACCGGATGTATTTCCACTGGTCATAACCAAAAAAGACGGCATCCGGATTCCATCATCATAGGTAAAGAGCAGAAGCTGTACCGGTGCATACGGCAACATTACTCCAACCCTTGGATTACCAGGTGCAATACTTTCGCAAAGTGTTTCTTCACCATCTTCTTTTTTGTCCAGAAGCAGGATTGGTTTTTGATGTCCGGTCAGAATTTTTTCCTGTTCTTCACTGACCAGGCATTCTCTTTTCACAGATTCCAGATCTTTTGCCATAACTGCAAATGGTTTCGCCGGACGTTTTTTCAGTTCTCTGAGGCGCTTCACCGCCTCTTCATTAGTCGCATCGCAGCACAGGTGGAAACCTCCAATCCCCTTAATCGCCACAATTCCGCCTTCTGCAATGGTCCGTCTGGTGTAAATGATTGCGTCTCTTCCGCGTTCTTCTCTGCCGATCAGGTAGACCTCCGGACCACACTCGTTACAACAGACTGGCTGTGCATCGTATCTCCGGGTTGCCGGATCATAATATTCTTTTGCGCAATCCGGACACATCGGAAATTCTTTCATGCTGGTGCGCTCCCGGTCATACGGAAGGGCATCCAGGATCGTAAGTCTTGGCCCACAGCAGGTACAGTTGATAAATGGATGCAGATATCTACGGTTCTTCGGATCAAACATTTCTTCCTTGCATTCATCACAAATTGCAATATCCGGTGAGACAAAAATCTCACCTTTCGTCTTTTCACTTTCAATGATCGCAAACTCCGTAAAGTCTTCTGCTTCTTCTACCGGCTCAATATTCATTTTCAAAATCGCTGCCCGCTTCGGCGGCTTATTCTCAATATCCGAGATAAATCCATCCACTGCCTCTTCCGGTCCCTGCGCAAAGATTTCCACATACGGACCTTTATTGGACACGCTGCCCCGGATCTGATGCGTAGCCGCATGCCTGCTCACAGTCGGACGAAATCCTACGCCTTGCACGATCCCATAGACGCGGATCTGTTTTGTCACTTCATTTTTCATCTATTCACACAGTCTCCCTGACACTGCAAAATGTCTTGTATTTACGAAGATTCCCTGAAAATCCGGAACCATTTTTTCCATACATGCATCTGCGAAAATGATATCAAATCCACCATTTTTCACAAGATCGACATAATCATCTTCCTCACGCAACGACACATCCTGCGGACAGGCAAGCTCTTTTTTCCTCATAAACCAGGTTGCTGTCTGCACCTCTGCCGAATTCTCTCTTTTAAGAATTTCCTGCCGGATTGCTTCCGCCATCACCTGCTGGTGTACCACAAGGATCTTCTTTCCCTGATAGTCCAGATTCGGAACCAACTCACCTGCTGCCGGATAACCGATCTCATACGGCGTACCAAAGGTCTTTTCCAAATATTTGGCTGCTTCCAGTGCTGCCGCAGATACAACAATATTTTTGCCAACTTCCGATGCCCTTTCTACTGCCTCAAGCCCATCGCCCATTCCATAGCAAATGGCTTCTTTTCCTTCTTTTTTCAGTTCCTCTCTTACTTTATCTGCTGCTTTTAGATCGCTTACATCCTGTGGCGTCATTCCAAGGATACCGACTTTTTCTTTGCATACCTCATATTTTTCCTTTGCAAATGCAGTAAATAATGCAAGATACGCTTTTTCTTCCCCTTTATCGTAAAGTTCCATTCCGTCGGTATCAATGGCAAGAATCGGAAGGTCGGTCTTTTTTTCACACATTCTTTTCAGTGCCTGGTAATCCGTTCCGATCACAGCCGGAACCGGAGTGCCGACAATCGCCGCAAAATTCGCATCAATCTTATCCGCTGCATCGACCAGCTTTGCGACCAGACGGTCATCTCTTCCAAGGATTGCATCCATATCACGAAGTCCTGCGCTGAATACTGCACTTTTCCGTTCAAACCATCTCGCTCATCAAAACCGCAGACATTTCCTGTGCATCCTCCCGCGTCGCAGATGACGATGATTCCGCCAAGTTCATATAACACAGACACTGCGCCCGACTGATCCGGTGCAAATGGTGTCAGATATTTTCTAAGTCCTCTCATACTACACCTCCAAAAGGGTTTCAAACAACCGTGTCACACCTGCATAACCATAAGGCTGTCTGTCCTGATTCCAGATCACATTCGGCTGATCCGGATGATAGTATCCCGCATCCTTTCCAATGGTCATATTCACGCCGCTCTTTTCCGGATCGTAGTACAGCATGGTCGGTTCCATATTGGAAAATACCTTCGTCTCCGGGCTGAGCTGGGATAACTGGTTCAGGTAAATAAAGTTCTCTGCTGTCAGTGTTCCATAGATTTCCGGCACCTTAAATCCATATTTGATCATCGCAAGTGCCATTTCAAATGGATCTCCGTTCATGCATTCCCCGATCGCAAAGCTTGCATCCGGCCGTTTCTCTTTGAATTTTGCCACGGTTTCTTCCGCTTTTTCACGATAAACTTCATCAGAAAATGTCACCCCAAGCACTTTCCCAAATGCCTGATACTGGCTGGCGATCTTATCTGTCTGGTAGAGTCTCCTGAGTTCAATAAACGGAATCTGCAGACGGTTATGAAAATCCTCTGCCGCAAATCTGGCTTCCGGGTGAAGTACCAGATTAAAATTTGCCTCAGACATGGTCTGATATTCCTCATAGTCCTTGCATCTGGAGATTTCATGGATGGTCTTAACTCCTGCGCTGTGCAAAAGATCATACAGCTCACACTCATCGATCAGCGGCGAGAAAAATCCAAGCAGGTTCACCACATTTCCTTTTTTCTTCTTTGGCTCCAGAAGGGAATATAAAGACTGACGTACATGCACCATCGGCGGCTTTCTTCCTTCTCTTGTCAGCGCGTACATGTAGCATGGTCGAACCGGAAGTCCGGCTCTTTCTTCCGCTTTTCTGCACACACGCTCCATGTCCGTCCCAAGAAGAGCATCTACACAGGTAATACAAATCATCACAACGGACGGTCTCTTTTCACAGCAATTGCAGATTTCTTCTACTGCCTTCGGAATCTTTTTCAAATGACGTCCCGTTACGATATCGGTCTCGTCCATCATCAGATAGAAAAAACGGTTATCATATTCCCTCATGGAGCTGATAAGCGAAGTATTTCGTCCACAGCAGCCCGGTGCCACGATCAGCATGATCGAATCCGGCACAGCAAGTCCCGCTCTTTTTACTCCGAATCCTTCTGCTCCCGGTGAGTTAAATGCAAGCGTTGCCGGTGAGCTGTAGATCAGGTGTGTATTCGACCGGAGCTGTGCCGGAATCGCATCTCTTCCCAGTTTATTTAATTCTTTTACGGTACAATAATATGCTTCTTTTGCCATACCTTCTATTCCTCACTCTTCAGTAATAACTCTGCCAGATCAAAAAATCTCTTACTAATCGCGGAATCTTTGTCCCCTTCGATCACCGTCATTCCCTGATCCTCATAGCGGATGATCTCATCACTTCTCGGGATTTCCCCGACGATCGGAATCCCGCTTTTTTCGGAAAATGCCTGTACTTTTTCCGTCTCATTTTCCACATTCCTGTGGTTCAGTACAATACCGAATACTCTGGCATAGCTTCTGTCCTCAAAATTCCTCACCGCACTTGAAATATTATTTGCTGCATAAAGTGCCATCTTTTCTCCGGAAGTTACGATCAGAACCTTTTCGGCGTACCCTTCCCGAATCGGTGCTGCAAAGCCACCGCATACCACGTCACCAAGAACGTCATAAAGTACAACATCCGGCTTATATGTTTCAAATAACTGCAAATCTTCTAACAGCTGGAATGTGGCAATAATCCCGCGCCCCGCGCATCCAAGTCCCGGTGTCGGTCCACCTGTTTCAATGCAGAGCACACCACCATAGCCTTCTTTTGCAATATCTGAAAGCTCCTCCGGTTCTTCATCCTCTTCTCTCATATAATTCATCACCGGTCTGAGCGGCTCGCCGCCAAGCAGATTGATCGTAGAATCTGCCTTCGGATCACATCCAATCTGGATTACTTTCTTTCCCATCGCCGCAAATGCTGCCGCCAGGTTGGACGTAATCGTAGACTTTCCAATACCACCCTTTCCATAAATTGCAACCTTTAACATAATCCTTTTTCCTTTCTATAACCAAGCAGGCAATTTATCGTATACACAAAAACCCGCCTCCCAAAACGGTAGACGAGTCCCACTATACATCTTCGTATATCACCAACTGTTTCCCGCTCGGATCTACCTTGCCGTCAAAGTCTCTTGTATAAAATTATCTCCATTCAGCATTCAGATAGGAATCTTCCACTCCGTCTGCATCATTATTTTAATTATATCTCCACGCCTATAGGTCAGTCAATTCTAACTATGTTTTATCATGGTATTTTTCTATATTTTTTCAGGACTTTTCTATGAATAACTGGTCAAATTCCCCATAAAATCTTGTAACAAACTTTATTGCAGCGTATACTACACCTATAAAACAAAATTTTGAGGAGCCCATATGATAAAAAATTTTCACTACACTGTATAGAAAAAGTTTTATTCTTCATCGGCATTTTTCTGCTTACCAGCGAAATCCTGAAACAATTACTCCTGACCTTCGTCATGAATAATGGGCACTACAACCTGTGGTACTTCCCATTCCAGCTCTGCAGCCTCCCGATGTATCTGCTGGTTCTCTACCCATTTTTTCACACAGAACCTGCCAGAAATACCATCCTCGGCTTCCTTTCCACCTATAATCTTCTCGGTGGAATTGCCGTTTTTTTCGATACCAGTGGAATGCATTATCCGCTTCTGATCCTGACAGTTCACTCCTATCTCTGGCATATTTTACTAATTGTCACCGGAATCCTGTCCGGTATATTTCTGGTACAGAAATCTGTACCAATGACTCCTCTTTCCTGTTCAAAAAATATTAAAAGACAGCCGACTGACGCTTCTTCACGCCGTCTGCTGCCTTATTTTTCCCGCATCACTTTGCTCTATATTCTGTTTGCTCTCATCGCAGAATATCTGAACCACATTCTGGATCCCTTTGGTGAAATTAATCTTTTCTACATTAATCCAGATTACCGGATGGAACAGATTTTCTTTGTGAAAATTGGTGAACTCTACGGAAATAATTCTGCAATTCTGTCTATATCCTTGCGACTATATCAGGGGCTGGGATTTTGTATGGAGCCTGGAATCTCATGATCCGTTTTTATTCTTCTCATTGACATTGCTTTTGGGAAATTTCTGCTTCCTTGCTCACATACTCTGCTCCCACCTTCAAACTAAAACGCCCGGATCTTATCCTCCTCATCATCCGTCGTATCTTCAATCTTCCGTATCACAAGCTCATACGAATAATCATCGCTAACCTTCACCTTCACAGTCTCTCCTGCTTTATGCCCGAAGATTGCCTTTCCGATCGGAGATTCGGTACTGATATAATTATGAATTGAATTCCCACGAATCGAAGTAACCAGCTTATAGGTTTCTTCCTCGTCATCCTCCGGAAAATATACGGTCACACGGTTATTGATTCCGGCAACACCTTCTTCGGAAGTATCGGATACAATCTCCGCATTTTTCAGCATTCTTTCCAGATACCGGATCCGGCTTTCATTCTGGTTCTTATATTTTTTTGCTGCATGGTATTCAAAGTTCTCACTTAAGTCTCCCTGCGCACGCGCTTCCTTGACCGCTTCAATGGCTTCCTTACGGATCACATGCTTGCGGTGCTGGATTTCCTCTTCAATTTTCTTTACATCACTTTCTGTAAGCTGCTCACGCATCTTTCCATCCTTCTTTCTGTAAAATAATTTCCATCAAAATATGCATCCACTGATGCACCTAACACAAAGCACCTCAATTGTAGCCAATCGAAGTGCTTCGTAAAATTTTCCAATATCCCTAAAAGAAGATTCTCCGGATATCATTATACATCACAAATACCATCAGGCAAAGAAGAAGTGCCATTCCTGCCAGATGTACATACCCTTCTTTTTCCGGAGGCACTCGCTTTCCGCGGATCACTTCCACGATCAGAAATACCAGACGGCCTCCATCCAGTGCCGGAAGCGGAAGTAAATTCATCACTCCAAGGTTCGCTGAAAGCAGGATCGTCATCTGCAGAAGATTCAGGAAAATCAACAGTGCTCCACCAGATTTGCTTTCCTTATACGTGGTATCCACCGCGCTCACAACGCCCACCGGTCCAGATAACTGATCCACTCCGATCCGTCCTGTCACAAGCTGTTTCAAACTGTCAATCGTCAAATTGATCCAGTATTTAACATTATACGCACTGTACGCGGCAGTCTCAAATACATTGGTCTTAACATAATTGCTGCTCGTAATTCCAATCAGATAATATCCACTATCATTCTTCTCCGGGGTAACGGAAACCGTATTCTTTTCGCCATTTCTTTTGTATACAATCTTCATCGTCTGTCCCTGATGAAACTGATTGTAAGTAGAAATATCCTTGAAAATATGGATGTTCTTATCATTGATCTTTACAATCTCATCCCCTGCCTGAAGCCCTGCCTCAGCTGCAGGCGTTCCTGCATTTACCGTTCCTATAACCGGTTTGTCTACACCGACAAAGCAGATAATAATGAATGCACCAATAAAGGCAAGAATAAAGTTAAATACCGGACCTGCGGCAATGACCGAGATCCTGCGCCACGGCGATTTGCTGTTGAAGCTTCCCTCTGACAGATCCTCTTTCTCATCTTCCCCCATCACACATGCACCGCCGATCGGCAGTATTTTCAGACAGTAGTCTGTATTTCCGATCTTTTTGTGTGCCAGTGTCGGCCCCATTCCGATCCAGAATTCATACACATTGATTCCATTAATCCTCGCCAGAAGAAAATGTCCCAGTTCATGGAAAAATACGATGAATCCAAAAAGTAAAATCGCCAGTACGATTCCCATTTGCTACCTCCTGCTTCTGATTCTGTCATACGTTTCCTGCTCTGTGTCCAGAATCTGTTCCACAGTCGGATTCGCAATTGTCTTATGTGCTTTCATGCAGTCTTCGATAATCTCTGTAATTTCCAGATATTTAATCTCCCGGTTCAGGAACTGGCTGACTGCAAGTTCATTTGCTGCGTTAAATACCGTTGGAAGTGTTCCACCGCATCGCCCTGCCTCGTAAGCAAGTGCAAGCCCGTAGAAGGTATCCATATCCGGCTTTTCAAAATCAAGGTGTCCGATACTCCAGAAATCCACACGTTCTCCCGGAAGAAATCTTCTTTCCGGATAATAAAGTGCATACTGGATCGGCAGCTTCATATCCGGAGTACCAAGCTGTGCGATCACGGCTCCGTCCACATACTCTACCATAGAATGGATCACACTCTGCGGCTGTACAACCACCTGCACATCATCAATATCCACATTAAAAAGCCATCTGGCTTCCATCACTTCCAGTCCTTTATTGACCATGGTCGAAGAATCGATCGTAATCTTACGTCCCATCGCCCAGTTCGGATGCTTTAAAGCATCTTCCACACGGATATTCAGAAGATCCTCCTGCTTCTTTCCACGGAACGGGCCACCGGATGCCGTAAGCAGGATCTTCTTCAGTTCATTCTTTCCATGGCTTCCCTGCAGAGACTGGAAAATGGCACTGTGTTCACTGTCCACCGGAAGGATCTTCACACCACATTCCTTTGCAAGCGGCATAATGATATGCCCTGCCGTAACCAGTGTCTCTTTATTTGCAAGGGCAATATCCTTTCCGGCTTTGATCGCTGCAATTGTCGGACGGATACCGATCATACCCACGATCGCCGTTACAAGGATCTCACTTTCCTCCATCGTGGCAATCTCTAGAAGTCCATCCATTCCGGAAACAACCTTTACATCCAGATCCCGGATCCGGCTTTTCAGTTCCTTTGCCTTCTCTTCTGTCCACATTGCTACAAGTTTTGGCTGGAATTCCCGGATCTGCTTTTCTAAAAGCTCCACATTTGTTCCTGCCGCAAGTCCTGTCACTTCGATATCTTTGTTCTCACGGATCACCTCAAGTGTCTGGGTTCCGATCGAACCTGTTGAACCTAATATTGCTATCTTTTTCATTTGAAACCTCCTGTCAGATTACATCAGTGCAACTGCCAGATAATAAATTCACCGGAGCTGTGAAGATCACGCTGTCGAAACGGTCCAGGATTCCACCGTGTCCCGGAATCAGTTTTCCGTAATCCTTGATCTCATGATTTCTCTTGATCGCAGATGCTGCAAGATCCCCGATCATGGAAATGATTCCACCAACAAAACAGATCAGCGCATATTCGCCAACTCCTGCCGAAGCACCACCCCATTTATTGATCGCAAGAGCGTAAAGTGCTCCGAGAAGTGCTGCGCCTGCAAGTCCACCGATTCCGCCCTCTATGGATTTCTTCGGGCTGAGCTTCGGTGCCATCTTATGCTTTCCGATCAGTACACCCACACAGTACGCACAGGTATCACATCCCCAGGAACATAAAAATACAAGTCCCACGAGGAAAAGTCCGTCTTTCAACAGACGTGTCTGATAAATATAGGATAACATAATCGCCACATAAAATACGCCAAAGTACGCAGTCATTACCTGTTCAGACACATATTTCGGAAAGGCAAATACATAAACTGCCATTACAAGGATCAGCAAAATGATTGCAAACATCATCAGATCTTCTTTTTTCTGTGCACGGATCAGAAAATAATATGCAACTACACCTATATAGCCTACGATTCCGAGTGGTGCTTTCTCAATCTTTACAACCTTGTAAAGCTCGGAAACTCCGATCAGACTGATGATCAGAAGTGTTGCAAACAATACATCCCCACCAAGGAAGATCGTTGCAAATGCAATGATAACCAGTACAATTCCGCTGAGTAATCTTGTCTTAAACATTTTCTTCGTCCTCCTTGATTCCGCCGTATCTTCTGTCTCTGCTATTATATTGCTCAATTGCTTTTTCTAATTCTTCTTTTGAAAAATCCGGCCACGGAACATCTGTAAAATAAAATTCTGCATAAGCAAGCTGCCATAACAAATAATTGGAAAGTCTGAGTTCTCCGCTGGTACGGATCAGAAGATCCGGATCCGGAATCCCATGTGTATCCAGATATCCTTCAAACAGTTCTTCTGTAATCTCTTCCGGTGCAAATCTGCCATCTGCACAGTCTTTTGTCATTTTTCGCATGGCACGGATCATCTCATCTCTGCTTCCATAATTGATCGCAATCTGGAAATTCAGTCCGTCATTATTTTTTGATGCCTCTTCCAGTTCCTTAATTCTGGTACGGATATCTTCATCCAGACCTGTCTTATCTCCGATCACACGGACACGCATCCGGTTCTTTTCCGCCGTCTTCAGACAGGTTTTCATATAGTTACGAAGAAGCTTCATCAGTGCATCCACTTCACTCTTCGGTCGACTCCAGTTCTCTGTGGAAAACGCATAGACCGTCAGATATTTGACACCCATCTTATAAGCAGCCTCACAGATCTTTTCCACATTCTTGCTTCCCTGCGCATGCCCGTAGTTTCTCGGCATTCCCTTTGCTTTCGCCCATCGTCCGTTACCGTCAAGGATAATGGCTATATGCTGCGGTACATTCATCTTTTAACCCTCTCTTGATTGATACTAAATTTGCTGATATAAAAAAGGAAAAGAGGCGCCAAACATCTCGCCGCCCCTTATCTTTCCTTCTTATACTGTCATAACTTCTTTTGACTTTGCATCGACTGCTGCATCAACTTCCTTGATGTATTTGTCAGTCAGCTTCTGGATCTGATCTTCAAGATCCTGAATTTCATCCTCTGAAACGTCTGTACCTTTCAGCTTCTTGAATGCATCATTTCCATCACGGCGGATGTTACGGACTGCAACCTTGGATGCTTCTCCTTTTTTCTTAACATCTTTCACCAGTTCTTTTCTTCGTTCCTCTGTCAGTTCCGGGAATACCAGACGGATAACAGTACCATCGTTTGTTGGATTGATTCCGATATCAGACATCAGGATTGCTTTCTCAATATCTTTGATGATCTTCTTTTCCCATGGCTGAATCTGAATCATACGTGCTTCCGGAACAGAAATGTTCGCTACCTGCTGGATTGGTGTCGGTGTTCCATAATATTCTACCGTTAATTTGTTCAGAATATTCGGGTTTGCACGTCCTGCACGGATAGAAGCAAGCTCTGTATCCAGTGCATGAATGGTTTTCTGCATCTTTTCATCGTATATTTTTAATTTTTCGTTCATATGTTATCCTCTTAATGGGTGCTGCTTATACAGTCACCTTTGTTCCGTTGAAATTACCGCTCATTGTCTCTACGATACTGTTCTCTTCGTTCAGTCCGAATACCAGCATCGGCATCTTATTCTCAAGGCACATGATCGATGCGGTCAGATCTACTGCCATAAGCTTCTTATCGATGATCTCCTGAATAGAAATCTCATCATACTTCTTCGCTTCCGGATTCACCTTCGGATCGCTGTCATAGATTCCGTCAATTGCTTTTGCAAGAAGCATTGCATCTGCTTCAATCTCAATTGCACGGAGAACAGCTCCTGTATCTGTTGAAAAATACGGATGTCCTGTGCCACCTGCGAAAAAGATTACTTTTCCTTCGTTCAGTGCTTCCACTGCTGCATCTTTTGAAAACAGGGAAGTGAATGCTCCACAGACAAATGGAGTGAAAACCTCTGTCTTCATGCCTACATGTCTGAAAATATCGGATACATAGATGCAGTTCATCACCGTTGCAAGCATTCCGATCTGGTCAGCTTTGGTACGGTCGATCGTCTCACTGGTTCTTCCTCTCCAGAAATTACCGCCTCCGGTTACGATTGCAACCTGGATTCCCTGATCTACGATCTGCTTTACCTGCTTTGCAACGCCAATGCATGTTGCCTCATCAAAACCTGTCTTTTTTTCTCCTGCAAGTGCTTCTCCGCTTAATTTTAAAAGAACTCTTTTCATCTGTCTTTGCTCCTGTCTCTTGGTTTTTAAGATACTTTCGCATACCTGGATTTAGTATAGCATACCTGGGTTTAAAATGGAAGTTCTAAGTTTATTACATTGAGGGTGGGTAGCGCAAAATTTTGTAGAATTGGAGGAATTGACGCAGAATGTGCAAATGATTGGAACTATGCTTCTTTATTTTCTGGCTTTCCTGGCAACTGGGCGAGGATGATGGCACTGAACATCAGAATGCATCCTGCTATTTCTCGGATACTTAGTTTCTGACCTAATATCACCCAGCCTCCGAGGACAGAGAATACGGACTCCAGACTGAGGATCAGGGATGCCACGGTTGGATCGGCATCTTTTTGTGCCACGATCTGGAGGGTATAGGCTACACCACTTGAGAGAACTCCGGCATAAAGTACCGGTACTGCTGCTGCGAAAATATCTGACAGCCGTGGTGTTTCAAATAAAAACATTGGAATTGCCGACAAAACTCCGGTTATAAAGAACTGGGTGCAGGCGATCCGCACACCGTCTGCTTTTGGTGAAAAATAATCGATCACCAGAATGTGGATGGTAAATACAACCGCACATAGCAGTACCAGAATGTCTCCTTTTGCAAGTACCAGCTTATCGGTAATACACAGCAAATACAAGCCTGCGACAGAAATTGCCACGCTTATCCAGATTCTCACTCCGGCTTTCTTTTTCAGAAAAATTCCAAAGATCGGCACAAGCACGATATAAAGTGCTGTAATAAATCCGGCTTTTCCTACCGTTGTGTACTGTATTCCGATCTGCTGCAGGTTACTTGCCACACAAAGTGCCAGTCCACAACAGATTCCACCCAGGATGACATTCTTTTTTTCTTCTTTCCTATCTGTTTTTTTCTGTCTTTCTGCTCCGTCATTTTTCGCACGCCATTTGTCCAGGAAACAGATACATGGAATCAGAAAAATCCCACCGATCAAAGAGCGTACACAGGTAAATGTAAAGGGCCCGATATAATCCATCCCCACGCTCTGTGCTACAAAAGCTGTTCCCCAGATAAATGCGGTCAAAAAGAGCATCAGTGTATTCTTTCCTGTCATTTTCTTCATCGAGCCGTCTCCTATTTGCCAAGTTCGTGAAGATATAATTTTGCTTCTGTTTCAATGAAGATCGTTCCGGCTCCGTTTACACTGAAGAATTCGATCAGAAGAACGTGACGGATTCTTCCGTCCAGAATATGTACACGGTTGACACCATTTTTTGATGCCTGAAGACCATAGCCGATGATCTCGTCAAATTCTTTCGGGAAATTACGTTCTTTGCGCAGTTTTTCTACTTCCGGGACGGTAATCTTATAATAAATATCTTTTCTCTCTTCGTCTTTGTAGATTCCAGGATATTTTGACAGATAAACCAGCTTGTCCGCCTGCATCTTCTCTGCAATCTCAAGTGCAGTCTCTCTTGGATCAATATATTCGCTTTCGTTGTCGATATCATTTGGCACGATGACCGGAATATAATCATTGTCCAGCATCAGACCAATCGTCTCTGTATCCACGCCGCAGATACCGATTGCCTTAACTCCACAGAGTTCAAGGAGCTTGGCAATCCGCTTATTTTCACGGAATTTGTCCAGTCCCATACGGGTAGCATGTACACGATTGGACGCATACCAACGCTCTTTAAAAGAACGATATCCTGCATCAGTCTCTGCTCTTCCACTCCGCTGAGCCACTCGGCACATCCGTACTCGATAACTACTGTCTTCTGATTAAAGTCTCTGATATATGGTAATGCATCTATCAGGATTGAAGCTTTATGCTCCACAAGTTCTAATTCTTTATCCATGATTACACCTCATTTTTTGTTTTATCTAAAACAGTATAGCATAGAATGATCTCTATTTGAAGAACCCATTTTTCACAAAAAACAGGAAGTGGCAAATGTTCTGTAAAATCACCCTTTTTCGCTGCTACCACCATTTTTTTCACATCCATTATACCCGGAGGAACCGGTTCCTTGCATCAGCAAAGTACCGGTTCCTCTGTCTCATTTATTTGATTCGTGATATAGGCTTCCATTCCGCTCTCCGGAATCCCAAGTGCTATGGATAGCTCCGAATACAGGTTGCCTTCTGCCATCCTCAGATAACGTTCTCAGTCGCCGTGATCTTCTTTCCCTGCTTCAGCGGGACATCTTCCGCTGATAAAGGGTCTTGATGATCCGCACCCATTCTGCACATTTGCAGCTTTTTCATGCATTCCTTGTACTTTTCCTCTCTCTGCTTCTCGCTTCCGATCCAGAGTCCTTCGATCTGTGGAATCTCACGGATCAATTCTTCTGCTTCTTCTTTGGAAATGACTTTTCTCATGACAATCTTTTCATTGTCTACCGGTGTAAATACTTTTCCATGCTTTTCACGTACCGGTCGCAGAATATAATACAGTTTGTCCTTCGGCACTCCATCCATTTTCAGCGTCGTAATTTCAGTCACTTCACAAATTCCTGTCCGGCCATAAACAATCAAATCTCCTACTTCGTACATTTTCTTCCTTCTTTCTTAAACTTGCCGAATCTCTACTTCTTTATTTTATCAGAAAATTAGTTTAAATTCTAATGTTTTTCAGATTTTTGTGAATCTTAGTCAAAGCTAACGCCTGTGGTTTTATGCAATTTTACTAGAAAATAGGGGGATTTTGTCGCAAGATGCGTCCCAAAAAGAGTCCTGCCCCATTCTTTTTGGGACTTAGACACTCGACTAAAATTTACTCTTTTTCCACAGTACGAGAAATTGATAAAACCGGGGGAGAGGCGCTTGACCGTTGTTCCAGGTGGAAGGTGTTTCTTGAAGATATGCTTTATTCATATGGGCACTCTTTCAATAAACATTCAACCGCCATCCGGTATTCCCGGATGGTCTGGCTTTTGCGGATTTGCGTCAGATATTCTTCGCTGTTTTTAAAGTTTTTTCCAAGATACCACCAGAGTTCTTTCATTTTGACTACTGCGTTTTTTTCTTCTGGAGATTTTTCGATATAGACATCAAGAAGATGATCGCAGAATGTAGCAATCTTCTTGGTGTCAAATGTAGATTTCCCTTTTATCACTGCCGGAAGAAATGGTTCATCAGAATTCCTCTTCCGAGCATGATGCATTCTGTTTCGGGAAATTTCTGATGGAAGATTTGGTAATTTTCCGCACAAAAAATGTCTCCATTATAGACAGAGGATTTTTGCTGTTCCGGCAGGCGTAGGCAAAAGTGGTCCAGTCGGGGTTGTTTTTGTAGTAATCCTGCTGGACTCTTGGATGAAGGATCAGTTCTTCCAGAGGATATTGGTTATAGATATCCAGAAGCTCTTCGAACTCTTCCTGATCATATTTACCGCTTCTTGTTTTGATAGAGATTTTCATATCGAGTTGATCGAAAACTTCGGCAAGGAAATGATTCAGTTCATCGGGATAAAACAAAAAACCGGATCCCCTTTTCCGGTTGACGACTGTTTTGGAGGGGCAGCCGAGATTCAGATTGACTTCTTCATATCCGAATTCTTTCAACTGCCGGGCCAGGCGGATGAAATCCTCGGCGCGGTTGGTCAGGATCTGCGGAACGGTATACATGCCCTCATTATTTTCCGGAAGGATCTCATTCCATTCCTGTCTGCTGAATTTGCCTTTCGGGTTTGGATTTAAAAATGGTGTAAAATATTTATCCATTGGTTCAAAAAAGGTGTGATACGCCCTGCGGTATACCTCACCTGTAATGCCCTCCATTGGCGCCAGATAGATTTTCATAACCTTTCTACCTCCGTCACATAAAGTGTTTCTTTGTCTACCCGGAAATGAATTTCCATTCCCGCGTAAGCCATGCCGTAAATCCGGACTGGATCCTTTTGATAAGAAGGTCTCGGATCCTGCTCCAGGATCTGAATCAGTACTGCTCTTTTTTCAGCCGGAATCTGTTCCAAATACATTTCCGGGAAATTCACATCCAATTTATAATCTTTCTTTTCTTCCGCGAAACCGCCTTTTGCCTCCGGGTGGCTATCCACGTATGGAAGGTAGGGCTTGATATCGTAGATCGGCGTCATATCCAGAAGATCCGCACCTTCACGATCAGCACCGGACCTTCTTTTTCCCGGAATTCTACCCCAATAAGCTTTACGGAAGAAAGTCCGATCGGATTCGGGCGAAATGGAGAACGGGTGGCAAAAACTCCCACCCGTCTGTTACCACCAAGCCGCAGTGGACGTACTGTCGGGCTCCAGGTATCCCGGATAGATTCCGAAAATTCCCAGATCAGCCACAGATAATCATACGCCTCGATTTCCCGCAGTGCATCCGCATTCTGATATTCCGGCAGAAAATGGATTTCTGCCCGGGTATCCGCAAGATTACTCTGTCGCGGAATCCCGAATTTCTCCACAAAATCAGATCTTATATACGCGATCTGCTTTATTTGCATTGTTCTTTTTCTCCATCAACAAACATCATCACAAAAGCAACTGCCAGAATTGCAGAAGCGATCAGAAGTGCCTTTTCAGCAAACATTTCCACACAGGCATTTCCGATAACTGCACCGATCACAAAGAAGAAGATGATTCCATAGTACAAAAGTCCTTTCTTGATATACTCTTTATCCTTCGTGTTCGCATAACTGCACATATGCTGGGTCGCACTTCGTAAGTTTCCGATGCACATGGTGGTTGCAATTCCGTTTCCATGGATTTTGCGGAAGCTTTCCACCTGAATCCCACACGCAAGGGACGTGAGTGCATTCGCCACCAGATTAAAATCCTGTGGGATAAAGCTGACACTCAGCAGGATCACTGCCTCACAGAATACCGAAATCTGTCTCCAGTGCAGAAGTGTCAGATTTTTCGTCCGTATTTTCACCAGATCCGCAAGGGCGATTCCAATGGCAAATGCCAGCACCGGAACCAGATAGTGGAGTGCCATATGCCAGTTTCTCTCTGAAATATTGATTCCAAGAAGCAGAATATTTCCGGTTTGTGCATTGGCAAATACTTTTCCTCTGCACATATAGGAATAGGCATCCATAAATCCACCGGCAATCGCAAGGATCACACCAAGTTTAATTGATTCTGACATCTGTTTTGAAAATTTCAAGTTACTCATCCTCTCTGTCGTATGCTTTGATGTATACAAAATTCTCATTGTTTCGTTCTGTATGATAATCCAAATTCAGTGCCGCGTCAAGAAAATCCTTACCACCGGACTCCACTGCCTTCACCGTCATGCCAAGTGCCGCTTCCACGTCCTGCACCGTCAGATCATCCAGAAAGACCTCTTCTCCGCTTCGCAGCATATTGATCGGAATCTGCAGAGTATCTCCCAGATCCTCTCCTGCTTCTTTTCTCTCTTTTAACTGTGCCACCAGATCCTGTCCGGTAATCAGACCGGATACGGTGATCGTCTCACCAAAGAAATCATTACGAATGCAGGCAACCGTGATCTTTACTTTTGGAAATGCTTCCGTGATCCTGTCTGCAAATTCCTGAATTGTCGGATACGCAAGCTTTGCAGTCGCAATGGTAAATGTCCGTGCGATTCCTTCTTTTAACTTTGGATATTCTTCACTTTCCTGAAGCTCTTCAAAGGCATGGTAAAATTCATCCCGTAGAAGCCGCATCATGCCAACACCATTTTCCAGCTGGATATATCCGTCATAACGTCCTTCCTCTGGGAAATCCCGCTCTGCAAGGATATACCACTCGTCACTTGCATGGATAAAATGAAGTCCAAACTCGTCATACGCCTTCTTCTGATAGCTCTCGATCAGATCAATGACCTCTTCCGCTTCTTCTTTATCAAAAAGCTCCAGTGGATAAAGTCCCTCCCTGTATTTGGAAAGTCCTGCCGGAACCACTGACACCACTCCGCATAAACGCAGATACGTTCATCAGATCTTCGATTAGACGCTTCAGCTCATCCTTATCATTAACTCCCCTTGCACAGTACGATCTGCCCATTCATCTCCACATGTCCGGCATACAGATCATCCAGGAATTTCAGCTTTTCTCCGGCGAAACGATTGTGGAGCATCTTGCAGCGCAGCTCCGGGTTCGTTGTCTGCACAGAAATATTGATCGGCGCAAGCTGCATCTCGATAATACGGTCCACATCTTTCTGCTTCATATTCGTCAGGGTAATATAATTGCCCTGCAGGAAAGACAGACGGGAATCATCATCTTTAAAATACAAGGTCTCACGCATTCCCGGCGGCATCTGGTCGATAAAACAGAAAATACACTTGTTGCTGCAGGAACGGTAGTCGCTCATCAGTCCATTTTCAAATTCTACGCCAAGGTCATCATCATACTCTTTCTCGATCTCCAGAAGCCATTCTTCCCCGTTCGGCTTGCGGATCAGCACTTCTACATACTCATCCTTGATCATGTAACGATAATCAAAAACGTCCTCTATTTTCTGGTTGTTTATTCGTAGAAGGACATCTCCCGGCTCGATCTCCATCGCCTCGGCAATTGAATCCGGGTAAACCTCACGGATCAAATGTCCCTGATACTCATTTTTCTTACTCAAATTATATTCCTCCCAAAATCTGGAATCGGAAACAAGATCTTTTCCAGGCTAGCTTCCTCTTTCATGTAATCCTCATATTTTTATCATAAACGACTTTTTCTGCAATGATACATACTTTTTCATCATACCATAAAACTGTAAATTTCGGTAGGGATAAAATTCAGAAGCCTGAAACAGAAGCCTGAAACAAAAATTCACCCATAAATTCAAACGATACCTTTCATTCTCCAACAAAACACCGGGGAACGAAACCTTTTACGGTTCCATTCCCCGGTGTCCGGTTTGTATATATGGTTATCTATATACAATTTCCATATGCTTCAAAATAAAATATTCTATTTCTGATACCGCATGTTACAAGAAAGGCTTGCGGTCTTTCATTAGAAACGGCTAAATCAAGTTCCTCCTGTTCTTACGCGTATAAGTATTGTCGACTTCTATATAGTAGCATATCTGCGGTGTACTTTCCTAGTGGTAAAAAGGGCGATTCTTTTGCTACTGAAAATACCGGTTTGACAGCTTGCGAAATCCACCGAAATGTATCGAAAAATGTTTTCTTTCTCCGAATTCCTTTTAATTATTCAAAATAAATTTTCTTCTTTGTAATATCTGTTTAAAATCAGAAACATGATTTTAGTGATTTTTTACAGAAAATCCGTTCGATTCTACACTGCATCCCCACGCTCTGTCACCAGCTCATATCCAACACTTGCTACTCGTCTCCCCATACATCCGCGACATTCTGCTGCCTCTTCACCGGTACAGATCTTGTTGTCATACAGCTCATACTGCTTCCGGTTCTTTACCGGTGAAAGATTCGGCATCACGACATTGGCTCCTGCCTGCAGCCCTTTCTCTCTTCCAAGCGGATCCATCGTCCAAGTGCTGTCGTTGCCGGAAGAAGTACCTTCGGCAGCAGGATTCGGATCACAGCGAGCAAAAACAGTGTCATCTCCACACTTCCTGCCGGTTCTTTTGCAAACTGCGTATCATGATGTGGGATAAACGGTCCGATTCCCACCATCTCCGGCTGCAATTCTTTCAAGAATACCAGGTCTTCTGCCAGATCTTCTGTCGTCTGATAAGGTGAACCAACCATCATGCCAGCCCCCACCTGATAACCAAGCTTCTTCAGATCATACAGACAGTTTTTCCGGACTGCGAGACTCATTTTCTCCGGATGTAGCTTCCGGTAATGCTCTTCATTCGCCGTCTCATGGCGAAGCAGGTAACGATCCGCTCCGGCTTCCCGAAATCTCTTGTAACTCTCATAAGACTTCTCTCCGATAGACAAAGTCAGTGCACATTCCGGATATGCCTCCTTGATTTTTTTAATAATCGCCACCATCCGGTCATCCGTATAATAAGTATCTTCTCCGCCCTGTAGCACAAACGTCCGGAATCCAAGCTCATACCCATTCTCACAGCATGCCATGATCTCATCCTCTGTCAGACGGTAGCGCTTTGCATTCGTATTACTCTTACGGATTCCGCAGTAATAGCAGTCATTCTTACAATAATTGGTATATTCGATCAGCCTCTGGTAAATACCTTTTTCCCGTAATAAATCTCCCGGATACGGACTGCTTCCTCTTTCAGTCTCCGGACTGCCTCCGGATCTTCTGCACATTTTATCAATTCGACAAATTCTGATTTTGTAAATCCGGATTCTCGATAAATCTTTCGTAAACTGGTTTCATTTTCTATATTCTCCCTGCCTGGTTTTCTGTATCTTTTCTGAATTTATGGGCATTTGTCCATGAAATTATAAAATTTATTCTATCACACTTCGTCAGCCGCGGCAATCACTCCATCAATGTCTACGATTTCGTCAAGCGGAATCCGGTCCCCGCTCTGTAATACGATTTCATTCAGATAGGTATCAATCCTCCGGATACATCCGGACTTTTTCTGGTAGGAGCCACCTTCCTTTTTCTGATCCGGTACAAAATATTCAAAATCCACTTCCCGTGGTTCCTGACTCTGGCATACTTCCCGTAAATACAGATCCAGTATCTGTCTGCAATCCTCACTGAGTCTGCGTTTCCGCTCGGTCAGTCTTTCGGTCTCCCTGATTGCATCTTTATGTCCGGTCAGCGCTGCAAACGGGGCAAACTGCGCCGCTCTGTCCTGCCTTGACATCTGCGGATGTCTGACCGATACATGATGCGGTAAATGAATGATATCCTCGTATCCTGTCATGCCTTATGCCCTCCGATCTGCTCATTCCGCGCTTTGGTAGTGGCTCCTTCCTGAAAATTAAGTCCCTTCAGAATTGCATTCTTCCCATACTTCTTCTTAATCGAAAGCACTGCCTCCTGCATCTTCTTCTCCCGTTCAAGCTTCTCATCCTGCTGCTTCTTTTCATTGTCTTCGGTAAAATCAGTAAACAGATCCAGTTGCCGGAATTCTGTCTTATCTACCGCTTTCTTTTCATCCAATACGTGATTCGCTGCCATCGAAATCCGCCGCACCATTAAATGCGGATTCACAATCCGGTCATACAGTTTCATCACTGCATCCGTTATCATTCTCGCAGAAGCTGTATACTCTCGTAGATTCGCTGTTCCATGTGCATGCTTTGGAATCTTTCTTCCATACCGATCCACTGTCACCTCCCTGTATAACCTTTTCCACTTGTCAGATTCTCGATATCATATCCGACAGTCAGCACGATCTGATCCGTAACCAGATGCTTTTCTACAAGATCAAGTGTCAAAAGGTCCAGCATCTCTTTAACCACAATTTTCGCCTTTTGGGCATCATACGGGCAATGTAGTACTTGTCCTGCACCAACACTGTTATGCTCCGGCTGATACGCTTTTACATCTGCAATCGTACACGGTTCCCACCCCCAGGCATGATCGATCAGAAGTTCTGCATTCACACCGAACATTTTATACAAAAGCTCTTCGTTATAAAATTCATTCTCTTTTCCAACTGAACATCTGGCAATATCTCCCATGGTATACAATCACATTGTTCCAGCTTTTTCGCATAGCCTCTTCCCACACGCCAGAAATCTGTAAGCGGTCTGTGATTCCACAAAGATCTGCGATAACTCATCTCATCCAGACTTGCAAACCGGAAACCATTCTCATCTGGTTCGCTATGCTTTGCCATGATATCCATCGCAATCTTCGCCAAATACAGATTCGTACCAATTCCAGCTGTCGCCGTAATCCCGGTCTGCTCATAGATTTCCCGCATTATCTTTCCTGCAAGTTCTTCCGGTGTCAGCCGGTAAGTATGCAGATAATCGGTAACATCCATAAAAACCTCATCGATTGAATAGACATGTATGTCTTCCGGTGCAACATACTTCAGGTAAATGTCATAAATCCGGGTGCTGTACTTCATATAGAGTGCCATCCTCGGAACCGCCGTGATATAATCCAGTGCAAAGCTTCGGTCTGCCTTTAATTCCCCGGTGTCACAGGATTGCCCGGTAAATTCATGTCCTCCATTTTTCCGCTTTTCGCTCGCCGTTGATCTCCTTCACCTTCCGGACAACCTCAAAAAGTCTTGCCCTTCCCGGAATCCCATATGCTTTCAGCGCAGGAGAAACAGCAAGACAGATCGTCTTCGTTGTCCTCTCCGGATCGGCTACAACCAGATTCGTCGTAAGCGGATCCAAATTCCGTTCCTTGCACTCCACCGAAGCATAGAAAGATTTCAGATCAATTGCTACATAACTGCGTGTCTGCTCCGGCATTCGCTACACCTCCTAACATTTTCGTAAGAGAACATATGTTCTTTTCAATTATACTATATTTTTTCGCCGACCACAAGATTACAACTATAGATTTTTTATTTTTTAAGCAGTTGGATATTCAGATCCACATTTCCTTCAATCCCCGGCACGCTTCCTGTACTGGAATACTGCCACATACTGAACCTATACGGCGTCTGCGGAAGTTCTTCATAATCTGCATACCAGACCGGATAATCCAACAGCTTTTCCAGATCCAGTTCATACGCTTCCCACAGCATATTGCTGTAAATCATGGCATCATATCCCGCTTCTTCTATTTCTTTACAAAATACCTTCGCATTTTGGGTAAATTGTTCTCCCGTTACACCATCCGTCCGTGCTTCGTCTTCCAGAATATGCTCTGGATCGTACACAACCGGCATCTGAAGCTCCTGCCCTTTCAAATGTTCCAGAACAAAATCAGCCTCTTCCTTTGCCTCTTCTTCATTTACCGCCTGTGAGAAAAAATAAACGCCCACATCTATTCCAGCTTTTCGGGCATTTTCCAGATTCTGTTCAAACTTCTCGTCTGCATTTAACGTACCTTCTTCACCATAGCCACGATATCCGATCCGCAAAATTGCGAACTCATAGCCTGCTGCTTTCACCTGCTCCCAGTCAATATCTCCCTGAAAAACAGATACATCTACGCCCAGCCTTGAAGTATATTTCTTATCCTCATAGCTGATCTTATTTTCATTTTTTACAAAAAGTGCTTTATCATACGGATTCTTCGCAACTGCTTCATTGATTTTCACCGTATAACGCTCTCCGTGTGCATCTACAAAATCAAGCGTATTTTTCTCATCTGTACTTTCCGCATTTTTTGCATCCGCAGAAGTTTCTGCTGTTTTCTTTCCAGAACATCCCGCAAGCAAAGCTACTAACATTCCGAAAATAATCCATCTTACTTTTTTCATCTATTCTCCATTTTTCTTCGTTATATTTTCCACAGATTCTAAAATGTAAACTGTGTATTGCTCCACAAAAGGTTATTATTTATCTCTTTTTTCTTCAAACCTGCAAGTGCAATTTTTTTATTTCAAAACATCTCATGTTATTGTTTATCAAAGAAGCAATCAGCAATGCAGCAAAAAACTGGATATTTCAAAACATCTCATGTTATTGTTTATCAATCCAGCAATTGCATTTAGCGACCATCCTCTTGCATTTCAAAACATCTCATGTTATTGTTTATCTTGTCTGTATATGCGGACACCCATAATATCAATGAAAATTTCAAAACATCTCATGTTATTGTTTATCGCCAATGATCATGCTGGTGGATGAGGACGGAATAAATTTCAAAACATCTCATGTTATTGTTTATCGGAAGAGACCTCTGTAGGCAAGATTACTACTCACACATTTCAAAACATCTCATGTTATTGTTTATCTCTTAAGTTCAATTATGAAGCACAGTGGTTAGATGTATTTCAAAACATCTCATGTTATTGTTTATCGGAAAAGATATTACTGTTATAGCACGCAATTATAGTTATTTCAAAACATCTCATGTTATTGTTTATCTTTGTGTACCATCGCATAATTGCCGACGGTCCGAAGTATTTCAAAACATCTCATGTTATTGTTTATCGTTACCACCTCTTGAGACTGGAATTGCGTTAAGGGATTTCAAAACATCTCATGTTATTGTTTATCCCTCGCATTTCCGCGTTTTTTAGTTTCTCCCCTCCCCTTTTTCCCCTTATATTTTCTATATTTCTCCATTTTTTACCAGCCAACACCCTTATCCTAGACCGCCCTACTTATCATCCCATAAATCTCTTAATTTTTCAAGCTTTCCTGGATTTTTCATTCTTTTTCCGCCTGGTAAATCCTATAATTATATCATTAAACTTTCTCCTGTTACCTCCCCTCCATTTCCCAAAACTTCTTCTCCAAACACATTGTCATTCATCAACTTGATAATGCAAATAAAATCTTCATCCTTGTCTATTACCTGGTTCAAATCCTTCCGCAATTGTATAAACTTTGATGGCGTCATCTCTCCTCTAAATACAGACTTTTGAAAATGTGAAAGATACTTTTTACAGATCTTAAACACTTTCTGAACTCGTTTTTCATTCACATCATAAAACAAAAATGCATAATTATAATTCAATTCTTTCTTCTTTTTCATTACATCCCTTCTTTCAATGAAAATGGAACAAATTCTTTCTCTTCCAGTATATTTTTAATCAGCTTATAGCAATCCAGCTTCAATGCCGTGCGATATGAAACTTTTCGTTTTAATTTGGGATGCATAAATACACTTTCCAGACGTTCTTCAAATGACTCAATAAATATTTTTCTGCCTTCCTCATTTAAAACACAATAGTTTACCTGCTTATCAAAATGTTTTTCTACCTGCAATCTGCGATTGTTTACCAAATCAAATATCGTTTTAAATACAATTACCGGCTTAAACACTTCACTGAGATCCAGGCTTAAAGAAAATCTTCCTTCTGATGGTTCGTGAAGAAAACTGATCCTTTGATCCAGATGTGTCTGATAAATTGCAGCAATTGTCTTCGTATATAACAGTGTATTTCCAAAAGAAATCAGCGCATTAATTGGGTTATCCGGCGGTCTTTTCACTCGCTTATTCATAACAAAATCTTCCGGAAGAAAATATACAAAGTCGCCATAAAACCTCATCCATACTTCTCCTTCATATGCCATCAATCAATGTTCCATTTATTCTCACAGGCTCACCTCATTTCCTAAATAAACAAGTCCTTCCCCTCTTCAAACAGCTCGCGCCTTAAAATATCGTTTTCATCGAAATACGCTTCTCCATTTTCAATATAATAAAGCTCACCAATCTGTTCATCCTCCATAAAATTCTGCCTTACAGCTGACTGATAAATGAATGCATTCATTTTACTTCGAACGTTATGCAGCTTCACTTTGCGCTCAGAATATTCCATCTCTGTTTCTTCAATCAGCTGTTTATATTCATCCCACACAAACCTTCCATCAATTTCTTCTCCATTTTCTTCTTGGATAATCCTTCCCAGATAAACAGATTTCATCAATCTGTTATCATTGATTAACTGCATCCGCTTATCCACCTTCGGCATATCAAGATTTCCTACTGTTTTCTGGAAAAAAATCTTCTATATTTTCATCATTACATTTCTTTTTTTCCGCCAGTACCAGCGGAAGAATTCCATTTTCATAATAGGCAGGAAAGTTTTTCGCAGTCAGGAGCTCCCTCATTTCTTTATTCACCAATGTTTTATCCTTCTCAATTCTTTTGTCCCCACTGTATATTTTCTCAGCATTATCCAAATCAAAGAAATAGACAATGCCTGACTTTCTCCCCGACCGGTTGATTCTTCCCATAAACTGTTCTTCACTGTCCAGTCTGGAAATATCTTTATAGCCGATATCCATGTCAATATCTACACCCGCTTCAACTACCTGCGTTGCAACCAGTATAACTGAATCTAATGCTTCTATTTTCCGAATCATTCTCTTTCGATCCAGAATGCTGCTGTCACCTGTCATTAAAATACCGGTATTTCACTTTTTTCACATAAGATTCGATAACATTCTTCGGCACTTCTCTTTCTGATAAATTCAATCAAAACTTTTTTATTTTCCCAGCTTTTTTTACAATCTCATCCGTCAGATATTCCATCGTCATTTTCTGTTCCAACAGACTGTAATCCGCCACAACTCTTCTGGCAAATTTCGGATGATTAAAATATTTTTCTCTGTTTTCAATCAGACGTATTGTTTGGCAATGATTATCTGTCAGTATATCGAGATTCGGTAACGTTGCAGACATAATAATAATTTTCATCTGCATAAGTTCCGCAAAACCTTTTAAAAATGTAATAATTTCACCCCATAATTCATTTTTATAACTCTGTATCTCATCTAAAATAATCACCGAATGACTCAACTGGTGAAATCCAAATACATCCTCCTTCGCATGTCCAAACATTGTTCTGAAAAGCATGACATGGGTTGACAAAATAATCGGATAATTCAGGAACTGTCTGTCCAGTAAAATCCGGTTCCAGTCATTTCCTTCGTCTCTGTCTTTCATTGGGACGAGTGAATTTACAACTGCTACCTGTGACATCACCCTTTCATTTTCACCAAAAATCTTTCCGATAGATTCCATATTTTGCTCTACCAGCGTATTGAACGGATAAATATAAAATATTTTATTTAATTTTTCATTTTCCCTGATAAACCGAAATCCCAGATTCATCGCTGTATTACTTTTTCCACTTCCAGTCGGAGCTTCAAGATAATAGAATGTCTGATCTGAATTTTGCTTCAGAACCCGTTCTGCATCCAGAAACATCTCCGTTCTCAGAATATTGATTTCATCAATTTTTTCAAGTTTTTCCTTCTCCATCGGATATGTCTCTTTTTCATATTCACGGATTTCTTCTGCACATCCCCACTTTCATAGATATCAATCATATCTTCATAATCGACGATTTCTCCAAATCCAGCATCCTGGCACCATTCATGAATTCCGTTGTCGCATAATAATCGGCTACCACCAGAAGAGAATACAAAAGCTTCGTTAATCCGTATAAATAGACTGTTTTCTTTACATCTTCTTTCTGCAGCCGCCCAAACATCTTTTTCCAGTCTTTCCGCATCTTAGATATCCCACTCTCATGCAAAATATTCTCTTTCCACATCATATACCAAGATTTTGCCCTTTTCCCCAGATTCTCTCCTTCCATCTGTTTCCCTGTCAGACTTGCCATATATGTTTCAAATTCTTTTAATTCTCCATGATGTCGTGAAATAATATAAGAATAAATATATGCAAAATCTTTTAAAATTTCTGCCTCGGATTTTTCAATCAGCTGCTTTTCTTCCCACATTTCATTGATCTTCCCAAGAAAATAATCCAGATAAAATACAGACGATAAAATCGAATGTCTGCTGCCAATATTTGGATCCGGCTTTGCTTCTTCGTGCCACTTATGATGCATTTTATCACTCTGAAAATTTGGATTAATTTTTCCAAGATCGTGAACACTGACAATATTTACTGTCATAAGCTCAAATAGATTTCTTGATTCTTTACTTAGTTCCTCCAGGTAAACATTTCTCAAAACTCCTGAAAAATCTCATCAATTTTTTTTTCCTTTTCACAATCTCTTTCCAATATTTCTGACAGAGTTCCGTATGTTCTCGCAGTGTTTCTTTTCTTTCGCCATTCTCTGAAAGATGTGCGAAACATACTTCTCCATACTCTGTAAATTCAGCAATCGGCAACATTAGTTTTTCAATATCCATTTTCTATTCCTCTTACAAGAAAAGCCCCGCAAACTATGCAGGGCCTTCTGTTTTAGTAAAAAATCAATCTTCTGTTTGCTTCTTTATACACGATTTCTTCCGTTATTGTCACCGGCATATTTGTGTAACAAAATTTTTCATACTCATACAAATTCGTATAACCATTTAAGGCGATTGGAAGATTCTCTTCATATTTGAAAACTTCCAGATCGTCCTCATCGTCTAACAGACACAGCTCTCCCTTTCGTTTTGGGAACATTCCGGAGATTTCCTGTTCTTGACAAGTTGTTTCTTCCAATTCAACAATCTGCACATTTTTTATGTCTGCAGGATGATCATTTTTCCCAAGATATGGCATATATACACATCGTTTCTGTTTCAGACTATCTGCAAGCTTCTCTGCCTTATCACAATCAATCAGCACATAAATATCCCATTTCGGATTTTCAAGCCACTGTTCTTTAACAATCAGATTCCCTCCCTGCTCCCCCGATGCATAACCTACGGAATTGTTAAAAAGCTGTACCTTTTTCGGAATATATCCCCGTTCATTTTGTGGAACGATTGAAATATGAAGCTTATTCAGTTTTTCATAAAATTCCGGATACTCTTTGACAATACTCTGTCCCTTTTTTATCTTTGTCCACTTCTTCTGTGCATAGCCATCATAACCTAAGATTGCACCAAACATTCCTAGAAGCGCAACTTTATGAATCTGCCCAAATGTAAAATAGTAGTAAGTATTTACTTCCGGTTTTTTAAAAAAGGCATTTTTGCCACTCAGTGTAAATTTTACAGCCTTCATACATTACACCTCTTTTTGTGTAACTATATTATAAATTTTTGCCTCTTCAATTGCAGACACTAACTTGGTCGTATACGGGTTATAATACACTTCAACATTTTTTTATTCTATCCTTCATAGCACTTAAGATTTCTGTGCAGTCACTGATATCAATCACATTTTATTTCTTCCTCTTTTTTGAAAGTGATGTATTCTG
>ENA-OQAZ01000174-OQAZ01000174.1-human-gut-metagenome-genome-assembly--contig:-NODE-174-length-35497-cov-8.283545_pt1 | contig 35497 bp, 48 predicted proteins | sample MGYA00242737_ERZ504531 | MGnify/ENA primary metagenome ERZ504531 (study PRJEB26092, sample SAMD00036244) | human gut metagenome | host: Homo sapiens | study: EMG produced TPA metagenomics assembly of... | reverse complement strand
TTCATGCTGCAAATATAAATTAAAATTCATAGAATAGTGAAATTAAGAACTCTAATATTTCTGGGGGGACTCTTTGGAGGAATGAATGTTATCAAAGGGCAGGCTTTTTATGGTACTACAGGACTACTTCATGCACCTACTGCCGTTATGCAGAAAGATAAAACCGTTATGCTGGGAGGAAATATGCTTGATGTAAATATACTTTCCCGATATTGGGTGAGAAGTGAATATCATCCCTATACCTATAATTATTATATAAATTGTACTTTGTTTCCTTGGCTGGAAGTAGCATATACTTGTACGTTGGTAAAGGGGATACATGGTTCTTCTTATTGGCCTCAGCAAACTTGGGGCAGGTTTACCAATCAGGACAGATCGTTTCATTTCCGGTTGAGGGCATGGAAAGAAGGCTGGTGGAAGCTTGGACGCCTCAGGTAGTGATTGGTGCGAATGATCCGGGAAGCCATTCTTCAAATGGAGGTGGAGACATAGATTGGGGGGGCGGTGGTAGCGGAAACCACAATTACTTGACACGTTATTATCTGGCGGCAACGAAACATGTTGAATTTAGTGGAATAGGTACAGTGGGGGGGCATGTAGCTTGGGTTATCGGTAAAGCTATGAGTGATGTGCATTATAGCCGTCCTGCTGCAGGGGTAAATTTTCACTTTGGCATGAAGGGCGAAGGTTTCTGGCAGAAAGCTCTGAATGGATTTAATCTGATGGCGGAAGTGTGTCCCGGACATGCGGAAGATCTGCATACAGCAACTTATACTGTGAATGTGGGTGGAACTTATTCAATATGGAAAGACCATATCAATCTTATTGCTGAACTGAATGACGGTAAATTTTTTAGCGGAGGTATATTCTTTAAATTACATCTCAAATAACTGACTTGATTTCTAGTGGATGAAGCATTATAAGAATAGCCGGAATCACTTGGAAAAAGTAGTTCCGGCTATTCTTATATAACGATATTTGTATGTCCTGTTTTTATTATCCTACAATGTATTTAGCATTCTTGCCGCTTATTTTACGAATGAATACACAAGCAGCCACGATACGCCAAATGCCACGACTGCGGCAGCGGGAATTTGTAAAGGCACGGGAACACCGATATTGCGCATCAGGACTACACCCGGACCTGTGAAAAAATAATGTATCATATAGATGCCAAAACCACATACGGTCAAGTTTGCCAGCATACGCTGGATCAGTTCTGAGCGTACTTTTACTTTCTTGGCTATGAGGAAGAAAGGGATAGTCATCATAATCACATTCAAAGAATTATAGGTGAAGAACAGTTCTAACATTTCATCAGTGCATTGTGGTAATGCGGTCATGTGGCGGAAACCGAAGAATGTGACCATGTAACCTGCCAGAAACATGGGGATACAGACTGACAGTGTCTTACTCCATGACCAGTCGTGGTTGCGCAGATAGTGTCCCAATAGCAAGTACCCGTTGAATCCGGCAAAATAATAGAGCATATTGAACGAGTTCCACGCACAGCCTCCCCAAATGTATGGGGATACGAACTGATAATAATAAGGTAACAAGCCGGTTATTCCCCATGCGACAAGAAACCATAGTTTGGCTTTCTCCGAGGCCTTTTCTACCCATGCGGAGAAAATAGGAAGGTATAGATATAATCCGATAAGCAGATAGATATACCACATATGTACGTCTAATAAAGAGAAATTGAGAGGCATTTCTGCTATATAACCCAATGATACGTTGAGTGACTGACGGGCGGCTTCTTCACCGCTATAAGGGAAAAAGTCAAGGATTATTTCAGGATTAAGTCCCAACAATCCTGTAAACCAGGGAAATAAATTATAAATGACACTCCAGATAAGGAACGGCCAGAATACACGGCTGATTCTTTTTTTGTAGAAAGCGGATATTTCGCCACGTACGGGGAGCAGCAATGCTCCTGTAATCATGACAAACAGTGGGACACACGGACGGAGAAAGGCTCCGTAGGCGGCTCCCCAGAATTTGATTTCATCAATGTTGGCTGGCGGTTCGCCGGGGTAAAAGTTGAACGGGTCTGCACTATGGCAGCAAACTACGGTGAACATGGCTACCAAACGAACGACATCCAGCCATACCACATGTTTTCTTGTGGTGTTCATAGCAATAGATTGATTCATAATTTAATTTTTGATTTGACAGGCACAAAGGTACGCTTTCTCTGAGGATTATTTCTTGCTTTGGAACAAAAAATAAAAAGAACTATCCGCAATCATACTACAAAATGAGAATCCTCCCACTGCAAGAGTCACAATCATTTGTCTTTTGCAGGGGGAGGAATTCTATTTAGGGTTAGAGGGTTATTTTAGTCCTCTGTTCTTCAACAAGGGATCAATACCGGGTTCTTTGCCACGGAAATTGACATACATGTCCATTGCATCGTCAATGCAGCCGGGAGTGAGGATATATTTGCGGAACTTTCCTGCTACTTCTTGATTAAAGATATCGCCTGTTTCCTTGTATGCCTCGTATGCGTCACAATCCAGCACTTCTGCCCAAATATAACTATAGTAACCGGCAGTATATCCACCACCCATGGTGTGGTTGAAATAAGTGGTGCGATAGCGTGACGGAATTTGTTTCAGCAATCCGCGCTTACCTAATGTTTCTGCTTCGAACTGCATAACGTCCATATCATCGGGAATTTCTTTTAATACATGATAATCCATATCCAGCAGGGAAGCAGCTAAATATTCAGCCGTAGCGAAGCCTTGTCCGTATTTGCCACTCTTGTCCATTTTTTCAACCAGTCCGGCAGGAATAACTTCACCTGTCTGATAATGTTTGGCATATACATTCAATACCTCCGGTTCAAAAGCCCAATGCTCATCTATCTGTGACGGCAGTTCTACAAAATCACGCGGAACACTAGCCACACCATAATAATGTACATCTTTGAAAAGATTATGTAAAGCGTGTCCGAATTCGTGGAACAAGGTATTCGCTTCGTCTGCACTGAGCAAAGCGGGTTGTCTGGCTGCCGGTTTGGTAAAGTTGCATACCACGGTTACTACAGGAGCCACTTTCTTGCCGTCCTTGTAGGTCTGTGAACGATAGCTTCCGCACCATGCGCCACCTTTCTTGCTGGCACGCGGAAAGAAGTCCATATAGAGTACACCTAGATGAGAACCGTCTTTGTCCTTACATTCGAATGCCTGTGCATCGGGATGAGGGAGGGGAAGATTGTCCAGCTGGGTGAAAGTGATACCGTACAGTTTGTTGGCAACATAGAACACACCGTCACGTACGTTTTCCAGTTTCAGATAAGGACGTACCTGATTTTCATCCAAGTCGAATTTGGCTTTCTTGGCTCGGTCTGCATAATAACGCCAGTCCCAACCTTCAGCTGTGAAGTTTTTCCGTCTTTCTTTATTTCGGCATTGATATCTGCCAGTTCTTCTTTGGCTTTGGACAGAGTAGGTGTCCAAATCTGATCTAATAATTTATATACGGCATCCGGTGTTTTTGCCATACGTTCTTCCAGTGCAAAGGAAGCATAGTTTTCATATCCCATCATCTTGGCTTTTTCCAGACGGGCCTTGAGCAGTTTGCGCACCACTTCCTTGTTGTCGTATTCATTTCCGTTATTTCCTCTGTTAATGTATCCTTTGAATATCTTTTCACGCAGGTCTCGGTTATCGGCATATTGCAGGAAAGGCATGACGCTGGGATTATGCAGGGTGAAAATCCATTTGCCTTCCATGCCTGCTTCTTTAGCTGTTTCGGCAGCACTGGCAATCAGGTTTTGGGGTAATCCGGCTAAGTCTTCTTCTTTGTCCACGATCAATTGGAAAGCATTGGTTTCCTTCTGCATATTTTGGCCGAAGGTGAGCTGTAACATGGAAATCTCACTATTTAATTCACGCAGTTTTTTTTGACTTTCGGCATCCAGATTGGCACCTCCACGTACAAAATCTTTATAGGTTTCTTCCAACAACTTCTTTTGCTCTTTGTCCAAATTGCCGGGATTTTCATAGACAGCTTTGATGCGTGCAAAAAGTTTTTCATTTAAGGCGATGTCATCACTGTGTTTTGATTGTAGTGGAGAGAGTTCACGGCTCAGTGCGTCCATTTCATCATTGGTATTGGCGCTTTTCAGTCCGTAGAATACGGTGCTGACTTTACGAAGTAACGCTCCGCTTTGATCCAGTGCTGCAATGGTATTCTGGAAAGTGGCGGGTTCGGGGTTGTTCACTATAGCGTCAATCTCTTTCTGTTGTTCTTCCATGCCCTGCAAAAAGGCGGGTTTGTAATGTTCCATCTTGATTTGGTCGAAAGGAGGAACCTGGAAGGGAGTTGTGTACTCTGAAAGGAATGGATTTCCGGTAGGGGCTGCCTGTTTCCCTTGCGAACCGCAACCGCTTAATATGGCAACCGCACAGGCTGCCAAAAGAATGTGTTTCATAATAATTTGTTTTATATAGGTGATAATGCAAAGATAGTAAAATAAGGCAAATTCCAATAAGTTTGAAGCGTAGAACTATTTGTTTGTTTTCATAGTCTGTCTAATTATCATACATCATTGTCTAATAATTAGACAGACTGTTTCTTTTTGTTATTTTGCAATGTGTTGTTAATCAGTTGTTTGTTTGCGTGGCACGGTTTTGGCATTTATATTATAGAGAACGAATTATAGAAACTTTAGTTTCTTATACACTTTATGGGAAGTAACGTTGTGAAACGGGACTTCTCTCTTTTAAAATAATAATAATTAAAAACACGAAATATGAAACAGATTTATTATGTCATTCAGGCTTTGATACATGGACGTGGAGCTAATATTATAAAAGTCGTTTCGTTAGGCTTGGGCCTGACTATGAGTATTCTGCTTTTCTCAAGAGTTGTGTATGAGCAGAGTTTTGATACTTGTTTTAAGGATCATGATAAATTATACCAATTGTGGAATATATGGACAGTAAATGGAGAGCCTTTTCCTCCGAGTGAGTTCATTATCGGTGCAGCTGCCGGAGGCATACTGGATGCAATGCCGGAAATTGTGGAATCGGCGGCAAGTACAGGCTCGTGGCCGGTTTCGGCACCTATTTATAACGGGAGTGTCCGCTTTGATGATTTTAAAGTTGCTGCTGATTCATTGTTTTTTCAGACAATGGGTATTGAGGTCTTGAGTGGTGATCCGGTACGTGAATTGCAGCAAAAAGATGTAATTTTCCTGAGTAAAGATTTGGCGGATAAAATGTTTGGCGGTGAGAACCCGATTGGTAAAATAATTAGTTTCAATAAGGAAATTGAGTTGATAGTCAAAGGAACGTATGCTGCTTTACCTGAGAATTGTACTATGCGACCGAAGGCTGTCATTTCCTTGCCTTCTATCTGGAGCCGCCGGATAGGAAATTATTCATGGAACGGTGGGGACAGCTGGAAAGAATATATCCGGTTGAAGCAGGATATTGATTTGGATGAATTGAACAAGCGTATTGATATGGTAGTACAGCAACATATTCCCAGAAGTGATAAGTTGGGAATCACTGTCATGGCAAAACCTGTTCGGGATACGTACCGTGGATATGATGAAGTGAAAAGAATGCGTAATATTATGCTTATTTTAGGTATATCTATTTTGTTTATCACGACATTGAATTATGTGTTGATTTCTATTTCTTCATTGAGCCGGCGTGCCAAAAGTATTGGTGTTCATAAATGCAGCGGAGCGGGAACGGGTACTGTTTTTGGTATGTTTATGTGGGAAACCGGTATTATTATTTTGCTTTCATTGTTTTTGATGGTTTTTTTAATGTTTAATTTCCGGGAATTTGTGGAAGATACTACAGCTGCTAAACTGGAGTCTCTTTTTGCGGTGGAACGTATTTGGGTGCCTTTTGGAGTGACTGCTGTCTTATTCCTCATTGGTGGTGTGCTGCCGGGACGAATTTTTTCAAAGATACCGGTCACACAGGTTTTCCGGCGTTATACAGAGGGTAAGAAAGGATGGAACGTCCGTTATTGTTTATCCAATTTGCAGGAGTGGCTTTTATATGTGGATTGATGTGTGTAGTGATGCTCCAGTATCATTATGTTATTAATAAAGATCCGGGTTATAATCCTGAGCGGGTAGTGATTGGCGTTAATAATGCACCGGATGCTAAAGCCCGGCTTGCTGCCCGTCACTTTTATGAGGGGCTTCCATACGTGGAAGCATTGACTTCGGCAACTAGCTATCCGTCTAATGGATATAGCGGGCAGATGATACCGGATGAGAAAGGAACGAGTCTTTTTTCCAGCCGTTATGATTTTACTCAGGAGAATTATGTAGCTTTTATGGGAATGGTCATACAGCAAGGGCGTGTGCCTCGTGAATCCGGTGAGGTGGCTGTCAATGAGGAATTTGTACGGAGAATGCATTGGGGAAAAGATGTTTTAGGTAAGAGTATACAGACAGAAGAAGGCCGTGTCAAAATAGTAGGTGTGATTAAAGATTTTAATATTGGCGGATTCTACTCAGAGCTGAAACCGTTTGTCTTGCATCATCATCCCAAAGATTTGGCTGATCTTGTTTATCTCCGTCTGAAGGAACCCTTTGGTGAGAATCTTCAGAAACTGAAGCGTGATGCTACCGAAGCTTTTCCTAATCAAACAGTCGGCTTTGAAAGCTTGGAACAAAAAATGGCGGATAGTTATAATTCCGTTCGTGTATTTCGTAATGCGACTTTATTGGCGGCAATTGCCATTTTGTTTATTACTTTGATGGGACTGATAGGCTATATTAATGATGAATTACAGCGACGTTCGAAAGAAATTGCTATTCGTAAAGTGAATGGAGCTGAGTCATTTGCGATATTGGAAATGTTGGTGCAAGATGTTCTTTGGATTTCTTTCCCGGCTGTAGTCGCAGGTACACTAGGGGCATGGTATGTAGGTGGTTTATGGATGGAACAGTTTGCTGTGACTGTAGGTTCGCTTGTTCCTTATTATGTATGTGTAGCTATCGTGGTCTTGATATTGATTGTCAGTTGTGTCATTTCCAAAACATGGCGCATTGCCAATGAGAATCCAGTAAAGAGTATTAAATCAGAATAAAGATCAATAGAACAAACAATTAAAATTTATTATTATGATACAGATTGAAAATTTAAGTAAGGTATTTCGTACTTCAGAAGTAGAAACAATTGCGTTGAATCATGTAAACATAGAGGTGAAAGAAGGAGAGTTTGTAGCTATTATGGGACCATCAGGTTGTGGAAAATCCACCTTATTGAATATCCTTGGTCTGCTGGACAATCCTACTGAAGGCAGTTACAAGTTGCTGGGCAACGAAGTAGCCAATCTGAAAGAAAAAGAACGCACCCGCCTGCGTAAAGGTGTAATAGGTTTTGTATTTCAAAGCTTTAATCTGATAGACGAACTGAATGTTTTTGAAAATGTGGAATTACCGTTGACTTATCTTGGAATCAAGGCCAGTGAACGTAAGGAGCGTGTTCTGGAAATTTTAAAGCGAATGAACTTGAGTCATCGTGCCAAGCATTTCCCGCAGCAGCTTTCCGGCGGTCAACAACAGCGTGTGGCTATTGCCCGTGCTGTGGTTACTAACCCTAAATTGATCCTCGCCGATGAGCCTACCGGTAATTTGGACTCAAAGAACGGTGCTGAAGTAATGAATCTATTGACCGAACTTAACAAGGAGGGGACTAGTATTGTCATGGTAACTCACTCTCAGCATGATGCCGGATTTGCTCATCGTGTCATTCATTTGTTTGACGGTAGTGTAGTGGCGAACATTAAAGAATAATAATGAAAGGGTGGTTGTAATGAAACAAATCTATTATGCGATACAATCGACATTACACGGCCGTGGAAGCAATGTGACAAAAATCATATCGCTTTCATTAGGCTTGACTATTGGTGTGCTGCTTTTTTCACAAATAGCATTTGAACTCAATTATGAAAAATGTTACCCTGAGGCCGACCGATTGGTGTTGGTACGTGGAGGAGGAGAGAATGTAAAGACTGGAGAGAAAGGAGAAGGATATGATGATAGCTTGTTTGCTCCGATGGCAGAAGCATTCCGCAGTGATTTGTCACAATGGATTGAAAATGCTACAGTCATTTTCAATTTTGAGACATTAAATGTATTCAAGGATGGTCATAAGCTGAAAGACGTAAACTACGCTTATGTAGATACTTGCTATTTCCGTACTTTCGGCATCAAAGTATTGAAAGGGAATCCTGAGGAATTGCAAAGGGCAGGGAGCATATTCGTTTCTGAAACTTTTGTTCGTGATGTCTTTGGTGGACAGGACTGTGGGACAAAAATTATCTTTGGATAAACAGCATGAACTGACAGTCCGTGGTGTTTATCAGGATACTCCGGAAAATACGGCCTATCATTTTGATTTTGTAGCTCCCATTTATGCCGGAGGTGGTTATATAGGGGGTGGAACATGGGGGCGTAATGACATTTATTATACTATTCTCCGTTTGCGCGATGGGGTGGACAGGGAAGAAATCAATCGTCAGATATACAAGGCTATGCAAAAATATTATCCTGATTCTGCTGATGATGAATGGAGAAATTTTTATGATGCACAGCCATTGCCCGAAATTCATTTGGATGACTCAAATACCCGCACTCGCCTTTACATTTATGGTTTTTTGGGCTTTGCCATATTTTTTGTGGCAATCATGAACTATGTATTAGTAGCTATTGCTACCATGAGCCGCAGGGCAAAAAGTATAGGTGTGCATAAGTGTAGTGGTGCCAGTGCAATCAATATTTTCAGTATGTTCCTTTTTGAGACGGGGATTGTGGTATTGATGTCCGTTATAGTGGCCCTCTTTATTATTTTCAATACCAAAGATCTGATAGAAGATTTACTTTCGGTGCAGTTATCCTCACTCTTTACATTGGAAACTTTATGGGTTCCGATACTCATTGTTTTTGTACTGTTCATAGTAGCCGGAGTGCTGCCGGGAAGATTGTTTTCACGCATTCCTGTCACTCAAGTTTTTCGTCGTTACACAGATGGGAAAAAGGGGTGGAAGCGTTCTCTTTTATTTGTACAATTTATGGGGGTATCTTTTGTGATGGGGATTTTGTTAGTATCTTTGATGCAGTATCATCATCTGATTAATAGTGATATGGGTATCCGTACTCCAGGATTGGTGGAGGCGGAAACATGGATGTCACCCGAAGAAGCAGAGAATATGGTTAACGATCTTCGTCGTCAACCCATGGTGGAAAATGCCACCCGTTCTATGCATGGTGTTCTGGGAGAATATTGGACTCGTGGGCTGATTGATAATAGTGGCAAGCGAATAGAAACCTTGATGTATAATCCTTGTGATAAGAATTATGCTGAAACCATGGGGATTACTATTATTGAAGGGAAAGATATGCAGAATGAGGGAGATGTATTGGTCAACGAAGAAGTAGTGCGGCTGATGAAATGGACAGATGGGGCAGTAGGCAAACGGTTGAATGATTTTGATAAAGCCGGAACCATTGTTGGTGTATTCCGTAATGTGCGCAATACGTCTTTTCTTTATAAGCAGTTTCCCGTGGCTTTGGTTTATAGTCATAATACCAGTCACACTTTTGATGTACGTTTAAAGCAGCCATACGATGAGAATTTGAAAAAGCTGAACGAATACATGGAGCAGGTGCATTCCACTAAGGCATTGGAATTTATTCCGATAGATACCATGCTGAAGGAAATCTATCGCAATGTATATCGTTTTCGTAATTCTGTATGGATTACTTCTACTTTTATTTTGCTTATTGTTGTTATGGGGTTGATAGGTTACGTGAATGATGAAACACAACGTCGCAGTAAGGAAATAGCTATCCGTAAGGTGAATGGTGCTGAAGCTTCGACTATTCTTCGGTTGCTGTCCCGTGATATATTATATGTTGCTGTCCCATCGGTCTTGATAGGAATTGTAGTATCGTACTTTACAGGAAAGGCTTGGTTGGATCAATTTGCCGAAACGATAGATATGAATGCGTTGTATTTTGTCGGAACAGCATTGGTGATTATCGCTCTGATAGTGGTGTGTGTCGTTGTTAGAGCTTGGCGTATCGCTAATGAGAATCCGGTAAAGAGTATTAAAGTTGAGTAACTAAATAGATAGCGATGAAGCAATTATATTATGCAATACAAACGATATTACACGGTCGTGGAAGTAATGTGACGAAAGTCATATCGCTTTCATTGGGGCTGACTGTTGGCATCCTGTTGTTCTCGCAGATTGCATTTGAGTTAAGTTATGAAAAATGTTATCCTGAAGCTGGAAATCTAGGAATAGTCCGCGCATATTACCATAATTTGGAAACAGGTGAGTCGATGGGGGACGATGGGGATATCTATGATTATTCCGTTTTTGCTCCGATAGCGGCGGCTTTGGCTGAGAATATGCAGGAGAAGTGGAAAAAGCTACTTGTATAAATTCTTACACAGCCAACGGTAATTATTATTATGAAAATCAATTGTTGTCGGATGACGAACAGTGTCTTATGGTGGATACTTGTTTTTTCCAAACCTTTGGCATTCCGGTTTTAAAGGGAAATCCTAACGATTTGATTAACTCCAATACTTTGTTTGTGTCCGAGAGTTTTGCACGCCGTTTTTTTGGTGATGCAGATCCTATAGGTAAAGTGTTAATGTTGGAGCGGAAAACTGAAATGATTGTCCGTGGTGTTTATCGTGATATTCCGGAGAATACCATGTTTAAGGCAGACTTTGTAGTAAGTGTACATAAAGAAGGAGGTTATAAGGATGGAGCCGGATGGGGAGGAAATGATATTTTTTATGCAGTGTTCCGGACCGGAGAAGCTTCGGATATAGAGGTGGTAAACGATAACATCCAGCGGATGGTGGAGAAATACATGCCGACTGAACATAACGGTTGGAAACTGGAACTCAGTGTCATTCCATTGGCAACAAAGCATCAGACTTCTTCAGAAACAACAAAGCGTCTAGTTATCTATGGCTTTTTGGGTTTCTCTATCTTCTTTGTCGCTATTATGAACTATATGCTTATTGTAATTGCTACTTTGGGACGTCGTGCCAAGAGTGTCGGTGTCCATAAGTGCAATGGTGCCAATAATGGGAATATCTTCAGTATGTTTATGATGGAAACGGGCATTATTGTTCTGGTATCCATTCTGGTCTGTGCATTTATCATTTTCAATGCGCGGGATTTGATAGAAGATTTGCTGTCGGTGCGACTTGCATCACTCTTTACATGGGGAACTTTGTGGGTACCGCTGCTGGTTGTTGTACTTTTATTTTTGTTGGCAGGTGTATTGCCCGGACGTATTTTTTCACATATTCCTGTCACACAGGTATTCCGTCGTTATACTGATGGTAAAAAAGGATGGAAACGGTCACTGTTGTTTATACAGTTTACCGGTGTGTCTTTTGTCTTGGGATTATTACTGGTTACGTTAATGCAGTATAGTCATTTGATGAACAGGGATATGGGGATCAATACTGCCGGACTGGTAGAAGCCGAAAGTTGGCTGGACATTGAAATTGTTCCTCATATGCGCGATGAGATCCGGCGTCAGCCTATGGTAGAGAGCGTGGCTACAGCCAGCCATAGTGTATTGGGCCAATATTGGACAAAAGGATTGATGGGCAGTGACGGCAAGTGTATAGGTGTTCTTAATATGAACTATGTGGATTTTAATTATCCGGATGTGGTAGGCATTACGATTATAGAAGGAAAGCCGATGACCCATGCCAAAGATCTGCTGGTGAATGAAGAGATAGTCCGGCTTAAGAAATGGACGGATGGAGCCGTAGGAAAACCTTTTGATGAGATTAAGGAAGGAACTATAGTAGGTGTGTTCCGTGATGTGCGCAATCAAAGTTTCTATCAGGCGCAGCAACCCATTGTGCTGATAGGTGGTAATGCGTTTAATCATACCTTCAATGTACGGTTGAAAGAACCCTACGATGAAAATTTGAAGCGCCTGAATGAATTCATGGACAAAACTTTTCCACAAGTGGCTTTAACATTCCATACAGTGGATGATATGCTGTCCGAAATCTATAAAGATGTATATCGTTTCCGCAATTCTGTCCTTATCACTTCCGGTTTTATCCTGCTTATAGTGATTATGGGGCTGATAGGTTATGTAAACGATGAAACGCAACGTCGCAGTAAGGAGATAGCTATTCGTAAAGTGAATGGTGCGGAAGCATCAAACATTCTCCGTCTGCTGGTATGTGATATTCTATATGTTTCTATTCCTTCTATTTTACTCGGAATTGTTATAGCTTATTTTATTGGGAAAGCATGGTTGGAACAGTTTGCGGAACAGGTTGATCTTAATCCGTTACTCTTTTTGGCTACGGCTTTAGTTGTAGCGATTATTATTGTGGCTTGTGTGGTGCTTAAGGCATGGCATATCGCTAATGAGAATCCGGTAAATAGCATTAAGAGTGAGTAGTGTATTGGGAAAAAGGAGAGCGGGATGATATGTGTTGGGTATCATCCCACTTTTTTCTTTTTACCTGATTCCTGTGAAATTTACATTGACACCATCCAATGTGCCTTTTAAGAAGTTTCCGGCCAACCATACATTTTCAAAATATGAAATGTCACTGGGACCGTAAACCATACGGATGCATGTCTGTGCGCTGTTATCCCATCTCCATTCAAAATTGTACCTGTCTTCGGTTACATAGCCGTTCCGATGTTCTATTCGTATGATGTCTGTGCCTGTTCTATTTTCGTAAAAGTCTAGTCGTTGTGTGTAGTATTCACCGTCTTGTTCCAAGTTTCCTGCCAGGTCCGGCTGCATAGTTCCCGAGTGGTTCTGTAATATATTTCGCTGTAATCATCATCATCGTACCAACTTTCTATGGATAATTCACAGGAGGTTAGGTTAACCATTATTATCAGTACAACTACCATTCCGAAGTATTTCAGTATTTTTGTTCTCATATCCGTTAATTTTAAAATTTGTTTTTCTTATGTCACAAAGATAAGTGGAGGGAATGATACAATAAACGGAATATTCCTATTTGTAAAGGAGAGTTTCCCTATTTGTAATAGGAAAATTCCTATGGTGAGGAGAGGGGAATAAGGTCTGTCTTATTTCTTTTACTATTAAACTGTAAGTTACAAAAAGAGGCTGTCCATTGGTGAAACAGCCCCGATAATTTCTGAAAAATGATAATAGGATATTTCTATATATTTTTAATTATCCTTGTTTGGGTATTATCTGCGTTTTTTTGAAGAAAGAAGTGGTGCTTCCTGTACTTGCTTCATTACTCTCAAGAGATTACCTCCCCAAATCTTCCTTAAGTCTTCTTCTGTATATCCTTTTTCAATCATTTTTATGGTCAGATTAATCAAGTCATTATCTCCATTGCATCCTTGCAAACCACCACCGCCGTCAAAGTCCGTACCTATTCCCACATGGTCTATGCCGGCTACCTTAATCATGTGGTCCAAATGTTCGGCAGCATCACAAACGGATGCGGCTTTTGGGTTTTTATTGATATAGGCATCAAGGAGACATAACTGTGCCACTCCGCCATTTTTCGCTAAGGCACGGAGTTGTTCGTCTGTCAGATTACGATCATGGTCGCATAACGCCTTTGACGAGGAATGAGAGGCGATGATAGGTTGTGTACTATATTTTATCACATCCCAGAAAGTACCTTCACTGGCATGCGATACATCTATCATAATTCCTAGGCGGTTCATTTCCTTCACCACCTCACGTCCGAACCGGGTCAGTCCTTCGGTCGCATCTTCCGTGTGAGTGGATGAATGGCAGATATCATTGTCATAAGAATGGCAGAGAGTAATATAATTAACTCCCATCTGTTTGTATTTTTTTATATTCTTTAGGTCCTTGCCGATGGCGTAACCATTCTCGATCCCTATAAAGAAAGCTTTCTTGCCTTCATTCTTTAAACGTACCAAATCCTCTTCCGTAAGGGCGATGCCGCAAAAATCTTTGTATTTCGCTACTTCGTCATAAATGGATTGAATCAATAGGGTGGTGCTTTCTACGGCTTTTTGTGAAGATACGTCATCCCGTTTCCCCTGCCATATAAATGCGGCTAGGAACTGTGCGTCCAATTTGCCTTCCTCCATTTTGGGGATGCTGACCATGTTGTCTTTTCTCAAGCCTACGCTGTAACCGTTTTTAAACCAAAGAGGAGTATCTGTATGAGTGTCAATGGATAGAATGCGGCTGTGAATTTTTTTAGCTAGGTTGAATGTTTCAGCCTTGTTCACTAGGAATTTAAATAATTTATGCATGGTGGTATCTCCGGCAGCTGTAAATATTTCCGGATGAAATTGCACACCTATCATTTGTCGTATGGGATAAGCTTCTATAGCTTCCGCTATACTGTCGGGTGCCCAAGCCGTGATTTTGAATCCCGGTGCCAATTTCCGGATAGCCTGATGATGGAATGTATTGACTTGCAGCACTTCTTGTCCTGTAATTTCTGCCAACTTGCTTTCCTTTATGATGGATATCGGATGGGTGGGGGTAGTGCCGGATTCTTTTTGGCGATGGTTGACACTTGAAGGATGTTGCGTGGGCAGATCTTGATATAAAGTTCCACCGAAAGCTACATTCATTAATTGTAGCCCCCTGCAAATTCCTAATATGGGAATATTCCGATCTGCGGCCATTTTCAGCACCATCAAGTCGAAGGTATCCCGGGCGGGGCTTACTTCTTCCAGTTTTTCATAAGGAAGGTCGCCATAATACATTGGTTGGATGTCTTCTCCACCTGTAAAGACAATTCCGTCCAGCTGGGATACAATTTGACGCAGTATTTCTACATTATCCGTTACAGGTATCATGTAAGGAATTCCTCCAGAGAGAATGACTGACTGTACATATGCCGTGTTTACGGCTGTCCGTTTCGGACTTATATCTGTGGAAATTCCAATCAAGGGAAACCTTTTTATTCCGGGAATCAATTCGGAATCCACTTTTTGATTCAACCGGACGAGTGCTTCGGACAAAGGATCCTTTTGACTTTTTTGTGCTTGTACATGGCAATATCCCAAAGCTAACAGTAATACTAAGAGGCATTTGTTTTTCATATGAATATAGATTTTGTCTTGCAGGCAAATGTATAAACTATGTTTTTATTGAAAAAATAAAATGCCATAAAAATAGAGTAGGAGGTACTTATTCCAAGCACCTCCCACCTTTATATTCAGAAAATATTCAATTTACTTCATATCTTCCACAGCAGCCTGCGCCGCTGCCAAAATAAGAGACTTTTCAATGAGTTATATAATACTTCTCAACAATATTCGTTTATTCAATTTCTTCGTATCTGTCTATTATGATTAATGTTTTCGTCCATTTATCGAAGAACTCGCCGCTACCAGTCTTGATATATTACCCATTTAAGGCAAATAGATAAGCCACAATCAACACAAATACGAAAAACGATACTTTTATCATCTTAAAGGTTTGAACGCTTTAAAACGGATTATTTACGTTCGTTCACCTGTTTTGATTTAATCAATTCATTGTAGATTGTATGGGCAAACTCCCCTGTGAAATATTCTGCCCAATTCTGATAAGTTAGGCAAATACCGGTTCGAGGGTCTTCATAATCCATGGTTTCCCATATATCTTCCAATTCTGCATAAACCTCATTGGGATTATTCCCAAGAGTGTCCACCACTTCTTCGGAATAACAGTTTACCAATGTATCTATCCAATCTCCACAATTATCACAACCATCTTTGTAGATAGCATTGAATGCGGCTTTTTTCAATTCATCCATAAAAGGCTCTGTTTTACAATATGGGTACTCTCCGTTCATTGCTTTTCTAATGTGCCGATATTTTTATGTTCAGGAGATAATTCTGTTAACCTACATTCGTTACCATCAAGCGCGGCTTCAAACATATAATCACTATTTGACAAAGTTATGCTTCTACCATTGCTTTTGCAGGAGAATACTCCCTTGTAATTTTCTGTCTCTGTATCTTGTTTGGAATATTTTTCTCCAATTGGTTCAGTACGTATTAGTGTAAATTTTTGAAGTTTACAATATGGATATCCGTTGACCGTAATAGCATTTTCTGATACTTCAATCACTCCGTAAGTTCCCTGCTTAAAAACATATTTATATACATAAGTTGCCTCAAACATTTTATCTGTTCTTTTTTCTGTTTTTATATACAGATCAGCTTCGGATTCTTGCATGATTAAGTCGTAAGTAGTTTCTGTCTTCACAGTGTAATCACCAGCTTCTATAGGCTCTCCTTTTCCTACTTCCACTTTTTCAAACTCAACATTATGCAATATGACATCAGAAAAAGAATCTTCCGGAGTAATAGCATCTATAGCCTCCATACTCAAAAATACACCCGAATAGCGTTCAGCGCCTTTCTCGTCATCTTCACTGCAAGCACATAACAGTAAAGAAGTAATAAGACATATTATTCCAACTATATATCTCATTTTTTTCCCTCTACTAACTTTTCATAAACCTTAATCAACCTCTCCTTTTCAGCCAACAATTCTTCCAAATGCTTCACTCGTTCTACAAGAATAGCATCTGTGCCTACAGACACGTTGCCCATCATCGAAGCAGGACTAAAATCGCCGTTTGTTTCAACTGTATTATTTGATAGTCTTGATACTTCATCATCAAAAAAAATTCGTATGTCAGCTTTTAATAGAAAAGCAATCTTCTCTAAGTCTGCCGCTTGAATCTTATTGTTTCTAATGCATCTATGTAGATTTTGTTCGCTCATTCCAACATCAGCAGCAAGTTTCTTTAACCCACCACCTCTGTTTTCGCTCAATTTTCTAACAATTTCTAAATTCATGATTTACAGGAACTTGAATTAGTCGACTAATATTTAATTTCGCATACACTAAATTTTATGACGAAAATATTTGTTCGCCACGAATAAATATATTAGTTTTGCACTATAAAGTTAAACAATAACCCATAAAAAACAAATAAAATGGCAGAAAATCAAGTAAAAGTACGTCCAACTTTAACGGATTTGGAAGTAGGTAAAACGGTTACTTTCCCCATTGAAAAGACTAAGAGCGTCCGTGCTCAGGCTTCCGATCTCGGACTTATCCTGAATCGTAAGTACCAGACAGAAACGGACCGAGAAAAGCGTATCATAACAGTAATCAGAATATCGTAATTTGTAATCATCATGAACAAATTTGTAAATATTTCACAACTGATACTATCCTGCATCATGCTTTTTGCGGTGGTTGTCAGCATTGTGGCACATATCATACTTGGAAACATCGCATCGTTCATTGGCTATCTTGTATCAGCTGTATTCATCTTTCTCACATGGAAACTGGTACGTATATCATGGATGGAGTTTCAAAATGAAAACAAATAACCTCTTAACTTACAATATCATGTCTATCAATTTCAAAAAATTAAATTCTCAAATCAAGCCTCTTAAACCGGAAGCAAGACACGTGGGCTACATCTTTATTGCTACAGACAAGCAAAAGAGAGAAAGTCTGGTTGACTCTATTGCCAAGCCCGGTTCTAAACGTTCCCTAATAAAAGTGCTTACATATTTCATTAAAACCGATGAAAATTATCGTGCAGAGTATTCACTTTAATCCGTAATCCTATGCTCACTATTGATTTTCCCGATAAATCCGTTACTTATGACACTTTCGTCCGCGATGTAGCGTCCTCTGTAGTCCGTATGCTTGCCGATACACACAATGATCCCGAAATGGTCAGCCAGCGAAAAGCATACGCTATGTTTGGGCGTGGCAATGTGGATAGATGGCGCAAGCAGGGTAAAATAACCCCCTGCAAGCGTCCGGGCAAAGTTGAATACCGCACAATCGAACTGCGTACACTACAAAGGTTACAACAAGACTATTTCAAATGATAAGGGAGGATAGCTCAGCGGATAGAGCGGCGGTACGTACCCAAATGGCCAAGATGCAGCAGGACACAGGTTCAAATCCTGTTCCTCCCACTATTTTTTCACTATTAAAAATCAAAGTAGATGAAAGCAATTCAGCTAAAATCAATCACGCTTCGCAACTGGCGTGGAGAAAAAGAAAGGACAACACAGTTCCATACAGATGGCACTGTTACACGTATCTGTGGTCGTAACGGTCTCGGCAAGTCCAGGCACATGGATGCGTTCTGTTGGCTGCTTTTCGGCAAGGACAGCAAAGACCGTAAAGACTTCAACTTGCGCACCACAGACGAAAAGGGCAATCCCCTACAGCATTGTGAATGCTCCGTAGAGGAACATTAGTCGTTGATGGAACGGAAATTACCATCAAACGAGAGTATAAGGAGCAATGGGTCAAACCTCGTGGACAAGTAGAGGAAGTGTTCAAGGGGAATGTCACCGAATGCACATGGGACGGCGTACCTGTTCGTGTCAATGAGTATAAGGAACGTATAAATGCCGAAATCATTGATGAGAACCTTTTCAAGATGCTAACCAATACCGAGTATTTCCTATCGTTAAAACAAGATGTTCAACGTGAAGTGTTAATGTCCATTGCCGGAGCCAAAACAGACAACGAATTGGCGCAGGGAAATGCAGAATTTACCGCTCTCGTAGACATGTTGAGTGGCAAATCATTGGCGGATTATCGTCGGCAGATTGCCGCAGAGAAAAAAACGTCTAAAAATGCAAGCGGATGAAATCAAGCCACGTATCGACCAAACGGACAAGATGAAACCAGAAGCCGAGGATTGGAACTCATTGGAAGAAATGCTCACCGACAAAAAGAAAGAGCTGGAAGAAATAAACGAACTTCTGCATTCTGAAGATGCTCGCAAGCAATCTGCCATCGATAAAAAAGCTGCGCTGAACCGTGAAAAACGGCAAATCGAACAGCAACAGAAGGATATTCTTGCCGCAGAAAGGAGAAGTCGTCAGGAGGAAGCCGATAAGCAGAACGAAACACGTAATGAAATCGAGAAAGAGTTGAAGAATATTCATTCCGAACGATCGGATTGCAATATAGACATTACCCGTGCAAAAGAACGCATCAAGTATTTGAACGAAGAAATAACTAGAACAACAAGCAGACTTGAAGAATTACGTTCCGAATGGGCATCCATTCGTGCCACACAGTACACCGGTGATAATATCTGTCCTCATTGCGGCCAGCCTTTACCCGACAATATGATACAAGACGTTCTCCAAAAGTTTGAAGAATATAAACAAAACAGGCTCAAAGAGAATCAATCACGTGGAAAATCCCTGTCGACACAAGTCGAATCATACCGAGAGGAATTAAACAGGCGTAATGAAGAACTTGTAGAGCATTCCAAAAAGATTACTGACATTGACGAATGTATTGCAGGGCTGTATGATCGTCTGAAATCCACCCCGAAAGCAGCACCGTCCGCCATCAACGAAAACGAGCTGCCTGCGTATGCAGCAAACCTAAAACGTTTGGATGAGATAGAAAAAGAAATAGCAAATATAACATATACTCAGACAGATACCGAACTGTCCGAACGTGCCGAGTTGGTGAAATCTGCTATTAAGAACTTGGAAATCCAACTAAACAACCGTACCATTATCGCCAACTATGATAAAGAAATAGAGCGTCTTGAAAAGGAAGGTCGTGAACTCGCACAGAAGATAGCCGACATAGAGAAACGTGAATATATAGCTGCTAAGTTTGCCAAAGCTCGCATTGATGATTGTGAGAGCCGTTTGAACTCGCTGTTTGGCATGGTACACTGGAAACTTTTCGATACCACTCTTGACGGAAACGAATACGAAGTATGTATCCCTATAATTGATGGTGTGTCCTATGGTACGTGCAATACAGCAAAGCAAGTGAACGCAGGTATTGACATCACCAACACATTGGCAAGGCATTACGAAGTCTATGCTCCAATGTTCATTGACCGTGCCGAAAGCGTGAATACATTCATTGCTTCCAACGCACAAATGATATTCTTGCAGGTTACAACAGACAGTCAACTAACAGTAAAATAAATAGTTAAATCTTTAATTATTAGAATTATGAACGAAAGACAAATCACACCGGTTACACATCAAAGTAACGTTCCTGTTGGCATCAACTTCTTTGACCCGACAACCATTGAAACGCTCAACCGTTTCTCCACCATGTTTGCCAATTCCAGTCTTGTACCCGAAAGTTACCGCATTGGCGGTGTTGTTGGCGGTAAGACCGGAGAAGGACCTAAAAAAACGGTCTCTGAAGCGAAGCAGTAGCCAACTGCGTAATCGCATTCGATGTGGCCACACGCATTGGCGCATCCCCTCTTATGGTAATGCAGAACTTGTACATTGTATATGGTCGCCCATCTTGGTCGTCCAAGTTCCTAATTGCCACTATCAATACTTGTGGACGCTTTGAACCACTGAAGTTTGAATTGACATCAAATGGAGTTTGCAATAACGGTGTGGCAAATGTCAAGTGTGTGGCATGGACTACTCCTAAAGGTGTTACGCATGATGAGAACGGAAAACCGGTTACATCAAAATCACCACTTGCCTTACGTGGTACAGCCGTTACCATACAAATGGCGATTGATGAGGGTTGGTATAGCAAAAACGGCAGCAAGTGGCGTACTATGCCCGAACAGATGTTACGTTACCGTGCCGCCTCGTTCTGGTGCTCTACATACTCACCGGAACTGTCAATGGGTATGCGTACCGTTGAAGAAAATGTAGAGGACGCCGATTATGTCGATGTTACAGAACAGGTTGCGAAAGAAATTTCCACGCAAGCCAACAAAGGCACTATCAGTTTTGATGATGCAGTAGCTCCGGTTTCCAACGAAGTTCCGGCAGGTGTTGACCCTGAAACAGGAGAAATTAAAGAGCCCCAAGGTGAAACAAGTACCGAAAACCAAGCCTCAACCGAGGATGATGGACCGGGCTATTAATCCTATTTGAAATGAAACTTCATGTGTTAGGTTCTTCATCATCAGGCAACTGTTACCTCTTCCAGTCTGAAAAGACTGGTGAGGTACTTGCAGTGGAAGCCGGAGTTAAGTTCAACAAAGTAAAAAAAGTTCTTGACTTCAATCTAAACAGCATTGTTGGTTGTATCGTCAGCCATGAGCATGGCGACCATGCCAAATGTGTGGGCGATTTTATAAACGCCTGCATACCTTGCTATATGAGTCAAGGCACAAAACATGCGCTTGGTTTCTCTTCCAGCTATTGGGCAAAAGGCTGTTGCCATTCGAACAAGTTGTGATAAATGGATTTAGAGTGATACCGTTCCCTGTACAACATGATGCTGCGGAACCTTACGGATACCTCATCCGTCATGAAGAGTGCGGAACAGTGCTGTTTGCCACAGACACCTATTTCCTAAAATACAAATTTCCCGGTCTTAACAATGTAATGTTGGAGTGCAATTATAGCAAGGAAATTCTTGATGCAAATTTCACTGCCGGGCGCATTGACAAGAAACGCTACGAACGCACCATTAAGTCGCACATGTCCTATGATAACTGTCTCCTCACATTGCAAGCCAATGACCTGTCTCAAGTATGCAACATTCTACTCCTGCATCTGTCCGACAATAACAGCAATGCTACGGAGTTTATCCATGGAATAGAAAGATTATATCCAGAGATAGAAATAACAGCCGCTACAAATGGGCTTTCGTTAACATTTAACAAGAATCCCTATTAGCATTTGTGATTATGAGGAAAAATAATAGTAACCAGTAAATAAAGAAGTAATATGAGAATCTATTTTGATATAATATTTATTGTTTTGAATATCATCATTTTTGCTGTTAACTTTCATTTTGCTTTAGAATCCAAATCCTCTAAAGCATATACGTATGCCATTTTAGGAATGAGTTTTTCCATTGCAGCCATCGTCCTACTTCTATCTGCGGATTTAAATCAAGAATCATAATGAAAAAATCAGTTGAAAATACTCAATACAAAACTGAGAATTGTAGACCAAACAATAGTGATCTATCATTTTAATAAAAATAAAAACAATGAGAAAAATTGAGATCGTTGAACATGTTATCAACAATACGACTATTAGTCGCTCACAGGCTATTCAAGCCGTAGATTGTGCTTTTGATGCTATTGAGAAAGCACTTTGTAAAGGTGAAAGTGTCTATATACGTGGTTTTGGCACTATCAAGACTTATATCACAAAAGAAAGGAAAGCCCGTAATATCTACAAGAGAACAACGGTAATCATTCCGGCAAGACGAACAGTAAAACTTGTAGTCAGTAAACAACTCAAAGAAAAAATGAACTCATGATGCACACGTGGTTTGAATGTAAAATCCGTTATGAAAAGACAATGGATAACGGAATGAACAAGAAAGTAACAGAACCCTATCTGGTTGACGCGCTCAGCTTCACGGAAGCGGAAGCACGCATCATTGAAGAAATGACACCCTTTATTTCCGGTGAGTTTACAGTTTCCGACATTAAACGTGCCAACTATAGCGAGCTCTTTCCCTGTGAGGAAGACAGTGCCGACCGCTGGTTCAAGTGCAAGCTGTATTTCATTACCTCAGATGAAAAAAGTGGAGCAGAAAAAAAAGACGGCTACCAACGTACTGGTACAAGCAGCCGACTTGCGTGATGCAGTAAATAAACTGGATGAGGGTATGAAAGGCACAATGGCCGACTACCAAATTGCATCGGTAGCGGAAACTGCCATTATGGACGTCTATCCATATGCCGCAGATGAGTCCATTACGGATACCATCAGTGAAAATGCCAATTCGCCTGTTGTACGAAATTTCATACAATCTCTCCCCGAAGGTTGCAGGACAACGATAACCGTTGGTGGGAAAAAAGTTGTAGTAGACAAGACCGGAAAAGACACCATTGTTACACCCGAAAAGCAAAGCGACAATGACACTTGAGGAAATGCTTCAAATGGAAAGGAAACGAAAAAAGAAGCAAAAATATGACGATGAGGAACATCGCATACAATGCTCTTGCGTAAAGTGGTTCAATTTGAAGTATCCGAAGTTAAAAGGCCGGTTGTTTGCTGTGCCGAACGGAGGAAGACGTGATACTGTTACAGGTGGCAAATTGAAAGCTGAGGGCGTAACAGCCGGTGTATCCGATTTGATTCTGTTGAAAAGCAATCGTGATTATGGTGCGCTGCTCATTGAAATGAAAAAGAAAGGCGGCTATCAATCTCCATCACAAAAAGAATGGCAAAAGATAATATGTGAAAACGGAGAATACAAATATGTTCTGTGCTTTTCGCTAGATGATTTCATTCGTGAAGTGGATGATTATTTGAGAAATGAATTTTAAAAAAGTCAGATATGGCACGAACTTTTAAAAAAGGTCTTGACTATTTCCCTCTGGATATAGATATATTTAACGACCTTAAAATAAGAAAACTAATCAAGTATCAAGGTGGAAAAGCTATAACGGTATATGCTCTGCTGCTCTGCAATATCTACAAGAGTGGGTATTATATGAAGTGGGATAAAGAGTTGCCTTTCATTTGCTCGGAGCTTACGGGATTTGAGGAGGCATATATATCAGAAGTAATCAAAACCTGCCTGACACTGGGGTTGTTTTCAAAAGAATTGTTTGACGCTGAAAAAGTATTGACTTCTAAAGGTATTCAGGAAAGGTATAGTCGTATATGCGTACAGTGCCGTCGTGTTTGCTATATTGGGGATTATAACCTAATCGAGAAAAGAAAGCCCAAACAAACTGAAAAACTGCCACGAAAGAATGACAATCCACAAACGATACAAGGTAGTACAACAGTGCAAAACGAACTGCAATACGAGCCTTACTCCATGACTATCGATGAAGAAATTGCCGAACTGAAAAAAGACGAGTGTTGGCTTGACCAATTACAAGTGCTTCATGCAACGAATATTTCCTCTTTGCGCAGCAGTCTTGACGACTTCCGGGTGCAATGCCTGGCAGACGGGAAAGACCGGCATTCTTCCTTACAGGATGCCAAACAGCACTTCAACGCATGGTTGAGAATTGTAAATGATAAAAATAAAAGAAAAGATGATAAAGTTAGACCCGAAAGCAGAAATCAACGCAGAGGTAATCTTCTCAAATCTGATGAAGAGAAAACATATGGTAACTCGTTTTAGATTGCCATATACCGCCAAGCAAGTTTACGCTATGCTATATGAAGCGTGCCGGGTGGAAGTTGCTCATAGGCATAGGGAATTTAATGCCACCGAACAATACAAAAAGCACCTTTGGGACATTTCCAATTGGATTACATCGGAAGCCTCCACTTTCGGATTGTTCCTTTGCGGCGATGCCGGAAATGGGAAAACCACCATTCTGCGTGCATTGCAAAACCTTATAAACTACTTGCGCTCTGATGAGGGGTATAACAGCAATGCGGATGCATATCCGATACGCGGCTACATGATGGTATCGGCTAAAGAACTCGTCTTGCTGGCTAAAGCGTATAACAATCCCACACGCGACAACACCTCCGATGTGGCACGCTACAAAAGGCTGCGCCAAATCGAAATACTCGCAATCGACGAACTCGGCTCCGAACCGAAAGAAAGCATTCATTATGGCGATTACGTAACCGCCGCCATGGATATGCTGTCTTTTCGCTATGAAGAGCAGTTCTGTACGCTGGTCTCATCCAATCTTACGGCAAAAGAAATTGCAGAATATTACGACGAACGAATTGCAGACCGTTTCCGTGAAATGATGCTAATCATCAATTTCGGCAATGAGCAGTCATTCAGAAAACAGTAAACTAATTAAAAACATTATGACGATGAATACAGATTATAGTTATTGTTCGGGCGTTACCTGCTCAATCCGCAAGAGTTGTAAACGCTATTTGCCCGATCCACCCGATACACGTTTGCAATGGGTATGGCCAGCATACAATCCGGGAACAGACAAATGCAAGTACTATGAACCAACTAAAGTAGCAAAAACAAAAAATCCGTAATCATGGAAAAGAATAAGTTTACCCATGGTAGTTTGTTCAGCGGCATCGGTGGTCCGGAAATAGCTGCCGAGGAAATGGCTGGAAAAATATGTTCCATTGTGAAATAAACCCGTTCGGGAGAAAAATACTTGATTATTGGTTCCCAAACAGCAAAAGTTATGAAGACATCACGAAAACAAATTTTACAGAGTGGCGTGGAAAAATCAATGTCCTCACCGGAGGTTTTCCCTGCCAGCCTTTTTCTTGCGCCGGACAGCGAAAGGGAGCGGAAGATGACCGCTACCTCTGGCCGGAAATGCTACGAGCGATACGGGAGATTCAGCCCGATTGGGTTGTTGGTGAAAACGTTGCTGGAATCCTCTCAATGGTACAACCCGGCAGTGAAACTGCGTTGGGACGTGAAGAATCTCTGTTCGGAGAGGTTGACCGAAAAAGAATATTGCATCGGCAGGAATACGTTGTCGAAACAGTGTGTAACGACCTTGAACGTGAAGGATATTTCGTCCAACCGGTTGTTATTCCGGCTTGTGCCGTCGGAGCGCCGCACAGAAGAGACCGTGTCTTCTTTATTGCCCACCGTGCAGACGCAGGGGTTAAAGGTATGCAACGAAAATGGGAAGACAACATTCTATCCGGTAGGACTGCTTCCGACACCACGTGCCGTGGAAGTGGTGGAACACCCCATGAAAGCTGCTGCGAGAACGAAAGACAGAACGGGTACGAAACTCAACAACCTTTCGTCAGGGGCTGCGTTCGGGCTTCTTCCCACTCCGATGGCGAGCGATGCAACAACCGGAGCGATAATTGGAAAGAACGACCAATTTGTTACGACCAGAAACGGGACTCCGAGGAGAATCAATCAGAACGGACAGAACGGAAGCGTAGGACTTGCGAGAATGGTTCGGTTGCTTCCTACTCCCAATGCCCGGGAAGCGGACAAGTACAGCAAGAAATACAATCCGAACAGTCAAATGGGCACAGCTTTGACAGCAATGGCGGTGAATGGGATGCTCCCCTACTCCAGCAGCGAGGGACTATCAACCCTCCGTTTCCCCACAAGCATTGAAAAGAAAAAATGGGAAAATGAGGACGGATGCTCTGTGCAACCTGCCGGTAATGTTAGGAGAGCATCATTCGCAGAACGGTGGAAAAACTTCCCAACTCAATCCCCTGTTTGTAGCCGAGATGATGGGATTTCCACCAGATTGGACGGTATTGCCTTTTCAAAGTGGCGGCAGGAATCGATAAAGGCATATGGCAATGCGATTGTCCCACAAGTAATGTATGAGATATTCCAAGCTATTCAAGAAACTTATAATCAATAATAACCATGGACAATTCAATTTATAAAAAATGCACAGAGTGCGGGCAAACAAAGCATATTTCAGAGTTCAGCAAATCATATCCTAACAGGTGTAAAACTTGTGTAGCAGAACACACGAGACAAATGAGAGCTGCTGAAAAACTTAAAGCTAAAGTAAAGGCTACCGGCGAGGTCATAGATGTTGAACCGTCAGGTACTATGCAGGTTTTATGCGGTTCATTCATAACGAAAGACGGTCGAAGAATGCCCGGAACAGCACTTGAATTTGAAAAAGCCATAGACTGGGAACAACGCAGATACGAGATTGCGAAAGAGATAATGAAAGGATTTTCAGCCAATTCACATAATCAGTGTGTGGATGCAAGTAGCGAAACGTTAGCCCAGTGGAGCATTAGCGGTGCTGATGCTCTTATTGCAGAATTGAAGAAAGGAGGTAAAGGATGAAAGTAATAGTTTCATTCAGTGGTGGCAAAGATAGTCTTGCATCACTTCTTTGGGTGCGTAATAACCTAACAAAAGATTTTATTACAGTATTTTGTGATACAGGTTGGGAACACCCATTGACCTATAAATATATCGAAGAAGTACAGGAACAACTTGGCTTAAATCTCATTACCGTCAAGTCAAAGAAGTTTAACGGTATGGTAGATTTGACAAAAAAGAAATCACGCTGGCCATCCTCGCAACGGAGATTCTGCACATCTGAATTGAAAACCATTCCGATGATTGACTACATACTCGATGAAGTAAACGATGATGTTCTGATTATACAAGGAATACGTGCTGCCGAGAGTGCCAAGCGTGCCGAAATGTCCAAGCAATGTACGTACTTCAAGTATTATGTGCAGCCATACGGTAAGGATAAGAATGGTAAGGACAAGTACCACACCTATCGTCGTAAAGATGTATTGGCATTTCGAAAGAAATATGCTGATGACCTATTGCGTCCGGTATTCGATTGGTCGGCACAACAAGTGATTGACTATATACTTGAAAATGGAATACAGCCTAATCCTCTCTACCGAATGGGCTACAAACGTGTTGGTTGCTTTCCTTGCGTGATGGCTTCACAACAAGACATTTACAATATCAGCGTACAAGAGCCAGAAATGATAAGCTACATTGCAGGTCTCGAACAACAGTTCAACAGCAGTTTTTTCGGTCCTGATAAAATTTCATCTAAGTATTATAAGGGTGAATATCCTCTAATCAGCGATGTTGTTCGTTATGTACAAAGTAAACGTGCAGGTGGTTCTCTGTTCGACGATGATGTGGCAACAAGTTGTATGAGCTACTATGGGCTTTGTGAATAAAAAAGGAATGGTATGGCAAATATAAAAGACAATAAAAAAGGATTCAAGGTAATCCAAATAAGTAGGAAAGAACTTGTAGAGGAATTAGGACAATATGGTGCAATAGGAATTTGTGACTACTGCAACGAAACTGCATCTACAGGCTATTACATAGCTGTGCTAAATCAATGGTTTTGCCCGAAATGCTATCAAGCATGGTATCATCGCGCTACTTATTATCCGGAAGATGCAAAGGTAGAAAACAGAAATTTTGAATTTTACAAAAATATTTTTGGATTATGACAAAAATAAAACTGAATTGGGCATACGCCAAAGGCGAATTAGATACTGATACATTGAAACTTATTTGCCTACCAGCACGAGGCAAACGCTTATTTGGTGCGGATGAATTGGATGCGGAACTTTGTATAAAGGACGGTATGAATTACCAAATAGCAGAAATCCACTTGGGTGATGTGGAAAGCTCAAATATTCTTTGTGAAGAGATCGCAAGGCGTTGGAATGAGCATGAAGAATGGCACGAATGCAAAGAGGACACGGAAGACGTGCCACCAATTGGAACATATTGCATTTTAAGGGTAGAATATCTATGCTGTAGTAACAAATGGAAAGTAGATTACTTGACAGCTTATTACAATAAATACGGGTGGACGGAAGATTATTTAGACCAAATAACCTGCAACTACAAGGACTACAAGATAACCCATTGGAAACCGATAAACAAACCGAAAGGAGTTGAAGAATGAAAAAAAACATCAAGGAGGCAATAAAGGAACATCTTTATGCAAATGAGTTTGCAGCAGACCCGAACAATCCGGGGTTTGTGGATAGATTTATTGAACACACTAAAGCTGCGGAATGGGGTGCAAACTGGCGCATCAATAGCGTGTGGCATGATGCAAAAGAATGTCCGGAAAGGAAAAGAAATTATCTTGCTCAATGCAAAAATGGTAGATTTAACGTAATCCCTGATTCGATGAATTGGGATAACTTTTACAAAAAAGCAGAAATTATCCGTTGGGCATACATCGAAGATTTACTACCTAATATGGAGGATTAAATCATGAAACCTATATTGAACACTGAAGACATTAGGAAATTAAAGACTGATGAACGCTTAATTGAATGTTCTTGCGGCAAAGTGAATTATTATAGATTCCTATGTTTCCACCCACGAAACACGAATTATGTAATTCTATTGAATCATTGCGAAGAGCCTGAAAGGTTTTTTATTCAAAACCTTATAGACCGGTTCTATACAAATTATACAAGTCGTGATATAATCACTTATCGTAGAGATTACGCCATTAAGAAACTCAAAGAGTTTGAACAAGCGTTGTCTGAATTAGGAGATAAAGATGAGTTATGAGATATGCACTTAGAAATCAAGATAAGATTGCTGCTGCATATAGTTCCGAATACTTGAAAGAGCATATAATCGGAAGCCTTGACAGTTATTTCAATGTTCCAAGAAGTCAAGAAGAGGTTGAGGATTTTATTTACAGTTCGTGTGTTTGTTATAGCACAAATCAAGGTAACTACCCAATCATGCAAATTAATGACATTGCAGACGATAATGCCATGTTGGAATTTGCATGGATAGGAACTCAATATGATGTGATTAAACTTGCCTTTTTAGGCAGAATGAAAGGATAAACCAATGAAAAATGTAACGAAACTCGCTAAAAAGTCCGCAGGGCTTAGCCAAAAATGTTCGATTTGTCCACTTATGCAAAGATGCACTTTAGAAATCCATAGAGCTTGTTTTGACAGCTTTGTAGAGGGTTTCAAGAAAGGGACCAGAGCTGCTGAAAAAGAAATAAACAAGAAATTAAAATCGGAACAAATATGAATAAAAAAGAAGTTATACGAACCGCCAAAGCCTTTAAGAAGATTCTGAAAAAAGGTATTCCTCAAACAGTATGGAAATCCAGCTATTGGGATATTCATGGAAAAAGATACACCGCCTATGAAATAGCTGCACGCTTTTTACGGATGAAAGGCTATAACGTGCGAATTGAGATAGGTGATAATACAGAGAATCCCTCTTATTGTTTCGGATACATACGGTTCTATAGGTATGTGGCAATCAGTTTTAACTAATAACAAAAATAAGAGCAATGGAATTTAAATCGCAAATATGTACTACCCATGAGCAGTCAAAAAGATTGCTCGCTTTGGGACTAAAGCCGGAAACGGCTGATATGGTATATCATCATACAAAGAGTAAGGTACCAGCTTTAGAGTGGGAGTTACAAACCAAGCCGCCTACATTGAGAGGTAAGTTTTGGACTCCTCAAAGAATAGCCAAACTTGCATTTCCTTTTCACAAGCATCCTGACGGATCGCCAATGGCCGGAGAAGAAGTATTTGATAGATTGTGGGGTGAGGATGTCCCTGCATGGAGTTTGTGTAGGCTGTTGGAGTTACTTCCGACCGAAATCAGAATAGGAACCAGTGAGAATGTTTTTGGCTTGCATCACGAAACAAGCGATGCTTGGTTACTCTCTTATCCCTATGTGAAATCCTTTGAAACCGCATCACCTGTCGAATCTTGTGTATTGGCTATTGATTGGCTGATTGCCAACGGACACTTTAATAAAGAATACTACAATGAAGAAAATAATGTTCAATGATAAAATTGGCTTAACTCAAGCTGTATTGGAAGGGCGGAAGACTATGACGAGAAGAATAATCAAATGTCCAAGAACTTTTAGGGGAGAATGGGTCGCAGGATTCAATATACACAGACGCCATTCTGACAAAAAGATTGTTGATTGGCCTTGTATGTACGATGCTGATGAAAGAGAGTTTGATATGGGCGAGATATTGCCGAAATATGAACTTGGAGAAGTTGTTGCCATTGCGCAAAGTTATATGGATGTTGACCGATTTCATAGAAAAGGGAAAAATGCAGCTTACTTAGAATACTTGGATTCTATATTGCCTGAACTGAAATTACATCCCGGTTGGACTAATAAAATGTTTGTGAAAGCCGACCTAATGCCCCGCCATATTGAATTTACAGATCGTAAGGTTGAACGCTTACAGGACATTAGCGATGAAGATTGCTTGAAAGAAGGGATATATGAAGATTCGGGTGATGATGAGTTTCCGCCATCTATATTTTATGAATTTGAGGGAAACAAAGACAATGGATTTGATACTCCACGTGAAGCCTTTGCCGCCCTCATAGATAAAGTCTCCGGTAAAGGCACTTGGGAAAGCAATCCCTATGTTTGGGCGTATGAATTTGAATTAATGAAATAATCATGAGCATTGCAGAAGATATTATAGACGGTTGGTGTTGCCAACTTTGTGGTGTGTACTTTGAAGAAGAACACGGTTACCCTGTTGTTTGCGAAAGCTGCTACAACGAACTATCAGAAGAAGAAAAGAAAGATTATCAATTAGCAACCCATAAAGAATTTTAATGTATTTATCATATGGATGCAAAAACATTCTTTACCAAGGTAGTTCTGATGCGCAAAGCACAGAAAGACTATTTCAAGTGTCGCACCCAACAAAACTTGCGGAAATGCAAGGCACTTGAAACGGAAATTGACGGAGAAATTGAACGTGTAAATAGTATTACCGGAGTTTCTTCCGTTTCCAAAGAACCCCGACAGACAAATTTATTCACTGATTAAATCATACAATATGAACTCAACTGTATTAAAAGAAATCATGGCATTCCTTTTCGGGCGCAAATATTATGCCAACATTGTAGCAACAAAAGGAACAACAAAGCAAGAAATCTGTTCTTACATTTTTGCAACAAAAGAAGCCGCCAACCGGCATCGACTGGAAATCGAAACAACTCTGTCATTCCGGTTTGTCGAAACAGTTTCTTTCCGTTCACGCCGGATATATTTCGATTCGTCTGTAAAAAGTTAAACCATAATAATCTGTGAATCATTCTATTTTCGTATTATGATTATCAAAAAACTAAAAACATGGTGGCAGTCACGTAACTACTATGTGATTGCCGATGGTAACGACAATTCAATCACGCTATCCAAACGCTTGTTTCTCCATATCAAAGGTAAGGCGAAAAAGGGCGATGCAGCCCAAGTGTTTGTTTTCAGAATTGCCGGACAAGATTCTTTCGGCTTCACCGTCAATCCAAATATCGGACAACCGACTCAACTATGCGATATTCAATATAATGACAAGTATAAGTGCATAGGCTTTGAAAGTCTGTGCCCGTCGGTCGGTCTTATGCTTTATGAGCATGGGTTACCCGGTGATAGTATAGTCAAACTGTCTGTGTCTATACATCATACAAGCAAAGGTCTCATCTATTATCAAATTGAAAAGCCCAATGGAAAGTATATTAGGAAATACAAGAAAGGCTGATATAGTATTCTATTCTTCGGGAAGAATAGACATTACATCTCATATAGCCAAGCAACTTCATCTCTCGCGAGGTGATGTCCTGGATATTATGAGTGAGAACGGAGAATTATATCTTTATGTCAGATACCGCTCACCAACCGGCGGTCGGCATGAAGCATGTGTGTTTCCATCCAATAGGCAAGGGAAACATTTCAGAGCCTCATCTAAAAGGCTGTGCTCCGCCATACTTGATGTGTCGGGTGTAACAGACAAGGCGAGATTATGCGTTGGAGAGCCTAAGGAAAGCCAATATCATGGCACATTGCTACCAATCATTACCAAACTCCTTTTGTAAGAAAGATATGATTAAAGAAATAAAATACAACGGGTATTCTGCCAACCCATCGGACTATGAGTGCGCCGATGGGGACTTGGCAACATCGATAGGTGTTATTCCCGAAAACGGTGCACTTAAACCCATATTGCCGCCATCCGAAGTATTACAATTCAAAGGTGGTGATTCGGTTATGTATATTCATAAATCGGCTAACTTCAAGCACTATATCATCTTTAACAACAATTCTATCAGTTGGTGGAATGGTTCTGACGCACATCAGCCTGTTTTTCTTCGTTCATTTAACGAGGTATATCAGGTAACAGCTATTGGCAATACGCTTCTCATCTTGTCAACTGACGGTATGCATTATTTTCTATGGAAAGGAAATAATGACGGATATTTATATCTTGGTACAAAAATACCTGAATGCCCACTTTCATTTGGGTTGCAGGGTGAAATGGTTCGGACAGATGAATTTTCAATATCATTTGATGCTATTAGTGAAGGCAGCATTTGGAATGAATTCTCTGATAACAATAAAACGCGAATTACAGACCAAGTACTTGCCCATATCAATAAATTTATTGCTGAAAGGTCTACAAATAAGGGCAAATTCATTTTTCCTTTCTTTGTAAGATACGCCTATCGGCTATACGATGGAACATTGACAATGCACTCGGCTCCGATTCTGATGATTGCTTCATCAGACCTTGCACCGCAAGTTTTTTGGACACACCTGACGGGAAAGGGAAAGTATACAGATGCGCAACTTCGAATATGTGGAATGATACACGACCTTGATTGTGCCGTTGTTCTTCAGTCTCGCCTTGATATGCTTAAAAATTGGAAAGATATAGTTCGATCTGTTGATGTGTTTGTTTCAAAACCTATTTATACTTATGACCAAAACGGAAAATGTACAAGATTTGCACAATCGGAAAACTATAATTCTTATTGTGTATGCAAACATATAAATCAAGCAGCTTCTACCTCCAAATTTCCAATTCGTTATCAACATCATACATTCAATAAACTATATGCCTTTACATTTGACCCCAACGGACTGACTTATCCAAGTGGACGTTTGATGATTCCTCGTAGAAGTATTGATGATGTAAAAGAGGATATTCGTTCAACATCGCAATTCTACCTGCTTGAAAGTCTCCGTATTGAACAACTTTCCACTACACGTACAAAACTGGTAATCGAAGAAGATTATCTACAGTCATTGGTAACACGAGAAGTTATGACAGATGATTATGACAGTCATGATAAATTGCTTCCACATTATTCGTTTGTTTATAATTCAAGACTTAACATCGCAAACATTCAAAAAGAATTATATAACTTGTATAACACAGGAGCGATGATTACATATACCAACGGATATGTTGCTAATTTTGATGGAATGTCCCCTACTTATTTTGATGGAACAATGCCTGTTTCTGTATACTTCTATATCAAGCAGGATGGTCGGGACATAGTGGTCAATGGAGAATCTTATCAAGCGTCAATATTGGATCCGCCATTGCTGTTTTTGTTCTACCCTAATATAAACGCATACAAAGCAGTTATTGTGACGCATTATGGATTACCACAATATTATGAAGTGCCACTTGAACAGCACAAATTCCTTAACGGAGCTTTTTATTTTGCCGGTTGGGAAAATCCTCCGACAGGACTTAGTGATTATCCTACAGCAAGTCCCCGTGAACAGCGAATAATTGATTTACCGAACAAAATATACACATCGGAAATCAATAATCCATTTCACTTTCCGGTTCTCGGTATCAATACAATAGGTACTGGCACTATTCTTGGTATATCTTCAGCTGTAAAAGCTTTATCAGAGGGACAGTTCGGTCAGTTTCCACTTTATGCTTTTACATCAGAAGGTGTATGGGCCTTAGAAGTATCAAATACGGGATCATACTCAGCACGGCAACCTGTAACACGGGAGGTTTGTATAAATACGAACAGTATCACACAAATTGATAATGCAGTGCTGTTTGCCACCAATAGAGGTATTATGCTGATAAGTGGTTCTACTGTGCAGTGCATATCAGAAAGTTTAAATGCGGAAGATTTGTTTTCTATTTCTGATTTGCCAAGATCGGATAAACTTCTATCAGTTTATAATGGAAAAGCAAGCGAAAATGAACGAACGGCTCTTGACGATATTGCTATGATTCCGTTTTTTGATTTTCTTGCCGCTTGCCGGATGATATATGATTATACCAATCAGCATATCATTGTGTATAACCCGGCTGTACGCTATGCTTATGTGTTTTCGTTGAAGTCAAAGCTTTGGGGAATGATGCTGTCAGACATAGTGAACAATGTCAATTCGTATCCGGAAGCATTAGCAATGGCTGACGGAAACAGACTTGTGGATTTTTCTACATCATCTGCTGAAAACATAACGGCATTAGTGGTTACCCGCCCTTTCAAAATGGATGAGCCAGATGTGTTCAAGACGATAGATACCATCATTCAACGTGGATATTTTAAGTCGGGACATGTAGTACAAGTACTGTACGGTTCGAATGATTTGTTTAATTGGCATACTGTATGGAGCAGTACAGACAAATATATGCGTGGTTTCAGAGGAACACCGTACAAAGCATTTAGAATTGCACTCATTTGTACACTTGACAAATCCGAAAGCCTGTTAGGATTTAGTGTCCAGTTCAATCCCCGTATGCTCAACAGACTACGATAAATGAAACATATAGGTCAGTTATTTTTAAGGTTATCAGATTGTTTATAAGGAGAAAGAGCCGGTATGCGTGATGCACCCCGGCTCTTGTCTATTCTTAAAACGGTTTTAGTTTTCGTCTTATCTTGCCTTTTCGTGAAACAAGGGAAGTCTGTATCTTGATTCGGATATTTCGGGCTTTATCTTCCCAGTTGGCTTGGCTGCTGGATTTGTTATGCTCATCCAGTCGGCAAGGACCTTGCAGACATATATTCGTGTATCAGATGTTTCAGCAACTTCACGGTAGACAATGAAAATTCCACAGGCAAAACAAGGGTTATGAGGTATTCTTCCGGCACGGTCATAACATTATCAAGGGGTTCCTGCTTATCGGAAATTTCTTCTTTCGTATAAGGAAACAACATTTCCACGCATTCAGAATGTACGAGGTTAAGTATTCTCGTAACTCTGTCCACATTACCGTCCTGACCGATGTCGAATACTTGATGTCTGGCGTGTTCATCTTCCGCTTGCATAATGTCGCCCTCTACAAAAGAATAATTCTCCGCATC